>Ga0182016_10001490_pt1 | contig 28530 bp, 19 predicted proteins | sample 712S2MmetaG_FD_120491 | JGI IMG/M metagenome (GOLD analysis project Ga0182016, IMG submission 120491) | Permafrost microbial communities from Stordalen Mire, Sweden - 712S2M metaG | ecosystem: Environmental > Terrestrial > Soil > Wetlands > Permafrost | place: Sweden: Stordalen | collected...
GGTAAGACAAATTGCTGGAAATGCTCGAAACTCAGCCTCGTTGGAATCCGCTGCCATTTCTGGCTTTTCGTCATTTCGACCCTCGAAGCAATTGGAATTTTGCCCGCCTCGGTCGATATCACCACAAATGCTGTAATTACAACGGCTTGTCATCGATCTTGCTGCGATAGCAAAACCCGCAACCAGTAGGAAGCGTCAATCAGTCGCTACAAGCGCGTCATCGGAGATACCTTGAAGTCGCGCCAAGACGCTCGCCGTGTGACCGAAGTTGCCATCGCGATCAAATCGCTCAACCGAATGCGTAAACTCGGGCAAGCTGATTTCGTCCGCGTTGCGTAAATGATTCCACGACGGCGCCGTCGCGTCTTTCGAAGCCTCCGTGCAACAAGGCCACGGATGCAGCGCCGTATCGGGCATTGCATTTGGGCCGAACTGCTCCAACCGGCGGCGGGCTTCATCGCTCGTCAGCCCGCCCTCGGTCGAATTTGGCGAGTCTGTTCGGACCGCTTGTGTCAAAGCCTTGTCCTCGCCGTCGGCATCGATTCTCTACGTCGATTGAAAGAGCATGCGCCAATCGAGGAGCGGACAAGTCGCGGGAATCTGGTTGAGCGGTAGATCGCCGAATCCCCTTACGAAACATGGCCAACCATACACACGTTGCTGGGCTCCCAATCCGTGCGGCGCCCGATGCCGGGGCCGGGGCGCGATCGGCGGAACGTGGTGCGTGAACGATCGGTTGCGATCACGAAATTGGCTTTTGCCGGGGGTGTTCGCCCCCGGCTTTCTTCTGCGTGTCGCAGGAGGTTCTAGACGGGCTTCACGATGGGCGGCAACTCCGCTGCTTTCGTGAGCGAGGCAATGCAGACCAATAGGCCAACCACAACCTCGTTCGCGACGGCGACTTCATGCTCTCCGCCGTAGACCCCGAGCACCCAAGGCGCGAGCGCGATGAATGCGCCGATGATCAAGGTCAGCCATTTTTCCACCTTCAACAGTCTAAACAGGCCAGAAATCGCCAACACCGCCAGAACGAGGGCCAAGAGGCGCGCTGCGCCAGCGGGATAATTCGCGATGATGAGCGCCTCCTTGGGCCCCAAGCCAGGCAAGTTAGTTTCCCCATAAGGAAACACCCACGTCGAAACGAAGAGCCAAACGGCCAGAACGAGCATCCCCCAATCCTGCCAGTCGGCATGATCCAATCGGGTACGAATCACTTTGAAGCGCTCTTCCGCCATGTCGAAACATCCTCATTTGGGATCTGTAGCCGACGCAACCAGGGACCACACAGATTGCCTTGCTGTCGAAGGTCGCATCGCAGATCTTGGTTATGCGGGCTCGTCGCGCCACGCGCTTATGCGGCGATTAGGTGACGTCGACTTTCTGCCGCTCCACCCAAGGTACCCGGATGCGGGACATATCGGCGCCCCCGGAATCTACTCAATTTAATTGCGGTGCGTTGATTCGGATTGGAAATCAACCGGCGTTCAAATGCTGGGGAATCTGCTCCGACAGATCGACGGCTCCCAAAATTCCCTCGGGATGCATGATCTTCGTGTCGGTTTGCGACCCCGCTGTCGCCATTTTCACCTTTGACGCAAAGCCGTCGCGATGTGCGGCGATCCCGAGATTCGCGATGAATTCTTCGATCCCATATGTTCGATCGATCACGAGCCGCCGCCGAGCGCGCGGTAGAGTTGAACGGCGGCGGCAGCCTGTCCCATTTGAGTCTGGATGAGTTCGTCGTCGCGTTCGAAGGCGGCGAGTTGCGCGCTCAGAACGTCCCGAAGGTTTTGGCTCCGCCGTCGTATAGCCCGACCGCAGTCTTTTGGTTGCGGCGCGCGTGGGAAAGTGCGGTGGCTATCGCGACGGCACGGCGATCCAGTCCATACTTCGTGCCATAGGCGTTCTCGACATCCTTGAGCGCGCGCAGCACGGCCTTATCGTATTCAGCCGAAGCCGCGTCGAGACGGGCGTCGTTGGCGGCAATATTGGCCTCTACACGTCCTGCGGTGAAGATTGGCAGTTGCACTCAGGCTCTCCAATCCACCGGCGCCCTGGAGCGCGGGAATCCCCTCGAAATGCGAGCGTCCATCCTGGCCCGGGAAATTGATCTCGAAACGGGGCAGGAGATCTGTTTTGGCGCCGCTCAGACGCGCCGCTTGGGCCTGGAATAGCTCTGCGTAGGCGCGCACGTCGGGGCATCGCGCCAGTGCGTGGACGGGCCCCGTCGGTGCTGCCGGCGCCGTGAACCGCGGCGGTCTGGACAGGGGCGCGAAGCTTTGGGGCGCGCGTCCCGTCAGCACGGCGATGCGGCGTTAGCGCATGTTCAGCAGCGCGGCCAGATGCGGCCGTTTGGCGCGATGCGCCGCTATCCACGCGGGAGCTCGCTCGCGAGAGGGGGAATCTACTCAGAGTAGTCCGATTGGCAGAGTCGGCTCCGGCCCCCACGAGAAGACATCCAATCTTTCGGCCTCACGAGAGGCTTTACGATCGAGAGCCCGAAACGCCGGGCGTCGCCCTTCGAATGCGTAGTTTCCGATGCTGTCTCGAACGCACCTAGATCTCTATGGATGATCTGCGACCGCAACTCGACCGTTTTGCGAAACTTGAAGCGTCGAGCTTCTCGTTGATGCGAATGCGGTGCCCTGGGGTTTGCTTCGCTGGCGAGCAGTTCTCGTTTTCTCTCCGGACGAGGCGGAAACATCCGCTTCTTCCCGGCGCGGGTCATGGCAATTTCGCGCGAAGCCGAATCGGGTTCGCGCAAAGAAGCCGTTGTTGGACAAAACACCGGCGTCTTTCCGATCGGATGCAATTGGATCGGAAAAAACGCCAGTCGCGCCGAGCCCACTCGTTCGGCGCCAATGGCGATGAAAGGCTCGGCGTCGTCCCTGTGCACATTCGCAACGTTGGACGATCCGTCGAATTCTTCGAGCATTTCGAGATAGTGGCGCGCCGCAACACGTAGGAGCACAGGATGACGGAAGCGACGATCACACGGCCAAAGCCTCAAAATCGAAGCGTCGACGAAGGCTTTCCCGTCAGTCGGACGACGCTGGAGCCCAACGAGCTTCGCAGGATGGACGCCTATTGGCGCGCCGCCAATTATTTGTCCGTGGGACAGATTTATCTCTACGATAACCCGCTTTTGCGCGAGCCGCTCAAGCTCGCCCATGTGAAGCCGCTCGTCGTCGGACACTGGGGCACGACGCCGGGCCAGAATTTCATTTATGTGCATTTGAACAGGGCCATCAAAAAATACGATTTGAACATGTTTTATATCGCCGGCCCGGGGCACGGGGGTCCGGCGCTGGTCGGCAACACATATCTCGAGGGAACCTACAGCGAGATCTATCCCAATATCACGCAGAACGAAGCCGGCATGAAAAAACTGTTCACGCAGTTTTCCTTTCCGGGCGGCATTTCCAGCCACGTCGCGCCCACGACGCCAGGGTCCATTCACGAAGGCGGCGAGCTCGGATATTCGCTCAGTCACGCCTTCGGCGCGGCGTTCGACAATCCCGACCTGATCGTCGCCTGCGTGGTCGGCGACGGCGAAGCGGAAACCGGTCCGCTGGCCACGGCGTGGCAGTCCAACAAATTCCTCGATCCGATCACCGATGGCGCCGTTCTGCCCATCCTCCATCTCAACGGCTACAAGATCAGCAACCCGACGATCCTTGCCCGGATCGCACATGAAGAGCTGGAGCAGTTCTTCAAGGGAACGGGATGGACGCCGCTCTTCGTGGAAGGCGACGACCCGGAGAAGATGCATGAACTCATGGCCGCGACATTGGATGAGGCCATTGAATCCATCAAGCAGATTCAGTCGAACGCGCGCGAAAGCGGCGACTCGGCCCGACCACGCTGGCCAATGATCGTCCTGCGCTCTCCCAAGGGCTGGACGGGGCCAAAAATCGTCGATGGGCTCCAGATCGAAGGAACCTTCCGGGCGCATCAGGTGCCGCTGCTCGTGGACGCCCAGCATCCCGAACATGTGGCGCAGCTCGAAAGCTGGATGAAGAGCTACAAGGCCGAAGAACTGTTCGATCGCGACGGGCGTTTGATGCCGGAACTGGCGGAACTGGCGCCGACCGGCCTTCGCCGGATGGGCGCCAATCCTCATGCCAATGGCGGTATTCTCTTACGCGATTTGCGAATGCCGGACTTTCGCGATCACGCGGTGAACTTGCCGTCGCCGGGCGGTGTCGAGGCTCAGGACACTCTGGTCCTGGGAGAGTTCCTGCGCGAGGTCGTAAGGCTCAATCTGGATCAACGCAATTTCCGCCTGTTCGGTCCCGACGAAACCGTCTCCAATCTTCTGGGCGCGGTGTTCGAGGTCACCAGCCGGCAGTGGGAGGCCAAAACCCAAAAGAACGACGAGTTTCTTGCGCCCGAGGGCTTCGTGCTGGATTCCATGCTCAGCGAGCACCAATGCGAAGGCTGGCTCGAAGGCTATCTTCTGACGGGACGACATGGGTTGTTCAACAGCTACGAAGCTTTCATTCGCATCGTGGACTCGATGTTCAGTCAGCACGCCAAATGGCTGAAAGTGACGTTGGAGCTGCCCTGGCGCCGGAAGATAGCGTCACTGAACTATTTGCTCGCATCCCATGTCTGGCAGCAGGACCACAATGGCTTTACGCATCAGGATCCCGGCTTCCTCGACCATGTCATCAGCAAGAAAGCCGATGTTGTCCGCGTCTATCTGCCGCCGGACGCCAACTGCCTGCTCTCGGTCGTCGACCATTGTTTGCGCAGCCGCCACTATGTCAATGTGGTGGTCGCCGGCAAACACGCGCTGCCGCAATGGCTGACGATGGAGGCCGCCGTCGCGCATTGCACGGAAGGCCTGGGGGTCTGGCAATGGGCGAGCAACGATCAGAACGCCGAGCCCGACGTGGTCATGGCCAGTTGCGGCGACACGCCGACGTTGGAAATTCTCGCGGCGGTCTCGATTCTGCGCGAAGATTTGCCGGATCTGAAGATCAGAGTGATCAACGTCGTCGATCTGATGCGATTGCAGCCTGAAAGCGAACATCCGCATGGATTGAGCGACAGGGATTACGACCAGCTCTTCACCCGCGACAAGCCGATCATATTCGGCTTCCACGGCTATCCCTCGCTCGTTCATGGACTGACTTATCGTCGCAACAATCGCAACCTGCATGTCCGCGGCTACAAGGAAGAAGGCACCATCACCACGCCCTTCGACATGCGCGTGCAGAACGATCTCGACCGCTTTCATCTCGTGCAGGATGTCGTGGATCGTCTGCCGCAGCTCGAGGAAAAAGGCGTCTATCTGAAGCAAAAGATGAAGGACAAGCTTGTCGAGCACAAAGTCTATATAGACCAGCACGGCCAGGATATGCCGGAGATTCTCAACTGGAGATGGGGCGCCGCCAGATGAATGCGCAAGTGCTCATGGACACTGCAAAGGCGCTCGTCGCCGGCGACAAGGGGCTGCTCGCGATGGACGAGAGCAATCCGACCTGCAACCGGCGCTTCGCGAGTGCGGGGATTCCGCAAACCCTCGAGGCGCGACGCGCCTATCGCGAGTTGATCCTGACCACGGACGGTCTGGGCGATTGCATCAACGGCGCGATTCTCTACGACGAGACGATCCGTCAGCACAAAAGTGACGGAACGTCCTTTGTAAAACTCCTTCTCGACGCCGGCGTCATTCCCGGCATCAAGGTCGACATCGGCGCGAAGGATTTGGCGGGCCATCCGGGAGAGAAAATCACCGAAGGGCTCGATGGCCTGCGTGAGCGCCTAGAGGACTATCTTCAAATGGGCGCGCGCTTCGCCAAATGGCGCGTCGTGATCGCGATGGGCGAGGGACTTCCCAGCTGGGGCTGTATAGACGCCAATGCACATGCGCTGGCGCGTTACGCGGTTCTTTGTCAGGAGGTCGGGCTCGTTCCCATCGTCGAGCCGGAAGTGCTGATGGATGGCGACCAGTCCTTGGCGCAGCAGCGCACGGCGACGGAGAGGGTGTTGCAAAGGGTTTTCGACCAGCTTCACGCGCAAGGCGCGATGCTGGAAGGAATGATCCTCAAGCCCAATATGGCGCTTCCGGGATTGGCCTGCGCGGCGCAGGCGAGCTTAGATGACGTGGCGGAGGCGACTGTGAGCTGCCTCCTGCGCGTCGTTCCCGCCGCCGTTCCGGGAATAACCTTTCTGTCGGGAGGGCAGTCCGGCGAACTCGCCTCGGCGCGCCTCAGCGCCATGAATCTGAAATTCAAGGTTTCAGGTGCGAAACCGCCTTGGGCGCTGGCCTTTTCCTTCGCGCGGGCGATCCAGCAACCTGCCCTGGAAATTTGGGGTGGCAAGGAAGCCAATCGCGAAGCGGCGCAGCGCGCTCTGCTGCACCGGGCGCGCTGCAATGTCGCTGCGCGCCGCGGGGAATACGTCATGTCGATGGAAGCGACGGCAGTGTGACGACGCGCCCGGAACAGCGCGCCCCTCCCTAATGGAATGAAATCGAGCGCAGGCGCATGACAAAATCGCACGGCAGGCTCTTACAGCTGTACTTCATTCGACACGGCGAAACCGACTGGTCGATCTCGGGCCAGCATACGGGCCGCACGGACATTCCCTTGACCGCGCATGGCCAGGAGATGGCGCGACGACTTGAGCCCTCCTTGCGGCAAATCGCCTTCGCCCGGGTTTTTTGCAGCCCGAGCTTGCGCGCGCGCCAGACATGCGAAATGGCCGGACTGGCCCCGGCGGGCGAAATCGAGCCGGACCTGGAGGAATGGGATTACGGCGATTACGAAGGACGGATCTCCGCGGACATCCGCAAAATCCGGCCGGACTGGGACGTGTGGCGGGACGGTTGCCCGCATGGCGAAACGCCCAAGGAAGTCTCGGATCGCGCCGACAGGCTGTTTGAGAAATTGCGCGATCTCGAAGGGAACATAGCGCTCTTCTCGCATGGGCAGTTCGGCTGCGTGCTGGCGGCGCGATGGATTGGACTGCCGGCCTTCGCGGGACGGCATTTCGCGATTTATCCGGCGCGCTTCAGTATTTTCGGCCACGAAAAAGACTATCCCGAAAGACCCGTCATATCGCTTTGGAATGCCGAGACGATCGCTCCTTTGCTGGCGGTTGAAGCCGTCGGCCGGGGCGCCGCCGCAGGTTCGGCCGCGCCGCCAAAACACAGGGCGCGCGTCCCGGTCGACGAAACCGCCTCGCCGGTCGCGGCGGATCGGTAAGGACCAGGATGGCGGCGTTCAGGATCGTCAACTACAGCACGGAGCACTTCGAGGGGGTGAGGGCACTGTGGCGCGAAGCGTTTCCGGACAATCCGCGATGGAGCCCGGGAGAGATCGCCGCCACTGCGAGGTTGCCAGCGTGGTCGGATCTGTTCTTCATTGCACAAGATGCGGACGAGGTGGTTGGTTCGATTATGGCCGGCTTCGACGGGCATCAGGGCTGGCTTTATGCGATGGCTGTTATGCGTTCTCACCGTCGACAGCGCCTCGGGTCCGCGCTCGTAAAGGAAGCCGAGGCGCGGCTTGGTTCGATGGGATGCGTCAAATGCGGTCTTCAAATTGGATTGGCGAACGCTGGAGTGGTTGGATTTTACGCGTCTCTTGGCTATGCGATCGAGGAATGCATCAGCATGGAGAAGGACATCGCGGGATCGTCGTGAGGCGCAGCTCAAGGCCGTAACGGCCGGGCAGCCTCGTCCGCACGGGGGTAACGTCCAGCGCCGTTTTTAGGGGCTCAAACCGGTGTGTCCTGTTTGAACAATTGCGCGATCGCCGCCTGCGCCTCCTCCTGAATCCGGCGTAGATGATCCATGCTCACAAAACTCTCGGCGTAGATTTTATATACCGCCTCGGTGCCGGAAGGCCGCGCGGCGAACCATCCGTTCTTCGTGATCACCTTGAGGCCGCCAATCGGAAGTCCGGAACCCGGCGTTTTCGTCAGTATCGCCGTCACGGCTTCCCCCGCGAGTTCGTCGACGCCGATTTGTTCGGCCGAAGCCGTGCTCAGAATTTTCTTTTGCTCTTGTGTCGCGGCGGCGTCGATTCTTTCGTAGAAGGGCTCGCCCAACTCCTGTGTGAGACCGTCATAGGAGGTGCTCGGGTCTCGCCCGGTTCGCGCGGTGATTTCGGCGGAGAGCAGACCAAGAATGAGCCCGTCCTTGTCGGTGGTCCAGACCGATCCGTCGCGGCGCAGGAAAGACGCACCGGCGCTCTCCTCTCCCGCGAAGCCCATCGCGCCATCCAGCAGACCATCCACGAACCATTTGAACCCGACCGGCGTTTCGACGAGCTTGCGACCAAGCCTGGCGGCGAGACGATCAATGATGCTACTGCTGACGATCGTCTTGCCGACTCCGCAGTCCCGACTCCAGGCGGGACGATTGGCGAAGAGATAGGAGATGGCGGCGGCGAGGAAATGATTGGGGTTCATGAGGCCCGCCGAGCGCGTCACGATGCCGTGACGATCGGCGTCGGTGTCGTTGGCGAAGGCGACGTCGAATTTGTCGCGCAGGCCGATCAGCCGCGCCATGGCGTAGGAGGACGAACAGTCCATCCGAACCTTACCGTCCCAATCCAAAGTCATAAAACGGAACGTCGGGTCTACCGCCTCATTGACGACCGTCGCCGCGAGGTCATAGCGTTCGATGATCCGGGCCCAATATTGGACGCTTGCGCCGCCGAGCGGATCGATCCCAATCTTGACGCCGGACGCGCGAATGGCTTCCATGTCCAGGACATTTTCGAGGTCGGCGACATAAGGGCCAATGTAGTCGTGGCCCTGGACATAGGTCGAATTACGCGCGCGCGCCAAAGGGATGCGCCGCACGCCATTCAGATCTTTTTCGAGAACGGCGTTGGCCGCTCGCTCAATCCACACCGTCACCCGGGCGCCGGCCGGTCCGCCATTCGGGGGATTATATTTGAAGCCGCCTTCTTCGGGCGGATTGTGCGAAGGGGTGATGACGACGCCATCGGCGAGACCGCTTTTTCGATTTCTATTGTAGCCAATGATCGCATGCGAAATCACGGGCGTTGGGGTATAGCCGCCGTGCTCGTCGACGAGCACGGTGACCTCGTTGGCTGCGAAAACCTCGAGAGCGCTCGCCAGCGCAGGCTCGGAGAGCGCATGCGTGTCAATACCGATAAAGAGCGGTCCGTCGACGCCGTTCGCGCTTCGATAAAGGCAAATCGCCTGACAAATTGCGAGAATATGCGTTTCGTTGAAGGCGTTCTCGAAGGCGGACCCTCGATGACCCGAGGTGCCGAAAGCTATGCGCTGCGACAGGACTTTTGGGTCCGGCTTACCCGTATAATAGGCTGTCACGAGGCGAGGAACATTGACCAGTTCCGCCGCTTCAATCGCTTTTCCCGCTCGCGGGCTCAACCGGTTGGGCAATCGATTCTCCTTTCGTAGACGCCGGCGGGCCGGGCGTTTGGGGCGGACTCAAGGGCTATTCTGGCCGAGCACCACACGCAGCCGATGGCTTGCGCCGTCATCCGCAAGCGGAACCAGCGCCTTGTTTTCTGGCAAGGCGACGCCGTCGAGTTCCGCGACCACGACGCCGCGGCACACGCTGTCGGGATTTTCGACCCTTATGTCGTAGCGGGCGGATTTATATCGGAATGCGAGGCTATAGCCCGGCCATGATTTTGGAATGCAGGGGCTCAACGTTAGCGTTGCGCCGCGCAGACGCAATCCCAAAATCCACTCGACGCCCGCTCGATACATCCATCCGGCGGAGCCCGTGTACCAGGTCCATCCGCCACGTCCGACGTGCGGAGGCCGCGAATAGACATCGGCGCAGGCGACATAGGGCTCGACCTTGTAGCGCTGAACGGCGTCGGGCGTGAGCGTGTGGTTGATGGGATTGAGCATTGAGAACAGTTCGGCCGCCTTGTCGCCGTCGCCGAGCATGGCGAACGCAATGACGGACCACAGCGCGCCATGCGTATATTGACCACCGTTCTCGCGCACGCCCGGCGGGTAGGCTTTGATGTAACCTGGATCTTCGGGCGGATTGTCGAAGGGCGGATCGAACAGCAGAACGACATTGTCCTCGCCGCGAACGAGATATTCGTCCATGGCGGCCATTGCGCGCTTGGAGCGGCGTGGCTCGCCGGCTCGGGAGATCACGCTCCAGGATTGGGCGATTGAATCGATCTTGCATTCGCTGTTCGAGGCCGAGCCGAGCGGCGTGCCGTCGTCGAAGAAACCGCGACGATACCATTCGCCATCCCAGCCGTCCGCATCCAGTGCAGCCTTGAGGGTCGTCATATGCCCGCGCCAATTGGCGGCGCGCGCTGGCTCTTCGCGAGAGTCCGCGAGAGGCGCAAATGCCGCGAGCGCGGCGTGCAGAAACCAGCCGAGCCAGACGCTTTCGCCCCTGCCGTGTTCTCCGACGCGATTCATGCCGTCGTTCCAGTCGCCCGTGCCGATGAGAGGCAGGCCGTGGTTGCCGCGTGCGAGACTTTGGTCGAGCGTCCGCGCGCAATGTTCGAACAATGAGCCCCGTTCGTCGGAGACGGAAGGGGCGAAGAAAGACTCGCGCTCGCCTTCGCGGAGGAGTGGTCCTTGAAGGAACGCTATCGTCTCGTCGAGAACGCCGAGATCGCCCGTGACCTCGACGTAATGCGCAACGACATAGGGCAACCAGATTCGGTCGTCGGAAATGCGTGTGCGAACCCCTTTTCCCGATTCCGGCAGCCACCAATGTTGCACGTCGCCCTCGACGAACTGACGCGCGGCAGCGCGTAGCAGATGCGCGCGGGTCACCTCGGGCTTCGACACGCAAAGCGCCATGACATCTTGGAGTTGATCCCGAAAGCCGTATGCCCCGCTATCCTGATAGAAGGCTGAACGCGCCCAGACGCGGCACGAGAGCGTTTGATAGAGGAGCCAGCGGTTCAACAATATGTCCATGGATCGGTCGGGTGTGGTCACCTGAACGGCGCCGGTCGTCATGTCCCAGAGAGCTATAACTTCCGCCAGCACCCTATCGAGGTCGGCGGCTCGATACTTGATCAGCAACGCTTGGGCGTCCGTCGTGGTCGCCGCCTGTCCGAGGAGAAAGACGATTTCCTGAACTTCGTTTGGTTTGAGCTCCAATCTGGCTTGCAGGGCTCCGCAGGGATCGAATCCCGCGCCCACTCTGTTGGACAGCAGCGCATTTCCAGTCAGCGCAGCCGGCGAAGCGAGCAAGCCATGTCTGCCGAGGAATTCCTTCCGGTCGCCTGTCCACGAAGACTGGCGCCCCGCGAGATCCGCGAAGGCTATGCGGCGCCCGAAGTCGAGATTCCAGGGATTGCGCGCGAACATCGCCCCTGTTCGCGCGTCGATGTCGGTGACGATAAACGGCGCCGACGTCGCGCGGGATGCGCCAAGCACCCATTCGACGTAGGCCGTTACGGAGAGCCGCCGCGTTCTTCCGGAACAGTTGGTGATTTTCAGGCGCGATATCTTGATCGGATCGTCGACGGGAACATATTGCGTCAGTTCGAGCGCGACGCCGTGCGAGACGTGCTCGAACCGGGTGTAACCCTGACCGTGCCGTGAGCGATATGATGTGCCGGGTTCGCGAATAGGTAGGGCCGTTGGCCCCCATAATTCGCCGCTATCCTCATCGCGCAGATAAATCGACTCGCCCGGCGTATCGAGAATTGGATCGTTCGACCATGGGCTAAGAAGGTTTTGCTGACTGTTCGAAGCCCAGGTGCATCCGCCGCCATCGGCGGAGACCTGGAAGCCAAAGGACTCGTTGCTGACGATGTTGATCCATGGCGCGGGCGTACGTTGTTCGCCTAATAGTGTCGTGACATATTCTCGCCCGCCGTCGGCGAAGCCGCCGACGCCGTTGAAGAACTCCAAATCCAGCTGCGGCGTTGCATCTTGCGTCGCGGGATTCGCGACGGTGGTTCGCGGCGACCGAGGGCTCGCCGCGCCGCGCGAGGCCTGCGTCATTTGCTCGGAGAGACTCCCGCGATGTCCAACGAATACTGCCCGAGCCGCGGTTTGGAGTAAATTGCGGGCCTCCCTCGTAATGAGGTCGGAGCGCAAAACGAATATTGCGCCTGCCGCAGATTTTTCCGCGGGATTCGGCGTGGCGCGATTTCCTCGAACCATTGTTTCGAGAGCAATCTGGAATTCCTGCTGATAGGATGCAGGATGCTCGTTGAGGATAACGAGATCGACGCTGAGCTGCTTCATTCGCCAATATTCGTGAGCGAGAAGAAGTTGCCGAACGAGATCGAGATCGCTGTTGTGATCGACGCGGATCAGGACGATCGGTAAGTCGCCAGAGACGCCGCTAGGCCAAAGCATCGAGGCATCTCCGCCGCCGCGTTTAAGTATCTCGGAATGCGGCCGCAGCGCCGGAGAAGAATAGAGGATACAGTCGACGATCTTCTGAAAGAGGTGAGCCTGGTCCGCGCCGATTCCGAGATGGCGCAACTCCACTTGCGCCTGGGTCCATGCGAGAGTGGTCGCGCGGTCGAAAGCGGCGGCGTCATGGTGCTTATCCACCAGATCCATAACTTGCTTGCGGGAGGGAGCGATCAGTGTCCAGAAGGCGATGCGCGCGGTCGTGCCAGGCTGGAGTCGAACCTGACGGCGCAGGCTGAAGATCGGATCGAGGACGGCGCCGGCGGAGTTGGACAGCGGTCTGTTTGCGATCATCGCCATCGCCTTGCCAAGGCTGCGCCCGCGCCCGAGGAAGCGCGCCCGATCGGTTTCGAATTGCAAATCACCGATGGTCTCTCCTTCGACGAAGGCTATATGCGCCGCCCAAGCTTGGGTGTCGCTCGCGGATTGTCCTCGCCGCCGAGCCAATATCGCGCCCACCTCGTCGGCGAACTCCGTCTCCACGAACAAATTGGAGAATGCGGGATGCGCATCGTCGCCTGCGTGAGGCGCCAATATGATTTCCGCGTAGGAGGTCAGCGAGATATTTCTGACTTGGCTTCCATTATTGGTGACCGACACCCGGCGAACTTCTCCGTCGTCCTCCGACGAAACGGCGATTTCCAGCATCGTGGTGATCGTATCGTCCCGTCTGACGAATTCCGCCCGACCCTCCGAAAAAGTCGCTTCGTATTTGTCGGGCTCGACCGCGCTCGGTTGATAGGCCGCGGACCATGACTCGCCGGCATCGACATCTTGAAGAAAGACGTATGCCCCCCAGCAATCGCAAGTAGCATCTTCACGCCATCTGGTGACGGCAAGGTCACGCCAACGGCTGTATCCGGAGCCCGCCGCGGTAACCATGACCGTATATGCTCCGTTCGAAAGCAGGTGCGTGCACGGCGAGGGCGTGTGCGGAGAGTCGAAGCAGCGCTGAGTAGATGATCCGAGATCCTCTATGTCCGGGAAGACCGGAAATCTTTCATTTATTGGTTCGCATATCGCGACTTCGCGTGGCATTCGCTCCTGAAGCAACAATTCCGTAGCCTGGATCATCGGCTCCGAATGAAAGCGCCCGTGCATCAGCCTCCAGAGAAGCGCATCGGCGATTGCGATCACGCTCATGCCCTGGTGATGAGCCATGTATGCGCGAACGGGGACAACGTTCGCTCCCTTGGGCAGACGCGCATCCGTATAGTCCAGCGCCTCATACCAGCCATAGCAGCCTCGTCCGCCGACTTTGGTCAAACGCTCGAAGTTGCTAGCGGCGGCGCGCGAATTGCTCATCGCTGCCAATGCCGTCGCGTAAGGGGCGATGACGGTGTTGTCGCCGAGTCCGCGCTTGAGTCCGAGGCTTGGTATTCCAAAGCTCGAATACTGATAGGTGAATTCCAGATCGCGGGCATTATAGGCGGATTCGGATGCGCCCCAAGGGACGCCGCGAGCGGCGCCGTATTTGATTTGTTGTTTGACCATCTGACGACAGGTCTCGTCGAGGAGACTTCCGGCCGGGGCCCGCATGACCAGAGCAGGCATCAAATATTCGAACATCGAGCCAGACCAGGAGATGAGCGCCGCGCCATATCCAACGGAAGCCATTGCGCGCCCAAGCCTGAACCAGTGGCGCGTCGGCAAGTCGCCTTTGGCGATCGCGACGAAGCTCGCGAGACGGGCTTCAGACGCCAGCAGATCATAACAATCGGAGTCGAGGCTGCCGTCCTCCACCCTGTAGCCGATCGACAGCAGTTCCCGCTCCACGTTGAAGAGAAAGCCGAACTGCATCTCGTCGAACATGCTTCGGGCGGTCTGGCCTGCTTCGACGAGACGCGCACTCAAGAGGCTCGCAGCCAGCGCGGAAGCTTCGAAAGCCGCGATCAGGGAGCGCAGTCGGGAAAGATCGCTTTCCCCGTCGACGCCACCGGCGGCAAGCTCTTTCTGCCGGCGCGCCAGCATTTGGATTGCGCTTGCGCAAGTGTCCGGAAGGTTGGAGAGCGTTGGCATTTCGCCCAACAGCGCCGTGAGTTCGTCGTCCGGCCCGGCTTCGGGGGTGGTCGCGCACAACGGATGATCGGCGTGATCCTGGTCCAGGAGAGCCACCCAGGGAATTAGCGAATCCATACATTGCCGATTGCCCGCAATGCACGCGGCGAGCGCGTCCGCCCAGACGAGCAATTCGACACCGCCGCCCGATCGCCCTTCGACGTATGTTCGGGCGAGACGGGAGATGCTCGCGGAATGTATGGCGAGCTCTTTCATCCGAACGAAGATTGCGAACGGGGTCGAGGGAGCGTGGAGAAGCGCAAGGAGCAGGCTGTCGAGAGCTTCGTTCAATGGACTCTGGGGCGACAGGCCGACGTCATCGTCATCCTCGCGAAGGCTCTCGCGCAGCAAATCCGCCACATCCTTGATTCCGTCGAGCCATTGTCGATCCACGACGGGACGCGCTCGCATCTCCTTGCATGTGTTCCACAAGGCGACGAGGTGACCCGCGAGATTCCCACTGTCGACCGTGGAAATATATTTTGGGGTCAGCGGTCGAAGATCGAGAGTGTCATACCAGTTGTAGAAATGTCCCCGGAAGCGTTCGAGCCGTTCCATCGACCCGAGTGTCGCCTCCAGCCGATCCGTGGCGTCGATCAATCCTATCCAGCCAAAATCGGCTGCTGCCGTCACCGACAGAAGATACAGCCCGAAATTTGTCGGCGAAGTCCGATGGGCGATCACCGGGACAGGATCTTCCTGAAAGTTGTCGGGCGGCAGCATGTGGTCCTTCGCCGTCACGAAGGTCTCGAAAAAGCGCCAGGTCCGGCGCGCGACCATGCGCAACGCCTGTCTGTCCGCCTGCAAAACAGCCGGCCGGCCCGATCCGGATGACGGAAGACTGACCCATTGCGCTATGGCGGGCGACAAGAGCCAAAGCAACACGAAGGGCGCCGCAATCGGCCAGGACGCCGGCGAAACCCAGCCTACGAGACCCGCTGCTACGATCGCGAGAGCGACCGCGCCGCCCATCTGCCTGTAAACGCCGGGTAGGTCGAGCCGAGGCGAAGTTTTCGTCTGAGCGGCGGTAACCCATTCCAGCAGATTTCTGCGTGAAACCGTCAATCGGAACAGCGTCAGCAGGATCGCTCCCGACATGATCCAAGCCTGGTGCGCAAGGAAAGCAACCTGTAATGTCGTTTGCGAAATTGCGAGTTTCAAATCGGTGTAGACGGCCCGAAGATGCATCCGTTTCGAGAATCCGTGTCGCCGCGGCGGCAGGGCGGAGAAAAATGGAATGAGCGAAGGGGTCGCGATGGTGATGAGTATGAACGCGCTCCAGCGGTCTGCGGAAACGACCGGAAATATCCACCCCACGACGAGGGCGAGAAAGCTGATCGGCGCGGAAATCGAGCGGCGCAGATTGTCGATCATTTTCCATCTGCCGACCAGGGGAATTCCTTGGCGTCGTCGAACGGCGTCGGAAGACCAGCCTGGACCAAAAAGCCATGGGAGCAGCTGCCAGTCGCCGCGCGCCCATCTGTACTGGCGGGCTGCGGCGACGTCGTAGCGCGCCGGAAATTCGTCGACGACTTCGATGTCGGACACCAGTCCTGCGCGCGCATATATGCCTTCGAGCAGATCGTGACTGAGAAGCGTATTGTCGGGGATGCGTCCAGCGAGCGCCGCCTCGAACATGTCGACATCGTAAATTCCCTTGCCGCAATAGGAGCCTTCGCCGAACAGATCCTGATAGACGTCGGAGACCGCGCCAGCGTATGGGTCGATGCCGCTCGTGTTTGAAAACACGCGCTGAAAGATTGATCCTTCCCGACCTATGGGCAGCGCGGGGGTCACTCGTGGTTGCAGCACCGCGTAGCCGTCGACGACCCGTTGGGAAACCGGATCCAGCGTCGGACGATTGAGCGGATGGGCCATTTTTCCGACTAAGCGCCGGGCCGCGCCTCTCGGGAGTCTCGTGTCGGAATCCAGGACGATGACGTATCGAACCGTGGAAGCGGCGAGCGGCGAGAGCCCGTCGACCGAAACGAAATTCGTGTCGGTCGCTCCTCGCAGAAAGCGATTGAATTCGTGTAGCTTGCCACGCTTGCGCTCCCAGCCGGTCCAGCAATTTCCTGCTGCATTCCAACGGCGGCGGCGGTGCAGCAGAAGAAACCGGTTCCCGGCGGGACCGGGTCCATATTCCTGGTTCAACGCGGCGATGCTGTCCTCCGCCATCTTCAGCAGTGCGTCGTCGTCGGGTGCGCTCTCGGTGTTGCAGTCGGTCCAGTCCGAGAGCATCGCAAAGCAAAATTCGACATCGGAGTTCGCGAGGTAGTGAACCTGCAATCGCTCGACCTGTTCGATGATCGCAACGCGTGAAGTTAGAAGCGTCGGCATGACGATCATCGTGCGCAGAGCGGGAGAAACACCCTTGGCGAGCTCCAAGCCGGGGAGAATTTTCGAGTCGAACCGATTGGTGGCGACGAAGTTCACGAGAGCTATCGCCACGTCGGAAGCAAGGAAAAGGGCAAGAACAGAAATCAGCAAGCCTTCCCAACTCGCGTTCGGCTCGATGCTGGAATTCAGCATCATGGCGGCCACGAGTAAAGTGACCCCGACGACCACCGCGATATAGCCGGAGATGCCGACATTCGTATTGGCGCGTACGATCCGTTCCTTGAAGGTCAACCGAAACCCAATCGTTTTCTCGAACGCCGGGCGCCCCTTGGCGATCAGGTAATAACCAGGTTCGCGTTCTCGAGCGAATTTTACGCTGTCTTTATCGTCCTGGCCCTCTCCAGCTTCCTTCGCGGCGATGAGCGCCAGACGAGCCACGCCGATTTCCGTGTGCTTCGAGCCTCGGGCCAGAATTTCAATCGCGCGCCGATAGGACTCACGCGTAGGAAAGTCGAGCGCTGCAAAGTCGCTATCAGCCCTCAAAGTCTCGTCGACGAGACTGACGCTTTCGAACAATTCCCGCCAATCGAGGGAAGAGAGCATGCGCATACTGGTGATGACGTTGCGAATCGTCACATTGGCGGCGCCCTCGCGCTGTTGCTCGGTATGGACGATATCGTCGGTATTGCTCCCCTGCGCCGCGAGGCGTTCGTTCAACCATCCAAGCGCGGGAATGACGAGTGGATCCTGTTCTCTCAAGCGACGAACGAGTTGCGCGGCGAATGCCGCGGACAATACGCCGGTGTCGCCGGCAAACACGCTTTCGACTGGTTCAGCGACGCTTCCATCGACACCAAGCAAGCGATCGGCGCGTGAGTTGGCTTGCTTGCGAGTCGTTTGGCAATCGACGATATCGTCGGCCAGACGACGCAGGTTTTCAACCAGAACCACCCGTAACGTGATCGAAATTGCCCAGAGTTCGCCAATGGTCAAGGGCTGTACTCGTTGATAGGCTCTCAGGAAGCGGATCAGGCTTTGCGAGTCCAGTCGGCTGTCGGAGTGGGCGACCAGGGCCCAGGCGAGGCCGAATACGCGAGGATACCCCTCGAACTTCCCATCGGCGAGTTTGGGAATCTGACGGTAAAATCCTGGCGAGAAATCGGTTCGGATTGCAAGAACCTGCTCGGAGAGCACATGGAAATTGTCCATGAGCCACTCGGCCGCGGGGGTCGTCGCTCTTGTGTCTCTGGCCGCCTTGATGGTTGTCAGATAGGCGCGGCGCAACGCCTTGTCGTTGTCGCGAAGACGCGTTTCCAAGCGGCGATCATTGGCCGGGCTCGACCTGATGCGTTGAGCGCCCGCCAGACACGCGGCGTGTTGCTCCAGCCTCTCGATGCCGAAAAGTTCCTCGCGAATGGGAGCACAAATGACTGGGGGCAAAGGGCGCGAGAAAGGCCGAAGAAGGCTCGCAAGCGAAGGAAGAGACGCCGAATTCTTATTCGCCCAGAGCGCAGGCTCCGGTCGGAGCTTCGAGGGGTCCTTCAAAGAAGCCCGGATCTTCAGGACTTCCTGCTCCTTGGGGGTCATACTCATCCGCGGTCTCCGGGCAGCTCGATGGCGAGTCGCGAAACGGCGCTTCCCTCGCGGACTTTGATTGGTCCTCTCGTCGAATTGATTGCAGATAGATTAGGATCGGAGAACTCGAGGCCGCCAGCCTCGGAAATCACTCAGACCGCAAGCGATCGGGCTTTCGATCTCCTGGCGCACTGCGCCGTGCGGAATTAAAAGGAGTAGATTCCGACTCTATGACCACCAATCTTTTGGCGCCTATCCTCGAAAATCTCGGTGCCGGATCGCTTGGGCCTTTCTCCAGCTCCATGAGCGACCTTGCAGATCTGCGACTTTGCAATGGTGTTGCGCTCTGCGCGTGCAAACGCCATCTTCTCGTGGAGGCTCGCTCTAGGGAGGTGGCCATTGAGTAACGGTTCTCTTCGGCTGCGGCTCTCTTGCGGTTACAGTCTGGTCGGTTCAGCGCTCTGAAAGCGGTCAGGATTTTTCGACGATGACAGTCGCATCGGAAGACAAGACCATCTACGAAAAAAGCGCGCGCTTTTCCGATTCAGAGCTGCTCGATCTCGTGCAGCGACAAACATTCAATTATTTTTGGGAGGGGGCGCATCCTGGGAGTGGGCTCGCTCGCGATCGCATTGGGGACCGCTCGGATCCGCAGAACGACTCCGTCACAATAGGCGGGTCCGGTTTTGGCGTCATGGCAATAATCGTTGCGAGCGAGAGGGGATGGATCACCCGGGCGCAGGCTTCCGCGAGACTGAGCCTGATGCTCGATCTGCTGGAGAGGGCGACGTGCTTTCACGGCCACTTTCCGCATTTCATGAACGGTCGAACCGGAGCCGCGATCCCTTTCAGTCGAAAAGACGATGGCGGCGATCTCGTCGAGACCTCTTTCCTCTTCCAGGGCCTCTTGTGCGCACGGCAATATTTCTCGCGCAACGCCGCGATTGAGAAGAAGCTTCGCGAACGCATCACGCGGCTTTGGCTGGATGTCGAATGGAGCTGGCATACCCAGGGTGGAAGAAGCGTGCTGACATGGCATTGGAGCCCCAACAACGGCTTCAGTCTGGCGCATGAGATCCGAGGCTGGAACGAATGTCTTATGAGCTATGTGCTTGCCGCCGGCTCGCCAAATTATGCAATCGACGCGTCGGTTTATCACAAGGGTTGGGCGCAAAGCCGGGATTTTATGAACGGCCGATCCTACTACGGCATCGAGATCCCGCTCGGGCCGGCCTATGGGGGTGATCTCAGCTTCAGCCATTATTCATTTTGCGGCCTCGATCCGCGAGGGTTGACGGACGACTATGCTGATTACTGGCAGCAAACCTCGCATCATGTCGCGATAAATATCGCGCACTGCGTGCGCAATCCCGGTAAACACAAGGGCTATGGATTGTCGTGCTGGGGCCTCACGGCGAGCGACGATCCCAAGGGCTACCGTTTGCATGCACCGGGCTGCGACAATGGCGTCATTACGCCCTCCGCGGCTTTGTCCAGTTTTCCCTATGCGCCTGAGGCCTCGAGTCGTGCCTTGCGGTATTTTTACGAGGTGCAGGGGGCCAGACTTTGGGGTCGCTACGGTTTCACTGACGCTTTCCGCGCGTGCGACGATTGGTATGCGAAGAGTTTTCTGGCGATCGATCAGGGGCCCATCGTCATCATGATCGAAAACCATCGCTCCGGTCTGTTGTGGAATTTGTTTATGAAGGATCCCGACGTTCAGGCGGGGCTGCGCCGACTGGGGTTTCATAGCCCTCATCTGAATTAGAGCGGAGCACGGCGGAAAAGCTCAGGGTCGGAGCAGCATTTTCGGTTGGCGTCGAAGGCTGTGCTTTAGCTCATGCTCAGTTTAAGAGTTATCAGCCATCCTGTTCGCGAATGGCGGCAATCGCCGCCGCATAATCGGGTGCGCCGAATATTGCGGAGCCTGCGACGATCGCGTTGGCTCCCGCGGAGATCGCGAGTCGCGCGGTCTCACGATTTTCTCCGCCGTCGACTTCGATTACCGGATCGAGCCCGCGCTTCTCACAGAGCCGATGCAGCCGGCGTATCTTGGGTAGCATCTCCGGCAGGAATTTTTGTCCGCCGTACCCGGGATTCACGGTCATCACGAGAATGATGTCGCAGAGATGAAGGACATATTCAATCATCTCTATTGGGGTTGCCGGGTCGAGCGCCACTCCGGTCCTTTTGCCGAGTTCGCGAATCTTAGAGAGTGTGCGGTGAAGATGCGTCGTCGCGGAGGGCTCCGCCTGGACCAGAAGATGATCAGCGCCCGCCTCGGCGAAGTCGACTAGATAGCGCTCGGGCTCGACTATCATTAAATGGACGTTCAGGGGTTTTTGGGTGTGCCGTCGCACTGCGGCGACGATTGCCGGTCCTAACGTGATATTGGGGACGAAACGACCGTCGATCACGTCGATATGAATCCAGTCCGCCCCCGCGGCATCCACACGGCCCACCTCCGCGGCAAGATAAGCGAAGTCGGCCGACAGGATCGATGCTGCTATGATAATCGGCTTTCGTGGCGCAATGACGCTCATGACGGCTCTGCACCCTCAGATGGTTTGAGAGAAAGTGGCGATAGGCGCATCGGGCTTCGATCGCATGAGCGTCCGCAATTGACCAGTTTCCAGGAGGCGATGCTCCAGAAAGTCCAGCCATGGCGACTGCCTGCATGCTTCGATCTGCTTTAGTGAGGACATGCCGCCTTCTCCATGGCTTGCCGCGTTGGAAATCTAGGCGCGTCCTGGAGCCTAACAATTTCGCCGGCAACGAGTTGTCTCTGCGCGAGTTAGCTTTTCCGTTCTGTCACGCGTTTTTGGTCGAGCGCCCCGCTGACCTTTCTGTCGTCGTGAAATTAGCTTCGGATCTTCGGCCTGCGACAGACTCGGAAACTACTCAAGGCGCATGCGGGAGGGCGTTCGCTCGTCGCGGCGGAAGGAAACCGCTCTCTCCAACATTCTTTCGAAAGTTGCTCATCGACAGGCGGTGCGCATCTGATGTTTACCAGCAGAACGATTCCACCCAATTTTCTGCCGCACCGCTTGTTGACTGCGCTGGGCTGCTAGAAGGTATCCATCCGGCCGGCGTAGGTCGCAGTTAGGTTGCCCGCCTCTTCCGGCTTGAGCGTACGGACTTCGACCGCGCCAACGACGGTGACCTTGAGATGCACGCCACGGCCTTCGCCGCGCGTCTTGCCGCCGACAAGGCATTCGTCGATCTCGACGCGGTGTTCTCCCCCGATTGTGTCGCGCTCGGGCCTCACCATGCCCGCGCGGAGCTTGTGAAGCAGCGTGAACGCCGTCTCGTAGCGCTATAGGCCAACTGCCGCTGGAATTGCAGGGCCGACGTGCCCGGCGTCTGCGTCGGTCAGCAGATAAGCGGCCCAGAACCATGTCGACAGCGGTGTGTGACTCGATTGCAGGACCGTTCCCATGGTCAGCGACGTGTTCTTTTTGCAGGCCGGGTAGCGCAGCACGACCGACGACCGGCTCGGGAACCGATAGGGCTCTTCCTGATGGCCGCAATGGGCGCAAACAAAACCCGCAGGCCAGCGCAGATGTTCGAGATAGGCCGCGCACGCCGCGTCATCGGGGAAAACCCGTTGAAACTCAGGCAAGGAAGCGGGAAAGCCTCGTATCTCCATACCCTAAAAAAATAGATCAGGTCGTAGGATTTGGCAATAAACCGGATAAGCATGGGTCAAACTTTACGTGGGTTCTCTCGGGAGCACGAGCACCGCAAGGTGTTTGAGCGGCTTGAAGAGATCGACCTGGAGCGAGACGTCGATGCCCTCGTCATCGCCGGCGAAATGTTTGACCCCGCATTCACCGGATGACGCACGTTTTCCTTGTACGAAACAAACGATTGATGCATAATTATCAGCAGATTGCACTCCATTCATCGAGGTCATCATGACGAACCCGATAGGTGAATCAAACGGCGAGGCTTGCCGGAACCCGCCAGTCGGGGCGAGATGGGCTCGAAATCGCTGGCCATCCGGCGAATGTCGGCTTATCAGTGAAATGTCGATATAATTCTACTGGCCCCACGGTAGAATACTTACATTCGCGGCAGCTTCCCCCTCGGTAGAGGGCAATGAAATGTTGGCTCGCGCGGGCCTCAGGTCGCACTCAATCACACTCAAAGCAGGGCAGAGGCGAAATGAGCGCGCGAATGCAAAAAATGGACACGTCCTCGACGCAGTTCGAGGACGGGCGAAGCATGGCCACAGAGTCTTCTGACCCTTGGTGGCGTTTGTTTAAACTGCGCCGTTTCTTTCCTGCTCCGGGGGCCGAACCGCAAAACGCTCGGGCTGCGTTTGCGCAAAAGCAGTTTTTTTCCGGCGGAAAGGGGGCCGAGCAGGGCGCGTTAATTTGGGAGCTTTCGACATGACCGCCGAGACGACAGCTTCCGAGCCCATCCATCGAAGCGAGGCGTTCGTCCGCGGCATCCTCGATTCGCTTCCGCAAGAGGTCGCGGTGCTGGACGAGGCCGGGGTGTTGATTGCGGTCAACGAGCCATGGGAACGGTTTGCTCGCCAGAATGGAGGCGCACCGGATGTGCTGTCGGTCGGCGCCAATTATCTGGAGGTTTGCCGGAACAGTGCGAGGGAGGGAGACGTCCACGCGCGCGAGGTCCTGGAGGGGCTCGAGAGCCTGCTGGCGGGCGAACGCAGCAACTTCATGGTGGAATACCCCTGCGATTCACCGGCTTGCTCGCGATGGTTCGTCTTGCACGCCTCCCGACCGGCCTTTGGTCACGGCAGCATCATCCTGAGCCACACCGACATCACGCCACAAAAAAAGGCTGAAGAGACGCTGCGCGACGCAGATCGCCGGAAGGACGAGTTCCTGGCGATTTTGGCTCATGAGTTGCGTAATCCGCTTGTTCCCATTTCCGACGCCCTGCATGTTTTGCGAAGGTCGGACAGCAATGACCCGGAGGCTAAGGAGCGTGACCGTAAGCTACTGACGATATTGGGGCGGCAGGTCAACCATTTGGTCCGGCTGGTCGACGATCTCTGGGAGATCTCCCGGATCGGCTACGGCAAGATCGAGCTAAAAAAAGAACGGATCGATCTTTGCGTAACTCTGCGCGACGCAGTCGATATTAGCCGGCCGTTCATCGAGGCCGGAAGTCATCGGTTGACGGTTGATAGTCCTTCGGAACCCTTGCTGCTCGACGGTGATGCGGTGCGTCTCACTCAGGTGTTCGCCAATCTCCTCAACAACGCGGCTAAATACACTCCGCCGGAAGGTCACATCGAAATCTTGACGAAGCGCGATGGTGACGATGCCATTATTTGCGTCCGCGATACCGGGATGGGCATTAGAGCCGGCATGCTGCCTCGAGTTTTCGATCTCTTCACTCAATCAAGTCGCGCTCTCAGTCATTCGCATGGCGGCATTGGCGTTGGGCTCGCACTCGCGCGCAGCCTCATCGAGATGCATGGTGGCCAAGTCGAGGGTCACAGCGAAGGCGTCGGGCGCGGGAGTGAATTTGTCGTTCGGCTACCTTTAACCGGAGCTATGCCGGAAAATGGGTGACGCGATGACGACGTGAGGATGGCGGCGTAACGGGGGTGGTTTGTAGCCGACCCGAACCTCAAGGAAGGCTCAGCCATCTCCTTGTATGTTCCTTCTGCCTTCGGCGCGATGGAATCGATGGCGAGAATCTTGGGCTGGCCAGCCCAAGATTCTCGGACGGATGGGACTGACCATCCCCTTGGTTGCAAGAACCGCAAATGAGTAAGGTCCATCCGTCCTTGCGCGCTGGCTTGAACAGATAGGCGGGAATCATGTCCCGGATGCAAGGCAAGGCACTGCCCAAGGGCGCACAAGCGCCAAACTACGCCGGAATCGACGTTTGCAAGGACTGGCTCGACGCGAAGCTACGCCCATCCGACAAGGCGATGCGCGTCGCCAACGACGCCTCTGGCCACAAGCGGCTCAGCCGCTTCATGGCCGACAACGGCGTCGTTTTGATCGTGATGGAAGCCACCGGCAAATACCACCGCGCCGCGCAGCGGTCGCTGTATGCCAACGGGTTCGCCGTCGCGGTCGTCAACCCGAAGCGCGCCAGGTCGTTCGCCGAATCCATCGGCGCGCTCGCGAAGACCGACGAAGTCGATGCGTCCGTCCTCGCCATGATGGGCGAAACGCTTAGACCGGACGCGACGCCGCCGGCATCCAAGACCCTGGGCAAGATGCAGGAGCTTGTCCGCGCCCGCCAAGCGGCGCTGGCCGACCGGACGGCGATGCAAAACCGCATGGGCGAATCCACGTGCGACGCCGTAAGGGAGAGCTTGAACGCCGTGATCGAGGCGATCAACTCCGCCGTGGCGAAACTCGACGCGGAGATCGCGAAGCTCATCGCCGGTGATGGCGGTCTGTCACGCCGCATGGAGATTCTCGTGTCCATCCCCGGCGTCGGCCCGGTGACGGCCGCCTCTCTGATCGCGGATTTGCCGGAACTCGGCGAGTGCGACGACAAGGCCATTGCGGCGCTCGTCGGCGTCGCGCCCTTCGCCGCCGACAGCGGAGATTTTCGCGGTCAGCGGCGCATCCGTGGAGGCAGGTCGGCGCTGCGCTCGACGGTGTACATGGCCGCCGTGGCCGCCGCCCGCTCCAACCCCGACATGAAACGCGTCTACGAGCGACTGAAGGCCGCCGGGAAGGCGTCGAAAGTCGCTCTGACCGCCGTCATGAGGAAGCTCGTGATCCTCGCCAACGCGCTCGTCAAAACCGATCGCAAATGGACGCCAAGAACCGCTTGACGCAGAACACAGATACTCATTTTTTCACACGACCGCGCATGTTTGATTGAACGCCTGGTGTTGATCCAGATATTCGCGAAATCGCGCGACGAGAGGCCGCAGACGGGCCTCTGGCATGTTTGGGATCAGCTCATAGACATGCATCCTTTGCGGGAACTGTCGGTCGCCGATCGCCAATCAGGTGCGTCTCGTCCTGCACACCGGCGCCTATTCGCGGACGCTTACTGTTCGCGACGCCATCCCCACGACGCGCGACTTGGCGAAGGCCGAGCTCGCCACTTTGCCCCTGTGCTTGATCAAGATCGCCGCCCGCGTCGTCGAGACGGTCAGCCGCGTGCGGCTCGCCTTCGCCGCCGCCTGTCCCGAAGCCGCGCTATTCCGGGGTTTGCCGGAAGCGCTCGCGCCGCCGGGCCAGTGAACGCCGGGCGTCCATCCCGTCCATCATCTTCCTTCGCCTCCAACGCGTCCGCAAAAGTCATGGCCCGAACGACGGCACAAACGCCGAACCATCCCTCATGCCTCGCTTCACAAAGCGCCAGAACCCCGAAAAATCAGAGCCCGCAGTGAATAGGACGGGCTAGTGGGTGTGTGTAAACCGGATAGGCACGGAAGGCTTTTCGCATGAGCAGCTGATCGCAGAGTTTTACAACCGCGAAATCGGATCACTACAATGTGTCGATCGCTTTCGTTGTAAGTTGCCTCACTGGTGTCCGGTTAGAAATCGAACAAATTCATTTGGTTATCGAATGGATCATCGCAGTTGGCGTTGTCTCCGCCTTGAAAAGCGCAGGAAAGCTGGATTTTTTCGAAAGAGTGAACGGACAAAATCTGTAGAAATGTGTAGAGCGAGACGTCGAGCGCCAGTTCCTTTTTGATGATCGCGGCGAGCGCATAAACGCTGACCGCCGTCCATATTTGCGTTTTGACTGCGTTCTCGGACGTGCCGTAAAAGTGCTTGATGCGGAGGTTCTGTTTTATCCATTTGAAAAACAGCTCCACTTGCCACCTCGCTTTATAGAGAGCGCAGATGGTCGACGCGGGCAAGGTGAAATTGTTGGTCAGAAAAACGAGCCGCTTGCTGGTTTCTGGATCAACGAAACCCACGCGGCGTAGATGTTGCGGGTAATGGCGTTGGCTATAAAAGCCATCGAGCGTTATCGTTTGATCGAAGCGCAAGCCTGTCATTTCGTCGACGGCGTGGGAATAGACACGGTGATAATTCATGTTGATTTTCGTTCGCGTGACAAAGAAAGCGCCAGCCTGATGCAGAACATAGAGCCTACGAAAATCAACATAGCCGCGATCCATGACATAGATAGCTCCGGCCTCGGGCGCGATCAAATCAAGCGCAAGCGCATCGCCCATTTTCCCGTTGGAAACATGGATGAAACTGGGTATGGGACCACGCAAATCAAGCAGCGTGTGCATCTTGATCGCGGCTTTTGTCGAACGAAAATTGGCCCACGGAAATAGCGACAAGCACAGATCAATGGTCGTGCTGTCAAGCGCGTAAACGGTGTTGGCGAGATCGAGCCCGATATCGTCGTTGATGTATAATTTGCGCGCGCGGCGGATCAGGATACCGGCAATGTCCGCCCATATGCGCCAGTCTCGCGCTTCATTCGCATCAGCCAAAGTTGAACGCGCGACGGGTTCACGCAGGCCCATGCCATACAGCTTCGACGGCTGCGCGCCGAGGCACGCTTCGATATCTCGCAGGCTCTCGCGGTATGTTATTTGTGCAAATGCCATCACGCGAAACTGTTCGCTGCAACGAAACTTCCGGACGCGAAGATCTCCGCCATACCGTGCGACGATCCGCTCGAAACCGGTCCACGGGATGAAATCCATTACTTGCGAAAACAGCGTCCGCCCAGCGTTCACGATAAAGCCTCCCGACCCAAACAGCCGGGAGAATTACAGCCAAATCGTCAAACCGACCTCAAATCGATACCAAGCAAAATCGCGCACAACCCATTGGCTTATAATCAAACTTCCATCGATCAGTCGCGCTTAACCGGACAGCAGTGATTCCACATAGGTCATGACCTATTTAGAATGGTTAGGAGCGAAGCGAGCCTTAGCTTTCTGCGAGGGGCGCCTTGAGCGCGATGAGTCGTGGTCGGGCATTTGGCATAAAGCGAACATCGCTGCCTGCTGCGACGGCGCCTTGAACACCGCCGACGAAAGCGATTACGGACTACCCTGCCCGACCAATGGCGCTATGAGTAGATTCCGCAATTTCAATTTTGGACGGGCGCCTGTATCCATAAACGCCATGCTTCAGTCCCTCTCATCGACCGCACAGGAATGATTGCAATGAAGCGAGTCGCGAGGCTTCTTTTTTTAGATAGAGAAATTTCTCTGCGCGAACTTGGCCACGGCTTGTTTGAGTTGTCGAACGTTTCCAGCAACCGTCGCCGCAGTTTTTTGCCAGTCGCCAATGACGTCTGACACCCAGTTCGAATCTCCGCCGTTCGCTTATATCGATAGCAAAAGCAACTTCGCGCGCTTTGTTTGGTGTCTTTGCCGTCGACCAAATATGATTTTGAAACGATTGGTTTGAATTCATGGCGCAACGCCAAGCGGACGTCAGCACATTCGTGCGCATGCACCCGTAACATTTATATATGTCATTATGAAATAATGACAGCATTATCATGTGTAACATTCGCATTCTAAGCAAAATATATAGTGGCTATTTTATCACATATTCATAAATAACTATTTCCTTTGTCCTAACTTACATTTTTATGCGATTAAATATTTGCTATTTATACGCAAATATAGCGACAGTCGGCAGGTGGAATACATCGTGACGGAGCCTAATGCTCAACTCGACGGCTTCCCATCTGCGGCAATTGAAAAAGGACAAATCGATGAAGAAAACCCTCTCGACCCTGGTGCTCTGCGTGGCTCTCGCCTCTGGCTCGGCACTGGCCGCCGATCTGCCGTCCCGCAAGGCTGCTCCGGCTTCCGAACCCCCGGCTCCGATCTTTTCATGGACAGGTCTCTATGTCGGCGCGAATGTTGGCGGCGGCTGGGGCGCGTCCTACCGTGGCGGCTCGCAGGGCTATGTCCTTGGCGGCGGCCAGATCGGCTATAATCTCCAGCTCTCGCCGCTGTTCGTCGCGGGTCTCGAAACAGACTTCCAGGGCGCGAGTTCACACAACCTCGACTGGTTCGGCACGGTTCGCGCCCGCCTCGGCATCACCCCCTTCAGCCCGAACCTACTGATTTACGGCACAGGCGGCTTCGCCTATGGCGAGATTCGCAATGGCTGGAACAACGGCAATGGCTGGAACACCGTCAACAATGTCGGCACGGGATGGACCGCTGGCGGCGGCGTCGAGTGGGCCTTCCTGCCCAACTGGTCGGCCAAGGCGGAATATCTCTACACC
>Ga0182016_10001491_pt1 | contig 28528 bp, 12 predicted proteins | sample 712S2MmetaG_FD_120491 | JGI IMG/M metagenome (GOLD analysis project Ga0182016, IMG submission 120491) | Permafrost microbial communities from Stordalen Mire, Sweden - 712S2M metaG | ecosystem: Environmental > Terrestrial > Soil > Wetlands > Permafrost | place: Sweden: Stordalen | collected...
CGCGAATGTAGTGCAAACTCGGCGGTAGCCTGAACTGATTCTGAACCACTTAAGTGGCCTGCAACCTCATTCGTGACGAACTTGGGCTAATGTTGCTGCTCTTTGGCCAGGACCTCAACCTCTACTCGTTTCTCGGCGTGCTCCTGCTGATCGGAATCGTCAAGAAGAACGCAATCATGATTGTCGACTTCGCGCTCCAGGCTGAGCGCGAGGCGCACCTGGAGCCCGAGGCCGCCGCGCTTCAAGGGTGCATGCAGCGATTTCGTCCCATCATGATGACGACTATGGCGGCCCTGCTTGGAGCGGTCCCTATCGCCCTCGGTACGGGAGCGGGCGGAGAAGCACGGCGCCCGCTCGGCATTGCAGTAGTCGGAGGGCTTCTGCTCTCGCAGTCTCTGACTCTCTATGTCACACCCGTGATTTATCTCTACCTGCATCAGGTCCGGCGTGAACGAACCGCCTGGAGCCCTGGGAGCGCCATCGCCGCTCAAGGGAATCTGGAAACGGCGATCCCAGATTGATCTCAATTCCATTGCGAGTATTCTCGACAGCAGGACGAATGCAAATGGAACTTGGTCTGTTCGCGTTAAATTGACCTCGCTCGCGCGGCCCTCGATAGGGCAATTTCTAAGTCGCCCTGGCCTTGCGACGTTCAGGCCATTGTCAGCAGTTCTTCGAAAAAGCTGCCAATTTGATATTCCCGGTCGACAAAGTGAAATGAGAGGCGCAGGGATGCACTAATCAGGAATTGTGTCAAAATTATCGGCCGCCACATCGCCCGCCTAATTCGAGATAACGATCCAGATGGAAACGGACTGTACCCACATTCGATCACCATCATTTTGACAGATTTCATCAACGCCAGGAAGAACAACCCCGACGTTCCTAAGAATGCCTTCGAGATATGTGTTACGCAAGCAGTCGCCGATTGCATGAAATCGGGGTTCCACGGCCTAGGCATGCAGAACATCCACCTCCATCTTGATCAAGGTGAATCGTTCCGTGGCCATATTTGTGATCGCATAATTAACCCGAAAGTGTTGAGGGAACTTCCGTATCTCGCCGAAATCACTTCGACCGCTGAAGCCGATATTAGGATCACCCCCGCTTTGCAGTTTGCGGATCTTCTTGCATGGTGTGTAAGCCATAAGCAAGATGTGCGCACAAAATGGCACGAGCGAATGCTCAAGAATCCCCATGAAGACAGTATGGTCGACTTCAATCACCGGATGAATCCGCTTCCGCGGTCGGTTGAACCGGCGAAAAATTGGAAATTACCAAGGCGGAAACTTCATCCATAGGCTGTTGCTGGTGTCTAAGGTTGATATCCGTCCGCCATCCAGCGAGCGAACAGCTCAATGCGGGCCTGGGGCCAGGGACCTTCTCCTCTTGGAGGTGGCGGCGGCATCACGGCGCCACCGATGCCTCGAATCCGATCGTAGATGATGGCCGCGTGCGCCTTCACGTCGTCATAACTCGCCAGATCGAAAGCCTTACTCATAGCGTGAATATCTCTGTCCGAAAAGAGCGGACGAATGTCCTCTCGGAAGCTCGCCGGTTTTGCCATTGACATCACCTCTCTGTAATTATCCTGCGACAGTCGAACCCTTGTCATTTCGGAGCCGCCTGCGAATCGAACTGGTGCCTGTCAGTGCGATATATCAGCGATGCCCGGCATGCAATTCATCAGCGAACCTCAAAGACGCCAAGGTCTCTACCGACGACCAGGACGACCGAAGGCTGAAAACGCGGTTTCAGCAACAATTGAGAATCAGTCCACAGGCGCCGGAAAGAATCTACAACCTGTGCCTCGCCAAAATTCCAACCGGGTGCAAAGTGGTTCTGGAGTAGAAGCTGGGGTGGATCTGCCAACTCTTTGATTTGAATGCCGATCGCCATTTTGGCGACCTTCAGGCGTAACGCACTCCGACAGCTCTGATCGGGTCTATGGTTCGGTTGCGGATTGTCCGTTGGCCACACCCGCTGCTAACGGGACGGTTGGTGCGGCTGCTCCGAGAACTTTGGTGACGGAGTCGCTTCCGCTGTTGGCGATCCAGACATTTCCCGATATGTCGATCGCGATGCTGGTCGGCGCATTGGTACCGACGGTGTAGCCCGTGTCGGGGGTGACCTGCGTTCCGCCCGAGTTGAAGACCGCGAGAGTGCCGCCCGTGGAGTTGGGGATCCAAACCTGGTTCGAGCCGTCGATAGCCAGACTGGCGCCACCAGTGAGCGCGGGGCCAGAGATGGGTGAGTTGCTCGCTGGCGTGCCATTGCTGGAGAACTCAGCTATGCTGTCCCCTCCGGCGTACAGGCTCCAAATATTTCCTGAGCTGTCGATTGCGACACCAGTGCCGCCATACGATTCAGCAGTCGACAAGTAGGGTGACCCGTTGGTCATAAAAGCTGAAGTCGTCCCGCCAGGATTGCCGATCCAGAGGATATTGTCGGGGACAATAGTCAGCGTGAAGTTCTGGGTGGAAGGGGTGCCGACGTCATTGCCGGCCGTAATCGTGAACGCGTAGACGCCGCTTGTGCCTGCGGCCGGTGTGCCGGATAGCAGTCCAGCGCTGCTGAGGGTGACGCCGGTGGGCAGGGTGCTGGTTGTGCTGAACGTCGCCGCAGGGTAGGTGCCCGCCGCTGAAGTCACGGTGAAGGAGCCGGCTACTCCCACGGTAAAGGTGGTGCCGTTTGCGCTGGTAATAGACGGCGCCAGGTCGACGGTGAGCGTGAAGTTCTGGCTGGCAGTGCCCCCAAGTGAGTCGGTTGCGGTAATCGTAAAGGTGCAGACACCGGAACCGGTCGGCGTGCCGGTGATCGCTATTGTGCCTGTGCCGTTGGCGGGAATATTGACTCCCGGGATTGCGCTTTGTATGTTCGATACCGCCAACGTCAAAGCGCCTACACCGCCCGTGGTGGTCACACTGAACGAGCCTGGTGTGCCGGCGATGAAGGTGGTGCTGCTGGTGCTGCTGAAGGACGGCGGCGGGACCACAGTCAGAGTGAAGTTCTGCGTGGCGTTGGGGCTGACGCCATTGGAGGCAGTGATCGTAAAGGTGGAGGTGCCGCTCGCGGTCGGCGTGCCGGTGAACGCCAACGTGCCTGTGCCGCTGCTCGGGATATTGATTCCCGCAATCGGGTTTTGCACATTCGAGACCGACAGAGTGATGGGCGTGGGATAGCCCGTAGTGGTCACACTGAAATTGAAGGGGAGGTTCTGTTCTCCGGTAGCACTGCTGGTGCTGGTGATGGACGGCGGCACGTCCACAGTGATGTCGGTCGAGACCTCGACGCCGTCGAACGTCGCGTTTACCGTGACCGTTCCGCCCGAACCTCCGGCCCGGAAAGTGGAGGTAGCCTGGCCGCTGCCGCCGGGGACGAAAGCCGCCGGCTGCGTCGTGGTAATGCTTCCGCCGCTAGCGCTGCTGAAGGTGACCGGCAAGTCGTCGAATACGGCCAGATGGCCGCTTAGCGCCGCGGTCGAGCCGGAGCTGTCGTGAGTCACGTCGGCGGTCAGGGTTGACGTCTGGCCGATTTCGACGGTTGCGGGACTGGCGGCGTCCATGGTGAAAAGGATCCACGGCGCATAGTCGATCGTGCCCACCCCGTCCGAAGTGTTCATCTCGACGGCCGGGTTTGACGTCGATGTCGGATCCGCGTTGGTCCCCCACCAATTCTCGGTGATATTGATGGTTTCCCCCGTTATCGCTTCCCAGCTGAACTGTTGCCCCTGCCCGCTCAGTGCGGAGTTGCCGGCGATGCGGCTGTAATTCATGGTGAAGGTCGAAAATCCGGAAAGGCCGCCGTTGATCTTGATGCCCCCGCCATAACCGGTTGACCCGGAAGCGCCGGTCGTGCTGTTTCCCGTCACGGTGATGTTCGAAAAGGTGGTGTTAAAGGGGGTAAACGCGGGAAGAGCGTTGTTGCTGTAAATTACGGCAAAGATGCCGCCACCATCGCCGGCCGATGCGGTGTTGCCGCTGACGACCGATTCCTGGTCGATGGTCATACCGCCGCCCTCGTTATAAACACCGCCGCCAACACCGCTGCCCGACGTGCCGGCCGTGTTGTTCGTGACGGTGACGCCGTGCAGCGTTACCTGGTTGTTGACGAAGACAGGCGATCCGCTTTCAGGGAAATCGTCTCCCGCACCGTTATCACCTATGCCGCCGCCGTTCTCATTCGCGCTATTACCCGAGACTGTGGTGTTGGTCATGGTCATGAAAGCCCCGTCCTCAACTGAAGCCCCTCCGCCATATCCAAAGCCATCATGTCCACCGGCTTTGTTGTTTTCGATTATGCTGTTGGTCACGGTGACTGAACCGGTCCCGCCATTGTCGTTGAAATTGGCGAATCCGCCGCCGTCCTCCGGCAAGGCGTAGTTTTGGTTCAGGGTGACATTGGTCAAAGTGACGCTGGCATTGCCGCTCGAACCGGTGTCGCAATCGAATGCGCCACCGGCGCCGTCAAAGGTGGTGGTGTAGTCGCCGCGGTTGTATCCATTCTGGATGGTGAGATTCGAAACGCTCACCGTGGTATCGGAGTACGCGTTAATGTCCTGATTGAAGGAGAACACCTTGTCGACGCCGTTGGGGTTCGAGCCGGTTCCGCTGTTCGTGCCGGCCTGGATGATGGTGGTGTTTTGCCCGGCGCCCACGAGATTGACGGTTTGAGCGGTGTCCCCAACACCTATGTCCAGGGTTCCCTTAGTGCCGTCCTCCGTTCCATTGACCCTCGCTACGGTCAGCGTATACGTGCCCGCCGGAATCATGATGTTATATGTGCCTGACGCGCCGTTGTTCGCCTCAACGATGGCTTCGCGGAGCGTGCACTCGCCAGCCGTTTGGGCCGCGCAGGCGCCGGAATGCAGGGCATCGGCGGTGCTGTTTACCGTAAACGTGGGATCGCCCTGGGGCTCCTGGATAGAAGGCGATGTTTGCCCGCGCTTCATATAGACCAGGCCTGAACGCGCGTCGAAGTTTACGCGCACCGGCACGGCTGCCACCGCGTCGGCCCCCATATCGGTACGGTCCTGCACCACGGACTCACCCGGCTGCGAGGTGGGGTGTATCAGCACTGAAAGCTTGGCGGTGCTCAACAACAGCACATCGTCCGCACCGTTATTCGAAATACGGGTGCGGAACATCAGCGGTATTTTTCCGGACGAATCGGGTGCGCTGGCGCGCGGGTCGCTCTCCACTTCCCTCCAGGTCACGGCGCGCCCCGGTGCGGGCGCCGATGCGGGCGCGGTTTTACCCTTCTGTTGCTTCCATGCGAGCCGTTGGGCGATTTGCGCGCGCCGATGCGCCTGCATTTCCTGTAATGTGTAGGGCGTGGAATCGAAGGCATCCTGCGCCATGATGTGCAGGCTGCCGTCGGTGTCTAGCAGGGCCATTTGGAACAGCGGGCTGCGATCGTGCAGGAAACGGCCGACTGCCGCTGCCGCGACTGTAAACGGTACCCGTACCTGTTCCAGCGTCTGGCTGCGGCTGTGCAGAATCGAAATCTCCCCTCCGGCGACCACCAGCAGTGCGGGAACTCCCTCGCTATCGAGAATGCCGGAGGCAAACGAAGTGGCATCGGCCGGGAGCGGGAAGCTGCCGGTCTGGGACAGGCCTGCATGGGAGCCGGTAAAAACGAGCAACCGCGGGCCTGTGGCCGTGCGCACGCCCACCACGAGATGTTCGAATTTGGCTCTGGCAAGATCGTGGACGTCCATGGCGGTAATCGATCCCGGCACGGTGATGGTCTGCTGCACTTGCATGACGCCGGATTCATTGCGCGACAGGATAACGATGCTGTTGCCGGCCGCGCGCCGCCGCTGCCAGCGCGGAGCCCCTGGAGCCGATGAGGTCGCCTTCCGACAGGAAATCCGGACGGACGGGGACTTCGATCAGGTCCGCCTGCGACAGGTATGGAGAAGGAAACTCGCCGCGGGTCATGGCCCAGAAGCTCTTCTCGCTTTGCGGCGCGAACGCATCGATGTTGCCGTGGTGAATCGCGATCAGGCCGCCTCCCGGCGCGGCGAAGCCGATGGCCAGATCGGTGACCGCGTCTCCATCCAGATCGGCCGCCGCCATGGAAAGCGCCGACGGGCGCGCCGACATCGCCTGCTGGGCATGGACAGATCCCTTATAGGAGGTATCGAACTGGCTCGCCGGGGACAAAGAAAGGCGCGGGGGCGTAGCTTGGGCGTTGACGTTGCGCGTCAGCGCCGCAATGAACGCCGCCACAAAGAGCGCCACATAACGGCGATAGCGGCTGTCCCGGCTTTTGCCTTGGAGTTTCCGAAGCTGTTCAGATCTCATTGATCCTCCTAAGTGGACAAAAACGGCGAAAGGTCGGTCTACCAAGCGTGCAACGGGTTCAAAGCCCCCCGAAGGCTACCGTGCTTGCGGACGGCGCACCTGAGACGGTGATCGGCGTCGGGAAGGGAATGCCTTCGACCGTCGGTGCGAAATGAATTGGGCCGCCGCTTATGGGATTCGTATCTCCGGCTATCGGAAGACTCGGGTTGTCGTCATCCGAGACCGTTGCGCCCGCGCCACCAGTGCCGGTGACGGTAATTGTGCATGTATTTGTCGTGCACAACCGCGCACTCAAGGGAGCCGCCAATCCCAAAAACGCTACCAGGGCGGCCAGGGCAAGTACGATGAGCCTTAACTTCTGGCAGTCGCGACGCAGAGGCCTTGCAGAGAGCACAGCGAGCGACATAAATAGAGACCTCGTGGGAACTTTGGACGCCGTGGGACTCCCTGGGAACAGGGTGAGCTAGCATGCCAGTGCGGGAACTGACGCTCCTCGTGGCCCGGAAATCAATAAAGATCCTATCCCTCGTTCGCAGGCCACACATTACAGCGAAGTGAACGTTGGTGGGGAAGCGCGAACCAGCTTCAGGCGATAATTGTTATCTACTCTGCCGCAGACCCGGATGTCAACGAGAATCTCCGTGGCAGAATGACGCCAATGTGTAAACCGCTGAAGATGTCGGTTGGCGCCGAGTGACGATATTGTCATGGCCTCAGGGGCTGAACTTTTGCACACAGCGGCGTACAGCGATTTGCGTCGACAGCATCCCGTGGGAATAGCTCGCGTTCTTGGGTGTTCCGGGCGTGTGGTGGCCAATCCTTCCCTTTCTCAAATCTTCGCCTCGGAAATCGTGCAGCACGCCATCGGGTGTCTCTCTAATCCGGCGCGATAAGGTGTTGGCGCGGCGGATCGATGCGTAGGCTCGCCCCCAGGCAGTTTGCGCTCATGGCTTTGCTTTGCTCCACAACACAATTCGCGCATGCGCAGAATCCGCGCGTTTCTGCACCGGACGTCGAGCAGCGAATTCAACAGTCATTGCGGGCTTGACTGTCGGTGTTGTGATCAAAGGCGATGAGCATGCGGCAATTGCTTGCCAATCGAATGAAGGAACTTCACGTTCCCGGCGTGAACATCGCGGTAATTCATGAGGGAAAGATCGAATGGGCGCGTGGCTTCGGCGTGCGCAGCTCGGATGGGCCGCCCGTCACCGCCGATACGATGTTTCAGGCCGCCTCGATCAGTAAGCCACTTGCGGCCATGGCGGCCTTGCGCATGGTGCAGGAAGGAAAGCTCTCGCTGGATGGCGACGGGAATACCTACTTGTCCAGTTGGAGATTTCCTGCCGATCCAGGTGCCGTAGGCAAGTCTTTAACGCTGCGAGAGTTGCTGACACTTGCAGCCGGAACTACCGTGCGCGCATTTCCCGGATACGCCACAAATGATGCAGTTCGGGCGGTTTAACCTTACAGTGGCGATCAGAATCGGGACGCAAATGGAAATCAGCAGATCAATCCATGCGACGGCACCGAAATCCTCATCAATCAGATATTCGATCAGTCAACGCTTCAGTATGTGAATGGGCAACCCTGTCGAACAGCTTTCAAAAACAACACGCTGACCAGCATCGATCCCGTTGCGAATGCCATTCAGGGGCTTTATCCGCAACCGAATACTCCCGGTCTGGCCAACAACTACTTCTTCGTATCGCTGGCGCCGAATCCATCCACCCGCATCTTCGGTCGACTCGATTACGATGTAACTCCTCAAAACCGTCTTACGCTGGGAATCACACAGCGCGACAATAAAGCCAATTACGTAAATGAATATCCCTGCCCGATCGGGTGCCAAGATGACGATGTTGCGGATTTTGCCGTGCAATTGTCCGATGCCTGGTCGCCGAGCTCGCGCCTGGTGAACGAGTTTCGCTTTGGCTTCAACCGGCAAGGAAACTGGTTTGTGCCCGACTCGGTGGGAGAAGACTTCCCGCAAAAGTTCGGAATAAAATATTCGAAGGCGAACATCCTGCCAGACATCAGTATTTGGGTCGGTGTTGGCAGTTGCTGCGACGGCATCTATGCAAATGCCAATTGGATCGGGGTTGGAAACAGCTTTGAGCCATCGGACGTGCTTACGCTGATCTGGGGCAAACACATCATTCACGCTGGCGGAGAGGTATTGATCTACGACAACAACACGACTCCGTGGGGCAACATGCAATCGGGTAAATTCAGCTTTGGGGGCGTCTACACGCAAGCTACTCCGACGAGTGTCGAAAACGGCTTCGGATACGCCGACTTTCTCCAAGGCGAGGTAGAAGGCTGGAGCGCGAACAACCAGCCGGAAGCCGGAGCCCGCCAGAAGAGTCCGCAGTTGTTTGTTCAGGACGACATCAAGGTTCGTCCCAACTTGACACTCAACCTTGGTCTCCGTTACCAGATCCAGGGCGGATGGAGCGAGGTTCATGGATACGAGGGAACGTTCGACACCACGATTATGAACACCGCGTCCGGCACAATGGGAGCCATGTGGTTTGCCGGCGCAAACCACAGAGACCAGCTTCAGGCGAATATATATGATGTGTTCCTGCCGCGCGTTGGGCTCGCATGGTCTCCGCGCTCGAATATGGTATTGCGCGGCGGCTTTGGGCTCTACACGTATAACTGGAATGCACATGTCTACGGGGGTGGAATGGGATTTGGCTCGAATCAATATGGATCGGCATGGGACCAGACGAATGGAGTCATTCCGCTGGTGAGCCTTTCCGGCGACGGGTCGAATCTGCCGTATCTTTCGGCATCGAAATCGCCCACCGCATATAACGGTCAACGGGTGAGCTATGACCCCTATCACACGCCGGTGGCTAAGACCATGCAATGGTCATTGGGAATGCAGCGCGAATTCAGACACGGAATTCATGGCGAGGTTGCTTACGTAGCGAGCGACGGAATGGACCTCTCGTTCCCTCACGATATCAATCAGATTCCGCTTAGCATGTTAAGTCCGAATGATAATCCGACGGGGCGTCCGTACCCACAATTTGAGGGAATTGGCGGTGACACATTCAACGCTCATTCAAATTACCACTCACTGCAGCTACAAGCGCAGAAGCGTTTTGCGTCCGGGTGGAGTTTTAGCGGCAATTACACGTGGTCGCACTTTCTGAACAACCAGTACTCGTCAGGATGGGGCGGCAGAGGCGGCGCGCAGCCATACCAGAACGGCTATGACTTGCATGCCAACTATGCATCGTCGAATTCGGATATCCGCCACATGCTGAAAGGAAGCGGCGCCTACGCTCTTCCATTTGGCAAGGGAAAGCTCTTCCTGAACAAGAATGCAGCTCTCGATCAGGTCATCGGCGGATGGCAACTGTACGGAACCCTGGTTGCGCAGACAGGCACCCCCTTTACCGTCAACGACGGTGGGACCAACGAATCGTATTCGCAGGCCGGAGCGTGGTGGCCGAATCTTGTTGGCAATCCGAACGTAGCGCACAAGAGCATTTATGGCTAGTTCAATCCTGCAGCCTATGCTGTTCCGACACCCGGAACCTTTGGCGACAACGGGAGGAACACGCTGCGTGGACCCGGACTTTCCGACTTCAGCTCGTCACTCAACAAAACCTTCAGCATCACGGAAAAGATGAAGCTGCAGGTTCGCGGAGACGCTAACAACGTGCTGAATCACCCTAGTTTTGGAAATCCGGATTCTAATTTTGACGATCCGGTGGACACTACAAGCAATCCTGACAGGCCAACTGGAGCGGGAACGATCGGAGGAACATCTGCAGGCGGCCGTAATATGCAAGTGAGTGCGAGATTCTCTTTCTAGGTCGAAGACCTCGAAAGAGGGCCGTAACTCACCGACTCACGATCAAGCGGGACCCACGAACTCCGCGGGGCCCGCGCTTTGTTGGGCTGGTCGTACGCGGTCAGCGTTGTTGCAGGGACCGAGTCTCGGCGAGGGTGCTACCTTGGAATATCGAAATGCGTAGCCTGAACTTGCACCGAAAGTGGGAAGGAATTTGTTTGTCTACAACTCATTCGGTACATTGATTGAGACGATCAATGTGCCTGAACGGGTGTTGCAATTACTCGTCGGCGGAAGCAACGCAAAGGCCCCATATTCTGCCGCACGCCGCACTTTATTTCGTTAGAATTCGCTTTCGTGCACGTTAACTGAACAGCGTCACGTCTCGCAGAACATGAGGACATGCATGAAGATCGGATTTCCTTACACACGCGGATTTGCTTGCTTGGGATGGGTTTGTTTAACTTCTGGCATCGCCCTGTTTCCGGCCGGAATGGCTCCCTCGCTCGGTGCGCAAGAGGCACTCGAGATGCCGATGCAAGCGAAGGATCAGGATGGCGCGCAGCTTCGCTGGTTGAATAAGAAAGTGCTCGGTTCAAAGACGCTCGATAGTATGGAGGATCTCGCGGCCTGGTCTTTTCTAGGAGACGGCGCGATGACGCTTTCTATTGAGCATGTCAGGGAGGGAACTCATTCGCTACGCATGAGTTCTCTTTCCAACGAAGCGAAAGTCGGAAATGACGGAGAGTGGCAAGATCTGCTCGCGACGCGCAGGTTCGCAGCCGAGGACTGGAGGGCTTACAACCGAATCTCTCTCTGGGTGTATCCGGATATAGCCGGTGCCCCGGCAATATCGTTGTCTCTGACCCTCCATAATGACGGCGCGCACAAGTTACCTGACAGTTATAACGAAGGAAGAAACGAATGCATTCCTCTCACGAATCATGTCTGGAAGCATGTGGTCTGGGAGATTGAGCCGCTTGACCGGGATAAGGTCACCGCGCTGGACGTTGGCTATAGCCTGCCAAAGATGTTTCCCGATCCTGGCGATCACACCATTCTCTACCTTGATCAGCTTGAACTTCAATCGGTCATCCCGGATTACGTGGAAGGCTGGAAAGTTGCGCCTGGGGAAATCTCCTTCAGTCACAGCGGCTACACGGCAGGCTCCTCAAAGTCGGCGATTGCCACCGATTTGTCTGCTCGCGAATTCTCCGTAGTAACTGCGGACACAAATAAGGTCGTGCTGACTAAGCCAGTCGCGCAGAATATATCGAAACTGGGCAGCTTTCAGGTACTAGATTTTTCCGAAATCGAAGTGCCCGGCGAGTACATCCTGCGGGCAGGCGACAAATCCACTCGTCCCTTCCGGATCGGCGACGATGCGTGGCAGAGCAGCATCTGGAAGGCTATCAACTTCATGTACAGTGAGCGTTGCGGAACGGTGATTCCGGGCATTCACGGTATATGCCACCAGGACGACTACACTTCACGCGGCGACAAACGCATCGTCATCAATGGTGGCTATCACGATGCCGGAGATCTCTCGGCAACGGGAAACACTCCGGGTATGGTCTACGGCTTATTCTCTCTCGCCGATCGCCTCAAAACCCAGGAACAGGATCCGGTTCTGCAGGCACGTCTGATCGGCGAGGCGAAGTGGGGATTGAACTGGATACTCAAGACTCGGTTTGGCGATGGCTTCCGTTCGACCGGCCAACTGATCAGTTACTGGACGAATGGCATCATGGGCGATGCGGACGATCGTCACGGTGAAGCGGTAAATGACCCGGAGTGGAATTTTCGGGTGAGCGCGGTAGAGGCGCTCGCTGCCCGTGTTCTGAAGGATAGCGATCCCGAGTTGGCGAATCGCAGCCTGGCAACAGCGGACGATGACTGGAAATATGCCGTAGGCGGCCTAGAAAATGCACCTCCTCTGCCTGAAATTTATGGGGCAAAGGATGAGCTTGAGCGCGTCTCCTTTGGAGTGATAGCGTCTCTGCAACTGTTTGAGACCACCGGCCAACAGCAGTATGCGGATGAGGCGGTCAAACTGGGAGATCTTATCGTGGCCTCACAGGAAACAAGGTTGCAGGCCTGGACGCTGCCGCTGACGGGCTACTTTTATACCAGTCCGAAACGCGAGAACCTCTTTCATCGATTTCATATTGGTCAAGAGGAGGAGCCGGTCGTCGCCCTTGCCCTGTTGTGCCATGCGCTTCCAAATCATCCCAAATGGATGAAGTGGTATTCCGCAACCGTTCTGCACTCCCTCTATTATCAGATGGCCGCGAGCAGGATCGATGCTCCATATGACGTGCTTCCTGCGGCTGTGTATCGTGAAAGCGAGGCACGGCTTCTTCCAGAATCGAAGACCTGGACGCCGTTGAGGGCGGCTGACCGAGATGCCTACATCGCAGAGGTGAGGCAGGGGTACCCTCTGGGCGGGGATTATTACCTGCGTAGATTTCCCGTCTGGTTCGACTTTCGAGGAAACTCCAGCGTACTGCTCTCGGAGACAAAAGCTCTGTCGGTTGCCGGCCGGTTGCGGGGTGACCTCGAGGCGGAGGATCTCGCGCAGAAGCAAGCGCAATGGCTGGTCGGGCGCAATCCTTTTTCAGCCAGCATCATGTACGGCGAGGGATATGACTGGACGCCGCTTTACAGCGTGCGATCCGGTCAGATTGTTGGAGCTCTGCCTGTGGGCATCGAGACGAAGGGCTTCAGTGACGCGCCCTACTGGCCAAATCAAATCTGTTGGACTTACAAAGAGGTGTGGACGCAGCCAGTGGGCGAATGGATATGGCTCATGCAGGATTTGAGCGGTTCTGCCGTAGTGCGCGGAATCGCGGACAGCGGAAAAGAGCCGGTTATCTTCCGCGATCAGAAGACCGGGCACACGGTTGCCGCGACGACGGACTCCATGAGCGGAACTTTCCGCGCCCTTCTGCCCCAGGGCCGGTACGATGTGCACCAGGGCCGTACGCACACCTCACTTACAGCTCTTACCGGTAGCGTCTATGACGTGGAGATGCGCCACGATCGAGCCTTTGACTTCAAGGTGAGTTACGAGCCAGAGACCCACGAGAACGTAATCCTGCGAGTTACCGCACGCGGATCCGGCCGTCATTCCTTCACGGTGCGCAGCGAGAACCTCAAGTTGGTGGAAGCAGACAAGAAGGAGATTCAATTGGACGCGGGAACCTTCGCCGATCTGATCTGGCATGCGCAGATCGTCTCGGCTGATACGCCGTGGGTCAGTATTGTCATTCCTGACGAGATGCTGTCGGCGCGCAAGGAACTGTCTGGCATTGCCGCATCGAAGTGACGGCCAATTTCTTTCAAATCATTACGGCATTCCACTCTACCTTGCTATTGCACCAGAGCCTGCCGTCTATCATGAATCGATAGATCACAAATACAAGAAAAAATGCCGGAGGAGCGATAGGCGATGACCATTGCAGGTTGGAGAAGAATAGGATTTCATGGGTCGTGCAGGAGCTTGGGCAAGGCTTTGGTTCTTTCTCTGGCGGTGGCAGTGGCCGTGACTGCGCAGGCGGCGGAGTCCGGGGAGAGCGCGTTGCGGAGCGAAAGCTCATTGATTCAGGTGACGTTTGACGGCCGTCAACCGGGACTGAGCGCACTCAGTATCGATTCGCTGAAGCGCGGCAGCTTTCGCCCCAGCCCGATCGTCGATTCGGGCGCTCCGGCAGTGCGCTATACGGTGACGTCCAAGAACGGTTGGATTCAGTATGCGCTTAACTCCAATCCGCGACGCCCGATTTGGGAGATGCGCTGCGAGGGCAACATCCTGCGCATGCGCAGTTTCTTCAAGCCGAATGGGGCCTCGAAGGATATGACCTGGAAATTCAATCCGGACGTGACGCATGCCACGTTGCTGGGTCACGTCACGCCTGGGGGAGATGTTGCGCTGCCCGCGGTGTTGCATCTGCCGGGCATGGGATCGCTGCGTATCTATGCAAACCGCGCCGCCGCGCTGCATTACGATGCGCGGAGAAATACCGTGCATTTTGTGTCAGTGACCTTTCCGGCGGCCACCGAGCAGCACAAATTGATGGAGTATACGCTCGAAACCGCTGCGATCTTTCCCGCGCTGCCGGGCGTGGCGGCCGATGACGCGCGCTTCGACGGCTTCCGGCGCGACTTTCTGGACATCTTCCAACAGCAGGCGGAGATGCACGTACTGGCCAACAACGCAGCCAGCGACGCCTGCGGCTTCACGGTCTACGAATATGCCGATATGGCGCGGCACACTCCGGAATTGGTGAAGGGATTGACCGCGCTCGACCTGGTGCGCGAAACTCTGGACCGCTATCTGGCGGGCTTTCTTGGCTACGGTATGCCGGGCTACAAAATGTACGACAGCTCCGACCCTGATACGCAATTTCCGCATCCCTCGCTCGACACCTACCCTTCACTGCTGATTGCGGCCTATGACTATGCCGATGGCAGCGGCGATGAGCGCTGGCTGCGGCAGAACTACAAGGGATTGCGCAAGTGGGCGGATAGGATGACGGCAGCGAATGCCGACGGCAGCCCGCTGCTCGAATATCCGGAGAGCGGGAACTCCGGCTCCTGGACGGAGAAGATCACTGTGCGCCCGTCCAACTGGTGGGACACGATTGGTTTCGCCCATCAGGACGCCTACGCGAACGCGCTGGGTTACCGGGCGCTACGCGGGATGGCGGCGCTGGCTGAGCGCGTGGGAGAGACCGCCGATGCCGAGAAATATCGCCTGCGCGCTCAGCAGATTCACGATGCCTACGCAAAGGCATTTGTCGACCCCCAAGCGGGCGTCGTGGCCGGCTGGAGGAGCCGTGATGGCCAACTGCACAACTACTATTTTCCTTTTGTGAATGGCATTGCGGTGCGCTACGGTTTGCTTGACAGAGAGCAGTCGCGGCAGGTGATGGATAACATTCTGCGCAAGATGGAGAGTGTCGGATACAACGACTTTTCGCGAGGCATTCCTGGAAACCTGATTCCGGTGCGGCGCGCGGATTATGTCGATTTGGACCCGAGGTTCGGTGGTCCGGTGCGCGAAGATGGCGCCGATGGCTTCGAGAGATACGAGAACGGCGGAACCACGGCCTCTTTTGCGTACTTCACAATGGCGGCGCTTTACAGCCTGGACGAAAAAGAGAAGGGCGACAGGATTCTGCTGCCTATGCTCGATGGCTTTGCGCGGCAGGGATTTTCCGGTCGCGCGCCGAACGGCTTGACCTACGACTGGATGGATTGGAAGGGCGGAGCCCATGGTTACGAGGGATTTCTGGTGGACAACTACTATGCTCTCCTGGCGGTTCTTGACCGGGAAAAATTGATGGAACAGATGCCCTGAGAAACGAAGCGGGATCGAGAGCAAGGATCTTTTGTGACAACGAGGGGCAAGGACTTCTTTCCGCTTCGGCCATCATTTCAACCAGATCACGAAAGCTGAGCTTGCAACACAGGTCCCAGCGCACACAAAGGATGATCATGTCTCGGCCGAAATGGCGCCCGGCCAACAGATTCTTCATGCATCTTAACTTGCTCATCGTCGGCCCATTTCTTCCAAATCATTAATGTAAACAGTGGAACCTCGCTATTAATGAGATGGTCCGCCGCTTGATCTTTCAGTGACAGATAGGTGATCTTGTTGGCAGGTTCAAGGAGGATCATCGACATGCAGATTCGTTCGGTCGGCATCGATCTTGGCAAAACGACCTTTCATCTCTCCGCAGTGCTCCGCGGTTAATAGGGCCCGGATGGCCTCGTTCTCCGTATCCCCGACGTCCGTTTCTCTGGTAACGCTTTGATCATTAAATTCAGCTAGTCAACTCGGTCTGGCCCGGCGATCACCGTCCTGTGTTTCAGATCCACTTCGTGAATTCGATCTTGTCACCGCCAATGCAGGTGCGGGTCCGATTGTCTTTGCAACGTTATGCTGTCAGGCACCCCCCACACTTCCCGGCCTTCTCCTACGCCACTTTAACCAGAAAAAATCAGCGTTCTTGATCAATCGGGCTCATTCATGGGAATGCGGATAGCACTAAGGTACTGGGAAATGAAGAGCAACGCTGCTCTCCCGTTCGACTTGAATGTGCAGGTGCCTAAGTGCGTTTCTCTTGGAGGTAACGAATGAGGCAGGCCGCAGGTAGTTTTCGATTCGCATCACCATGGAACAGCGTGTTGCTCCTGGCGTTTCTGATTTTCCTACCGGAGTTTGCCATTCAGGCACAGGAATTTCGAGCCGTTATCACCGGGCAGGTGACTGATCCGTCGGGTGCCGTGATCAAGGATGTTACTGTGACGGCTGTCAACATTGCGTCCGGCACATCCTATACGGGCAAGACAACTGCTCAAGGGGTCTACTACATTCCCTATGTGCTCCCCGGGACCTACACAGTCACAGCCGAGCAGGATGGATTCAAGATTGCGATTCAGGATAACGTCCTCCTGACGGCATCACAATCGTACGCTCAGAACTTCATGCTGGTTGTGGGATCGGTCGCCGAATCGGTGGTAGTCACGGCCGCTCCACCGGAGATTGAGACCGCCAGCGGGTCCGGCGGCACTGTGATCGATGCGCGCCAGCTTGAGGGCGTGCCATTGAATGGCGCGCAGGTGTATATGCTGCTCGGCACCACTCCGGGAAGCCAGTTCACGCAGACCTCGTTCGGCACCGGCGGCTACTCTGGAACCCGCGGCTGGGACGTAACGAACTCCTACAGCTTGGGCGGCGGTGTCGTGGGTAACAACCAATTCACCTTGAACGGCACCAACATAACCCAGCAGACGGCTTCGCAGAACGGCGCCGGCGCCTGGATCGTATCTCCGAACATCGATGCCATTCAGGAAACGAATGTCATGACGACGAGCTACGATGCCCGTTACGGCCGTACGAGCGGGGGCACCGTCAACATGGTGACAAAGAGTGGTTCCAATGAATTTCACGGTACGGCGGATGAAGCGTACGAAGGCGCGCTCATGAACGCCAATAACTACGAAAACAACCTTACCGGCACCCCGAGAGGCGGCTGGGTTCAGAATCAGTTCCACATCACAGCGGGCGGCCCGGTCAAGCGGAACCGGCTGTTCTTTTTCTTCGGGCTTGAAGGATATCGCGAATCGCTGGCCGCCCAGGTTCTGGAACATGTTCCTCCAGCGTATCTGCGGCCGGGGTACAACGGCAACGCTGGCGTTGACTATAGCTTGATTCAGACACTGGATCCGTCGGAGTACCCAAACGGAATACCCATCTATGAGCCTGGGACGGCGTACTGCTTGACCGGCGGCCCGGCAACCGCTTGCGGTGGCAACAGTCTCGCGCAGGTGCAGTTTCCGGGCAACGCCATTCCTGGCACGCAAATCAACTCCGCTGGCGCGGCGCTGCTGCAATACGTTCCTTTGCCAAATATTCCCAACGCGACAAACCTGGCGGGCGGAAACAACTATACGGCCAGCACGCCCGACATATACGACTATAACCAGCCGATGGTCCGCGTGGACTACAACCTGAATCAATCGACCAAGATGTACAGCTACTTCGAGTGGCAGAAAGGCACCGAGAACCGCAATCAGAACGGCTTCCCCGGCGTTGCGGCTCACGGCAATATCAACTGGATGAGGGAGAACTGGGTTGCCACGCAGGACTTTACCCACGTCTTCTCGCCCACCCTGTTGGGAGACTTCAAGGCCTCGTTCACGCGCTTCGCTACAAACACCCCAGATGGCAACCTGGCCGCCGCGGTCGATCCGGCCGGCGTCGGGCTGGCCATGCCCCTGCCGGCTACAACCAAGTTGAAGGATCTCCCTGAAATCCAGGTGCCTGATATTATTGGCAACAACAATTGGGTTTTCGGCAACACGCCGGGCGCTGACGTCAGCAACAGCATCGGATTCGATACGGACTTCACGAAGACGTGGGGTTCGCACAACATTCACGTTGGCGGCATGATCTACGAGTTCCAATACAACAATTTCGGCGACGTCGGACAGGGCAACGGCAACTTCTCGTTCTCGTCTCAATTTACACAGTATGACCCGCAAAACGGCAACTGCTACCAGGCGTCGCCGAATCCAGTTAACCCCTGCAACTCAAATCAAAACAATGGCTTGGGCACAGCCTCACTCCTGCTGGGCTATCCAACCGGCGGCGGTATTACCTGGAACGTAACACAGGCTATAGGACAGCCGGTGTACGCCATTTATGCACAGGACGACTGGCGGGTGACTCATCGCCTGACACTGAACCTAGGTTTGCGCTGGGACGTTGAGCGCGGATTGCGCAGCCGTCAAAACCTGTTGGATCGTGGCCTGTGTCTCACATGCGTGAGCCCGATTACGAGCGATCCAAATTACGTGGCGAATATCGCCAACGGGACCAACCAGGCCGCGTGGACTGCGGCCGGTATCCCAACTCCCGGCCCGGTGTACGGCGGGTTGCTTTTCGCCGGAGCTAACGGCCAGCCACGCAGTGCGTACAACTTGGACTGGGCGGATATCGGTCCGCGCATTGGATTCGCGTTCGCCCTGGATCACAAGACGGTAATACGTGGCGGATGGGGGCTCATGTACTCCTACGGGCTGGAAGGCGGCAACGCCAGCGGCGCGAGTGCGAACACGCCCTACATCTCCAGTTTGGACAACGTTAATCCAACTAATTACTTCCAAGGTGGCAGTCCTTTCTCGAACGTCTCGAACGTCTTGAACAAGCCGCCGGGCGACTCGCTTGGGCTGCTGACCGACGTGGGCGAAGGCATTGGCCAGGAAGATTTCCCGGATCGCAAGATTCCGAGAGAGAAGATCTTCTCGTTCGGAATTCAGCATGAGTTTCCAGGTGCGGTGGTGCTGGATGCGCGGTATGCAGCGAATTACACCAGCAAGCTGCGTACCGGTCTGTGGCTCAACGGTGTCGCGACCTTGGCAGAGCAAAATGCCGCTCAGGCTAATCCCTCTATCTGGGATCAGCAGGTGCCGAATCCCTACTATAACGTGGCCTCCATGGTAGGAAACGGCTGCGGTCAAGGCAAAACCGTGCAGGCGATCGACCTGTTGTTGCCGCTTTCCCAGTATTGCAATGCGGGCGGTAACTCCGTTACCGGCCAACCCAATGCCCCGCTGGGACACAACTGGTACAACGGTCTGGAAGTGAAGCTCACCAAACGCATGGAGGGAGGCGCGGCTCAGGGCCTCACCTTCCAGGTTAGCTACACCTGGTCGAAGACAATCAACGGCGACGGCTACCTGAATGGCTGGCCGTATCAGAATACGGAGCAGATCCATCAACTCGCGGATTCGGACCGCACCAATGTGGCGGGCATAACCACCGTCTATGATTTGCCCTTCGGCAAGGGAGGCATGCTGTTCAACAGCCCGAACCGAATCGTGGGCACGTTCATCAACAACTGGAGGCTGAGTTCCGTAATTGCCGCGCAGGGTGGACAGCCGGTCAGAATTAATCAAGGCTACCAGTACTCTTGCGACCATAGCTTCCGTCCGGACAACGGGACCTCGGTTGGCGGAGGACACTGGTTCTATGCCGATAAGTCCTGCTGGGCCGGCAACACGCAGTGGGAACTGATGGATTTGAATGGCAGAACGGATGTAGTGCGCACTCCAACCATCACGAACGTCGATTTGTCTCTGGTGAAGCAGGTACCGATCCGGGAGTGGGCGAACTTCTCTCTCCGCCTCGATGCCTTCAACGCTTTCAACTCCGTGCTGTTCGGCGGCCCGGATACCGGCCCCGGAGATGCGAATGCAACCTTTACACAGGGAGCGGGCTGGAGCGGCTTCGGTACTGTCGGACCATACCAGCAGAACTTCCCTAGAATACTCCAGGTCTCCGGCAAAATTACATTCTGACCCACTGAGTGTCACCGGCTCTTGCGCCCAGTTTTACAATCGCAGGAGCCGGGGCTTCATGGCCTGGGCTTCGTGCCGATGCAATTGGAATCTGGACAAACGAGAATAGACTTCATGCTGGGACGGTTCGCGAGACAAGGCGTGATGTTGGGTGGACTCTGCATCCTGTGTGCGGCGGTCAGTGTCAACAGTGACTCTTCCGGTCCGCCCAGTTATTCTCAAGAAGCAACAGCCGGGGTCCGCACTTTACAACAATGGTACTCACAAGATTCGGGACTCTACGCATCGCCATCAGGTTGGTGGAATGCCGCCAACGCAATTACCGTACTCGCAAACTACTCCAGAGCCACTGGCAGCAACCAATATCTACCTGCAATTTTCAACACATTCAAGAACGCAAACAAAGCAAATGGCACCACGAACTTCATCAACACCTACGATGATGACGAAGGCTGGTGGGCGCTCGCTTGGATTGACGCCTACGACTTGACGGGTACGCACGCTTATTTAGCGATGGCCGAAACGATATTTGCGGACATCGCCGCAGAATGGGACACGACCACATGCGGTGGAGGCGTATGGTGGCAAAAACCAAACAATTACAAGAACGCCATTGCGAACGAACTCTTTCTCGCTGTCGCCGCTTCGCTGGCAAACAGAACCACCAGAAGCAAGTCGGCTGCCTACCTGGAGTGGGCGCGAAAAGAATGGATATGGTTCAAGGCGTCCGGCATGATCAACTCGCAGAATCTGATCAATGACGGGTTGACCGTGACCGGCCAAGGCGCATGTACAAACAACGGCAAAACAACATGGACCTATAACCAGGGAGTTATTCTGGGAGGGCTGGTTGAACTCTCGAAAGCCGAACATGACCCAAAACTATTGACTCAAGCGGCAGCAATTGCTAACGCGGCAATTGCCAATCTGACGGTGAATGGCATTCTGGTTGAGTCGACGATAAGCGGAAACGATGCACCGCAGTTCAAGGGCATTTTCATCCGCAATCTAGCGATTCTGAATAAGGCCGTCCCCGGTGCCGAGTACAAAAAGTTTATCGATGTAAACGCCAACAGTATCTGGGCAAACAATCGCGGGCACGGCTATGATTTGGGAGCCATGTGGCAAGGACCCTTTGACGCAGCCGACGCCATTCGCCAGACCTCGGCGCTCGATGCACTGGTTGCTGCAGCGGAGCTTCAATCGCAATGAGTCATTCCTCATTGCGAGACGTATAGGAACTGAAAAAATCTTCAAGGCATCATGCGTTTGGAGGAGTTGCAATGCTCAAACTCTGCTCGACTTTGATCGCGGTCTTACTGCTTGTGCTTGCTGTGCCTGGTTTGGCAGACGCGCAAGCCACCGATGCGCCGGACCTCAGCAAGCAGCCGACGCTCTATGTGGTTGGATACGCGCACCTCGACACAGAATGGCGCTGGGAGTATCCGCAGGTAATCAACGAGTACATTCGAAAAACCATGGAGGATAACTTCAAACTGTTCGAAGAGTATCCGCACTACATCTTCAATTTCAGCGGGTCGAACCGTTACCGCTTTATGAAGGAGTACTACCCCGCGGATTTTGCGAAGGTGAAGATGTATGTCGACAAAGGACAGTGGTTCCCCGCGGGTTCTTCCGTAGAAGAGGGCGATGTGAATGCGCCCAGCGCGGAAGCCATCATCCGTCAAATTTTGTATGGAAATGAATGGTTTCGCCGCGAATTCGGCAAAGCCAGCGCCGAATACATGTTGCCGGACTGCTTCGGGTTCCCAGCCTCCTTGCCCACGATCCTGGCTCACTCCGGCGTAAAGGGCTTCTCAACACAGAAATTGGTGTGGGGCTCATCGGCCGATGCGGGAGGCCTGCAGTCGCTTGAGAAAACGCCGGAAGGGACACCGTTCAATGTGGGCATCTGGGTTGGACCCGATGGCGAGGGTGTTGTTGCGGGACTCAATCCAGGCAGTTATGGCGGCCACATCGAGACCGACCTAAGCAAACCGCTGCCTTCGGAACCGAGCGATCCCGCCTTTGCGGACATGGAGAAGAACATCGGTGCGCTGCAGGCGAAACTTCAGCAGGCCCAGCAGAGTTCTCAGCCCGTCGATCGGAAAGACGTTGAGGAGTTCCGCACTCTGCGCAGTCAGCAGGCCGCTCTTGTCAGTGGGAAACGGGATCGCGACGATCAACGATATCAAGGCGATTGGGCTGCTCGCGTCGTGCGGAACGGCGAGGTCAGCGGTGTGTTCACCGACTATCACTACTATGGAACGGGCGATATTGGTGGGGCTCCCAATGAAGAGTCGGTGAAGCGGCTTGAAGCCATCGTCACAAAGGGGAGCGTCGCTCTTCCCCCACAGGGAGGGTTCTTCGCATCCGGTCGGCAGCATCCCGATGGGGACGAGGTGAAGGTTGGCGATGGTCCGGTGCATGTGATTTCCGCGACCGCCGACCAGCTGTTCCTCAATATCACGCCCGTTGAAGCCGCCGGGCTCCCGCGCTATACAGGCGAACTGGAATTGACGAATCACTCCGCCGGGTCCCTCACTTCGCAGGCTTACCAGAAGCGTTGGATTCGGCAGGAGGAACTCCTTGCCGATGCGGCGGAGAAGGCGTCGATCGCGGCGGAATGGCTGGGTGCGCGGACGTATCCGCTCGAACGGCTCAATGATGCCTGGACACTTGCAATGGGCGCGCATTTTCATGACCTTGCGGCTGGAACTGCAACGCCCAAGTCGTACGAGTTCGCATGGAACGACGACGTGATCGCAATGAATCAGTTCGCGGGTGTGCTGAACAACGCTGTCGAGGGCGTCGCCGCGACATTGAACACTGAGACAAAAGGGGTGCCGCTGGTTGTTTTCAACCCGCTCAACATCGCTCGCGAAGATGTTGTGGAAGCGCGCATCGAATTCCCAGATGGCACTCCGAAGGCAGTGCGTGTGAGTGGTCCCGACGGAAAGGATGTTCCTGCGCAGATTTCGGGCGGCAAACTGGTATTCCTGGCGAGCGTGCCGTCGGTCGGCGATGTGGTTTACGATGTCCAACCCGCCGAGGTGGCTGACTCATCATCGTCTCTGAAAGTATCTAAGGATGGCCTGGAGAACGAGTATTACCGCGTCGGCCTTGATCAGGATGGAGATGTTGCAAGCATCTTCGATAAGCAGAGCGGTAGAGAATTGCTTTCGGCTCCTGCGCGTCTCGCTCTCTCCTACGATAATCCGGCCCAATGGCCGGCCTGGAACATGGATTGGGAGCAGGAACAGGCTGTGCCGAAGGCGTTCGTCGCAGGTCCGGCGCAGATCAAAGTCATCGAAAGCGGGCCGGCCCGTGTGGCGATTGAAGTCTCGCGAGAAACTGCGGGATCGCGATTTGTTCAAACCATAAGTCTATCGGCGGGCGATGCAGGAAGGCGTGTGGAGTTTGGAAACGTGATTGACTGGAACACGCGGGAATCGAATCTCAAAGCAACGTTTCCGCTCACAGCTTCGAACGAAATGGCCACCTATAACCTGGACATTGGCACAATCCAGCGGCCCACGGCACAGCCGAAGAAATTCGAAGTGCCGACTCATCAGTGGGTCGACCTGACCGACATGAGCGGGCAGTTCGGCGCGACGATCCTTACCGACTGCAAGAATGGATCGGACAAGCCGAACGACCACACCCTTCGCCTGACACTGATCCGGACTCCTGGCACAGCGGGAGGGTACGCGGACCAGGCGACTCAGGACATTGGACATCACGAATTCGCCTATGGCATCGCTGGCCACGCGGCCGGCTGGCGTGAAGCACAAACCGACTGGCAGGCGCAACGATTGAACGCGCCGCTCATCGCTTTTCAAACATCGAAGCACGAAGGCGCTCAAGGCCGGAGCTTCTCATTGCTTCATGTCGACAACCCTCGAATAAGGGTACTTGCCGTTAAGAAGGCGGAACAAGGGGACGAAATCATCGTGCGGCTAGTGGAACTTGATGGCAAACCCCAATCCAATGTCCGAGTTTCCTTTGCTGCCCCCGTCACCAGTGCACGCGAAGTGAACGGGCAGGAACAGCCTGTTGGAGCAGCAATCGTGACTGCGGGAGCGCTGGTGACTTCGTTCGGCGCGTATCAGCCGCGTACGTTTGCACTCCGGTTGACCGCGCCCGCCGCCAAGGCTGCGGGCGTGCGCTCGATCCCGGTCGCACTGTCCTATACCCTCGCGACAGCCAGCAACGACGGAGATAGTTCTACAGATGGCTTTGACGGCAAGGGGAATGCGCTGCCGGCAGAGATGCTCCCCACGCAAATCCTGTTTGACAATGTTCGGTTCCAGTTGGCTTCGGCCAAGACTGGCGCACCCAACGCAGTTTTGGCGAAGGGGCAGTCGATCGATCTTCCATCGGGCCACTTCAATCGCGTTTATGTATTGGCGGCATCGGCCGATGGCGACCAGAAGGGAACGTTTGAAGTCGGTGGGGAAAAAGTCGAGCTGAAAATTCAGAATTGGGGCGGATTCATCGGTCAGTGGGACGACCGGCGATGGAGTTCATTAGATATCTCGCATGACAACTACGGGGAGATGACAGGGCTGAAGCCCGGCTATATTAAGCGTGCGGACCTGGCATGGTATTGCAGCCATCACCACAACGCGTCCGGCCAAAACGTAGCCTACGCCTATTCGTATCTGTTTGGATATGCGATCGACCTGCCGCCCGCTGCGAAGACCATCAGGTTGCCGAACAACAGCCGGATTCGCATACTGGCAATCTCGTTGGCCGATGAGAATCCCGAAGTGAGGCCGGCACGCCCGCTGTATGACGTGCTTCCCTCGCACGATGCGGGCCGCAGCGATTTTACGCTGTCTACATCATCGGAAGGCGTCTCGGTTCCGCAAGGAAGAACAGCCGCGACCAGAATCGTCGTATTGCCAAGGGGCAGTTTCAATGGCAAGGTGCATCTCTCCGCGTCGGGCCTTCCGGCAGGCGTAGCTGCAGCATTCAGTCCGGCCAGCACCGACGAATCCAGCACCATGACGCTTACCACAAGCAGGTCGACGCCCCCGGCAACCGCTTCGGTCACTGTTACCGGTGTATCAGGCACCTTATCCCACGCGCTCGCAACTGGCGTTACGGTTACCCCGATTCTCGCCAGCACCGTGGCCGTCGATCTATCTTCCGCCTTCAACGTCACGGGCATTTATAGGGACGGCTCGAAGTTTGCGCCCTCGGCCGGTCTCGACCACGATGGCTCCGCCTTTTCCGAACAACAGCTTGGTGTCGAGCAAGTAGGGGGCGGCGTCAAATTTCGCCTCGGACCTGCCAATGCGCCCGATGCAGTAACAGGCAATACGGTGACACTTCCGGCCGGCAAATTTGCCGGCATCAAGATCCTCGCCGTGGCTGTCGATGGCAATCAGACACTGCAGACATTCACAGTTAACTATGCCGACAGCACGTCTTCTTCGTTCACACAGAGTCTCTCCGACTGGGCCGTGCCCGGCAATTTGAGCGGCGAGTCCGTGGCCTCGGAAATGCCCTATCGACTCACCGCGGATGGCTCCAAGGACGCCAATGGATTCTATACCCACGCTTATTCCTTTGCTCTCGACAGCAACAAAGTTGCGAGCAGCGTCAACCTGCCGGCCAATGCGAATGTCCTTGTGCTCGCCGTGACCCTTGTGCCGGCGACGAAGTGAGCATCCTCGATGCGCTTCCGGCCTGAGTCGGAGGAACTGCTTTCATGATCACTCCCTGTCCATCGTCCAGAGGCCTGGCCGTCGTTTTGATGTTTGGATGTTTGCTTGCTCCCGGAGCGTTAGCCCAACGCGTGCCCACTTTCGGCAAGCGGCCGGTCGACTACGCAAACGGACTGGTCGGCACCGCGCCGCTGGACGATCGGAAGTTAATCGGCAATGCGCCGCCGCCGGGCGAGCAGCTCTATTCCGGATTTACTTCGCCAGGTGCGGTGCTGCCTCACAGCTCAACAGAACTGGCGCCCATCAATGCAAATCTTGACTTGAACTATTCCGCCGGCGTCAGAGCGCCCTACTTTTATCCGAACCGGACGATAATAGGCTTTTCAAGCGGATCGGAAGACGGCCCGACTGTTATGCCGGTGGTTGGCGACTGGACAGTTCCCCCGGAACGCGCCGGCTCTGTCTATGACAAGGCTCGCGAAAAGTCCTCGCCGGGATACTATAGCGTCTATCTCGACGACTTCAGGACCAAGGTCGAAATGACCGCGACCCTGTGGACCGGGATTTTTCGCTTCACGTTTCCTGAGGCACAAAACTCGCATCTTCTGCTCGACCTTGGCCGTTCCGGAGGGGAGATCGAAATCGTCAACGACCATACCGTGCGCGGAAAGTCTCACGGCGGGACTTTCTTTATAGCGGAATTCTCCCGATCGTTCGCGACGTTCGGCGCATTCAAGGAAATTCCACCCACACATCCAGAAAGAGGCCGGCCGCTGATCGGGGACAACGATGTTGAGCCCGCGGTCCGCACCATCTCCGGAAACTATGCCGGAGCCTATCTGGGGTTTGCCACTGCAAAAGACGAACAGGTGCTGGTAAAGATTGCATCCGGACTTACCTATCGGATGGCCGAAGATAGAATCCAAGACGAAGATCCGGGCTGGGACTTCGATCGCGTGCGAAACCAGGCTGAGCGAATATGGGCGAGGCTTCTCGATCGGATAAAAGTGGAGGGCGGCACGGAGAAGGAGAAGATGCTGTTCTACTCCTGCTTCTATCACTCTTTTGCGAGCCCGCGCCTGGTTGCAGCCAAGGGGGAACAGTTTACCGGTTTGGACGGGAAGGTCCGAACCGCTGCCTACGACCGCTACGGTCCTGTGCCATTCTGGGATACCGGACGCAACCAGATTGTGCTGCTCACCATAGTTGAGCCCGCGGTAAAGCTCGACATCCTTCGTTCGCAACTCGACATGGCTCGCGAATCCGGTTACATGGGTACGTCCTTCCATGGAGACAATGCCGTTTTCATGTATCTTGGAGACTGGGAGCGCGGCCTGAATTTCGATTGGGCCGCAACCTACGACTACCTCCGCAAAAATGCGATGGATGCAAAAGGTCCCAGAGGTTATCTGGCGGAATACATACGGAACGGTTGGATCTCGGATGTCATCCCCGAAGGCAATCCCAGCCCGCCCAATGCTGGGGGCAAAGCCGGCGTCGCGACCACCCTCGAGTACAGTTGGGACGATTATGCGCTCGCTCTCTACGCCAGAAAGCTCGGCAAGGAAGACGATTACCAAATGTTTCTGAAGCGAGCGCACAGCTATCGGAATCTGTTTGATCCTTCTGTCGGTTTCATGCGCGGCAAGACCGAGGACGGCAAGTGGATTTCGCCGTTCGATCCGCGTGAGCCCTACTACAACTTCATGATGAAAGAGGCTTCCGGCTGGTCAACATTATGGCTTGTTCCTCACGATGTTCAGGGACTGATTGACCTGCTCGGCGGGCGCGAGAAATTCTCCGCCAAGCTGGGCGAGTTTTTCAATACGCCCTACAGCGCGAAGGGTATCTGCAGGGACTGCACCGGCGTGATCGGGCAATACGTGCAGGGCAACCAGCCCGACCAGCAGGCCGCCTATTACTACGACTGGAGCGGTCAGCCATGGAAGACTCAGGAACTGACTCGCCGAATTCTGCGCCTGATGTATGGCAGCGACAAATACGGACTGGCATTCCCGGGAATGGACGATCAGGGCTCTACATCGTCCTGGTATGTGATGAGCGCTATGGGCTTCTACACCGTCGACCCATCAAGCCCAAACTACATCATGGGAAGTCCGATATTCGATAAGGTGACCATCTTTATGGGTGGCGGAAAGGACTTCGTAATTGTCGCAAGAAATAACTCGCAAAAGAACATGTACATCCAGTCCGCAACGCTGAATGGAAAGCAATGGAACAAGCCGTGGTTCAGCCACGCGGAGATGGCGAACGGCGGAAGCCTGGTGCTAAACATGGGGCCTCTGCCGAGCAGAAAATGGGGCAGCGCACTGGATGCTGCACCTCCATCGATGCCATAGCGAACGCGCAAGTGGTCAATTGGCTGTAGTTTCCGGACCTGTGGCTCGCCAGAATGGCGATCGGCATTCAAATCAAAGAGCTGGCAGATCCACCCCCGACTTTAAGTCCAGAACCACTTTGCAACCCTTTGGAATCTTGGCGAGGCACAGTCTCCGGAATAGTCAAGCGGCTGGTTCCAATCGGTAGAGGAGGTCAACTAAGGTCGACTCCAACGTAGGAGATATTGCCATCTGCGGCCTGTAGACTTGGTGCTGGCTCTTCAAATTCCCTTCAACACAACAGAGATGAGGCGACAGGTTGGGACTATATTGCGCATACGGGCATCCTTTGCGTCTTGCGGTGTTTTCGACTGTTATCGTCACGCTTGCAGGCGGGCTCAGAGCGCAGCAAACCGGAGCTTCGAGGTCGGCAGACTATGTAGGCACGTACGCCGATGCTCCCGGCCATACGCTTGAAATGGTGGACGGCGACGGCCTCTTTGCTGCTGTGGATGAAGCCGAGTA
>Ga0182016_10001493_pt1 | contig 28490 bp, 22 predicted proteins | sample 712S2MmetaG_FD_120491 | JGI IMG/M metagenome (GOLD analysis project Ga0182016, IMG submission 120491) | Permafrost microbial communities from Stordalen Mire, Sweden - 712S2M metaG | ecosystem: Environmental > Terrestrial > Soil > Wetlands > Permafrost | place: Sweden: Stordalen | collected...
CCGAGCACGAACCAGTGGCTGCGGCGCTCCAGCGCGTAGCATGCCAGCATGGCGGTGACTGCGACGAGCCCGAAGGCCGTGAGCGCGCTGACGAGCGACCCTGTGCGCGGGCTAGCCGGGCGCTTCGGCGCGGGCCAGATCGGCCGCGGCCGCCAGCAGTCCCGCGCGCTCGTTGATGCCCGGGTCCTCCACGACGCGGTCGAGCAGGGCGCCGAGGATCCGCCCCACGGCCGGGCCGCCGCTCGAAGACGGGGCGAGCGCGCCGGCTTCCTTCAAGAGGGCGACCACATCGGAACCGGTCACGGCGAGATCTTTGACCGACAGCGGCGGCTTGGCGGAGGCGACCTCGTAGACGCGCGCCTGGTAGCGCTCGTTGCTGTCGTCGCGCTTGGGCAGGCCGCTGCCGGCAATGTCGGCGGCCCGCAGGGCGAAGAGGCGGTCGAGGTGCTCAGGGCCGATGCGCCGGATGAAGCGCCGGATCGTCGCGTCCTTGACGGCGGGATCGGCGACGTACATGTGCCCGCGCACGAGGCGGCTGACCGTCTCGACCTCCTCGCCGGAGAAGCGCAGGCGGGTCAGCGTCTCGCGGGCGTCCTCCTCGCCGACGATCTCGTGCCGGTAGAAGTGGGGCCCGTCCTTGGTTTGCGGCTTGGCGATGTCGTGGAAGAGCGCCGCGAGCCGCAGCACGAGGTCGCCGGCCGGGGCGGCGTCTACGGTCGCCAGGGTGTGGTGATAGACGTCGTAGGCGTGCCACTCGTTCTGCTCGACGCCGACCGTGCGCGCCAGCGACGGCAGGATGACCGGCAGCAGACCGCCCGCCCGCATGGCCTCGAAGCCGATCGACGGCCGTTTCGCCCCCAGCAGTTTGACCAGTTCGTCGCGGACGCGCTCCGGCGAGACCGAGGCGGCCAGGGGAGCGGCGCCGCGCATGGCGTCCATCGTCGCCGGTGAGATCTCATACTCGAAACGGGCCGCGAACTGGCAGGCCCGCAGCATGCGCAGCGGGTCCTCGACGAAGGCCTCGGGCCGCAGTAGGTCGATGCGGCGCGCCCGAATGTCGGCGACGCCGCCGTACGGATCGACGATCTCGCCCTCGGGGAGCGCCCGGGCGAGCATATTCATGCGGAAGTCGCGCCGCGCGAGGTCGTCGACGAGGGGCACGTCGGCGCCGGCGTGCACGTCGAAGTCGCGATGGCCCACGCCGGTCGAGCGTTCGCGGCGCGGGAGCGCCACGTCGACGGTCGCGCCGCGCAGCGTGCACTTGACGACGGCGAAGGCCGCGCCGACCACGTCGGCCTTGCCGACGCCGCGCAGCGCGGCGACGAGCGCGTCCAACGGCACCCCGGCCGCGACGTAGTCGAGGTCGACCAGCGGGACGGCGATGCCTTCGACGGCTGCCCGGACCTCGTCGCGCACCCGGCCGCCGACCGCGTAGAGGGTGCCGGGCGGCAGCGCGGCGGCCAGATCGGCGTCGATCGCCGCGGCGTCCGCCTGCGTCACGCGGGCGTCCCGGCACGCGGGCCGAGGCAGAGCGGGCGCTTGGCGGGCACGCCGGAGCGGCGCGGGAAGCGCGCGGCGGTCGGCGCGACCTTGCGCACGAGGACGACGCGCCGCTCGCCGTCGATGACGTGCTCGACGACGACCTCGCCGCCGAGCATGCGGGCGGCATCGGCCGCGGCCACCCGCTCGCGCTCGTCGAGGGCGCCGCGCTGCAGCACGGCCGCCCCGCCGACGGCGAGCAGCGGCAGCGTCAGCTCGAGCACGGTCGGCAGCGTGCCGACGGCCCGGGCCGTGGCCGACCGGAAGCGCTCGCGCAGCGCCGGGTCGCGGCCGGCCTCTTCGGCGCGCGCCTCGACGACGGTCGCGTCGAGTTCGAGCGCGGCCACGGCCTCGCGCAGGAAGCGCGCCTTCTTGCCGACCGACTCGATGAGCGTAAGCGGAACGCCGAGGACGATCGCGAGCGGAATCCCGGGGAGCCCGCCGCCGCTGCCGACGTCCACGAGCGCCCCCTCGACGTATGGCGCGATCGTCAGCGCGTCGGCAACGTGCGCGGCGACGGCCTCGGCGTCGCGTGCCGCCGTCAGGTTCGCGCGCTCGTTGCCGGCAAGCAGGAGCGCGACGTAGCGATCGAGCCGAGCGCGCGCGGCGTCGCTCACGTTAACAGGATATGTAATATTTAATGCCACAAAACGTCGCTACGCGCTCGCGCCCTGCGCCGGCGGGGTTTGGCGCGCGCGGTGCAAGGCGACGGAGAGCACCGCCACGTCGGCCGGCGACAGCCCGGGGACGCGACCCGCAGCGCCGAGCGTGCGCGGGCGATAGCGCGTCAACTGTTCGCGCGCCTCGAGCGAGAGCGCGCGCACGCCGTCGAACGCGAAGCCGTCCGGGATGGCGGTGTGTTCGCCGTGCGCCGCCCGGCGGATCGCCGTCTGCTGGCGCGCGACGTAGCCTTCGAGCTTGATTTCGATCGCGACGCGCTCGGCCGTCGCGGCGTCCACCGGCAGGTCGGCGGCGACGTGCTCCGCCGTCACCTCCGGGCGTCGCAACGCGTCCGCGACCGTGGCGCCGGCCGGAACCCCTGCGGCGTTGCCGGCCCCGAGCCGCACGCCCGAGGCGGCCGCTATGCCGCGCTCCAGCGCCTCGCGGCGTTCGACGAAACGCTCGTAGTCGGCCTCGGGCAGCAGGCCGATCTCGCGCCCCAGCGGCGAGAGGCGCAGATCCGCGTTGTCGTGGCGGAGTACGACGCGGTGCTCCGCCCGCGAGGTCAGCATGCGGTACGGCTCGTCGACGCCGCGGGTCACGAGGTCGTCGATCAGCACGCCGATATAAGCCTGCGAGCGCGCGAACCGGACCGGCTCGCGCCCCTGGACGGCGCGCGCGGCATTGATGCCGGCGACGATCCCCTGGGCGGCGGCCTCCTCGTAGCCCGAGGTGCCGTTCAACTGTCCGCAGTGAAAGAGCCCCGCGACCCGGCGGGTCTCGAGCGTATCGCGCAATTCGGTCGGCGGCACGTAGTCGTACTCGACGGCGTAGCCCGGCCGCAGCATCTCGGCCGCCTCGAGGCCCGGCAGCGTGCGGAGCATCGCCAGCTGCACGTCCTCCGGCAGCGAGGTCGAGAAGCCGCCGATGTAGAGCGAGTTGGTCGCCCAGCCCTCGGGTTCCACGAAGATCAGGTGGCTGGGGTTGTGGGCGAACTTGACGACCTTGTCCTCGATCGACGGGCAGTACCGCGGGCCGATGCCGCGGATGAGGTCGAGGCCGTAGAGCGGCGAGCGGTGCAAATTGTCGCGGACCAGGGCATGGGTGCGGGCGCCCGTCTGCACGACGTAGCAGGGTAATTGCGGTCCCGCAAACGCCGCCGGGCTGCGGTAGGAGAAGGGCAACGGAACCGGACTGGGTTCCTGGAGCCGCATCCGGCCCAAGTCCGCGGTCGCGCGATCCACCCGCGGCGGGGTCCCCGTCTTGAGCCGGCCGGTCGGAAAGCCCAGCCGGCGCAGCGCGTCGGCCAGTCCGGCTGCGGGCCGCTCGCCGAGCCGCCCGGCCGGCTCGCTGAACTCGCCCCGGTAGATGCGGCCCCCCAAAAAGGTGCCGGTGGCCAGCACGACTGCCCGGGCGTAGTACGCCTGGCCGCCGGCACAGCGGACGCCGCGCACCCGGCCGGCCACGACGATCAGGTCCTCGACGAGGCCCTCGGCGATCCGCAGGCGCGGCTGAGCGCGCAGCGTCGCGACGGCCGCCCGCGCGTAGGCGGCCTTGTCGGCCTGCGCCCGGAGTGCCCGGACCGCCGGCCCCTTCGACTCGTTGAGAAACCGGACGTGCAGTTCCGTGCGGTCGATCAGCCGCGCCATCTCGCCGCCGAGCGCGTCGATCTCGCGGACGAGCTGGCCCTTCGCGCTCCCGCCGATGGACGGATTGCAGGGCAGCGTGCAGATGCGCTCGGGATCGCCGGTGACGATCAGCGTCTCGACGCCGAGCCGCGCCGCGGCGAGCGCCGCCTCGACGCCCGCGTGGCCGCCGCCGACGACGATGACCGCCGCGTCTTCCGACCGCACCGTCCCCATCGCCTCACTTTACGACGCGGGGCCCGCGCTTTCGTGCAGCCGGCCTACTTGCCGATGCAGAAGCGGCGAAAGATTCCCTCGAGCACCTCCTCGGTCGCTTCGCTGCCGGTCAATTCCCCGAGCGCGCGCGTCGCCGCCATCAGATCGCCGGCCAGCAAGTCGGCGGGGGCTCCGGCCGCGAGCGTCTCCAGGGCGAAATCGAGCGACCGCAGCGCCTCCAGCACGGCGCCCGCCTGGCGCGCGTTGGCCAGCGACGGCCGCTCGAGATCGACCCGCTCGTCGCCGAGGACGACCCGCTCCAGCGCCGCCTTCACGGCTGCGACCGTCGCCCGATCGAACGCCGAACCGAGCAACGCGTCGCGCTCGTCCGCGGCACGCGCATCAAAGGCCGCGCGCCCGGCGTCGGCTTTGTTGTAGAGTACGACGCGCTCGCGCCCGCGCGTGCCGGCGAGGATCTCGCGGGCGGCCGTCGAGAGCGGCGCCGACGCGTCGACGACGACGAGCGCGACCCGCGCCTGCTCGAGCGCCGCGCGCGAACGCTCGATGCCGGCCGCCTCGAGGCGCTGCGCCGGTTCGTGCGAGTTCGCAAGTTGGCGAATGCCGGCCGTGTCGACCAGCCGCGCGACGAAGCCGTCGAGCGCGAGCGTCTCCTCGATCGTGTCGCGCGTCGTGCCGGGCAGATCGGAAACGAGCGCGCGCTCGGCGCCGAGAAGCGCGTTCAGCAGCGACGACTTCCCCGCATTCGGCGCGCCGACGATCGCGACCGCTACGCCTTCGCGCACGAGGCGGCCGTGTTCCCACGTGCGCGCCAGCGCCGCGAGCGCGTCGCGCGCCGCCTGCAAGCGCGCGCGCAGCGCCGGCTGCGGCGGTTCCTCGACCTCGTCGGGAAAGTCGACGGCAGCGGCGAGTTCCTCGAGCGCCTCCGCGACGCCGGCGCGCACGCGTTCCACCTCGGCCGCGAGGCCGCCGGACAGGCCGGCTGCGGCCGCGCGCGCCGCCGAGCGGTGCTCGGCCTCGATCAGGTCGGCGACGGCCTCCGCCGCGCTGAGGTCGAGTTTGCCGTGCTCGAACGCGCGGCGCGTGAATTCGCCCGGCCCGGCGAGCCGCGCGCCCGCCGCGAGCAGCACGGCCAGCGTCTCGCGCGCGACCGCGGGCGAGCCGTGCACGTGCAGTTCGAGAACGTCTTCACCCGTCGCGCTGCGCGGCCCGGCGAAGTAGAGCGCGAGGCCCTCGTCGATCGTCGCGCCGCGCGCGTCGACGACGCGGCCGACGGTCGCCACCCGATCGCGCAGCGGCGAGGCCGCGACGAACGCGCGGCGCGCCAACTCCAGCGCCAGCGGACCGCTCGCGCGCACGATCGCCACCGCGCCGCGTCCCGGCGGCGTAGCGATCGCGGCGATCGTGTCGCCCGTCGGCCCTACTTGGGGTGGACGACGACGCGGCGGTCCGGCTCGGCGCCGGCCGACTCGGTCGTCACGTACGGATTCTCCGCCAGCGCGAGGTGGATGATCTTGCGCTCCGACGGCAGCATCGGATCCAGTTCGATCGGACGCTTCTCGCGGATCGCACGCTCGAGGCCCGCGAGCGCGACGCCGCGCAACTGGTCGGCGCGGCGGGCGCGATAGCCCTCCGCGTCGATCGTGTAGTAGTGCCGGTTGTTACGCTGGCCCGCGTTGATGATGTTGTTGAACACGAGGTTCAGCGCTTCGAGCGTGTTTCCGTGGCGGCCGATCAGGTTGGCGAGATCGGAGCCGTTCACTTCGAAATACTCGCCTTCGGGCCGCGAGTAATAGCGCACGTCGCCGTCAACGCCCATCTTCACGAGGATCTCTTCGAGCAGCGCGCGCGCCGGCTTGGCGCTCTCGGGCTCGACCTGCGGAGCGGGGCGCGGGCGCTCCTCGCGGGGAGGCCGCCGCTGCTCGCCGCCTTGCGCTTGCGGACGGCGGCGCACGCCGCCGGTGCGCGCGCGCCTGCGTTGGCCGTAGCCTGCGGGTTCTCCGTCGTTTGCGGGCCGGTCGGCGCCGCCGCTCAGTTCGTCGTCCATCGCTCCGTCAGTCTTTCGGGTTTATCTGCGAGATCCGCGCTTGCGCCGCGTCGAACGCGGCGAGCCGTCCGGGCGTACCGTGGCGGCCGTTGCCACGTCGTCGGCCTGGGCCAACGCTTTCGCGGCGCCCCCGCCGGCTCCGCCCTCGGCGAGAGCGGGCTTCGGCGCGTAGCGCCGCATCAGGTAGAACTGCTGCGCCATCGTGAGCAAATTGAAGGTCAGCCAGTACAGGATGAGCGCCGACGGCCAAAAGCGGCCGATGAACGCAATCATGACCGGCGACACGAACGCCATGATCTTCTGCTGTTGGGCCTGCTGCTCGTCCATCGCCGGGCTCGAGAGCCGCACGCTGAAGTACATCGACACGACGTACAGCGCGAGCAGCACGTAGTCGGGCTGCGCGAGGCTCGCCGCCAGGATCTTGCTCGTTTCCGAGAACGGCGTCCCGATCCAGAGGAATTTCGTCGTCGCGAACTCGGCCTTGTTCGAGTTGATCGCGTAGTACAGGCTGTAGAGGATCGGCATCTGCAACAGCAGCGGCAGGCAGCTCGCGAACGGGTTGACGCCCGTCTCTTTGTAGAGCGCCATCGTCTCTTGCTGCAGCTTCTGCTGGTCGTTCTTGTACTTCGCCTGCAGCGCTTTCATCCGCGGCTGCAGGGCCTGCATCTTCGTAATCGACTTGAACTGGAACGAGTTCAACGGCCAGAAGACCAGTTTTACCGCGACCGCCAGGATGACGAGGCTCAGACCGAAGTTGTGCGTGACCGTGTTGAGAAAGCGCAGCGCGTTCTCGAGCACGCCCACGATCGGGTCGAGCAAAAAATTAGTAGCGAGCAGGTGCTCCAAGAGCGTCAGCCTTTCACGAACGGGTCACGGGACAAGGTCGACGCCTCCCGGATTCCACGGATTGCACCGCACGAGCCGCGCTGCGGCGAGGTATACGCCGCGCAACAGGCCGTGTTTCAACACGGCCTCGTACGCGTACTGCGAACACGACGGATAGAAACGGCACGAGCGCGGCAGCGCCGGGGAAAGAACCACTTGATAGAGCCGGATCAGGCCTGCCAGCGCGTAGCGCATCAGGCGCCGGCCCGCGTGAGGCCGGCGAGGGCGGCCGCCACGTCGGCCGCGAGCCGCTCGTACGACGCGCCCGCCGCCTCCGGCCGCAGCACGATGACGAGATCGGCCGCCGCCCCGGCCCCGGGGACGGGACGCAGCGCGTCGAGGGCGCCCTGCACCCGGCGGCGCACCCGGTTTCGGACAACGGCGGGGCCGACGGCCTTACTGGCCGTGATCCCGACTCGAAGCGGCCCGCTCGGCCGCGGAACGCCGAACGCCGAGAGCGTCGGCAGCGCCGCCCGCCGGCCCCGGCGCCTGACGCGAGCGAAATCGCCCGCCCGGCGCAGGCTGGCAAACCAGCGCACGATTATCTTGACCCCTAGACGGTCAGGCGCTTGCGACCCTTCCTCCGGCGCGCCGCTATGACCCGGCGACCGTTCTTGGTCGACATCCGCTCGAGAAAGCCGTGGACGCGCTTGCGCCGGCGATTGTGTGGCTGAAACGTACGCTTCATGATCTCCCTTTACTCGCGACCACAGAGTATATCCGTGAGGGATGGGGGCCGTCAACGCCCCCCGGGGGCGGACCGCCCTTTTCCACACCTGTGGACGGCCTTGTGGAGAAGCCCTTCCGCGGACCCGTGGCAATCGCCCGCAAAGGCCGAAAACGTGGCCCTTTCAGGGATTTCTTAAGGTCCGGATAACCGCTTCTTGAGCAAGGTAAAAACGCGGATTTTACCGTGCTTTGGCGCTGTGCACAGTGTGGATAAGTCTGGGGAAAGTCCTCAGAGGATTAGGCTCTCGTCCTGCCAATTCTCGCGCTCCATCTCGGGCGGACCAAGGCGCCTTTCCGGCGCGTTTCGGGCGGCTCGCGGTGAGATTATATTAAGGCGGAACACGAGCATGGCCATAGCCCTCGGACCGGACGAAATCAGCGATTTCTGGCAGTCGGTCCTCGCGGCTCTCAAGGGAAAATTCACCGAGCCCGTTTTCGAAATGTGGCTCAAACCAATGCGCCTGATCGAGCTTTCCGACCGGGAAGCGACCCTCTCGGTCAACACGAAATTCGCCAGGGACTGGGCCGAGAACCGGCTGCGGTCGGACCTGACGACGATTCTCTCCGACCTGCTCCAGCACGAGGTGGCGCCGCGCTTCGTCGTGACCGAAGCCGAAGGGCACAGGCCGGTCGCGGCCTCCGAGCCGTTGCGCGTGAGCACGCCGCGGCGGCTGCTGGCGCCCCAACCCGCCTCCGACGACCTGCATTCGGCGGATCTCAACAAGAACTACACGTTCGAACATTTCGTCGTCGGCAGCTTCAACCGGCTGGCACATGCGGCGGCCGTCGCGGCTGCGCAGGCGCCGGCAAAGGCCTACAACCCGCTGTTCCTGTGGGGCGGCGTGGGTCTCGGCAAGACGCATCTCATGCACGCGATCGGCAATCACGTCATCTCGGAGAACCCGCGGGCGAACGTCGTCTACGTTTCTACCGAGAAGTTCACCAACGAATTCATCATCGCGATCAAGAACAACGAGACGCTCCAATTTCGCAATAAATACCGGCACGCCGACGTGCTCCTCATCGACGACATCCAGTTCCTCGAGGGCAAGGAGCAGACGCAAGAGGAATTCTTTCATACCTTTAACTCGCTCTACGAGTCGAGCCGCCAACTCGTCATCTCGAGCGACCGCGCCCCGACGGAGCTGCAGACGCTGGAACACCGCCTGCGCTCGCGGTTCGGCGGCGGACTGACGATCGACGTGCAGACGCCGGACGTCGAAACGCGCGAAGCCATCCTCCGCAAAAAGGCCGAGAGCGAGAGCGTTCACGTCCCGGACGAGGTAACGTCGCTCATCGCGAAACTCGTCCCGTCCAACATCCGCGAGCTCGAAGGAGCGCTGATCCGCGTCGTTGCGTTCGCCTCGCTCACGAAGTGCCCGGTCACCTCGGAACTCGCCATCGAAGCACTGAAGAACGTCATCCCCGTGGCGCCGGTGCGCCGCGTTACGATCGCACACATCAAGGACGTCGTCGCGAAGGCGCACGCGCTGACGGTTAAGGAAATGGACAATCATCGCCGCGACCAGCGGCTGGCGGCGCCGCGCCAGATCGCGATGTACGTCTCGACGGTCCTCACCGACAACTCGCTGCCCCAAATAGCGCGCGAGTTCAATAAGAAGGACCACACGACGGTCATGTACGCCCGCGACAAGGTCAAGGAACTCATGGAGCGCGACGAGGCCTACCGCAGCAAGGTCGAGCAGTTGATCGCCTCCTGTCAGCACGGTTGAGCCTCACCGGCTCCCGCCGAACTCCTCTTTCGCCGGCGCCCCAAAAGGGCGCCGGTCTCGTTTCCGGCGCCCGCCCAGGGGGTTCGAAGCGCGGTGGGCAACGCCGCGAACAGGTCGGTTCACGGACCGTGGATAAGGTCAGCGACCGGCCTTCCGTGTGCAGATGTGGAACGAGTGGGCACCGACATGCACAGGCGCCGGCGACCGCAAACGGCCGGTCTCGCAGGCTCCGAGCGACTCTCCTCAGATTGCACCGTACTACTACTACTACGATGACACTACATAAAAGAATACCGAGGAGTACTCATGTCTCTGCAGCCGGTGGATGACCGAGCCCCCAACCGCGACGGGAGGGCCGGCGCGTGAAGTTCACCTGCAGCACGAAAGACATCGCAACGGCCGTCGGCGCCGCGAGTAAAGTCGTCAACGCGCACACGACGGTCCCGATCCTCTCGAACGTCTTGTTGTCGGCCGACGAACGCGAGATTCGCGTCCGGGCCACCGATCTCGAGATCACGCTGGAGCAGACTGTGGCGGCCGAGGTGAGCGAGCCCGGTAGCGTGACGGTCCCTGCGAAACTCTTCAGCGGCTATCTCGGCAATCTGCCGCCCGGCATGCTCGAGATGAGCGGCACGCCGTCGCGGGCCAGCGTCAAGTGCGATCGCTCGAACTACGATTTTCACGCGTTGCCGGCGGACGAGTACCCGCCGTTGCCGTCGTCGCAGAAGGGCCTGAGTTTTTCGGTCGACTCGAAGCGGTTTCGCGACGGCGTCAACGCCACGATCTTCGCTGCGTCGAGCGAGGAGGCACGCGGCGCGGTCCTCATGGGCACGTTGCTCGAAGTGACGGGCGACTCGCTCACGATGGTCGCCACCGACGGCTACCGGCTCGCGAAATGGGCGACGACGCTGGGACCCGGCGTCGGCGACGCGAGCGCCAAGTACATCGTCCCGTCGCGCGGCCTGAGCGAGGCGTCGCGCAACTTGGGCGCCAGCGGAACGGTCGACGTCGCGGCCCTCGGCCCGGCCGGCAACCAATTGTCGTTCACCGCGGGTAGCGTCGCCCTGGTCGCGCGGCTCGTCGACGGTCAGTACCCGAACTACGGCCAGGTGATCCCGGCCCAGTTCGACCGCTCGGTGACGGTCAATACCAGCGCCCTGGTGGGCGGCCTGCGCCGCGCCGAGCTCGTCGCCGGCGATCGAGCCAGCATGGTCAAACTCAGCGTCTCGAACCAGCAGCTGATCATCACCGCCAGCAGCGACACGGCGGGCAACGCCTACGAAGAACTCGAGGTCGAGCAGACCGGCGAGGATCTCACGATCGCGTTCAACGCGCGCTATCTCGTCGAGATCCTCGGCCACGTCGACTCGCCGCAGGTCGTGATGGAGTTCTTGGGGCCGCTTTCGCCGGCGGCGATCCGCCCGCTGGAGGCGCCCGAAGGCTCGACGCAGCTGTACGTCCTCATGCCGCTTCGTCAGTAGCGGGCGGACGCGCGCAAGCGTGCTGCTCGCGCGGCTGACCCTCGTCGATCTGCGTAACTACGAAGCGTTGTCGTTCGAACCGCCCGAGGGCCTCTCTTTGCTCGTCGGTCCGAACGGCCAGGGGAAGAGCAACTTGCTCGAGGCGATCGCGTTGCTGGCGACGGCGAAGTCGTTTCGGACGTCGCACGAGCGCGAACTCATCCGCGACGGCTGCGAGCGCGCGACCGTCGCGGGCGACGTCGTGCTGCAGGCGGGCGTCGTCCGGCTAGGATGCACGATCGCGCGCAACGGTGCGGGCACGCGGAAGACCTACGCCGTCAACGGCAAAGGCGTCCGCTTCGCGTCGTACCTGGGCAACGCGCGCGTCGTGACGTTCGTGCCTGCCGATCTCGATTTGGCCGGCGGCGCGCCGGCGGCGCGGCGAACGTTCCTCAACGCCGCGTTAGCGCAGGAAGATCGTGCGTACTACGCGTCGCTCGCGGCATACCAGAAGTACGTCACGCAGAAGAACGCGATGCTGCGCGGAGCGATCGGGTTCGACGGAGACTTGCTCGACACGTACGACGAGCGGCTCGCGCAAACGGGCGCCGCGCTGGTCGCCGCGCGCCGCCGGTACGTCGACGAACTCGCGGACGCGGCGGCGGCGGCCTACGACCGCATCGCCGGCGGCCGCGACGGAGGGCTGCGGGTCCGCTACGCACCGAACGCCTCCGAAGACGAATTGCCCGACCGCATCAAGGCGGCGCGGCCGCTGGAGACGGCGCGCCGCAGGGCCCTCGTCGGGCCGCATCGCGACGACCTCGAGCTGGCGCTGGGGGAGCGGCCGCTCGCCGCCTACGGATCGCAGGGGCAGCAGCGCAGCGCGGTCCTGGCATTGAAGATCGCCGAATACAACGTCATGACCGCGCGAAGCGGCGAGCCGCCGCTGCTCCTGCTCGACGACGTCCTCTCGGAGCTCGACCCCGAGCGCCAGGCCGCCTTCCTCGGCGCGCTCGACGGACTCCGCCAGGCGTTCGTGACGGCGACGGTGCGACCGCAGGGCGTCGACGAGGCGGCCACCTACCGGGTCGAGGCGGCCCGGGTGGAGCGGGTGGCCTGATGCTGCGCCCCCTGAGCGCCGCGCTGGCGGGCTGGGCACCCGCGCCGGGCGGCCGCAGCGACCCGCTCGGCGCGATCGTCGCGCAATGGCCGGCGCTCGTGGGTGCCGGCGTGGCCGCCAACGCCCGCCCGGTCGCCCTCAGCGGCGATACGCTCGTGGTGGGCGTGCGCTCGAGCGGCTGGAGCCAGCAACTCTCGCTCCTGGCCCCGGGGATCATCGCCTCGCTCCGCGAGTTGCCGGAGGGCGCCGCGGTCGAGCGGCTGCGCTTTCGCCTCGTTGCCCCCGCCACCGCGCGGCCCCGCCCCGGGCTTGGAGCGGCGGCCGGGCCGGCAGGCCTCCGGGCGCCCCGCGACCTGCCACCCGCGGCCTCCGCCGCCGAGGCCCTGCAGCGGTTGCGCGAGCACGCCTCTGCGCGCCGGCCGGCTGCCGGCGCCTGCACGGACTGCGGCGGCCCGCACCCCGGCGGTGGGCGCTGCTCGCCGTGCGACAGCAGCGAGCGCCAGGCCCGCGCCGCGGCGGTCCAGCGGCTGATGTACGAGGCACCCTGGCTCGGCTACGACGAGATCGCGCGGCTGGCGGGCGGCGTCGAGCGGGACGAGTACGACCGGCTGCGCCGCGCCTTGCTGGCGCGCTGGTGGGAGACGCTGGTCGTTGCCGAGCGCTCCAAGCGGGCGACGCCGCACGAGCGGCGGATCGCAAGCTCATACGTGCTCCTGCAGTCCGGGCTCGACCCCGAGCGGATCACACCTGCGGTCGTCCGCAACCTGCTGGGAACCCAGCTCGCCGCCCTGTTGTTCTCATAGCGCGGATAGGACGCCATGCGGCGCGAAGTAACGATGCGAATGAACGAATACACCGGCGAGCAGATCGAAGTTCTCAAGGGCCTCGAGGCCGTCCGCAAGCGGCCCGGCATGTACATCGGCAACACTGCCGAGCGGGGCCTCCACCAGTTGGTCTACGAAGCCGTCGACAACGCCGTCGACGAAGCGCTCGCGGGCCACGCGACCAAGATCACGGTCGTCCTGGGTAAGGACGGCTCGTGCTCGGTCGAGGATGACGGGCGCGGTATTCCGATCGACATGCACGCCGAGGAGCAGATGCCGGCCGTCGAGGTCGTCATGACGATCCTCCACGCCGGCGGCAAGTTCGGCAACGGCGGCTACAAGGTCTCCGGCGGCCTGCACGGCGTCGGCATCTCGGTCGTCAACGCCCTCTCCGAGCGGATGATCACCCGCGTCAAGCGCAACGGGAAGATCTACGAGATCCGTTTCGAGCGCGGCATCACCGTTCAAAAGCTCAAGGTGATCGGCAAGACCGAGGGCACCGGCACCTACCAGTGGTTCCTCCCGGACACCACGATGTTCGAGACGTTCGATTTTCACTGGGACATCCTCCAGAAGCGTCTGCGCGAGCTCGCCTTCTTGAATCGCGGGCTGTCGATCACGCTGCGCGACGAACGCCCCGAGGAAGTCAAGGAGCGCACGTTCGTCTACGACGGCGGCATCGTGTCGTTCGTCGAGCACCTCAACGACAAGAAGGATCCGCTGCACCCGATCATCTCGACCAACGGCGTGCGCGACGGCATCGACGTCGAGTGCGCGCTGCAGTGGGCCGACACGTACAGCGAGACGATCTTCTCGTTCGCGAACAACATCAACACGATCGAGGGCGGCATGCACCTGCTCGGCTTCCGTACGGCCGTCGGGAACGCGATCAACACGTATGCGAAGAAACGCGGCTTGCTCAAGGAGTCGGACGGCAACCTTTCGACCGACGACTGCATGGAAGGGCTGACCGCCGTCGTCTCCGTGAAACTCGAAGAGCCGCAGTTCGAAGGCCAGACGAAGACCAAGCTCGGCAACGCCAGGGTGCGCAGTATCGTCTACGGCCTCGTCAACGAGCGCCTGGACTTCTTTTTTGAGGAGAATCCCAAGAGCGCGCGCGCGATCGTCGAGAAATGCATGCAGGCCGCCCGGGCTCGCGAGGCGGCGAAGAAAGCCCGCGACCTCTCGCGGCGCAAGAGCGCGCTCGACGGCGGCGGCCTCCCCGGCAAGCTGGTCGACTGCACCAACTCCGATCCTGCGCAGAGCGAGATCTTCCTCGTCGAGGGCGACTCGGCGGGCGGCACGGCGAAGATGGGCCGCGACTTCCGCACGCAAGCCATCCTCCCGCTGCGCGGCAAGATTCTCAACGTCCAGAAGGCCCGGCTCGACAAGGTGCTGTCGAACGAAGAGATTCGCACCATGATCACGGCGCTGGGCACGGGCTTCGGCGACGAGTTCAATCTCGACAAGCTCCGCTATCACAAGATCATCATCATGACCGACGCCGACGTCGACGGTTCGCACATCCGCACGCTGCTGCTGACGTTCTTCTACGGTCAGATGCGGGCGCTGATCGAGCGCGGCTTCGTCTACATCGCCCAGCCGCCGCTGTACGGCCTGCGCCGTGGAAAGAAGCAGCGATATGCGTTCAGCGAGAACGAGTTGCGCGAACTCATCGGGGACGCCGACCCCAAAGACTTCATCATCCAGCAGTACAAGGGTCTCGGCGAGATGGACGCCGAGCAGCTCGCCGAGACGACGATGGAGGTCAGCCACCGCCGCCTCAAGCAAGTCGCGCTCGAGGACGCGGTCGCGGCCGACGAGATGTTCACGACGCTCATGGGCGACAAGGTCGAGCCGCGCAAAGAGTTCATTCAGACGCACGCGCGGCTCGCGAAGAACCTCGACCTATGACCTGCCCGACGCGGCGCTCCGCGTAGGGGGGCAGCCGGTGCGCCCGGCCGAGTGACCGTTCGCCGCGCCGGCTGGATCGCCGCGGGCGCCGCCGTGACGGCGGCGCTTCTGTTTGCCTTTCGGGCGCCGCTCGAGCGCGGCGCGCTCGCGGCCGTCCTCGACGTCGCGCTCGGCGCGCGCACGCAGATCGGCAGCATGGAGATCGGCGCGAGCCGCGCGGTGCTGCACGACGTGCACGTGCAGCGCGCCGGCGGCCCGCTGTTCGACGCGCGCACCGTGGACGTCGGCTACTCGGCGCGCGACCTGTTGCCGGGCGGCAGCCGCCGGTTCGGCCTGACGTCGATCGTCGTCGATCATCCGGTCGTGACGATCCGGCGCGAGCCGGACGGTACCTTCAACTTCGGGCGCGTGCCGCAGACGGCGGCGCCGGCGGGGCCGTCCGCGGCGCCCGCCGCCGCGGGCACGCCGCTGCGGCTGACGGCGCGCGTGCTGGACGGCACCGTGCTGCTCGTCGATCCGTATCGCTATCACGCGGCCTCGCGCCGGCAACGCGTCGACGGCATCGAGGCGACGGCTACGATCGACACGGCGCACCGCTCGCGCTACGGCGTGCGCGCGACCTACCGTCCCTCGGAGCGGGGCTTCCCGCTGACCGTCGACGGCCTCGTGGACGCGGACCGCCTCTTCGCTCTGCACCGGCTGCGCGCAGCCGCCGTGCCGCTCGCGCCGCTGGTGAACTATTTCCTCGATTCGGACGCCGCGACGCTGCTCGACGGGGACGCGCGCGACGTCGACGTCAGCCTGTACGCACTCGGCGACGACCCGTCGCTGCACGCCGCCGGAACCGCGCAGATCGCCGGCGCCGCGCTCGCGCTCTCCATCCTGCGGCGGCCGCTGACCGGGGTGACCGGCGCGGTGAACGTGTTCGACGACGGCATCGCTGCGCCGCAGGTCGACGCCGCCATTGCGGGGCTGCCGGTGCGCGTCGCCGGCGGCCTCTACGACTTCGCGGACCCGCGCCTGCGCGTCGGCGTGCAGGCGGGCGGCCCGCTGGGGACGTTGCGCACGCTCGCGGCGATTTCGGCCGATCTGCCCGTCCGCGGCGACGCGCGGTTCGCCGCGGTGATCGAGGGACGCGCGGCCGATCCGGTGGTCGTCGGAAGGTTCTCGGCACCCGCGCCGTCGTTCCGCGGCATCCAGGCGCGCGACGTCCTGGGCACGGCGGGCTACTATCGCAATTCGGTCAGCGTCGTTCCGTTCACGGCGCGCTACGGAGCCGTCGCGCTGCGGTCGTACGGCGCGATCGATCTCGGCAAGGACACGATCTCCACCATCGACGTCTCGGCCGCCGGGCCGGCCTCCGCCATTCCGTACGCCGCGCAGATCGTACCGTCGGCTACGGTGCGCGCCGACGGCGTGCTCTCCGGCACCAACGGAGCGTTCGCCGCGCGCGGCGTCGTCGTGGCCAGCGGCCCCGACCGCCTGTCGTCGCTCGTCGGCATCGACGAGCGGGGGCGCGGCGTCCTCGGCCCGCTGCAGATCGAGCAGGCCGGCGGCGGCACGGCGGCCGGTGCGTTCTATCTCGCGCGCGATCGCAACGCGAGCGCTTTCTGGTTCGACGCGCGCGATCTCGCGATCGCCGCAGCGCCGAACGCGCCGTCGGGCGCGGAGCTCGGGTTGCCCGCGCTGCCTCCGTTCGGCGGCGGACTCACGGCGACGGTCGGCGGCGAGGGCCCGCCGTCCGGCTTCGCGATCGCCGGCAACGTGCGCGTGCGCGATCTCGCCGCCGGGCCGGTCAACGTCGCGACCGCGACCGCCGACGTTCTCGGTTCGCCGTCGGACCTGCGCATCGGCAAGATCGCCGCGGGCGGCCCGTGGGGGACGTTCGCCGGCAGCGGCGCTTACGGTCCCGGCGGCCTCGTGCTGCGCGGAACCTACGCGGGCTCGCTCCAGAGACTCGCGACGTTCACGGGCCCGATCGGCGGGCGGGGGCCGGTGCGCGCACCGGTTTCGATTGCCGTCTCGCCGGACCGGACGGTCGTGCAAACCACCGGCGCCGACACGCGCGGTGCGAGCGTGCGCGGCGTGCCGATCGACGGCGCGGCCGGAACGCTGACGATCGCGGGCAGCGACGTGCGCGTCGTGGCGGCGCAAGCGGCCGTCGCCGGCGGGACGCTGACGGCGACGGGTTCGTTCGACAAAGGCTTGCGCGTCAGCGCCGCATCCATCGACGCTGCGAGGCTGCGCGGCAGCGGCATGCCGCTCGACGCGGGCCGCGCAGCGCTGGTCGGAGTGGCCGCCGCCGGGCGCGGCGGGCTCGGCTTCGACGGCGGCGCCGTCGTGTGGGGCGGCCGTTATAAGGGACTCGAAGTGCAGGGCAACGGCGACGTGCGCCTGGGCGGCAACGACGTGACGCTCGGACGGCTCGACGCGGGCGCCTACGACGCGTGGGCGCTCGTCGGCGGGCACATCGCGGGCGTCGACGGCAACGCCCCGCGCTACGCGCTGACCGCGCGGCTGCGGCAGGCCGACATCGGCGACATCGCGGAGGCGGCCCGGATCGAAAGCGCCGCGCGCTATCACGTCGACGGCACCGCCGAGGCCGATCTCACCGTCACCGGCGCGGGCGCGCAGCCGCAGGTCGCCGGCCGCGTGGTGGTGCCGGAGTTCACCGTCAACGGTCTGTTCGTCCAAAACGGCTCTGCGCACGTACGGGCGTCGCCGGCGATGGTCGCGCTCGACGGGGGCACGCTGCAGGTCGGCTCGACCAACGCGCACTTCGGCGGTGCCTTCCGGCCGCGGCGCAGCGTCGCGTTCGCGTTCGACTCGCACGCGGCCGACCTGTCGGACTTCGACGACTTTTTCGACGAGGGCGACATGTTGTCGGGCAAAGGGCACGTCTCGCTCGCCATCGGGCGCGCGAGGGGGACGCTGACGACGTTCGGCGACGTCGCGATGGCCGATCTGCGCGTCTCGCACGCGTACTTCGGCGACGCCCTCTCGGACTGGTCGAGCGACGGGCGGCAGATCAAGGGGCACGCGGGCTTCGCAGGCCGCACCGGCGCAGTGGACGCCACGGGCTCGATCGCCGTGCCGCGCCGCGGCAAACTCGCGCGCGTCTTCGCACGGTCGTCGTTCGATCTGAAGATGTCGGCTTCGAAGTTCGACGTCAGCGCGTGGACCGAGGCGCTCGGCTACGACCTGCCGGTGGCGGGGCTCGTCGACGCGCAGGGCACCGTGCGCGGGCGCTTTCCGGCGATTGCGCTCAGCGGGCATGCGAGCCTCGAGAACGGGACGTACGGCGCCGTTCCCATCGACAAGCTGACGGTGAGCGCGACGTCGACGCTCGACCGTACGACGATCGACGCGGCCGACCTACAGGTCGGCTCGATCTCCGCGCACGGCTCCGGCTCGTTCGGCTACAAGCCGACCGATCCGCTCACGCTGGGCGTGCACGCGACGAGCCCCGACCTCGGCAGCGTCATCGGCGAGATCACGGGCAACCCGGTGCCGATTCACGGGTCGTTCGAGGCCGACGTCCGCGCGAGCGGCACGGTGCGCAAGCCGGTCGTCGAGGGCGGCTTCGACGTCGAGAAGGGGAGCGTCGCCGGCGTCCAGGTGCCGCGCGCGCTGGGCGAGGTCGCGCTGAGCGGCCGCAACATCGAACTGCGCGACGCCGAGGTCGCGTTCGCGACCGGGACGCTCTACCTGGCCGGCTCCCTGCCCTTGCAGTTGTCGCCGTTCGGCATCGGCCCGTCCGCGGCGGCGATCTCGCTCGAGGCCTCGGCCAAGGGCGTCGACATCGCCAATTTCGCCCCGCTCTTTCCGAAGGGCTCCGACGTTAAGGGCCGCGTCGACGGGCGGGTCGCGGTCGAAGGGACGGTCGGCGCCCCGGCACTGGCCGGCCAAGTCGCGCTCGCCGGCGGCGAGTTCGCGGAGCCCGGCGTGCTGAACGCGCCGCTGACCGACATCAGCGGCAGGATCGTCTTCGACGGCACCACGGCCGCCATCGAAGCGCTGCACGCCGGCGCCGGCGGCGGCTCGATCGACGGGACCGGCAGCCTGACCGTCGGCGACCTCGTCCGCCCCGGACCCGACACGACGCTGTCGGCCCGCGTGCGGTTCGATAAAGCGCGGATCGACGTCGCGGCCTACGGCAAGGGACAGGTCGACGGCACGCTGACGCTCGACCACCAGCCGCGCTCGCTCGCCGTGCTGGGCGGGAGCGTCTCGCTGCAAGACGCGGTCATCCCGTTCTCGGCCCTCTACAATCCGGCGGCCGCGGGGGCGAGCGCGGGCGATCCGACGACCGTCGGCGCCGAGGCGGTCTCGGCCCCGCCGTTCGGGCTGCCCAACGCGGCGCTCGACCTGACCGTGACCGTCGGCCGGAACGTCCGGGTCCGCAGCTCCGTCATCGACGTCGGCGCCTCGGGCAGCGTCCAGGCGGCGGGGACGCTCGCGGCGCCGACGCTGGCCGGGACCTTCACGGCTTCCGGCGGCACCCTGACGTATTTCAACCGCGTCTTCCGGGTGGCCGAGGGGACGGTCACCTTCGACCCGGCGCTCGGTCTCGTGCCGCTGCTCGACGCCACGGCGACCTCGCACGTGTCCAACCCGGACCCCAATGCCCTGCGCAATCTGACGGGCAGCGCCGACATCACGATCACGGTGCACGGCCCGGTCACCAACCTGACCATCGGCCTGCAGTCGGACCCGCCCTACGACCGCCAGCAGATCCTCGGCCTGCTGCTCAACGTCCCGGCCATCGGCGGAACCAGCCTGTTCGAGACCCCGGGGACCGTCCCGACCGTCACCAACGGAAACGGTTCGATCAGCGTCGCGCAGGAAGCCTTCGGCGTGCTCAACGCCCAGTTCACGCGCAACCTGCTGGCGCCGCTCGAGACCGGCCTCGGCCAGCAGCTGGGCCTCTCGAACATCAACTTGACCCTCGGCTACACCGGGGCGGTCGGGCTGAGCGCCCGCAAGGTGCTCGGCAAGAACATCTACGCCGTCTACGCGACCACGTTCGGCTACCCGTACCGCCAGACGTTCGGCTTCGAACTGCGCCCCAGCCCCAACACGGCCGCCCAGTTGACCATCTACCAGCAGTACGGCGCCGTCGACTTGCTCAACGTCTCCCAGCCCCTCCCGGCCGCCTCGATCAACCGCATCACGGTTGCCGAGCCGAACACCGGTACGAGCGGGTTCTCGTTTACGTTGCAGCGGCTGTTTTGGTGAACTCGGGCTTCCCCGCGGCCCGACCCGGCCAGGACCCCCCACCGGAGGGGCGAACCTCGCGGCGCTGCCCAAGAAACGAGCGGTCGGACCCGCGCGTTACGTCGCTAAGAACCGCGGCGCCCGTCGGCGGCGGAGTCCTAAGGCCCCTAAGGAAGCGTTCATCGATGTTCTTTTGCCTTCGCCGCGTGCGTAGCCACATCGTCGTGCTCGTGACCCTCGCGATCCTCGCGGGCGTCCTGGGCCCGGCTGCCGTTTTGGCTGAAGTCGCGCCGAAGGTCGTCTCGGTGAGCGTGTCGGGCAACGTCCACGTGCCCACCGACAAGATTCTCGCGGTCGTCAAGACCAAGGTCGGCCAGCCGTTCAACGAGGAGATCGTACGCGAAGACCTCGCGGCGATCAACGACCTCGGGTTCTTCGCCGACCAGGTGCCGCCGCTGATCCGCCAGCGGCCCGACGGCGTCTCGGTCACCTACCGGGTCATCGAGAACCCGATCATCACGAAGATCACCTTCTCGGGCAACGAGCACGTGCCGAGCGACACGCTGCTCGCGCTGATGGACACGGCCCCCGGGCAAGTCCTCAACACCAACACGTTCCATCAGGACGTGCTGAAGATCAACTCGTACTACGACAAGATCGGCTATGGCGGCCAAGTCCCGACCCACGTTCGCGATTTGAACATCGACCCCGCGACCGGCGTGCTGCACATCGACATTCGCGAAGGCCTGACGGTCAAGACGGTCAAGGTGAACGGCGACTACATCCTGCCGCAGCCGCTGATCCTCAAGGCGCTCGCCCTGAAGCCCGGCATGCCGTACTCCGAGGAGACGCGCGACAAGGACGTCGAGGCCGTCAAGGCCCTCTACGAAAAGTACGACCTCGAAGTCGGCAACTTCGAGGCGGGCATCGACCCCGGCTCGGTCGACCTCAAGGCCGGCACGGCGGACGTCCTCTACACGATCGACGTCGCCCGCGTCGGCGCCGTGCAGATCACCGGCAACGACGTCACCAAGGACATCGTCGTCCGCCGCCAGCTGCGGCTGCGGCCCGGCATGATCGTCACCCAGGCCGGCCTGAAGCGCGACTACGAGCGCCTCAACAACCTCGGCTTCTTCTCGAAGGTCGAACTGAACACGAAGCCCGGCCCCAATCCGAAGAAGCCCGCCGAACTGACGCTGGACTGGAACGTCACCGAACAGCGGACGGGGACCGCGCAGATCGGCGCCGGCTACTCGGGCGGACTCACGGGCACCGGCCTGACCGGCAACCTCTCGTACTCGCAGAACAACATCAACGGCACCGGCAACGGCGCCTCGGTGAACTTCCAGCGCGGCGCACGGTTGTCGTCGGCGACCGCGTCGATCTCGGTCCCCTACCTCGGCGATACGCCGAAGACCGAGAAGTACAGCCTGAGCGGCTCGATCTACTCGCAAGCGCAGACGAACTACTTGCCGATCTACGCGACCAACGGCGCCCTGCTCAGCGTGCCGCCGGTCATCGGTACGCCCGGTCCGACCGGCCCGCAGGCAGCCTCCGGCACGATCCCCGTCGTGCTCGTCCCGAATTCGAACGAGATCAGCGGCGTCGTCTCGACGAGCGACGCGCACTCGACCGGCGCCAGCGCGACCATCGGGCGCCGGCTCTCCGATTCGCTCACCGGCACGCTCGGCCTGAGCGTCGCGCGCATCGGCAACGACGTGAGCGTGCCGACCCCGTATTTCATCAACGGCTCGCAGCCGTCGCAGTTCTATAACTCGCCGCAGACGTCGGTGTTCGGAACCTCGGCGACCAACAACACGCTGGGCATCGAGGCGACCTCGATCGCCAACATCCCCAACGGTTCGAGTTACAAGCTGCGCAGCACGAGCATCGCCGCGCTGGACGACACCCTCGACGACGTGTTCAACCCGCGGCACGGCGTCAAGGTGTCGCTGACCGAACAGGTCAGCTTGCCGTTCCTCGGGTCGAACTTCAACTACACGATCACGACCCTGGACGCGGCCAAGTTCTACCCGCTGCTGAAGACCTCGACGATCGGCTTCCACGCCGTCCTCGGCGACACGACCGGCGCCATTCCGCCGAACCAACTCTTCGTCCTGACCGACCAGCAGCTGCGCGGCTACAACAGCGTCTTCTACGGGACCGAGGAGGTGTTGCTGCAGACGGAGTTCCGCTATCCGCTGACGGCCGACCGCAAGCTCACCTTCGACATCTTCGGCGACTACGGTAACCTGCGGATCAAGGGCGCGCAGCCGATCTACGATGCCTTCGGCAACGTGGTCGCGAATTATAACCAGTGGATCTATCACGGCGACGCCGGCGTCGGCATTACGTTCGACTTGCCGCAGCTCGGCTTCCGGTCGGTCCGCATCGACTTCGCCCGCGGTGCCGCGGGCACACACACCAGCTTCGGGATAGGACAGAGTTTCTAACGTGATGCAGTCATTGCTCTCACCGCTCGCGCGCTTGGGGAGCCCGCGCGCTCTGCGCGGCCTCGCCGCGGCGATCGCGGTGACGCTCTTCCTCGCTCCGCAGTCCGCGGTGCTCGCGGCCGGCTTTACGGACGTCGGCTACGTCGACCAGGGGCAACTCGCGTCGGTGCGCTCGTTCGTTGCGGCCAACGGACAGCTCGCCGCGTACAAGGCTCAGCTCGACCGCCAGTTCGCCGCCCAGATCAGGAGCGTGCACGGCGCCGCCGAGCAACAGCGGCTGGCGGCCGAGTTCCAGGGGCGCCTAACGGACAAGCAACGCGAGGTGTTGGGGCCGCTCTTCACGCGGGCCCAGGTCGCGATCGCATCGGTCGCGTCCAGTAAGAACCTGTCGGTCGTCGTCGACAAGCGCATCGTGATCGTCGGCGGCCAGGACATCACCAAGGACGTCATGGACCTGCTCAACGGTCCCGGCGAGCCCGTTCCGCCGGTCAGCACGCCCCCGCCGTCCAAGGTCGGCTACGTCGACCAGCAGCAGATCGACGCGGTGCCGAAACTCAAAGACGCGAACGAAGAGTTCGGCAAGTACCGCGCCCAGCAGCAGCAGGACGCGCAGGGCAAGCTGCGCGGCGCCAAGACCGAGGCCGACCGCGCGCAGATCTACCAGGCGTTTCAGAAGTCGCTGGCCGACAAGCAGCACCAACTGATCGACCCGCTGGTCGACCAGACGCGCTCCGCCATCGCGGCGGTCGCGCAGAAAAAAGGCCTGATCCTCGTCATCGACAAGGGCAACATCATCTACGGCGGCACGGACATCACGAGCGATGTCACGAGCGCCCTCAAGTAAGGCGATCTACAGCACGCCCCGGCTCGCCGCCGCGCTGCTCGCGACGCTGCTCTGCGCCTCCTGCGGGCGCGGCGGCGGCGCTTCCGGCGGAGGCGATCCGTCCGTCGGCTACGTCCGCATGAACGAGTTGATCAAGGTCCACCCGCTCTACGGCCAATTGTCGCACTACGACGAAGACATCGCGGCGCTGCAACTGAAGTCGGCCGGCGGACAGCCCGTCGCGCGGTCTGGCGCCGACGTGCAACGCGAGACCGCCGCGCTGCAGAAACAGCTCGACGCGGCGGCCGATCGGGCCAAGACGATCCTCAAGCAGAAGCAAGAGGACTACCAGCGCCGCGAAAACGACGCGATCAAGGCGGTCCTCGCGTCGGCCGGCGGCATCAGCGGTGCGAGCGCGGGCGCGATCGCCGGCCAGATGACGGCGACGACGGGGGATCAGGCGCGCGCCGTCGCCGTTCAGGCACAGTCGAACCTCAACGTATTCCGCCAGGAATCGATCGCGCAGGACAAGGCGCAGACCGACGCGCTGAGCCGGTCGCTGGCCGAGCGCGCGAACCGCACGTACCGCGAGAAGGCCGAGGAACTGCACGAGCGCGAGGCCGCCTTCGCCTTGCAAGAGGCCAACGCGGACGCGGCGCAGCGGCTGTCGCTGCGCACGAAGCTCTCGAACCTGCCGCTCGACGACGCCGGCCGCAAGGACATCACCGACCAGTTGGACGCGATCGACCGCAAGGAGGCCGACGCACTCGCGGCGATGCGCAATCGCGACCAGGTGACGCTGGCCGCGCTCGAGTCGAGCCTCGCCGACCAAACGAAGTCCGAGTTCCGCAAGGAGTCCGATTCGATCCACTCGCGCACGAACGCGAAGATCACCGAGCGCGCCTCGCAGATGCAGGGCGTCGCCGCGGGGCCCGCGGGCGGCACGACCTCCACGACGGTCGTAGCGCCGGGCGCGGCGAGCCTGACGCCCGCGATGCGGGAGCGTCTGCTCGCCTTGCACAAGCAGTATCAGGTGGACTTTCAGAAGGACGCCGACCAGACGATCCGCGACTTCATGAAGACCAAGGAAGACCTCAGCCGCAAGTTCGCCGACCTGCAGGGCGCCGACGCCGGCGCACAGGGCGACGCGCAACGGAAGATCGACGACCTGCAGAAACAGCGCGACCAGCTGTATTCGAACATCATTTCGCAAATAGACCGCGAGGTTAAGATCGTCGCCGAACGGCGAGCGGTGACGATCGTCGTGAGCGACGTCGTCGCTCCCGTCGGTGTAGACCTCACGGACGACGCCGAGAAAGACATCGAGAGCTTACACGAGTGAGACTTCAAGCACTTTGCATTGCCGTGGCCGGAGCCGCCCTCTTGGGCGGATGTAACGCCGGCCAAACTTCGCAGGTCGGGACGGTCAACGTCACGCGCATCACCTCGAACTGGCCGAAGTTCCTCAACTATCAGAATCAGCTGACCGCGGACGCGCAAGCGATCGCGCGCTCCGGCGCGCCCGAGGGCGAGAAGAACCGGCAGCGCGCGCAACTCGCCCAGCGCTTCAGCCAGTTCCAGACCGAGGTGACCAACGACGTCCGCACCGCGACCGAACAGGTGGCAGCGGAGAAACATCTCGACCTCGTGATGACGCGCGAGTTCGTGGGCTACGGCGGCGTCGACATTACGCCGGACGTCGAGAAGAAGCTCAACATCACCGAAGCGGCGACGCCGAAGCCGTGACCGAATCGCTCGCCGAGATCGCCGGCCGCATCGGCGGGACGGTCATCGGGGATGCGAAGACCGGGATCGACGGCATCGCGGCGATCGACGACGCCGGCGAGGGGTCGCTCACGTTTGCGACGGACGCGCACTATCTGCGCGCCGCGCTGAACTCGCGGGCGGCGGCGGTGTTGACCGAAGCTGCCGTCGCCGCGACCGTCGAGCGGCCGCGCAAGCCCCTACTCGTCGTGGAATCGGCGCGCACGGCGCTGGCCGCATTGCTCGCGCTGCGCGCGCCGGAGCGCCCGAAGGGCCCGTTCCGGCACCCGAGCGCGGTGGTGGACGAGACGGCCACGATCGGCGAGGGCGTCGTCATCGGACCGCTCGTCGTGATCGGTAAGCGCGCCTGCGTCGGTGCCGGGACGGTGCTCCACGCCGGCGCGGTCGTCGGCGACGACGCGGTCGTCGGCGCGCGCTGTACGCTGCACCCGCGCGCGATGCTGCTCGACCGCTGTACGGCGGGGGACGGCGTCGTGCTGCAGGCGGGTGCCGTCGTCGGCAGCGACGGCTTCGGCTACGTGTTCGTGGACGGCCGGTTCGCGAAGATTCCGCAGGTCGGCAACGTCGAGCTCGGCGACGACGTCGAGATCGGGGCCAACGCATGCGTCGATCGCGCGCAGACCGGTGCGACCCGCATCGGCACCGGGACGAAGATCGACAATCTGGTTCAGATCGGCCACAACTGCCGGATCGGATCGCACTGCGCCGTGGCCGCACAAGTGGGCATGGCGGGCTCGACGAACCTGGGCGACTACGTGCTCGTCGGCGGCCAAAGCGCCTTCAAGGGGCACATCACCGTCGGCTCGCGCGTCACGATCGCCGGCGCGACGCACGTGTGGGGAGACGTCCCCGACGGCGCCTTCGTCAGCGGGCGCCCCGCGCAAGATCATCGCGACGAACTGCGCCAGCAGGTTCGCCTTCGCAGGCTCGGTAAGTTGTACGAGCGCGTCGAGGCGCTGGAACAGCGATCGGACTGACGGCGCATCCGGAGCACTAGCATGCAACAGCAGCAAACGCTGCGCGAAACCCTCGAATTCGAGGGCGTCGGGCTCCACACCGGCGCCCGGTCGCGCGTCCGATTGGCGCCGCGGGAGCCCGGGACGGGCATCGCGTTCCGCCTCGGCGACGTCGAGGTGCCGGCGCTGGCCGAGTTCGTGGTGGACACGAGCCGCGCGACCGTGCTCGGGCGCGGCGGGCGAACGGTCTCGACGGTCGAGCATCTGCTGTCGGCCGTGATGGGTATGGAGATCGATAACGTGCTAATCGACGTGGACGGACCCGAGATCCCGGTGATGGACGGCAGCGCGAAGGCGTTCGCCGATGCGATCGCGCGCGCCGGGACGCAGCCGCAGGGCGCTAGGCGCGAGCCGTTCACGGTCGACGAGCCGCTGGCGTATCGCGACGGCGACGCCCTCCTGTTGGTCCTGCCGGCCGCCGAGTGGCGCGTGCGGTTCGCCGTCGACTTCGCGCCGCCGGTCGGCGCGCAATACTTCGACGGTACGATCGAAACCGAGGCGTATCGCCGCCGCGTCGCCCCGAGCCGCACGTTCGGCTATCTGCACGAGGTCGAGGCCCTCCTGGCGCGCGGCCTCGCCAAGGGCGGCACGCTCGACAACGCGCTCGTGTTCGCGCCCGACGGCCCGATGACGCCGCTGCGCTCGCCGGACGAGGTCGTCGCGCACAAGGTGCTCGATCTCGTCGGCGATCTCGCGCTGCTCGGCGCGCGGCCGCAGGCCGAGTTCGTCGCGCTCAAGAGCGGCCACCGGCTGCACGCGCAGGCGACGCGCGATCTTCGCGCGCGGCGCGCGGCGCTCGGGGTGGCCGGATGAACGCGCTCTACATCCGGCAGATCATGGAGATCTTGCCGCACCGCTATCCGTTGCTGCTCATCGACCGCATCCTGGAACTGGAGCCGTTCAAGCGCGCCGTCGGCTACAAGAACGTGACCATGAACGAAGAGTTCTTCGTCGGCCACTTCCCGGGCAATCCGCTGATGCCGGGCGTCCTGATGATCGAGGCGATGGCACAACTCGGCGGCACCGTCATTCTTGCGCCGGGCGAGTTCGCCCGCAGGCAGCCGTTCTTGGCCGGCATCGACAAGGTCAAGTTCCGCCGCCCGGTGATCCCGGGAGACTGTCTGATGATGGAGATCGAGATGCTGCGGTCGCGCCAGAACATCGGCTGGGTCGCGGCCACCGCGCGCGTCGACGACAAGCTGGTCTGTTCGGGCGAGTTAATGTTCTCCGTCACGCCCGGGCCCGAGGGCCCGTATACGGAAGCGTCGATCCTCCATGTCTGAAGCGGTCGACCGGCCGGGGACCGTTCACCCGACCGCCATCGTCCACCCGGGCGCCGTCATCGCGAAGGGCGCCGAGATCGGGCCGTTCTGCATCGTCGGTGAGAACGTGACCGTCGGCGAGCGGACGAAGCTCCTCGCCAACGTCGTCGTCAACGGGCACACGTCGATCGGCGACGACTGCACGTTCTATCCGTTCTGCTCGATCGGCACGGCATCGCAGGACCGGAAGTACTCGGGCGAGCGCGTCTACACGACGATCGGCAATCGCACCGTCATTCGCGAGTACTGCAGCATCAACCGCGCGACCGGCGAGGGCGAGGTCACGTCGGTCGGAGACGATTGCCTGCTGCTGGCGTACGTGCACATCGCGCACAACTGCCGCGTCGGCAACGGCGTGACGATGTCGAATCTGGCGCAACTCGCGGGGCACGTCCACGTCGACGATCACGCGGTCATCGGCGGGATGGCCGGCACGCACCAGTTCCTGCGCATCGGCGCGTACTCGATGGTCGGCGGTGCGACCAAACTGACGCGCGACGTGCCGCCGTTCTTTCTCGTCGAGGGCAATCCGGCGCAGGTGTACGGGCTCAACAGCGTCGGCCTCAAGCGCGCGCAGTTCTCGCCGGAAACGGTCGCCGAACTGCGGCAGTGCTACAAGATCATGTACCGCTCGGGGCGCAACGTCTCGCAGGCACTCGCGGAGATGAAGGAGTTCGTGCAGACCGACGAAGGTCACCGGCTGGTCGCGTTCGTCGAGGCGCCGTCGGAACGCGGCATCCTGAAGTGAGGGTCGCGCCCGCTGCGGCGCTCGCGGCGGCGGCGCTGTGGTGCGCGCAGCCCGCGCGCGCCGGGCAGCCGGCACAGGTCGACATGCAGCGCATCTTGGACATGGCCGAACTCGAGGCCGGCTTCGATACCATCCGCGCGGAGTATTACCGCGTGCCCAGCGCGCAACGGCTGATCGACGGTGCCCGCGTCGGGATGGCGTCGTACCTGCGCGGCCGCGGCATCGCGGACCCCGCGCTGCCGTACGGGCACGCAAACGGCTCGTACGCGCACGACCTCCACGAACTCGATAAAGTCTACCTGGCAGCCCTCGTGCACTACGGGGATCGCATCGACGCGCACGCGCTGATCCAGGAC
>Ga0182016_10001494_pt1 | contig 28481 bp, 25 predicted proteins | sample 712S2MmetaG_FD_120491 | JGI IMG/M metagenome (GOLD analysis project Ga0182016, IMG submission 120491) | Permafrost microbial communities from Stordalen Mire, Sweden - 712S2M metaG | ecosystem: Environmental > Terrestrial > Soil > Wetlands > Permafrost | place: Sweden: Stordalen | collected...
GCGTAGTCGTTGACGTACCAGCCGGCCCCCTTGAAGTTGAGGCGCGGGGCAGTCAACGGCCGCTCAAGAACACCATGGCACTTTGGACACTCCTGCTCGGGTTCTGCGCTGAAGTTTTGAATTTTCTCGAATTTATGGCCGCACTGGGTGCAGCGATAGGCATACAACGGCAAGGTTCTTTCCTCTCCGGGAAGACATCGACCACTGTGTCTATTGTACCGGGAACGGGCAAATTCTCTGCAAAAGCTGCGGACAGCCGGCAAGAGAGCGGAATAGGAGGGGCCGGCAGACCCCGCCTGCTTGCCTTCGCGGTGGCTGCCGGCCCTCTGCCTTTTCAGATGTTCAAGCGCGTCCTGATTCAGTTTGCGTTCAGTTTGCCTTGATGGACAAAGAGGCGCTTTGATCTTCCCAGGCCAGGGTCAAGGTACCGCTGCCGTTGCCGTTATCAGTAATGGTGTACACCAGGTTCTCAACCATTGCCGGTGGCTTGGTCATGGTCATTTTGGTCCGGCCCAAGTCCTTGGTTCCGTCGTAAGCCAAGCCCCATTCACCGGTTGCCTTGCTCACAATCAGCGACCAGTTGTCGGGATCGGAAATATCCACAAACAACGTATAGCTGCCTGCGGGCACGGCCAGATCGCCCAGGGTAAAGTCGCCTGTGGTCACCAGAGCGGTGGCCTCATTGGCGCCGGCGCGCCACACCGGGTAGTGCGGGTTGTGGCTGATGAGCCCGTCCTTAGTGAAGATCTGGCCCTCGCGGCCCTTCACGCCGGGCGAACTGTAGTTGATGGTGATAGACTTGCCGCCGATGGTGGCTGTCGCAGTTGCCGGCGGGCTTGGCCGGGGCTTCTTTGGAGCCGTTTGCGCCAGCAGGGGCATGGCGGCGATGAGAGCCGCGGCGATAAAAGCTCTTCTGTTCATGATGATGTTCTCCTTGGGCTGAGCCCATCTTGACTTAAGCGAACCCAACCGGACGATTGTCGCACCATCCGGCCCGGTTGGCGAACCGGGGAAGATGGGCGCGGCGGCTGACTCGCATCGAGTGCGATGCCTGCTATGATGCGGCCCAAGGAAGATGCATGGCTGACACCTTTGAATCGAACTCGCCCGGAGCCCGTTTTCGACTTGCCGTGGCCCAAGAACGGCCGCTGCAGGTGGCCGGCGCCATCAATGCTTATACGGCGCGCCTGGCCCACGCTACCGGCTTCCGCGCCTTGTATTTGTCCGGGGGAGGCGTGGCAGCCAACTCGCTCGGCATACCCGACCTCGGCATCAGCACCATGGAAGATGTGCTGACGGATGTTCGGCGGATTACCGATGTGGTCGACCTTCCGCTGCTGGTCGACATCGACACCGGCTGGGGCGGAGCGTTCAACATCGCCCGCACCATCCGCTCCATGATCAAGGCCGGGTCTGCTGCCGTGCATATTGAGGACCAGGTGAGCGCCAAGCGCTGCGGCCACAGGCCGGGCAAGGAACTGGTGGCCACCGAAGAAATGGCCGACCGCATCAAGGCCGCCGTGGATGCACGCACCGATTCTCAATTCGTCATCATGGCCCGCACCGATGCCCTGGCCAACGGGGGACTCGCAGCCGCGATCAGCCGCGCGCAGGCGTATGTTGCCGCCGGCGCCGACATGATTTTTGCTGAGGCCATTACCGAGCTCGCCATGTATAGGGAGTTCCGCGCGGCCGTCGGCGTGCCCATCCTGGCCAACATTACCGAGTTCGGCCAGACACCGCTCTTTAGCCGCGACGAGCTTGCGGCGGCCAACGTGGACATCATCCTGTATTGCTGCGGCGCTTACCGCGCTATGAACGCCGCTGCGCTCAAAGTGTACGAAACCATCCGCACAGAGGGCACGCAGAAGAGCGCGCTCCCGTTGATGCAGTCGCGCGATGATCTCTACAAGTACCTCAACTATCACGCATACGAAAAGAAGCTGGATGAGCTGTTCGCGATAGAAAAGAACCCCGACCAGAGTTCCTGACAGGCTCTGGACACGTCCGCCGTTCATCAGTTAGCTTGATGCTCTCCGGAGGTCAAAATGTCCGAAGGCAAGCCCGGCTCCCCCGCCGCCACTTTCAAACCCAAGAAGTCCGTGGCTCTCTCCGGCACGCCCGCCGGAGAAACCGCGTTGTGCACCGTGGGCCGCAGCGGCAACGACCTGCACTATCGCGGATACGACATTTGCGACCTTGCCGCGCACTGCGAGTTTGAAGAGGTCGCCCACCTGCTCGTCCACGGCAAGCTGCCCAACGCTGTCGAACTGGTGACGTACAAAGCCGCTTTGCGCACCATGCGCAGCATCCCCGCGTCAGTAAAGCAGGCGCTGGAGATTCTGCCGCCTTCAACGCACCCCATGGACGTGCTGCGCACCGGCGTTTCCGTGCTGGGCTGCGTACTGCCCGAGGCCCCGGACCACAACGAGGCGGGAGCACGCTCCATCGCGGACACGCTGCTGGCCTCGCTACCCTCCATGCTCCTTTACTGGCACCATTACGCGCGCAATGGCCGCCGCATAGAGGTGGAACGATTTGAGGATTCCATCGCGGCGCATTTTCTGCATCTGCTGCACGGTTCTGCGCCAAGCGCGAAATGGACCGCGGCCATGCAAACGTCGCTCATTCTCTATGCCGAGCACGAATTCAACGCTTCAACCTTCACTGCGCGCGTCATCGCCGGAACAGGCTCCGATCTTTACTCAGCAATTGCCGGCGCCATCGGCGCGCTCAAGGGTCCCAAGCATGGCGGCGCCAACGAAGTCGCGCTCGAAATTCTGCTGCGCTACGCCACGCCCGATGAAGCCGAGGCGGACATGAGGCGACGCGTAGCCAACCGCGAGGTGATTATCGGCTTCGGCCATCCGGTCTACACCATCAGCGACCCGCGCAGCGAAATTGTGAAGGAGACGGCGCGCACGCTCGCCGTGGCCGCGGGCGACATGCGGCTCTTTGACATTGCCGAGCGCATTGAGAAAACCATGCGCGAAGCAAAAAACATGTTCCCCAACCTCGACTGGTACTCGGCCGTGGCCTACCACCTGATGGGCATCCCGGTGGATCTGTTCACGCCCATCTTCGTCATGGCGCGCACCGCTGGATGGTCGGCGCACGTAATCGAGCAGCGCCAGGGCGGCAAAATCATTCGCCCCTCCGCCGTTTACACCGGACCGGAGAACCTGGCGTTCGCTCCCATCGCTGACCGCCGCTAGAGCGGATACACTACTCCTTGCAACAAGGAGCTCACGTGTCCTCGCACATCAGCCAAATCTCAAACGCTCGCCCCGAGCCCGACCGAGTTCTCACCGACATCGCCGACTACGCCTTGAACTACCAGATCGCGAGCGATCTCGCCTATTCGACAGCGCAGCACTGCCTCATCGATACGCTCGGCTGCGGCCTTGAAGCGCTCGAGTATCCGGCATGCACCCGTCTGCTCGGGCCCATCGTGGCCGGCACCGTAGTTCCCAACGGTGCGCGTGTTCCCGGCACAAACTACCAACTTGACCCCGTGCAGGCCGCTTTCAATATTGGAGCAATCATTCGCTGGCTCGACTTCAACGACACGTGGCTGGCCGCCGAGTGGGGACACCCTTCCGACAATCTTGGCGGAATCCTCGCCGTCGCCGACTGGCTCTCTCGCTCGCGCCAAGCCAACAGCCAACCACCCCTCCCCATGCGCGATGTGTTGACGGCCATGATCAATGCACATGAGATTCAAGGCTGCATTGCGCTTGAAAACTCGTTCAACAAGGTCGGCCTCGATCATGTGGTGCTTGTGAAGGTGGCTACGACCGCCGTGGTCAGCAAACTGCTCGGCCTCACGCGCGACCAGACCATCGCCGCGCTCTCATTGGCGTGGGTTGACGGCCAGAGCTTGCGCACGTATCGTCACGCGCCGAACACCGGCTCGCGCAAAAGCTGGGCCGCAGGCGATGCAACCAGCCGCGGCGTGCGCCTGGCGCTGATGGCGCGCGCCGGCGAAATGGGCTACCCCTCGGCCCTCACCGCAAAGACATGGGGCTTTTACGACGTCCTGTTCAAGGGCCGCGAGTTTCAATTCCAGCGGCCATACAGCTCCTACGTGATGGAAAACGTGCTGTTCAAGATCAGTTTTCCGGCTGAGTTTCACGCGCAGACGGCCGTGGAAGCAGCCATGACTATGCATGCGCGGCTCGCCCAGCGAGGGCTATCCGCCGAGGCCATCAAGACCATTACGATCCGCACCCACGAAGCCTGCCTGCGCATCATCGATAAAAAAGGCCCGCTCGCCAATCCCGCTGATCGCGATCATTGCGTGCAATACATGGTCGCGATTCCACTGCTTTTCGGCCGGCTCACGGCAGCCGACTACGAAGATGCCGTTGCCTCCGACCCGCGCATTGACGCGCTCCGCGCAAAGATCACATGCGTTGAAGAGCCGCGCTTCACAGCCGACTATCACGATCCCGACAAGCGATCCATTGCCAATTCCCTTCGCGTTGAAATGAACGATGGCACTGTGCTGGAGGAGACGGTCGAGTATCCCATCGGCCATCGCCGTCGACGCGCGGAAGGACTGCCGCTGCTGGTGGAAAAATTCAAAACCAATCTGCGCCGCCGCTTCCCCGGTGCGCAGCAGGAACAAATCCTCGCAGCCTCGCTCGACCGCAATCGCCTCGAAACGATGCCCGTGCATGAGTACGTTGACTTGTACGTGCCGTAGACTTCATCGGGCGAAGGCTAAAACGGATTGTCCGTTCTGAACTGTTCGCCGGACAGCCGGGGCGACTTTCGAGCGCGCAAACCATCAATTACCACGGCGACGTGCTCTCCATCGATAACCAGAGGCTGGGAGTTCAGAGCCGTTCGCTGACAATTGACAACTAACCCCGTTACACTGAATCCATGTTTACTGGCATTATCGAGCAGACTGGAACGCTCGTCAGTCTTGTTGACCGTGGTGGCGTTCGCCGCATCACGGTGGAAGCGCCCGGAATTGCAGCGCGCCTGCGCGAGGGTGACTCCCTCGGCGTCTCCGGCGTCTGCCTCACCGCGCTTGACGTCGATCCCACCTACTTCCATGCGGATCTGGCCCAGGAGACGCTCGACAAAACCTCGCTCGGCGCGCTGGCCGCAGGCGCCCGCGTCAATCTCGAACTGCCCACCGCCGCCGGCAGCCCGCTGGGCGGCCACATTGTCCAGGGTCATGTGGATGGCTGCGGTGTCCTCACCGCACTTGACCCAGTCATCTCGCCGGCCCGTCCGGAATTCAACGAGCAGACGACCGACTGGACCCTCAAAGTCCGCGTGCCGGAAAACGTACGCCCCTGGATGGTGCACAAAGGCTCCGTAGCCGTTGAAGGCATTAGCCTTACCATTGCGGACTTCGACGGCGATACGATCACGATCGCCATCCTCCCGCTCACCTACTGGCGCACCAATCTGCACGCGTTAGCGCCAGGCGCGCCCGTGAATGTAGAAGCCGATGTGCTGGTAAAGCTGGCCCACGCCCAGATGCAGGCCCAGAAGAAACCCGAGTTCGACCTCACCGAATCTTGGCTGGTCGCCAACGGATATTAAGGTCTGCCGGTTGAGACCCCGAGCCTTGGACGCCCGCTGTGTTTTCAATCCCTTGTCCCTCCGCCGCGGCGGATGAGGGACCACTGGCACCAAGGGAAATTGCTGAGTGCGCATTTTGCATGCACAAAATTTTCCAACCAGTGGGAGTTGCTGATTTGCGCGCAAAACAGCGGCCAGGACGCGACGGTTTGGCATCTGCAGGTGAGGGGTCGCGAATCGTCCAGGACCAGAACGACGGTTTTGGCCCGAAGTCTTCAGGACCAGCAGGACACTCGTTGAGCAAAATGCACATTTTGGTAAGTAATTAGGAGTATTTTTTAGTATTTTTGCGCGTAATTGCCATGTTTTTTATTTAGGTTTGAATCAGACGCGTCACAATACTTGAGGCAAGACTCGCCTCGGCGGGTACGATTGACCTGTCAAATAATCCATAATGGAAATCGCAGGGTAGACTAACCGATTATGCCTGAAACACCTGTAAGACCGGACCTCGGGGCGCTGCGCATTGACGCCCAAAAGCGCGGCGCCAGAAAAACTGGCGCGCGCATCGCAATTATTCTTTTCGTCTTTCTGGCCGCGCTCGTGATCGTGGGCGCGATCTACGCGTACATGCGTCAGACGCCGTCGGTGCACGTCGCCACGGTGGACGCTCCGGACATCGGGCCAACGGCTCTGCTCAACGCCAGCGGGTATGTCACACCGCAGCGGCGTGCCACAGTAGCGGCAAAGATCACCGGGCGCGTTACGGGCGTCTTCTTTACCGAAGGAATGCACGTAAACAAGGGCTTTGTCCTGGCGACACTGGACGATTCCGATGTGCAGAAGTCACTTGCGTCCGCGAAAGCGGATCGCAATGCCACAGAGGCCAGCATTCTCGACCTGCAGGTGCAATTGAAGAACGCACAGATCGAATTGGGTCGTGCAGAGGCATTGAGGGCGGCCGGGGTTCAAACTCAGGAAGCGCTCGACAATGCGACGATGGCCGCGGACAGCCTGAGAGCGAAAATCGCATACACGCAACAAGAGGTGCTGGCGGCGGACGCGCGCATCAAAGAGGCGCAGCAGGCGGTGGATAACTGCGTCATCAACGCTCCATTCGACGGAATTATCGTTTCAAAGGACGCGCAGGTGGGAGAGATGGTGTCGCCGATTTCGGCCGGCGGTGGCTTCACCCGTACGGGCATCGCGACGATTGTCGATATGGCGTCGAATGAAATCGAAGTGGACGTCAACGAGAACTACATCGCGCGCGTCACGCGCGGCCAGGACGTGACAGCGGTCTTGGATGCATATGCGGACTGGAAGATTCCGTGCCACGTGCGTACCATCATCCCCACGGCCGATCGACAGAAGGCGACTGTCGAAGTGCGCATTGCCTTCGACAAGTTGGATCCGCGCATCCTGCCCGACATGGGCGTGAAAGTAGCGTTCCACGGGGAAGAAGTGAAGCAGGGTGGAAAAGCGCCGGCGGGTGTAATGGTACCGCAGAACGCGGTCCGCGACGATAGCGAAGAGAAGATCGTATTCCTTGTGAATGGCGATCATATCGAGCGCCGCGCCGTGAAGTTGGGCGCGAACGATGGCGCGCGAACGCAGATTCTGGCGGGACTCACGGCTGGAGATACGGTCGTAGTTGATGGACCAACCAATTTGAAAGATGGCGAAACGGTCTCGATCAAGCGCTAGGCTTTCGGCTATATACAACAGTGCGTGTGCGGGTCTGGAGACCGGCGCTACAGGTCGGAAATCAGGGAGGGTTGATGATGGTACGCGTGGATGGCAATGGATCAGCGGGCAGTCTGATTCAAGTGCGCGGCTTGGACAAAACCTACCGCCGCGGCAACGAGGACATCGACGTCTTGCAGGGCTTGAATCTTGACGTCGATAAGGGCGATTTCGTGGCCTTCATGGGGCCGAGCGGCTCGGGTAAGACCACTCTACTCAACCTGATGGGCGGCCTCGACGTTCCCACACGCGGCACCATCAGCGTGGCCGGCGATGAAATCACGCACATGTCTCGAGGCAAACTGACCGACTGGCGCGCGCGCCACGTAGGTTTCATCTTCCAGATGTACAACCTCATCCCCGTTCTCACCGCGTTCCAGAACGTGGAATTGCCCTTGCTGCTGACCAAGCTCTCCAAGACCGAACGCCGCAAGCACGTTGAAACCGCCCTTTCCATCGTTGGCTTAGGCGAGCGCATGGGCCACTATCCGCGCCAGCTTTCCGGCGGACAGGAACAGCGTGTTGCCATTGCCCGCGCCATCATCGCCGACCCTACTTTCCTCCTCTGCGACGAGCCCACCGGCGACCTGGACCGCAAAAGCGCCGACGAAGTGATGGAACTGATCAAGCGGTTGGTGAATGAGTACGGGAAAACGGTGCTGATGGTAACGCACGACCCGGTAGTTGCGCGCCAGGCCCATACCACGCTGCATCTCGAGAAAGGCGTGCTGGTCGAAGCGGGCGCGGGGCAAGGCGCCGTCGCGGGAGGCGCCTCATGAAATTCAGCAGACTGATTCTGGCCAATCTATTTCGCAAGAAGGCCCGGCTGATTCTGACCATCGGTTCGTTCGCAGTGGCGCTGTTTTTGTTTGCGCTGCTCGGAGTGGTGAACGACGCGTTCAGCCGCGGAGCGGACGTCGTGAGCGCCAATCGCCTCATCACCATCAATCGCACCTCCATCATCAACACCATCCCGCTGTCTTACCGGGATGAAATCCTGCGCATTCCGGGTGTGAAATACGTCACGCACGAAAACTGGTTCGGCGGCGTATATCAGGATCCCAAGAACTTTTTCCCGCAGTACGTAATCGACCCGGAAAATCAACGGCAGGTTTACCCGGAACTCATCGTTCCCGATGACCAATGGAACACCTTTCTGAAAGATCGCCAGGGCACGATTGTTGGCGCGGCCACTATGAAGCGCTTCGGTTGGAAGATCGGCGATCGCATTCCCATCAAGACAACCATCTACGGGCTTGCGGGCAAAGCCTTCGAATTCAACATCGACGGCGTCTACAACGGCGCCAGGCCGGACGATGACGAGACCCAGTTTTGGATTCAGTGGGAATATTTCAAAGAGAGCATTCCCGATTCGCTCAAGGGACAGGTCGGCTGGTACACGATTCTCATAGCGAACCCCGACGACGCTCCGCGCATCGCCAAGGCCATCGACAACATGTACTTGAATTCACCCTACGAAACCAAGACCGAGACGGAATCAGCGTTTGCAGAGGGTTGGGTGAAGCAATTCGGAAACATCAAATTCCTGATTGTCTCGATCGGAACCGTTGTCTTCTTTACACTCTTGCTGGTCACCGGAAACACGATGGCCATCTCCGTGCGCGAGCGAACCAATGAACTGGGCGTACTCAAGGCCATCGGATTCCCTGATCGCCTCGTTCTTGGATTCATCCTGGGAGAGTCAATGGTGATCGCTCTTGCCGGTTGTGTGGGCTTGCTGCTCGCGATGGTGGCTATTCCAGTGCTTGGCCGCGCCATGGCTGGTCTGCTGCCGCAGCTTCTCATTACTGCCAAAACGTTGGCATACGGTGTCATCGCCGCTCTCCTGGTCGGCTTTGCCAGCGGAATTCTTCCCGCCTATGGCGCCATGCGCATGAGCGTGATCAATGCCCTTCGGAGGGTTTGAGAATGATGCCAAAACTCATCTTCGGTACAGTGATCACTCTGGCGGCCATCGCTGCCTTGCTCCTGATCTTGGTCATCGTGGGCGGCATCGTTGCCGGATTGCTGGCGCCGATTATCGGATCGGTGCCGGTTTCCTATAACTTCCGCAGCATTCGGGCGCGCTGGACTTCCACCATCGTGGCCATTCTGGGCATTGCCGGCACGGTCGGCGTCTTCGTGGCCATGCTTTCGCTGGCGCGCGGTTTCCGGGCCACGCTTGTGGCCTCAGGTTCGCCCGACGATGCGCTCGTGATGCGAGCCGGCTCAACCACTGAAATGATGGGCGGCATCACTCTCGATTCCGTAAAGCTGGTGCAGGATAAACCAGGTGTCGCACGCGATGCCTCTGGCCAGCCGCTGGTCACACAAGAGGTCGTCGGCGTCGTTCCGATACCGCTGATCAGCACAGGCACTGACGCGAATGTGGAGGTGCGCGGCGTTGCGCCCAACGTGCTCGAAATCCGCAAATTCGTCAAGATCGTTCAAGGGAGGATGTTCCATTCCGGCCTGGATGAGCTCGTCGTCGGCAAAAATGCCTCGAAAACCTACGCGGGCCTGACCGTCGGAAACACCGTGGCCTTCGGTGGTGGCGAGTGGAAGGTGGTAGGGGTATTCGACGCAGGCGGATCGTCGTTCGATTCCGAAGTGTGGTGCGACGCGCGCATCCTGAACGAGGTGCTCAAGCGCCCGGAAAACATCTTCCAATCTGCCACCGTTCACCTCACTTCGCCCGCGGCCTTCGACAGATTCAAAGATTCCATCACTTCCGATCCCCAATTGAATTTGGAAGTGGAACGCGAAGTGGATTACTATGCGAAGCAATCCTCGGCCATGACGCAGCTGATCACCGTATTGGGCGGCCTGGTGGCTGCCATTATGGCCATCGGCGCGGTATTCGGCGCCCTCAACACGATGTACTCGGCCGTCGCCGAACGAGGGCGCGAAATCGCCACCATGCGCGCGCTTGGCTTCTCGAGCATGAGCGTCATCCTTTCATTCCTCTTCGAAGCCCTACTGATTTCATTCATCGCCGGCGTTCTCGGATGTTTAGCCGTGCTTCCGCTGAACGGCATGACCACGCAGACCATGAACTTCTCGACCTTCTCAAACATAGCCTTCGCCTTCAAGATCACTTTCAGCTTGCTTGTGATGGGAGTGGTTTTCGCGTTGGCCATGGGTGTTCTCGGCGGCTTGCTGCCCGCCGTGCGCGCGGCGCTGCGCCCCGTCGCCGTCGCCCTGCGTGAGTTGTAGGGAATCGATCACAAAGGCACAGTGACATAGAGCCTTCTGGAAACAGACACAATGATCCTTCTCCGTAGCGAATAACCTACGCTGCGTTCGATTGAATCCTGGGTCTTAGGCAACGGGTGATATATTGCTCGGCAGCCGAGAGACACACCTCAAATTCCTGCTTAATTCCGCGGGACGACCGCGATCCACGATGGCCGGATAGCTGATTCGGCTTGTGCGGAATCAGCTCGGACGGTACGACTGGCGAGAGAAGATGCTGCGCGAGGGGAAGCAATGAAAAATTCACGTCGAGAGTTTTTTAAGAGGGCGGCGGTTACTGGCGCAGGTGTTGCCGCCGGCGGCCTGGTTCCGCAGGCAGCTTCAGCCTGCATGGCCTGGCGCGGAGCACGTGTCAGGGGTTCATCGCCGGCAAGGAAGCGGCGGGGGAGAAAGCCTAGGCTGCGTTCCCCCGGGCGCTAGGGTTTCGCCGGCAGTTTCGGTGGATCGGTCACGTACTCATCGCCCACGCGCGCCAGGATCTGCTGACGCCGGTCGTCGAGCAGCTTCAATTGGCTCGTGACTGCAATGAACTCTTTCTGTTCATCGGCGCTCAGCTCTGGCTGAGACGCGTCCTTCTTGTGAGCGTCATCGATCTTGTTGAGCTCGTCGAGCCGCGCCTGCAGCCGCGGCATCTCGCGATCGATCAGGATGGGCCGGATCACCGTCGTCTTCGCGCGCCCGCTGGCCAGGTCGTTGCGATTGTTCTCGCCCCATACCGGCAGAATGCCCACATGGCCCAGCTCAACGCGCACGCCGCCCGGCCCGTAGTCCTTGCGCACGGCTGAAAATAATCCCATCATCGAGTCGCGCGGATCGCCATCCTTGTCCGGCATGAGGCCATCCACATAGGTGCGGGATTGGTTCGACAGGAAATTTCCCAGCGAATAAAAGATCACCGTATTGCGCCCGTCCACGGTTGTGTAGGTCTCGAGCGGCTGCAGCACGTGCGGGTGATGGCCCACGATGACGCTGGCGCCGGCATCGAGCATCTTGTGCGCAATGTCCACGTCCTCAGGGCGCGGCGCGGGCGCGTACTCAATGCCCCAGTGGATGGAAACCACCAGCAGATCGCACTGGCCGCGCGCTGCCTTCACGGCCGCAATCACTCCCGCCTCGTCCATGCCCGACGCACCGCCCGATTCACCCGGATACGGAAAGAAGTTCACATGCGGCTGGTCGTCCTTGTCAGGGTTGCGATTGCCATTGAGCCAGCGCGTCATGCCCAGCCAGCCCACCTTGATGCCGTTGGCCTCGGTGATTGTTGGCTGCCAGCCGGTTTGAGCCGTATCACCGGAGCCGGCAAACAGCAGTCCTTCGTCGCGCAGATGCTCACGCGTCTCGGCAAATCCCGCCCAGCCCTGGTCCATGACGTGGTTGTTGGCAAAGGAAACAATCTTGACGCCGCTCGCCTTGAGCGCATCGAGCAGCACCACAGGCGCGTCGAACATGAAAGGCTTAGAGCCCTTGGAGTGAGCGGGCGCGACCGGCGTTTCAACGTTCACAAAGCCGAAGTTCGCAGTCTTGAAAACGTCGCTCACGTCGCTGAACAGCGCCTGCCATCCCGCTTCATCGGGCCCGGCAGAGGCTGCCGCCTCGCGTACGGCCTGGTGCGGAATGACATCGCCGGCCACGGCAAAACTCGCCTGGCCCAGATCGTGCGGATAAGGAACCACGACCGCAGCCACGGGGATCGAGCGGTAGCCGGCAAGCAGGATGGCAGCGATCAACCCCACCGCCAGCAGATCCCCGATGAGACGCCTGCCTTTTTGCACCGCCCAAACCATTGCTCGCACCACTCCCCGCCGCCACCAGCATACAGGTTCAGCGAGGCGCCAGAAGGACTTACCCGCGCACCGGAAGCGCGAATGAAACGGTTTTGCCGCTCGCGGCCATAAGCAACCCGTTTTTTGCCGCCCCCGAGCGGTCCTTGTGCCTTTCGCGTCTATCTGTTACAGGAACAGTAACCAAAAGCTGGTACCCTGAATTCTGAGGAAATTTCCCTGGAAAGGCCGGCCTTCCCGGTCCGGCGTGCTGAAGCATGGCTGAGTTCGTTATCAAGTTGGCGGATGAGCGTGGGCGGGTGCAGGAGCAGGTGCAGACCGCGGCCACGGCCGATGAACTGCGCAATCGATTCATCCATGCCGGCTACCACGTATTCTCAGTCCGCGCGCGCTCGGGTTTCGGCGGGCTCTCGCGGCGCAAGGTCAAGCTGGAGCCCTTCCTCATCTTCAACCAGCAGTTTCTTACCCTCATCAAGGCCGGCCTTCCCATACTTGGGTCGCTGAATATGCTGGGCAAGATTCAGAAAAACGCCAACTTTGCCGCGCAGTTAGAAGACGTGGCCAAACGCGTGAAGACCGGCGAGGCGCTTTCGGCAGCATTCGAAGCGCAAAGCGGGTTTCCCGTCATGTACACCACCACTTTGCTGGCCGGAGAACGCTCAGGCAACCTGCCTGAGGTGCTCGACCGCTACGTCAACTTCCAGAAGGTTGCGCTCACTCTGCGCAAGAAGTTGGTGGGCTCGCTCATCTACCCCAGCGTGCTGCTCACGTTGGTCTGTTCGCTGCTCATCTTCATGTTCACCGTCGTCATTCCGCAGTTCGCCAAGCTCTACGAGCAGATCGGCCAGAATCTTCCCGTGCTCACCCTCGCCCTGCTCTCGTTTGGCAAGTGGATGCAGCACAATATCCTGTGGCTGGCACTGGGCGTTGTTGTGCTGGCCTTCGCGGTTTACCGGTTCTCGCTCACCGAGCGCGGCAAAGACACCATCGACGGCGTCCGCGTTAAAATGCCGATCTTTGGCAAAATCTGGCTCAAGTACCAGGTGGCGCTGTTCGCACGCACGCTCTCTACCTTGCTCACCGGTGGATTGCCGCTCGTCCCGTCCCTTGAAACCGCGGCTCGCGCCATCTCGTCGCGCCGCGTCTCCAAGGCCGTATTCACCTCCATCGAGACCGTGCGCGAAGGCAAAAGCCTGGCCGATTCGCTGGAGGGAACGGGCGTGTTTCCCGATCTCGCCACTGAAATGATTACTGTGGGCGAGCAGACCGGCGCGCTGCCACAAATGCTCAACTCCGTCTCCGATTTTTTCGAAGAAGACGTCTCTACTGCGCTCGCCGCCGCGCTCGCCCTCATTGAGCCGGCCATCCTTATCGTCATGGGCGTAGTCGTCGTCTTCATTCTCATCTCGCTCTACCTGCCCATCTTCTCGCTGGGCCAGGGCAACGGAATGTAGGGAGTCACCTTATGGCCGATCAAAACGTTGTCATGTTGCCAGTCCCGATCCCGCTGGACGAGACCGCCCAGGCGCAGGCGCTCGCCCAGCGCTATCGCGCCGAATTCGTCGACCTGAAAAACTTCAAGATTCAGCACGAACTGCTGCGCACCGTCCCGGTGGAGCTGATGTTCCGCTACAACTTTGTCCCCATCGAGCAGTTGCAGGATACGCTGGTGATCGCCGTCAGCGATCCCTCGCGCCTGATGGTGCTGGACGAGATCGCCGGCCTGCTCGGTCATCACATTGTTGCCCGCGTAGCTACGCTCTCGCAGATCACCGATCTGCTAAAGAAAACTGAACAATCGCAGCGCGTGCTCGATGAAGCCAGCGAGGGGCTCACCTTCGACGTGCTCACCGGAGACGAAAACTCCGACGAAAACATTTCCATCGAGAAGCTGACTAGCGAAGAAGACATCAGCCCCATCATTCGCCTGGTCGACACCACCATCTTTACAGCACTCGAGCGCCGCGCCTCAGACATTCACATTGAGACAAATGACGATTCAGTCGTGGTGAAGTACCGCATCGACGGCGTGCTGCAGGCAGCCATGGCGCCCATCGCGCGCGAACATCACGCCACCATCCTGTCGCGCATCAAGATCATGAGCGAGTTGGACATTGCCGAGCGCCGCGTGCCCCAGGACGGGCGCTTCCGGGTGCGCTACAAGGGCAGGCTGATCGACTTTCGCGTGTCGATTATGCCGACGATTCATGGTGAGAATGCCGTGCTCCGCGTTCTCGACAAGGAATCGATGAGCGAGAAGTTCCGCCACTTGACGCTCGATGTGGTGGGCTTCGCTGAGGAGGATCTGCGCCGCTTCCGCCGCTATATTCGCGAGCCCTATGGCATGGTGCTGGTCACCGGGCCCACAGGTTCCGGAAAAACCACCACGCTGTACGCGGCGCTGAACGAAATCAAGAGCGACGAAGACAAGATCATCACCATTGAAGACCCGGTGGAATACCAGATTCGCGGGATTACGCAGATCCCGGTGAACGAGAAAAAAGGACTCACCTTTGCCCGGGGACTGCGCTCGATTCTGCGCCACGATCCTGACAAGATCCTGGTAGGCGAAATCCGCGACCAGGAAACTGCGCAGATCGCCATCAACTCTGCGCTCACCGGTCACCTTGTGTTCACCACCGTGCACGCCAACAACGTGGTTGACGTGCTGGGCCGCTTTCTGAACATGGGGGTTGAGGCCTATAACTTCGTATCGGCGCTTAACTGCATCCTGGCTCAGCGCCTGGTACGCACCATTTGCGAGTATTGCGCGCACACCGTTTACTATGACGATGAAACCCTCGCCATCGCGGGCCTTAATGTGGACGAATGGCGCGGCTTTGGGTTTCGCGAGGGCGCAGGCTGCATGGAATGCGGAGGAACAGGCTACCGCGGCCGTACCGCAATTCACGAGTTGCTGGATTTGACCGACCCGATCCGGGAGTTGATTCTGGATAAGAAGCCGACCTCTGAAGTACGCAAGCTTGCCCGCAAAGAAGGCATGAGCTTTCTGCGCGAATCGGCGTTGGAGCGGGTGCGGCGCGGCCTCACAACGCTCAAGGAGATCAATAAGGTAACGTTTATTGAGGCATCCCGATAGTGAAATCGATCCTGAACAAGGCGAAGATTGGCTCCAAGCACCCTGGACGTCCCCCGGCGGCAGTGGAGATTACTCCTGACGGAGTTCTGGCAGCCGTCCGCCACGGCGGACCCGGCTCGGGTGAGGCGCCTGTCTACGCATTTGTGTCTTTGCCGTCCGGCGCGCTGATTCCAGGCATCGGTGAGCCCAACATTCGCGACGTCGACGCCGTCACAGCGGCCTTTCGTTCTGCTCTCGGCCAGGTGGCTCCGCACACGCGCGCCGTCACGCTGGTGCTGCCGGACACCGCCGTCCGCATCTTTGTACTGGACTTCGATTCCCTGCCCACGCGCGAAGCCGACGTCCTTCCGGTACTGCGCTTCAGGCTGCGCAAGATGGTCCCCTTCGATGTGGAGCACTCCGGAGTCACCTACCAGGTTCTGTCGCAAAGCGCATCGGAGTGCAGAGTGCTCACAGCGGTGCTGCCGGGCCCGATTCTTGCCGAGTATGAAGCGGCCGTGCGCGGCGCGGGATACGAGCCGGGCGCGGTTCTGCCCTCAAGCCTGGCGGCCCTTGAAGCCATCGATTCAATGGAGGCTGTACTGGCGGCCAACGTGAGCCCGCTGGCGCTGACCACCTCAATTACCAACGGCAACGACCTGCTGCTGCATCGCACGCTCGACCTGCCGGAAAATCCTCCCTTGCGGCTCTCCGAAATTCAGCGCGGCATTGCGGTGGCCGCGGCTTATTTTGAAGACAAGCTGCAGGCGCCTGCTCGCGAGCTGCATTACTCCGGCTGTTATCCAACAGCCGAGTTCGCCCAATGGATCGACAACCCCGAACTGACCGTGGTTGATCTGGTTCCGCGCCCTCAAACCGGGGCCGTCACTTCACTTGGAAACGCGTGCATTGCGGGAGCCACCGGCGCACTGGCGGGGGCACGATAACCCATGCGTATCACGCTCAATCTCGCCACTCGCCCCTTTGCCGATTATGGACCGGCCCTGAAACGGCTGCGCATCGGCATGGGGATTCTTGCCCTGGTTGCCGTTTGCCTTCTGCTGGGGCTGCGTGCCCTGCACCAGAAGGCCGAACAGGCTCGCGCACGCGAACACTCCCTCGACGGCGATATCGCCCGCGTGAATGCCGAGCGGCAAGGATACCAGGCCATGATGCAGCAGCCGGACAACGCCCGATTGCTTGCCTCGGCCGACGCGCTCAACAAACTCTTCGACGAAAAAGCGTTCTCATGGACGCTGGCGATGGAGAATCTTGAAACGGTTCTCCCTGGCGGTGTGCAGGTGTCGACGCTCGAGCCGGTGCGGGCCAAGGACGGACACATTACCGTACGCTTGCGCGTGATTGGACCCCGCGATCGCGCGGTTGACCTGGTGCGCAACCTGGAGCACTCACGGCGTTTTCTGCTGCCGCGCATCGTAGGCGAGAACTCCGAGACCAGCAATGCTCCGAACCAACGGATGATCCCGGTGAGCGCAACCAATCCCTTCAACTTTGAGCTGCTTGCGGAATACAATCCGCCGACGACGGAGGAAGCCAGAAGCCTGGGCAAGAAGACAGGCGCCGCGCCGATATTGCGCTATGCGCCTGAGCCGGGCGAATCCTCGTTTAGACCCCATGAGGGCCGCATTCCTTACACCGGCGAAAATGCCGCCTCGGGAGGACAGCGATGAGCAACGGCAGTCCGTCGCCCTCCTGGCGCGAGCGCCTTTCTTCGCCCATCACCTGGCACTGGGCCGGATTCGCGGTTCTGCTTGCGCTGGTGATTGCACTTTCAGTCCGCGTGGGCCTTGACTGGGTGGCTACCAATGGCCGCTCCAGCGACGTGCTCGCGGGAAAACAGGTGGAGCTGAAGGCTCTCGACCTGCAGACCGCCCCGCTGCGCGGCCTGGACAAGCGCGTGGATGAAACGCGCTCCCAGATGCGCAGCTTTTATGAGAAGCGCATTCCTCCCGACTACTCGTCCATCTCGTCGCGCATCGGCGATCTTGAGGTTGCTTCAGGCGTGCGCCTGACCCGCGTGCAGTACACACAGGGCAAGCCCGGCTCCGACCTGACACAGATCACCATGGAAGCCGGCATCAGCGGCGAGTATCCGCAGATTATGCGGTTCATCAACAGCCTGGAGCGCGACCCGACGTTTTTCGTCATCCGCGCCATGGCGCTCACCGGTCAACAAGGCGGACAGGTGAACCTGAGGTTAAGCGTAGCCACATGGCTGCGCCCGGCCGATGCTGAAGCCAGCGGATTGCCCTCCACTCCCGAACCTGGCGAAGATACGGCTCAAGTGCCCGCCGCCGGAAGGGAGCACGAGTAGACATGGCCATGCAACTTGGAATCGAAAACAAGCGCCAGGTCTACGTGGTGATTGTTCTGTTCGCAGTTGTTCTCGTGTTCGGCGGCATTGAGCTGTACAACATGTTTACCGGCCCGACGCCAACCAAGAGCACAGTTGCGGCGCCCCCTCTGAACCACCCTGGAACTGAAGCACATCCGGGCGTTGCAGCAGCGGCGGCGGGACCCGAAGCCGTGAAGCTGACCAATGCCGGCATTGATCCTACCCTTCATTTCGATAAGCTGGCCGAGAGTGAAGACGTGCATTACGCGGGAACGGGCAGGAATATCTTCTCTGCCGAATCGGCGCCGGTGGTGATTGAGACCCCTATCAAGAGCGCACGACAAGGCGGGCCTGCGGTGACGGTGCCCGTGGTGGCTGGTCCCCCGAGGCCGCCTGCCATCGACCTCAAGTATTTTGGCTACACGCAAGGCAAGGACAAATCGCTGCGAGCGTTCTTCACGCACGGCGACGACATTTTCATGGCCGCGGTTGGAGAGATTGTCGATCATCGGTACAAGGTGGCCGCCATCAACCCGCTCAATGTGCAGGTGACTGACATGTCGTACAACAACACGCAGACCCTGCCGCTCACCTCGTTCTGAAAACTGGAGCCATGCAGAACGCATCCCCAATCCGTCGCCGGCCAGCCGAAGAGGGCTACATCCTCATCTGGGTCATGTTTCTCCTCGTCATGTTCACCATCGCTCTGTCGGTGGCCGTTCCCGCGATTGGCAAGGAGATTGAGCGCGACCGCGAGCGGGAAACCATGGAGCGCGGCAAGCAGTACATCAGGGCAGTGCAGCTTTACTACAGAAAGTTCCACGCCTATCCGCCCAACGCCGACGCCCTTGTGAAAACCAACGATATCCGGTTTCTGCGCAAGAAATACATCGATCCCACGACCGGCAAGCAGGACTGGAAGCCAATCCTGTTTGGCCAGGCGAAGACGCAGACGTTGGGATTCTTCGGCCAGCCACTGGCCGGCGCTGGTTCGGCCGGCGGCTCGGTGATGGCCGGTGTCGGCCCCAGCGGCGGGGGCGGGATCGGAGGCAGTTCCGGTATTGGTGGGTTGGGATCCTCGGGTTCAAGCTTTGGGTCCTCGAGCTCGAGCTTTGGTTCTTCTGGTTCTAGCTTCGGCTCCTCTTCCGGTACGAGCGGGACTGCACCCTCCACCGGCGCGCCGGGCGATACGTCAGGAAGCTCAGCGTCCGGGGCCGGCGGTACGGGTTCCTCGGGAAGCTCGGGCAATTCGTCTGGCAGTACTGGCCTCAGCGGACAAACGTTTGGCGGCGCAGGCATCATTGGCTTTTCTCCCGCCAGCCAAAAACAGTCCATCCTGATCTACAAAAAGAAGAGCCACTTTAACGAGTGGGAGTTTGTCTACGACCCGCTCACCGAAATGCGAACGCAGTCGGGCAACACGGGGAACATAGGCACGCCGGCCAGCGCGACCAGCACACCGATCGGAAGTCCCGGCATCGGCTCGGGCACGAACTCCACTTCTCCGGTGGCCCCGCCGGCGTCCACGCCTGAAACCACTCCGCAGCAGTAAGAACTCAGCCCTTCTCCCGTCCAAACCGCAAAAGGCCCGCCCCTTGTGAGGGACGGGCCTTTCCTGCGAAAGAACCAAGCCTGAACTTTGCCGTTACACGCTGAAGGAGGAGCCGCAGCCGCAAGTTGACTTGACCTGTGGGTTGTCAAACTTGAATCCAGCCGCTTCCAGCGTCTCGACGTAGTCCACCGTACAGCCATTCAGGTACATCAAGGAGGTTGCATCCACAAAGACCTTGAGGTCTTCGAAGGTAAACACCTTGTCCATCATGCCGCTCTGATTCTCAAAAGCCATGGAGTATTGGAATCCCGAACATCCGCCACCCACGACGCCAATGCGCAGCCCGGCTGGAATGGGATCCTGGGTAGCCATGATTTCGCGAACCTTGGCGATGGCCTGCGGCGTTAGGAACAGTGGAGACTTCTTTTCGGTTTCCTGAATGGGTGCGGCCGTTACTGTGGACATGGTTTCTCCAGGGCGTTGATTTGCTTGCCGTTCTCTCTTACTCTACCGTTCCGCAGGCAGGGTTTCAAGCCCGAATCACGGCAGTTATCTTGTTCGATGCGCTGCCGCACCCCCAGGTCGCAGAATTAACAGGGGTTGGCACAGGACCGACGGCTGGTCTCCGCGCCCGCTACCAGGCCGAAAACGGCTGTTTCAAAAATTAATCAACACAGCCGTACCCATTCGGAGCTATTATGGTCAACCGTGAGGCCCCAGTACTCACGAGCCCGCGCTTTCTCCACGGACCCGCCCGTAGATGGGACCGTCACTCCTGGTTGGGAGGTGGGATATGACTCTTGTTCCGATTATGTGGACCATATGGGGCGTCATCGTCGCTTCAATGCTCTTGCTCCATGTGTATCGCGGGAGCCTTGAAAAAAACGAAGACGACCAGATCTTTCTCGACGATTCTTTTGATCACGAACGGGCTGCCCAGATGGCAATCGTGGCAAAAGTCCAAAAGGTAGAGCTTCCGTTACGCATAGCCAAGTGGCTGGCTCTTGCCATGACCCTTGTAGTTATCGTCTATTACATTCGCGACATTATGCTGCAGCTGAACATCATCCACTAAGGCCTGCGGCAAGCTTTGCGGCGGATGTAGTTCAGCACAAACATGATCACGAGCCCCGACGGTGGGAGACTACCGCCGGGGCTCGTTGCGTGGATGGCATCTTAGCGTCTGTTGACACGCCCAGAGACTGCAGCCTACTGGAATTGCCTGAAAATATCGAAAACGTAGTACACCACGACAACTGCCGTCATGGCGATCACAAGGCCAAGGGCTGCCTTCTGGAAGGGCTGAACCTTGTTGATTCTGGACACGATGGCGGCTTGCGCCGACTTCTCGTGTTCGAATCCTTCACCCAGGAAGATCTGGTCTTCCTCGTCGCGAGAAAGCCTGGAAATATACAACTTCACAATGGCGAAAAGCAGAATGAACGCACCCCAAATCGACCATAACACCGGCGCAAAACCAGTCATTTTACCCACCTCAAAAGAGTATTCGGGTCCCTGATGCCTGCGGATTCGCTAAGGGAACGCGAACTCGCGAGTAGAGAGGCCTTACGGGCTACCATGTTAGCCTCGCGCTCAGGTCTGTCGTGGTGATGCGAATCACAGGCGTGCGTTAAACGCTTTGCGGGAAGTCACGATGCGGAATGGCGCGCAAACCGCGAACGATTGGATAGGGCGCCCGGGATGAGCATGCCGGGGGATTGTCGGCGATCGTTGCTTGAGGGGTGAGGTTCCCGAAGCGTCGTGACTTCGGAAGGATGCGGTCGAAGAACCGTCATCCCCGTCTCTTATATTGTCCCCGCTTTGAGGGCAGTATCTGAATATCGTCGTCAAAGTAAAGGCGCGATGAGCCGTTCTGGGAGCCGTTCTCAGAAACCTTCACAGGAACGAACTCTCTGGGTGGCAGAAATTCGGGCTCGGCCACTAGCTGGCTCTCGGAGGCGACTTCTGCTTTGGGCTCGATTCTTGGGGGCTCGAATTTGGGCCCGAATTGCGGAACTGAAACCGAAGCCGGTTCAGGATCCGCAAACGGCGTGAATGTGTGCGCAAGGACGGTGCGCTCTCGCTCGCCCTCGAGGGCCAGAATCGGATCGTCGTCATCCAAGGGCATGTCTTCTATTCGGCCCAGGTTCTTCAGCCCAAGCGAGAAGAGCAGGCCTCTGAGACCATTCAGCCTCGATGGAGACTCCTTGGGATGAAGGTCCGGCTGCATTTGCGGCACTTCTGCCGGTACGGGTGGGGCAGCAGGCGACGATGTTGCCCGCAGCAGGAACTCGCCTGCTCTGAGCGGGGGCTCCTCCCAGGGAGTGAAGCTCTGCGTCTCCGTCTCCAATACAGGTTTGGCAGGCACAGGTTTGGCGGGCGCAGATTCGGCAGGCTCAGGCAATGCCGCTTCAGTTGGTTCGACCGGCTTTGAAATCGCAGGGTGCACATGCGTTTTCGCCTCGGCCAGCCACCAGGGCATGTCGGCATCTTCAGCCGGCGCCGTCTCAACCAAATGCGGTAAGCCGTGCTCCGCTGAGGGCCATTCCGCAATCTCATGCTTTGGCCAGTGCGCGGGCGATTCCGCAGCGGGAGCCGGGCCAGGCTTTGGCGACTCAGACTTTGGCAACTCATCCTTTGACGGCTCAGACTTTGACGGCTGAGCAGAAGCGGCAGGCATACTCTGTTCAGGCCAGGAAACTGCCTTTGCGGCAAGCGCCGGCGCACTACGAAAATCTGTCTCGCTGGGAAGCTGCTCGGGCTCAGGCAGAGCTGCCTCGGCAGCGGCGCTCGCGCTCGCGGGGCCACTCGCTGCCGGCCTGCTTTGGGCGCGCCGATGATTCTCAATTTCGCGAATCGAATTGCGAAAGGCAGGGTCCGCCTTCGCCAGGCCAACGCGATTCAATACAAAACCCACAGTCGCAACATCGAGCCGCTGCAGCGCGTTGACTGCCGCCAAAAGTTGGGCCCGTGTGGTTACGCCCGACTCGGCAACCACGATCGCACAGTCGACAAAGCGCGCAAGGTACTCGGTTTCGGCAGAGATCACGAGCGGCGCGGCATCAGTGAGCACGAGGCTTCCCTGATGCGTCCCGGCCTCCTCGGCCACCTGCTGCAACAGGGCCGCCGAGCGGCTGCCGCGCACGGCCGCTGGATGATCGAGTGAGGTGCCGAGACCATTTACCGAACCATTCGCGCGTTCGGTTGGAGCAGATGTGCCCGATGCATCCAGGAGCACCGTGGGCCTTCCCATCGCCTCGAGAATGTCGCGTACGCGCGTCGCAACTGTTGTGACCCCGGTTCCGGAGGCGGTTCCGGTAAAGATGCAGCTCTTCAGGTTGCCTTGCTTGCGGGCGTGCTCGATGGTCGCGGAGAGGCGCAGCAGATTCTCTGAGGCCACTTCGCCTGAAACTTCATCAAAATCCGGAAGCACAGCCATGGGCGCAAATCCGAGCACATGCTCCACATCGGCAGCGATGTAGACCCTGGGGTCAAGATGATTGGCGAGCGACGCGGCAAGCAATCCGAGGATCAAACCGCCCAGGGCCAACGGAAGCGCCTTCTTCAGAATTCCTGAGATGGCCGGGTGTAGCGGCGCCACTGCGGCCACTGAAAGGTGAACGCCGCCGGGGGCGCTGTCCTCAAGCATGAGGTTGTGCAGTTGCTCATCCACGACCGTGTAGCGATTCCGCAGGCGAGCGATATCAGTGGAAAGGTCATTGACCCGCTGAAGCTTGGGCGTGGCGCTGGCCGCGGTTTCCGCCAGTTGACGCAGTTGCCCGTTCAACTGGGCCTCAACACCCGCGGTCCGCTCCAGGTCTGTGCGCAGTTTCTCCTGGATGCGCGTAGCCGCGTTGTTCCGCAGGTCTTTCATCATGGAGTCGAGACTGGCGTTGATCTTCGACAGCTCTCCTTCGTCCTGCTTGTATTCAGGATTGGTGGGCGTGAGATTGGCCATTTGCGAAATCAGCATTGCCCGCCTGGTGTTGAGCGACGTCTTCATGCTAGTCAGCCCTGCATCGGAGGCGATGATGTCGTCGGCCTCGGCATTCATTGCCGCTGAGGAATTGCTCTGGCCGGCCTTCAAAGAGGTGTAGCGCGCTTCGGCTTCGTCGTGATCCGTCTGGGCCTTGATCAACTCCTCGCGCGTTTTGCCAATTTCATCGTCAATCAAGTCGGGAGCGGAGGTGCCCACAGCAGCCATGCCCAGTTGCTTGTTCAAATCGCTCTGTTCTGCGTAGTCGGAGTTCAGCTCATTCTGAATGCGTGTCCGTTCGTCGGTCAGCACGGCAATTCGTTGCGCGTCTCCCGCATTGCCCTCGCCTGCCGCTTTCTCTACCACGCTTGCTGCCACCGCATTCGCAATCTGCGCCGCCATCGGGCCGCTTTTAGCCTTGGCGGTAATCGAAACCTGGTAGCTGGTGGCCACGCGCGCAACTTCGATGGAGTGGCCAAGCCGATCGGCAGCCGCCTGTTCGCTCTCGCCGGCCTTTTGCCATGCGCCGGGCCCAAGTTTGTGGAGTGCATTGATCAGCACATCGGGATTTGTTGCGTTCTGCACCTGCTCCTGAACAAAGGAGTCGTAGGCTGTGGAATTGATGGGTTCGTTGTCAGAATTGCCCTGCGGAATCACCTTGGACTGCGCAGGCTGGATATAGATCTGGCTCTGCGCCATGTAAACGGGCCACGACTTCACAATGTAGGCAAGGGCCAGAACCAATCCAACAGCCGCGATCCCCAGTGCAAGGTTACGATGCAGTTCAAGCGCGCGCACCAGGTTCAGGCGCAGCAGCGGCCGGTCATTGCCGCCTGCCGGATACGAATTGTTCACGGGCGGAGTTGCGCCTGTAGTTCCATTGCCGGGATGAACCTGCGAAAAGCTGTCGGATTGAATTCGCTGCAGGCTCATAGCGCTCCTGCATAAGCAGCAATGGTGGCGATGGAGAGCAATGGGCTGAGCCGCTCAAACACATACGTGCCCTTGTAAAATCCGCTCTTGGGCACATAGACAATTTCGCCAGGCTTGAGCGTGATCTCAAGTGACTTGCCCGGGGTCAGCACATCCTTGAGCGAGAGCACGCGAGATGTTCCGCTGGCTGGATCGACGATCTGAATGTGCGGATTCATGCCAGCGTGGTCAGTGATGCCGCCCGCCTGCGCAAGAATGCTCGCGAGGGTTGAATTGAACGCCAATGGAATCGCGCCAGGATGCTGCACCTCTCCAAGTACGGAGATATACCGTTCAGAGGCACTAGGGACATAAACAACATCGTCACGGCGCAGGCGCATGTCGGCCATGGCATTGCCCGACTGCATCATGGATCTCAGTTCCACCCACAGCACCTGGTCGGTTCCGCGATAGATGGCACAACGCTCGGGCACCTGCTCCACGTGCAGCCCTTCGCCGGTTGATTTGTTCGGTCCGGCTTCAACGCCGCCACGGGCCAGAACTTCAAGCAGGGTCGGCGTGCCGTCAAATGCGATCATGCCGGGGTGGTCGACCGCACCCAGCAGCAAGACCCGGTTGGCCGTGTACTTGGTGACCGTCACTTGCACAGAAAGATTCGTGTAGTAGTTTGCCAGCGCTGTCTCTATCGCTTTGGCAGCTTCGGGACGAGTGAGTCCGGCCAGGACCACGTCGCCAGCCAGCGGAAGGGAGATGCGACCGTCAGGACCGACGATCAATTTGGCCAGCATCTCGGGTCGGCCGGCAAAATCCACCGTAATCTCGTCGCCCTTGCCAAGTTGATACTCTTCATCCGCGGCGGGCTCAAAATTCCGCATCGCCTCAATCGGATCCCGTTTCAGGGTTGGCTCTGCTGGCTGCTGTGAAGGATCCTGGGCCCTGATCGCGGCTTCAATCTTCGCCTTGTCCTGGGCCTGAATCTGCGCGTCACTCTGGCATGCGAGCCTGGCCGCAACCGAAAGGAGCAGAAGCACACACACACAACCGATCTGGTGCTTCATACCTTTGCCTTTCCGCTCGGGTAGGCCCAACAACCCCTGAAGAAACATGCCGCGTCCTCTTTTTTTCGCTTGCGCGCCCGGTTTGCATCCCAGCCGAACGACGACTCAACCTGCCCGAAAACTGCGATCGTAGCACCGGGTCCCGAACCGGAGCATGAGGCAGTCCCCAGTTCAGGCAGGCCGAAGTCCCCGCTCGTGTCAGGATATTGAAGCGCAGGTCAAGAAAGAATCCCACAAACAGGGGGGGCAAGCGAGTCCCTCATTGGTAACTTGCCGGTAAACCCTCGGAAATGATTGGGGTTACCCCAAGGCTGATTCTGCTTGTATTCAGGCAGGATTTGAGGCGAGCGCCGGTTCCAGAACAACCGTCTCGTGTTTCTCAACGGCGACAACAAACTCGCGCATGATTTCGGCGCTGGAGGTCACATTGTCAGGGTGCAGCAGCATCACCACGTCGCGTTCAGCCGCCTCGCGCAAGAGCCACTCAATCGGAAATCGTTTTGTGTCCCGCCAATGTGGTTCCAGCCAGAAAGCCGAGGGGTAGCACAGCAGATCGCCGTCCTGGGTGGGCCTGAGTTCCGGGTTCTCAAGATTGCCCAGAAAGTACTTCATCCCGGCGTCCTTTCCCCAGGTCAGATATTTCTCCGGTTCATATGGCGCGTAGTGATATCTGCCAAGGTGAAGGCGTCCTGATCCATGCTTTGAAAAACCCGTCACGCGACGGCCTAACATTCGTTCCAGAGAATGGAGTTCTTCGTTGAAGGTTTCCGCGGAGCGCGAGTTCTCAAGGTGCAGGCCGAATTGATGACCGCCTTCCTCCATCATCGCGCACAGTTCCTGCGTGGGATAGGTGCACTTGCGGAAGAAGACATGGGCGGTTCTTCCATTCGCATTCAGGATGCGAAGGATCGACTTCAGCTCATCGAGATAACGCAGGCCGGGCATGCGCGGGAGAAAATAATCCGAGCTCACGCGGCTGGCCACGTGACGCACGAACCCCTGCTTCCCATACGGGCGATCGACATCGATCCTTATGATGAGCGCCATCTACCGATCCTCTTCATCCCCGCCTTACGCGACCGCGACCGGCACTTGTTCAGGCTGATCGTCAACCACTTTGTAAAGCTCCTCTTTGAGTTGATCCCAGTGGAACTCCTTGGCAAAGCTCGCGCTGTTCCGCGCTAGCTCGTTCCGTTTTTCGGGGTCGGCATAGATGCGGCAGATGCAGCTGGCGAGCTCATCCACATCTCCCGGCTCGTAATACGCTACCTGATCTTCACTGAAGTAGTACTGGATGGCCTTGAGGCGAGGAGCGATCACTGGAATTCCCAGATGCACATACTCAAGCAGTTTGACGGGAAGCATGTAGTCCGTGGCCACGTCGCGCCGGTTCGGGATGAGCCCCAGCGACGCCCCCTGAATCATCTCCGCAATCGACTCCACTCGGAACAGCTTCTTGCTGAAGTAAATTCTGTCGCCCATGCCGGCCGCTCCTACCTGCGCTTCAAGCTCGTCGCCGGCATCGCCGTCTCCGTAGATCTCAAGCCGCGCGCGGGGACACGCCGCTGCGGCCTTCTGAAACGCCTTCACCGCCAAATCGAGCCCGAGACGTTTTGCAATCGTGCCGTGGTAGACGATTCTGAATTCGTCGACAACAGGCGTGGACGTGTTTTCGCGGCGAAAGACAAGCGGATCCGGCACATTCGGCAGTACCGTCAGCTTGCCGGGCGGAGTCCCTCGCCTTACCAGAACATCGCGATGCGGATGATGAACGCAGATGGCCTTGTCTGCCAGCCAGATGCTGAATTGCTCCTGCTTGGCAAGAATGAGAATCAGCGGATGCTTCTCAGAGAGTCCGAACTTCGACATGTACATCTCAGGCATCATGTCGTGGATGTTGAGGATCACCCTCGCGCCAAACATCTTGGGGATCATGGCCACCAGCACAAGCAGATCGGGCATGGTGTGCACATAGATGACGTCGTACCGCTGCTTCAGGTGCAGACGCAGCAGCTTCATCGTCGACGCACAAAGAAATCTGAAGTAGCTGAATCCATATTTGAGAAAGCCGCCGCCACGGTACCTTAGCTGTTTGACTCGAAATACATTCACTCCCTGAACGATCTCGAACGAAGGCCGATCTTTCTCGCCGAGGGCGATGAAGTCGACATGGTCTCCCCTGCGCACAAGTGTCTCTGCCTCCCGCCGCGGACGCGCGTCGTTGAGGTAGTTCGTATAAGCGACCATGCAGATTTTCTTCATCCGTGAGATATCCCGATTCTCTTTCTTGAATTTCTCATTGTGCCTCAATTCATGAGACGAGCGAATCCGTGGCGCAGGTTACGCGAGGGCCAGGGGCTTCAGCCGTTCACCCGCTGACTCCTGTTCCTCTTCGGCCAGTTCCAGCTTTCTTGCCTCATTCGATCGTTTGATCACATCAAGAAATTCCGATTGGAAGCGCTGTTGAAGCAGCGCGATATTCGGCATAACGCAGTGGCCGCCGATGTGGCCGGGCTGAAACAGCACGTTGGGGAGATAGCCAATCTCCTTGAAGAACTTGCCCACCTCGAGATAATCCGCATCCACCTTCACGGCAAAGCGATTCATCTCCTGCGCCCATGCAATCAGCATTCCGAAGTACGTGGTCTCAAGCAGCTTGGCCAGCTCGAGCGCTTCAGGAGTCGCCATAGTTTCAGAAGGGATGCCTGCAGCTTTGAAGTGCGCCTGTACGCGCGCAGTGGCCTGCGCGTCGGTGCCCGCCACAAACTTGACGTAGTGCTGCAGCTCCTCCACCATCTTTGTGTGCTTGCCACGCACCGGGCTATAGACGCAGGGGATTCCCGTTGAACGCTCGATGCTGCGCGTGGTGCCGGGCACGATGGTGCTGTTGATGACGATCACGCTGGGAGAGAACTTGATTGCGTAGCCCTCCACCGCACTCCTGAACTGGTCCGCATTGATAAACGGAAAACAGATGTGGAGAATTCCGACCGACTGATTAACCGGCATAGGTTTGATGTCGATACCAATGGCTTCCGGCTCCTGCTCTTTCAAAATGGTAAAGAGAGGCTTGCCAACCTCGCCCAGGCCAACCACTAATGTGACTGCTGCTTCACTGTTGTTCATTGATTTACTCCATCCAATTCAAATCGAACTTGATCGTTTGTTGCGTCTGCCAGCTCGGCTCTGCCGCTGTCTGGA
>Ga0182016_10001496_pt1 | contig 28471 bp, 24 predicted proteins | sample 712S2MmetaG_FD_120491 | JGI IMG/M metagenome (GOLD analysis project Ga0182016, IMG submission 120491) | Permafrost microbial communities from Stordalen Mire, Sweden - 712S2M metaG | ecosystem: Environmental > Terrestrial > Soil > Wetlands > Permafrost | place: Sweden: Stordalen | collected...
AACGGGTATATCGCACCAAGCGCGCTCAGCCCGAAAACCACCGCCAGTCTGTTTGTCATGTTAGTCACACTCCGTCCCTTTGCGCGCGAGCAGTCTTCACGATTCCCAAATATCTACGCGCCAGTTCCCGAATCTGTTCTTCTTTCATTAGGGGGAGCCTTTCCGGGTTGATCAATTCCGCTCCGATGCCCAGAGCGGTAGCGCCATTCAGGATGAAATCGCCGGCGGTTCCTTGATTTACGCCGCCGGTGGCAATCAACGGCACCTGTGGAAAGGGCAACTTCAAAGCGCGGATGTAACTGGGGCCGCCCAATGATCCGCACGGGTAGATCTTGACGAAGTCGGCGCCCATCTTCCATCCCGCAATCAGGTCGGTCGGGGTCATGGCGCCTGGAAAAACGGCGATATCGTTCTTCAGGGCGAATTCCACAACCTCCGGGACGAGACCCGTGCTGGTTAAGAACATGGCCCCAGCATCCAGGCAGCGGCGCGCCGTCTCGATATCCAGAACGGTTCCAGCGCCTACCACCATTTCCGGGAGGCTCTTGGCCAGATGCGCAATCACATCTAGTGCACGGGGCACCGTCATGGTGATTTCCGCGATGGGAATACCGGAACGGTTGACCGCTTCCGCGGCGAAACGCGCGTGCGCGGCCGTGGCTACGCGAATGCCTGGAATGATGCCGATTTCTTGAATGCGGGCGCGAACCTCTGCCTTTTTCATCGTTGTGCGAGCTCCGTGATCAGGGCAGGTCCCTGGTTCCCACCGCTTGGCGAAGCTGTTCCACGGCGGTCAAGTAAGCCGCTACCGCTTGACGGTAGGCGAGTTGGGTGGCGCGATAGCTGCGCTCGGCGTCGAGAAAGTCGAGCAGAGCCACGGCCCCGCGGCGATAGGCGTACTCGCTGATGTCACGGCTCTTTTGCGCGACTTCGAGATACGTGGATTTATAGAGCTGCGCCACGCGTGCGCTCTCCTGCATCCCCTCGTAGGCGTCTTTTACGTCGGTCAGTACCTGCCCGCCGGCGGCTTTCTGCTGCTCGTCGGCTTGCCGGATGGCAATGCGCGTTTGCGCGATATTACCCTGGTTCCGGTCGAAAATCGCGAGCGGAATGCTGAACGACCAGGTAATGCCGCTGATGCCATTGGCGTGCGAGTAGTTGCCGGAGATAGTGGGATCCTGCTTGCCATTCGCCTTCGCCAGCGAGTACTGGCTGTTAGCGGCTGTCACACCCAATACCGCCGCGCGCAGGTCGGGCCGGTTCTGCAGGGCTTTGGCTTGCAGTTCGTCGATAGTGACCGCCAGCGGCCGGTATTCAAAGTTGCCCACCACGTCGTAATCCGCGGGCACCGATTCATAACCTAATTGTTGCCGGAGGTCGGACAGCGCCTGCAGCTTGTTCACCAGCGCTTGTTCGACGTCAGTCTGGAATTGTACTAACTGGATCTTGATCTTCAGGTAATCATTCTCACTGATGCCGCCACGTTTGTACTGAATCTCGCTGATGTCGACAGTCTTCTGAAAACTCTTCACATCCGTCTCGGCAAGCTCCAGCGTCGACTCCGCAAGCTGGGCATTGACGAAGAGAGAACCCACCTGAAAGGCAACGCCGCGCTCATTATCCGTCACCTGCGCGCGCGATACGGCGGTGGCCGCCTTGGCTGCTTCCAAGCGGCGCGCCCGTTTATGGCCGCGTTCGATAAGATAGCTCAACCCCAGGTCGCCCTCGGTCGAGGCTTGCAAGTACGTGGAAAAAGACTCGCCTGGCGGGGGGGACAGGGGCAGGTATTCCCAATCCGTGAACAATGTCGGGTTCGGTCGCAGGTTGGCGGTGATCTCCGCGGCCTGGTTTTGTTGGATGGTGGTGCGGGCTGCCAGCAGGGTGTGATTATGCGCCAGCGCAAGCCGGATGGCATCGTCGAGCGTGATTTTGGCAGGTGGCGGCGCCGCCTGTCCGAATGCCGAACCCGCACACGATATCGAAGCCAGCACGGCGCAAACCGCCCAAGTTGCGCGTTTAGTGTTCAAAGGAATCCTCCGGTGTGGGTAGCACATCCTTATCGCCAGCGATCCAGACATAGAACGTGGGCAAAAGGACGATACTCAGCAGCAGATCGGAAATCAGGCCACCCACAATTACGATCGCGAAGGGCCTTTGCGAATCCGATCCAATGTCATGCGATAGCGCCGCGGGCAGAAGTCCAAGAGTTGCTACGAGCATGGTCATCATAATGGGACGAAGCCTCAGGACCGCGCCATCGACTGCGGCATCCACGATCGAGTGGCCTCGCGCGCGGAGTTGGTTGATGTACTCGAGCATGATGACTCCGGTTTGCACCGATACGCCGAAGAGCGCCAACATACCGACGCCAGAGGAAACGCTGAGGTATGTTCCAGTAAGTACCAGCGCCAGGAAGCCACCAACGCGCGCCAGACCTACGTTTAATAGGATGAGCATCGCCCACTTAAAGGACCGAAACATGGTGTAGAGAATGATGAAGATCACCAGAATAGTCAGTGGTACGATGACGGTCAGCCTCGCTTCAGCACGCTTTTCGCTCTCGTATTCACCAGACCAACCGATGGTGTAGCCCGGCGGCATCTTCACTTTTGCAGTGATTTGTTTGATCGCATCTTCAACCGTGGTCCCCAAGTCGCGGCCTCTCACGCTGAAGGTCACCGCCACATAACGGCTGTTGCCTTCCCGATAGATGTCGTAGGCGCCGTCCTTGACCTCGACCTTACATAACTGCGCCAGGGATACTCGCTCTCCGCTAGGAGACAGCAGGCGAACGTTCTCAATGGTTCTCGCCGAGTTGCGGTATGGCGCCTGGTAGCGCACCACCACGTCGTAGCGCTGCTCGCCGATCAGCACCTGACTCACGGCGTTGCCGCCCACGGCAGTTTGGACGGCGTCCTGTATGTCTGTTACGTTGATTCCAAAACGGGCCGCCTGGCGCCGATCGATGGTCAAGTCGAGATTGGGCTGGCCGAAGTCGCGTAACAGTTTCACGTCGCGCATACCGCCGATTCCCGACATGACGGTAGTGACTTCTTCGCCCTTCTTTTCGAGAAGTTTCAAGTCGTCCCCGAAGATCTTGAGCGCCAGCGAGCCTTTAGTGCCGGTGAGCGTTTCGCCGACGTTGTCTTCGATGGGCTGCGAGAAGTTCCAAATTGCGCCCGGATATTTTTCTACGGCGCGATTCATGGCGGCGATCAGTTCCTCCTTGCTTTTGTGAAATACCGGGCGCCACTCCTCGTGCGGCTTCAAGTCGACGAAATACTCGGTGTTGCCGAATCCCCCAGTGTCGGTTCCGTCATCGGGCCGGCCGACCTGCGACACGACCTTGCTCACTTCCGGGAACGACGCGAAAACATAGCGCTCGTTAACGGTGAATTTTTCGGCCTCCGAAAGACTGGTGCTATTCGCTAGAGTGCCGCGCGCCCAGATAGCGCCTTCGTCCAGATGCGGCAGGAACTCCGCCCCGATCACGCCGCCAAATCCCATATAGATGGTCCCAGCCAGGGCGGCTATGCCGATCGCAGCCACAAACCACCGATGCTGAACGGCCCATCGCAGACGCAGGCGGTACTGCTCCGTGAGGAATTCCATGACGAGATTGCGCCGTTCCCGGACTCCCTTGCGGAAGAATGTGGCCGCTAGGACGGGCGCGATGAGAATCGAGAACGTCATGGCGCCAAGAAGCGCGAAAACCACCGTCCAAGCCATGGGCCGGAATAACCGCCCCTCTACGCGTTGCAGCGTGAAGATCGGCATATAGGCGGTGATGATGATGGCGATGGCGTAGAAGACCGGCCGTTGCACCTCATGGCAAGCTTCACGGATCATGTCCGCCGTCGTTTTCGGAGTTCCCACGGCGGTCTGGCGGCTCCCTCGGCTCAGGTGGCGGATTATGTTCTCCACCATGACTACCGCTCCATCGACGACCATTCCGAAATCCAGCGCGCCCAGTGAGAGCAGATTAGCCGGGATGTGGCTCATATCCAGCCAGATCGATGCAAAGAGCAGAGAGAACGGAATGGTCAGAGCGACGATGATCGCGGCGCGCGCATTGAGGAGAAAAAGGAAGAGGATGACGCTGACCAGAATCATGCCTTCGGTCAGGTTATGCATCACTGTGTGCAAGGTGAAATGCAGAAGATCGCTGCGATCCAGCATGGGAACGACTTTCACCCCGGGAGGCAGGATTCCGTTATTGAGTTCTTCCACCTTCTTGTGAATGGCTTCGAGCGTAGGCTCCTCTTCCGCTCCTTTGCGTAAGAGCACTCCGCCCTGGATGACATCGGGTTCGTCAACGATGCGCCCATCCTCCATGTGGTTGGCGCGCGCCATGTGACCCAAGCGGATCTTGGGGCCCTGGGTCACTTCGGCGATGTCCTTCACTCGCAGGGCGGTTCCGGTCTGTGTCTTCAGGACAGTTTGTTCTATGTCGCGTACACCGCCGAAGAGTCCCAGCGCCCGGACGTTCATCTGCTGCATCCCGACTTCCACAAAGCTGCCGCCGGCATTGATGTTGTTATTGGAGATCTGCTGCTCCACCTGCCCGATGCTCAGACCGTAGGAGACCAGCTTGCTGGGATCGATGCGCACCTGATACTCGCGGACCGTGCCTCCGAAGTCGGAAACGTCCACCACATTGGGCACGGATTTGAATTGCTTGAGCAGCACCCAGTCTTCGATAGACCGCAGTTCCATCAGGTCATAGCGGGGATTGGTGCTTCGCAGCGTATACCAATAGATTTGGCCCGTGGTGCTCCAGTCCGTGCCGATTTGCGGTTGCAGATTCTGTCCGGCAGGGAGATTAACCTGGGTGAGTCTCTCCAGAACCTTCTGCCGGTTCCAATCGTTGACGGAGCTGTCGTCGAAGATCATAATGACGAAAGACAGGCCGAAGATCGATTCGGAACGCAGAAAGGTCATGTGGGGCATGCCGGCCATCTGGATTTCGATGGGAATGGTGACCTGCTGTTCCACCTCTTCCGCGGAGCGCCCCGCCCACTGGGTAATGACCGTCACATAGTTGTCGGCGATGTCGGGATAAGCCTCCACCGGCAAGTTATGAAACGAGATGGCGCCCCAACCCAGCAATAATAGGGCAGTGGCCAACACCACGAACTTGTTGTTTAGCGCAAAGTCTACGAGAGCGCGAATCATTGAAGTTTTCCCCGAGTCCGGACGTCCGGCTTACTGCGCGAGCACGTGGTCCAGTACGATCGCATTGGTGACCACCTGTTGGCCTGGTGCGACGCCGGACTTGATTTCCTGTAGGCTCAGGTTGTCCGGCACCAGGTCGCCACTGACCACCTCCACGCGGCGAAACTTGTGGTCTGGCGCCGGAACGAACACAAAATCGCGATCGTGCATCCGCAGTACGGCGGACGCCGGAATAATGGTGTGCATTTCCGTGGTCTGACCGCGGAAGGTGGCCTTCACGAACATGCCCAGCCGCATGAATCCGGGATTCTGGACCTCGATGCGAACCTTGGCCGTCCGAATATTCGGGTCGAGGATGGCACCGATGTTGCTGACTCTTCCCCTGAATATGCGATCGGGATATGCATTCAGGCTGATCTCCGCGATATCCCCGAGCCGGACAGTGGGCAGGTCGTTCTCATACACGTCGCAGACAATCCAGGTGGACGACAGGTCGGAGATGGTAAACGGGTACGGTGTGTTGTACGCCTGGACCAGCGATCCGGTGGTCACTTGCTGGTCGGTAATTATCCCCGCAGTGGGTGCGAAGATATCCACCATGAAAACCGGCTTGTCGGGGTCGTTGCCCAGTAAACGGAGGTGCTCCGCAGCCGTATCCACCGCTATCTTGGCCTTGTCTTCCGTATCCTGCGCCACCTGCAGATCGTTCAGGGCTATGGCGCCGTGCTCATAAAGGTCCTTCGAGCGTTCGTACTGGGTGCGCGCGAGAATCTCATCCGCGACGGCCATCCGGTAATTCGAATATCCGCCCGACACGTCGTCGCTGCGAATGGTCATGAGCAACTGGCCTTTTTTCACTGTGTCCCCGAGGCGCGCGTGAATAGCCGTGATGCGGCCGGAGGCCAGCGAGACCACCGGGACGTTGCGGGTAATGTCCGGTGTGACCGAGCCGGTAACCACCAACTCGGAGGTGGCGGGACGCTTGACGGCCGCAGCCAGCGGGAACTGCTCCGGATGGTCCACGGCGAACAGCGTGATGTCCACATCGGGTGTGACTTTCGTGGGAGGCGGCGCTTCGGCGGCCTGGTCGGCGCGCGCTCCGTGGCAGGCGGTCGACGTCAACACCGACGCGATGGCGACAAGAAGACAACCAAGTTTCAGATTCTTACTTTTCATAAGTGAGCTCAACTCGCTACAGGAAGCGCATTTGTTTTCAGAGTAAGGCACGCCGCATAAGGACGGCATAAGGGCAGAATTAAAAACACGATCTAGCGCATAGAATCCGTCTATCGGACGGCGGCGGACGACGGCCCCGCTCAAGACGGTTCCCGGAAGCGATAGCCAAAGTGCAGTTCAGTGAGCAAGTACTCGGGAGCGGATGGGTCGGTTTCGAGCTTCTTTCGCAACTGATGCACGAAGGTGCGCAAGTATTCCAGTTCCTGGCCGTAATCTTCGCCCCACACGGCGCGCAGGAGCTTCGAGTGGGCGATAGGTATCCCTGGATGGCTCATCAGATAGTGCAGTAAGTCGAACTCTTTGGGCGTCAAACGCAAGGCGGTGCCCGATTTGTGCACCATGCGGCGCGCCGGATCAATCTCGATCTCTCCGATCGAGATAGGCATGCGCGAGTCGAGCGCTGTCGTGGCGGAACGCCGGACCGCGGATCGCAAGCGCGCGGCCAGTTCCGGGATGGAGAAAGGCTTGGTGATGTAGTCGTCGGCGCCCGCGTCCAGTGCCTCAATCTTATCGGCCTCCCTGTCGCGAACAGTGAGCATCAGGATCTGACAACGGGGAGAGTTCTTCCGGATTGCCCTGCATGCCTCGATTCCACCGATGCCGGGCATGTTGACATCCATCAGAACCGCATGGAATTGCCGGACAGCCACCGCCCGCACAGCCTGCTCCCCATTGGCCGACTCGGAGACTTCGAAGCCCAGGGCGTCCAAGGTCTTGCGCAGCACCCGCCGGAGATCGGGGTCGTCGTCGGTAACCAGAACACTGCCGTTTAAGGAGGACATATCAGTGAGTGTGAGCGCCCGCCGCTGGGAGAGATATATAGAACGATGTGCCGTATCCCGCTTCGCCTTCAACCCAGACGCTGCCGCGATGAGATGCCACGATCTTCTTAACGATGGATAGCCCCAACCCAGTGCCGGCGGGGAGGTGCTGCGTTTCCGGCGCGCGATAGAATCGTTCAAAAACGCGCTCGCGGTCTTGTTGGGCGATCACGATACCTTTATTCCGTACGGTGAGTACCACGGCAGTCTCATTGGACGTGCAGGCGATCTCGATGGGCGAGCCTGGTTCAGAATACTTGATGGCGTTGTCCACAAGTTGGGCAATGGAGGTCAGGATCAATTCCCGGTCGGCGAGAATAGGCGCCTCCGGATCGGGCATGGAAACGGTAAAGCGCTCCCGGTCCGTCTCTTGGTCGAGTCTCTCGATAGCGGCACGGATCAGGTCTGAGAGGAGCAGCGGTTCGCACTTGGGCTTGAATTCGGTGATATCCAACATACCGGCGCTGAGCAGTCGCGATGCGAGATGATCCAGCGTGCGGGCTTGTTCGTCGATTACAGTGACCAGTTCGGTTTGTAGCTCGGTCAAGCCGCCCACAGCCAACAGCCCGGAACTGGCCGTGCGAGCTACCGTCAGCGGCGTTTTGAATTGATGCGCCAGAGCGTCGAGCACCGCCGTCCGCAACTGCTCTGCCTGGCGCGCCGCCTCCGCGCGGGCCTCTCGCCGCAGAGCGCGCACGCGCTCCAATGACACCGCGCTCAGCGAAGCCAGCGCCGTTGCCGCCAGTTTGGTCATATGCGTATCGTGCAGCGCCAGGCTGCCCACCGCCCGCGTACCCAAGCGAAGGACGCAGTACCACGTGCCGGTCTGTGGATCAAAACTATCCGCCGCCAGGAAATACGCATCCCGCGTCTGCTGGTCGGCCCCCGCGGGCATCTCGCCGCTTTGATACGTGGTCCCCGATCGGGCGTCGAACAGACGAACCGCCCTCAGATCGAACGTCTCCCGGATGAGCGATGCAATCAGGTCCCCGGACTCCCCGCGATGATCCAGCAGCAGTATCCGCCGCGACGTTTCGTAGAGGCGTTCCATCTCGCGCCGGCGCGCGATGGCCTCTACAGCTTCGAGGCGGGCGCGCAACGAAAGCCTGCTGATGACCAGCGCGGTAAACTCAAACGCACCCAGCGCGACCCAGTTCGCCGGACTGTTGGCAAAGCTGAATATGGGTGGAACGAAGAAATAGTTCAGGCAGGCAGTCGCGGCTACCGAGACCACCGTTGCCTGCCAAAAACCGCCGTACACGGCCGCCAACACCACGATGACAAGGTGCAGGAATCCGGTGAACGCGAAAGTCTGTTCCAGGCGAAACGACGCCCAGGTACACACCGCCAAGCCGGCAAGAGCAAGGCCGCAAGGCAGTGCGGGTGCAAGCTTCCTTCTCAGCTTCCGTGCCGCTCGGGGATAGGGTGTGGCAAATGAAAAAGCCATAGCCGTACGCCGTCACAGTTCCAGCTTGCCCATGAACTCCATTTCGCTCAAGTCGAAAGTTTGGGCGACAACAATCCGGCCGATTTGCGCCTCGAATCGGAGTTGCCGGTCGTTCCTGGCGATTTCCGCGGACAAGGGAAAAAGATAGACCACCACCAGGCCGCTGCCACGCTGGAAGACCTCAACGCTGACCGGCTTCACATCCTTTTTCCCCTCGCGCTTCAAAGCGGCCATGCTCTTCAGAGGTTTGCCCAACTCTTCGGGTTCGCCCTTGAAACCGGCGCCGGGAATGCCGTAGACGGCGATGCGATAGCCGTCGCCTTCCAACGTGGGAGGCTCGGCCTCATGCGATTTCAATTCCGCGAGCTGAACCGGGAGGGCGCTCTCCCAACGCAGTTTCAAGGTAATAGGCTGAGCGAGAGACCTGGCGCTGCGGTCATCGCCGCCGGGTCCTACGAAGATATTCGGCGACACCGATGGTCCGCTGCCCTTGGGGTCCACGCCCTCATTGCCGACGCCGCGCGGTTGTCCCATTTGTCCGCCATCCCTCAGTTGATCCTCGGTCAGACGGCGCGTAATGACGGCTCTATTCTCCTTCACCCAAGGCGATCGGGCGAGGATCTGCCTGGCGTCCTCTTCGGTCCACTGGGCGGCCGGCTTGCTGAGCCAAACCGGATCCGCTGCCATGAGACCAGCCGCGGCTACGATCAGGCATGCCGATTGCATCGCGAACTTACGCATCCTTTGCTCCGTAGAAGCACCCCGCTAAAACTTCACCATCACGCCAATGGAGGCCTTCGCCTCGCTACGGCGAAGGTCGGGGAACCAGACACTGCTGGATCCGCCTCCGCACGCGCTTTCCGCTGCCGCCAGGTTGTTGGTACCTGACGTGGCACCCGAGCTGCAGGTATAGTATTGCGGCGCGCCATTGTTGCCGCCAGGAGGTGTGACTCCGCCTCGCCCTGCGAAATAGGGGACATCCGAGTGACGATATCCAACCTCCGCCCACCAGGTGATGTACTGTCTGGGCATGTACTGGAAAGTAACCGTACTATCCCACATGTGGGCCCTTTGGCCCGGGTTTTCCGTGAAGTAAGGCGTACCCGATACAGCGTCGGCCCCGTCGATCGGCGGCAGCAGCGTCAGATAGCGGCCCCAGTTGCTCATCTCTCCGCCGCCCAGCGTGAGGGCATACCGATCCTTGTGGAACCACATCCGGTCATAGGCCATCCACCCTATGAAGGTCGACTTGCCCTTGCTGGGTGCGCCGGTACACTGAAGGCCGCCTCCATATTGGCATCCCGCATCGGCGGTGAGGGAGAATGCCATCTTGGAGAGACCCAGACTTTCCGGCTTGCTGTAGTACCTGATCAGGATGCTATCATCGGTGTGAATACGTTCCGTCCGGGGAAGTCCCAGATTATCCTGCCCGAAGCCATACTGGTTTGCGACGAGCTTGAACCACTCCTTCGGCTCCCACAGGAACTGTCCTCCCAAACCCATATGACCGTTATACTTCGCATAGGATTGCCATCCGTTGATGATCCAGGGCTCGATCTTCAGCTTGTTGGTGGGGAACCACTGTATGCGAAGGCCGTTGAAGAACCATGGCGTATTGGAAGAGACATATGACGGTTGGTATGTCCAGTTGTCGAAATTGTAGTAGCTGAACAGGCCGATGTACGAGACGAAAATTCCGGCGTCGACATTAAGCCCATGGTTCACATTGAAGTGGTAGCCGCCCCAGGCCTCCGACACGTAACGGTAGGCGTCGCGAAGATCCCACTGGCCAACTCCCGCGCTGGCGTCGTTGCGCGGAGTGGTAGTTGCAAACATGCCACCCATGTACAGGACTCGGCCGCGAACGTTTTGCCAGTGGAAATCGCCGCCGACGCTGATCTGCTCAAGTTGGACTTCGCCTGAGCGGAATGACTCGGTGGCCCCGACGATGGTGTGATCGATGGGCTGGTTGAAATCCTCCATGAAGTTAGTGTCGAATCGGACTTCCGGGGTGAAATACTTCGTATCCAGCACGGTGTCTTTGTTGCGCGGCGTACCATTGAGCCAGGTAAAGTCGCCGAACGCGAAGGGCGTGAAGTTGTCCACCCCGGGGGTGGACTCAGGGGACTGCAAGGCTTCTGGAAAGGATGGCGCGGCCGGAGCGGGCGGCGGCGCCGCAGCAGCCGCTTGCGTGCCTGCTGCCGCTGGCGCCGACGCGGGCTCAACCACAGGCGCCGGTTTGGCCGCGGCGGTGACGACCCGCTCAGGCTTGCTCTGCCTCGCCAGCTCCGCTTCCAGCAATTCGATGCGCGCCTTCATCGCCGCCAGTTCGGCAGCCACCGACGATTCGGATACGGGAGGCGCCACACTCCGAGTCTTCAGCGCCGGATCCGGTGTGGGTGCATCGGCCGGCTGCGCGGGCGCTTCGGCTGCGGCGAGTTGAACGTTGGCGTAAGTGACTTGATTCTGCGCTATCTCGACGGTAGCCGGTTGGGCCGCCCCGATGCCCTCCGCGCGCGCCGTGAGGCGATACTGCCCGGGTTTGAGATCGGTAATCAGGAAGTTTCCATCGCTGCCGCTGACCACGGTTCGTTTGATTTTCTCGTCTGTGTTTTGCACGGTTACTTGAGCACCGAGCACGCTGTGGCCGTCAGGACCTTTCGCGATTCCGTGAAGGACGCCAAATGAAGGGCTGCCGGCGGCGGCGGCGCTAGGCAGTTCCGCGGCCATCTGGAATGCTTGGCCGGGCATCGCTATTGCGGCCAGCCCCAGCAGGCTAAGTATGGACTTCTGAAATAACCGACTACCGTTAATGAGCGTCATAATGTTTGGTCGGACTCCTGGTGCAAGGAAGCTTGGATATCGACAGGGGCCTACTGACTCCGGCGACGGGGCTGGACTGAATCTCAGTTAGACTAAGACCTTCTGTAGACGCCAGTATGGCAAAGCGATAACCTCAAAGGCATAAGTAAGACATAAGGACGCGATAGAGACTCCTTATCGCCGCAATTAGATCTTTGGATGCTTCCTAGCTTGGAGCCAGGCCGCCAGACTACGATAGCGAGGGGGGTCTAAGGATTGTGTGAGAGACCTATAAAAATTCTATTGGCCAAGAGCGGGTTCCGGATCTGGGGTCCAAACACCTTCGAAATCAACGAAGTAGGACACCACGGAAACCTCCGGCACGGCTTGCCGCAGGCACTCCGCCGCGCGGCGCAGTTCGGCCGAATGATGGCGCGCCTCGGCCTGCGCATCGCCGCCGAATGCCTCCAGTCCGCCGTAGGCTCCGCAGTCGGAATGCACCATGAGCACCACGCGATCCGTGCCGTGCAGACGGATGGACTTGCGGATTTGCTCCAGGACAAACTGCCGCTCCGACTCCTGCTCCGGACTCGCCAGGCACTTGGCCCCGCCCGCCACGCGAATCGCATCGGCGCGCTCGATGCCGCTGCGCTTGAGCAGCTTGCGGAAGGCCAGTTCAAAGCGGTGGTCGTAACACCACACCACTGCCGCATCGCAACGATACCTCTCCCGCGGCGAATCGAAGTGAAAAACCTTTCGCATGCTCGTCCCCCATCGATTAACATAGCGGATATCGTATGAGCCCCGCGCGCATCGTCGATCTCAGCCAGCCGGTCGGCGCGGGCACGCCCGTCTTCCCGGGCGACGGCCCGGTGCGCGTCACCGTTGTCGACCAGGGTTCGGTGAACGTCAGCCGCATCGAATTCAGCGTCCACACCGGCACCCATATGGACGCGCCGTTTCACTTCTTCAGCGGTGCGGAGACCATTGATCGCATCCCGCTGGATCGCTGCGTGGGACCGGCGCGGATCGTCGATCTGCGCGGCATCGCCGCGGGGGCGGAGATCCGCCGCGAGCACCTGGCAACGCGTCCCGATAGCCCGCTCCGCGCACACGCGGCCATCCTGCACACGGGCTGGTCAAAGCAGTGGGGCGCACCGCGCTACTTCAGCGAGCATCCGTGTCTGGCCGCCGATGCCGCGCAGTTGCTGGTGGATTGCGGCGTGCGACTGGTCGGCGTGGACATGCCCTCCGTCGATCGCGCGCCCTATCCCGCGCACCAAATCCTGCTGCGCGCCGGCGTGCCGATCGTGGAGAACCTGACCAATCTCGACGCTATCGGCGCCGATCTGTTCCAGATCGTGGTGCTGCCGCTCAAACTGGCCGGACGCGACGGCTCGCCGGTGCGCGCCGTGGCGATTTGTTGTGGGCAGGTTGGTAACCTGGAGGGCGGACGTTAGTCCGCGGGCCAGGGGGTTCGACGCTGTTCGCGAGCTTCGCTGGCGAAAGGCCGATTAACAATCGGCCTGCAGGTTACCAACTGTTACCAACCTGCCCCACACGCCTCCGCAAAGGCCTCGAACAGTTTGCTTTGGGTGGAATCCCGCCGCGCCTGATCCTCCGGATGCCACTGCACCGCCAAGGCAAACCGTCGATCGCCCCTTTCCAACGCTTCAACGACGCCGTCGGGAGTGGATCTGGCCGTCACGCGCAAGCCGGCGCCGACCCTGTCGACAGCCTGATGATGACGCGAATTGACCGCATACGGGCCCTCGCCCAGGATGGCCGCCAGCCGGGTGCCCGGCTCGACCAGAATCTGGTGAGCCGGCAGCGCCGGATCGTTGTCGCGCACCACGTGCGCCGCAAAGTTGTCCAAATGCTGGATCAGCGTGCCCCCGTGCGCCACGTTAAACAGTTGCATTCCGCGGCAGATCGCCAGCACGGGCAGGTCCGCGGCGAGGGCCTCGTCCAGCAGGGCGGTCTCCATCTCATCGCGCGCATCGTCCGGCTCTTCGTTGCCCGGATGCGGCGTTTCGCCGTAACGCGCGGGGTTGAGATCGGTCCCGCCGCTTAGCAGCAGACCCTGCAATCCGGCTAGGGCACGGGGTTCGCCGGGAGAAATGAGAACCGGCTCGACACCTGCCTGCCGCAGGGCTTCGGCATAGGGTCCGGCCTTATCCAAATAACCAAACGTGAGCGCGGCTTTCAGACTCATTTGGGGGCCTTATGCTCTACCCGGTCGGCACGCTCCTTCAGCGGCAGCAGCAGGCGCAACGTGATCAGGTTTAACAGGCTTAGAATGATAGCTATCTCGAAGCGGCCTTCGGCGACCGAAGCGCCGATCACGCCCGTGTTCCAGATGCTGGCGGCGGTAGCCGTTCCGTGGACGTTGCCTCTGCCGCGCATAATGGCGCCGCCGCCGATAAAGCCGATCCCGGTGGTGAGGCCCTGGATAATGCGGGAGCGCGCCGCGGCGTCGCCGCCCGCGGCCGTATCGGCCAGCAGCACGTAGCCGCACGCGGCCATAGCCACCAGCGGAAAGGTGCGCACGCCGACACTGTGCTGCACCCGCTCGCGCTCCCAGCCGATGGGCATCGCCAGAAGATACGCCCCGGTGATCTTGGCGGCCATTACGCCAAATACGCGCCAGTCGAACGATACACTCAGCCAGTCCATGGGACTTAGGATATCAACTTACGTTAATGGTGGCGCTGGGAAGCCTTTACGACTATAATCATATAAGATGATTGGATACCTGTAACTGTATATAAGACGGCGGGCGTCATCGATTTGCGAGTCGAAAGCGAAAATTCTTCTTTATCTATTGAAACATTTCGTGTTAATTATGTTTTATGGAGAAGTCCCGTCCGTCCTCGTTCCTCAGGAGCCTCGCGCTGGCGTTTGGCGACGGCCTCTTGTTCGGCGTGGCGATGAAACTCGCACAAGGACCCTCCAAATCCCGGGAGGATGAAATGACCGACCTTGGCCCCCTAGCGGAAAGGCTCAGAAACGTGGAAGAGCACACACAAACGATCGACAAAGACGCCCTGGTGAAGTTCGGCGAGGGCTTGGACGGGCGCGTACTGGAGAAGGTGATTGTGGCGTTGGAAGCCCGTCTCACCGAGCACGTCGGGCAAGTGGACCGGCGCCTGGCTGAGATAGACGCCCAAGTCGCCTTGGACTTGAAGGCCGTGGACACGCACACGGCCGCGCAAACCGACGCCGTTGAAAAAGCCATTCAACAGGTCGAAGCCCAGGTTCGCGACTACGTCGTGGCGGCCCAGCAATCCAGCACCGCGCAGATTGCCGAAGTAGATCAGAAGCTGTCGGCGCTGCACGAAGCCCTGCCGGCCAAGTTCCGCGAGATCGTCGAAGCCGTGCGGCAATCCATGGAAGCTCGCGTCGCACTAGAATTGACGGAGGTGGAGAGCCGCGTGGCATCGCGCAACGTGGCTCCCGAGCGGTTCCAGGAACTCCAATCGAGCCTGCGGGGCGAGGTCGAGACGCTTTCGGGCAGGCTCTCCGCGGAGATGCGCGACTTGGCCGACCAGCAACAGAGCCAGACCGCGCCGCTGCAGCAGGCGCTGCAGCAACTCGAAACCAAACTGACGACGCTGCGCGAGGAACTACCGCCCAAGATCCGGCAGATCGTGGAGGCGGTGGAAGCTTCCATGGACGCGCGGATCTCCAACGGCGACCAGCAGACCGCCGACCGGGCGGCCGGTCTGGAGCAGGCGCTGGCCGCATTACGCGCGGAGATGCCCAGCGCCAGCGGCTTCCAGCAGGCGATCGACGACAGCCTGCGGAGCCACGCCGAACACGTCGGCGCACTGGACCAGAAGCTGACTGCATTGCAGGAAGAACTGCCGCCCAAGATCCAGGCCATTGTGGAAGCGGTGCGGGATCCCCTGGACGCACGGATCGCCAGTGGCGACCAGCAGGCCGTCGACCGGGCTGCAAGTCTAGAACAGGCGCTGGCCGCGTTACGCGCGGAGATGCCCAGCGCAGACTCCTTCCAGCAGGCGATCGACGACAGCCTGCGGCGCCACGCCGAACACGTCGGGGCACTGGACCAGAAGCTGACCGCATTGCAGGAAGAACTGCCGCCCAAGATCCAGGCCATTGTGGAAGCGGTGCGCGGGTCCCTGGACGCCCGCATGGCCGTCGAGCTGCAGGGTATCGAAGAGCGTCACAACGCGCAGATCCAGGAGAGCGCGGCCCGCTTCAGCGCGGCGCAGGAGCAGGGTCTGGCGAAGGTGCAGGCGGACGTGGCCGGCCTGGAAACCCAGTTCCAAACCAGCGGCCTCCAGGTTGCGGATCGCCTGGCGGGCCTGGAACAGCATGCGGCCCAAATCACGGCCGGCACGGCTGGGGAATTGGAAGCGTTACGCGCGCAGCACCGTACGGAGATCGAGCAACTGGAAACGCGCTTGCGTGCGGAGCGGACGGCGGAGAACGTTCCCGCGCAGATCGATTCCGCGGTTGCCGGGCTGCGGCAGTCCCTGGAGGCCAAACTCGCCACCGAAATCCACGATCTGGAAGCCCGCACCGCGGATCGCGCTCCGGACTTGGAGAAAGCCCTGCAGTATGCGTCTCTTCTGGAAACCCGCGTACAAGCGCTGGAACAGAAGCTGCAACAGACTGCGGAGGAGACCATAGACCGGGCCGTCGAGCGCGTGTGGCAGGCACTCGAGAGCCGCTTGCAAGAGCGCCAGGCGCAAGCGCCGGCGGTAGTCCAGCCGCCTGAAACGATCAGCGGCTTGCGGCAGAAATCGACCAGCGCCGAGCAGAGCGTGCTCGACCTGATCGCCGGCATCGGGCAACTGTTCGAGAAGCCCGCGCCGCGAGTGGTACACGAGGCAACGTCGCGCGAAATGCCGCCGGCGCCCACCCCGGAGTCTGTTGCCGCGGCGCCCGCAGCGGCGGAACATGTCCCGTCGGCGCATGTCGAACCGGAGCCGGTTGTGGCGGCACACATCTCGCCCGCGCCGGAAGCCCGCGCGCCGCAAGCTCCCGCGCCGGAACCGGAAGCTGAACCAGAACCGAAATCGCCCGTCATTACCATGCCCAAGCCCGTGGCTAGAGAGCCGGAGGCGGCTGTGGAACCTGCGCCGCCCGCCGGCCAGGAGCCCACTGCGGAGCCCTCAGCAGCCGCAGCGGCCGTGGCAGACGTCGTGGAACCGGCGCTGGAGGATAAACCGCCGGTCATCCTTTTTAAACCCAAGGATCCCGGCCGCAAGTGGCGCATTCCGTTCGTCTCGTCGTTCCTGCTGATGGCAGTGGCCGTTGCCTGGCTGGAGTTCATGTAAAGAGGCGCGGGCCTCCAGGGCCCGCTCTTCGGCGTAGTTTGCTACCCTGTGGTGCTGGATTCGATGATCATCTCCAGCGTGCGATCCTTCCTGCTGTCCTATCCGTTCCCCGAACCGGTGCGGCTGCCCTTCTATGGCGGCGAACGCACTATCCTCAAACGCGACGCCATGCTGATCCGCATCGAATCCGATGGCGGCCTGGTGGGATATGCGCCGGGGCCGGGTAGCCAGCGCGCTCAGGACATCATCGAAAGCGCGATCCGGCCGTTTCTCGAAGGGCGCACGCTGGCGGACCCGGACGCGTTGCGCATCCAGTTTATGGAACGGCCCGGTGTGGATGCCGCCACGGCCAAGACTTACTGTGCCGTGGAAGTGGGCCTATTGGACCTGTGCGCCAAAGCGAGGGGAGTACCGCTTTCCGAAATGCTCGGAGGACGCGTACGCGGAGCCATCCGGCTCTACGGCAGCGCCGGCATGTACATGCCGCCGGAGGGCTACGCAGCCGAAGCCACCGCCATCGCGGAGTTGGGTTTTCGCGGCTACAAGATGCGTCCGGCGGGCGGTCCCGAGCCGGATCTGGAGACCGTGCGCCAAATGCGCCGCGCCGTCGGCCCGGATTTCGACCTGATGGTGGATGCGCACACCTGGTGGCGCCTGGGCGACCGGAGCTACAGCTTCGAGACCGTGGCGCAATTGGCCCGCGAGATGGCCGGCTACGAAGTCGCGTGGCTGGAAGAGCCTCTGCCGCCGGACGATCACGAAGCTTATTTGCGCCTGAAAGAACACCTGAAAGGGAACAGCTACTTGCCTTTGGCCAGCGGCGAACATGAACCCAGCGAGGAGCGTTTCGAGGACCTGATCTTGCGGCAGGCCGTCGATTACGTGCAGATGGACGTCTGCTGCCAGGGCGGCTTCGCTATGGGGCGCCGCCTGCTCGGCGAGATCGCACGCGCCAACCTCCGGTTCGCCTTCCATAGCTGGGGGACGGCGCTGGAGGTGATCGCCGCCGCGCACCTCGGCATCTGCTGGCCGGAAACCGTGGTCGAGTGGCTCGAGTATCCCTGCTATGCGGCGCCGGGGCGCGCAGGGATGTACCCGTTTCCGCTGGCCGCCGAGATTCTGAAAGAGCCGCTGGAGATCGATCGCGGCGACCTGGTCGTGCCGCGTGCGCCAGGATTGGGCGTCACGGTGGATGAATCCGTGATTGAGCGCTATCCGTGGATTCCCGGGCCCTGGTCGTACTTCCGCACCGACTCGCCGGCCGAGACCCGCGCCGTCACCTCCGATCACTCCGTACAATGGGAGCGGTCGTCGTCTGGATAAGCAGGGATGAACCGGCATCGCTTCCGCTACTACGACCTCCTGGTCCACGCCTTCGTGGTGATCCTGCTGATCTCGAATCTGGTGGGGCAGAAGATCACCGCCGTGGGTCCGTTCCGCATCAGCGGCGCGCAGTTGCTTTTTCCCATCACCTATATCTTCGGCGACGTGTTTACGGAGGTTTATGGATACGGCGCTTCCCGCCGCGCCATCTGGATCGGCTTCTTCGCGTCGGCCTTGCTGGCGGTGATGGGGCTGGTCACGGTGTGGCTGCCGCCCGCGCCGGGATGGGATGGCCAGGCGGCGTTCGCGCGGGTGTTCGAGTTCGTGCCCCGGCTGGTCGTCGCCAGCCTGGCGGCCTTCTGGTGCGGCGAGTTCGCCAACTCCTTCGTGATGGCGAAAATGAAGCTGCTCACCAAAGGCCGTTACCTGTGGACGCGCACGGTCGGCTCGACGGTGGCCGGCCAGGCGGTGGATACCGTGGTGGTGATGGTGCTGGCGTTTGGCGGCAGCCTGAGCGGCGGGCTGATCGCCAATTTGATCGTCTCGGCGTATCTGGGCAAGGTGCTGTATGAGGTGGCCGCCACGCCGGTGACGTATTGGATTGTGAATTCTCTGAAGCGGCGGGAGGGCGTGGACGTGTTCGATACGAACACGGATTTCAACCCGTTTCACAAGATTGTGGGACAGGATGGCATCCTGCGCACCGATTGATAATCGGCGCAAACCGGCGGCACCGTCCTACAATGGAAGCATGTCCGATACCCTGACAATCGCCGGCCGCACCTTTCAGTCCCGCCTCATCGTGGGCACCGGAAAATATCGCAGCTTCCAGGAGATGGCCCGCTGCCACGAGGCCACCGGCGCCGATATGGTGACCGTCGCCGTGCGCCGCGTGAACCTGACCGACCGCTCCAAGGAATCGCTGCTCGACTACATCGACCGGTCCAAGGTCTTCATCCTCCCCAACACCGCTGGTTGCTACACCGCGGACGACGCCATCCGCACCGCCCGCCTGGCGCGCGAGGTGGGTCTCTCCAACTGGATCAAGCTGGAGGTCATCGGTGACGAAAAGACTCTCTTCCCGGATAACGAGGGCCTGCTGGAAGCCACCCGCGTGCTGGTGAAGGAAGGCTTTGTGGTGCTGCCCTACACCAATGACGACGTGGTGAACGCGCGCAAGCTGATCGATGCCGGCGCTGCCGCCGTCATGCCCCTGGCCGCGCCGATCGGCTCCGGCATGGGAGTGCAGAACAGCGCCAACCTGCGCATCATGCGGGAGATGATCACCACCGTGCCGCTGATCGTGGACGCCGGCGTGGGCACCGCCTCGGACGCCGCCATCGCCATGGAACTGGGCGCGGATGGCGTGCTCATGAATACCGCCATCGCCGCCGCCGAGGATGCCGCTAGTATGGCTAAGGCCATGAAACTGGCGGTCGCGGCTGGCCGCCTGGCCTATCTCGCCGGACGCATGCCGAAGAAGTTGTACGCCAGCGCCAGCAGTCCGCTGGTGGGCGTCGTGGGACAGTCGGCTTAGTGGTCAGTTTGCATGTGGGGCAGGATGCTATCCTGCGCGCCGATTGCCAATCGGCGCAAAAACCACGTCACATGGCTCATGACCGGACCGGGCGCAGGATCCCTAATTCCCAGCGTCCCGGTATCTACTGCAGCCGTTTGTTATTTGGCTCACGACGACCGGATCGCCCGGCAAGTGGATTGCGCCACTTCAAATGGCGGAAGCGAGCGAAATCGTGGTCGAAGGAACAGAGTTCCGCCCCGTGCTCGAGGGCAAGTGCGGCGAGGTGAGCATCGGATGTGAGGTTGCCACCGGTACCCAAAGGAAGCAGGAGGTCGCGCAGCATCTGAGCGTGGCGAGGGCCCGGATGGACTACGGTCACGGAGGGTTGTTCGAGCCAGGAATGCACGATGTCGAAGGCCGTTCCGATTCGTAGCGGCTTCGGGAAGACATTCGGCCCTGTCGTCAAACGCAGGAAAGCGAGAAGCACAATCCACGATAGGCCGACTGTTTCCGTACCCGACAGCGTGGCTTCCCACCACGATTTCGCTTCGGCATGCAGCGGCGAATCTTTATCGACGGCGTACATCAGGAGGTTGACGTCAACAAGGATCATTTACGCAGCGCCAGCTTACGGCTGATCTCCTCATCTTCCATGGCGTCCGCCATCGCCAGGGCCTTGTCCCAGCGGAAATTCGGAGCCGGTCCAAGGTGATACGACTTCTGGACAAAACGCGCGGTCCGCGATTGTTTCCCGCGGGTCAAGCCGGACCGAATCGCTTCGTTCAGCGCTTGCTTGAATGAGACCCCGCGTTCGCGGATCGTGTTTTGAAGCATTTTTTCGACGTCCGGATCGAGCGTGACGGTGGTTCTCATGCAAGCTATCATAGCATCAGGTGGGATGCTGTCATGATGCGGGCCATTTCATCCCGCCAGCACTTCCACGCAATCCGGGCCGCAAATCTTCTCCAACTGCGCGCGGAATTCGCGGTCGGGCCGCACCTTAGCGGGCACATCCAGGATCACGGAGAATTCGCGCGGCATCTCCAGCCGCAACCGCACGTGCGAATCGCCGGGCTTGGCGCGGAACAGTTCGCGCAAGGCCGCCGGCTTGTCCGCCACGCCGTTGCGGCCCAGCCAAACGCGGATGGAAATCAGCGACGGCAGATTCACGCGCGCCGTGTCGAGCGGCTGAATATCCTGCACGGAAATCTTTGGCGGCGCATTCTCTTCGGGCAGCACTAGCCCCTTCACCAGCACCGCCTTATCTTCCACGATCTGGCTCGCCAGCCGCTCGAAGCTGGCGGCGAATACCATGCCGTCGACCGATCCGGTGCGGTCTTCGATCTGCAGCGCGGCCCAGGGCTTCTGCTCCCGGTTGCGCTTGCGCTGGATGCTGGTGAGCACGCCGCACAACGCCACCTCCGTGTTTCTCTCGAGCCCTTCCAGATTGCCGGTATTATGCGTCGCCAGTTCGCGGACTTTGTCCCCGTAATCGTCCAGCGGGTGCCCGGTCACGTAGAAGCCGATCATCTCCTTTTCGCCTTGCAGCTTTTCGCGGCCCGTCCAATCGGGCACTTGCGGCAGCGGCCGCTCGACAGGCGCATCCTCCGCCGTCATGTCGCCGAACAGCCCGCCCTGGCCGCACACGCGGTCGCGCCAGACGCGCTGCCCGGCTTCCATGGCGCTCTCTGTGGCGGCGAACAACTGCGCGCGCGTGCCCTCCAGCGAATCCATGGCGCCGGCGCGAATCAGGCTTTCGATCATGCGCCGGTTGATGGGACCCAGGTCCACGTGCTCGCAGAATTCGTAGATGGAAAGGAAGCGGCCCAGCTTCTCGCGCGCGGCGCGAATGGCTTCCACGGCGTTGGGGCCCAGATTCTTGACGGCCCCCAGCCCGAAGCGGATGCCCTTGCCGTTGGGCGCCGTGTCGTCGGGCGTGAAGCTCCAGTCGCTGGCATTCACATCCGGCTGAAGCACGGTGATGCCCATCTCGCGGCACTCGTTGATATACTTCACCACCTTCGCCGTGTTTCCAGTTTCGGACGTGAGCAGCGCGGCCATGAAGTCCACCGGATAGTGCGCTTTCAGATAGGCCGTGACAAAGGCGAGATAAGCGTACGCGGCCGAGTGCGACTTATTGAATCCGTAACCCGCGAACTGTTCCATCAGGTCGAAGATCTTCTCGATCTTCTTCTGCGGGAAGCCGCGCTCCAGCGCGCCCTTGATGAAGCGCTGGCGCTGCGCGGCCATCTCTTCGGCTTTCTTCTTGCCCATGGCGCGGCGCAGAATGTCGGCCTCGCCCAGCGAGTAGCCTGCCAGGAGGTTGGAGATCTGCATCACCTGCTCCTGGTACACGATCACGCCGTAAGTCTCTTCCAGCAGCGCCTTCAGCTCGGGCAGATCGTAGACCACCGCCTTGCGGCCGTGCTTGCGATCGATGAAGTCGTCGACCATGCCGCCCTGAAGCGGGCCGGGACGGTAGAGCGCGTTGAGCGCGGTGAGATCCTCGATGCGCGTCGGGTGGTAGCGGCGGAGAATGTCCTGCATGCCGGACGATTCAAACTGAAAGATGCCGCTGGTGAGGGCCTTGGAAAAAATCTCGTAGGTGGCCGGGTCGTCGAGCGGCAGTTCCTCGGGCACCAGGCGCACGCCGTGCCGCTTCTCGATCAGCTTCAGCGCGTCGTCGATGAGCGTGAGCGTGGTCAGGCCCAGGAAGTCCATTTTCAGAAGCTGCAGCTTCTCCAGGCCGCTCATGTCGAACTGCGTGACAATTTCTTCCCGGTTGGTGCGATAGAGCGGGACGAGTTGCTTGAGCGGTTCGGGTGAGATCACCACGCCGGCGGCATGCACGGAACAGTTACGCGCCATGCCTTCCAGGCGCAGTGCGACTTGCAGGATCTCGGCTACGCGCGGATCTTTGCGCTCCAGCTCGCCGAAGCCCGGCTCGGTTTTCATGGCGTCGCTGAGCGTGATGTTCAGGACGTTGGGCACCATCTTGGTGAGGCGCTCCACATCGGCAAAGCTCATGTCCAGCACGCGGCCCACGTCCTTGATGGCGGCGCGCGTGGCCATGGTGTTGAAGGTGATGATTTGCGCTACCTGCTCGCGGCCATATTTCTCCGTTACGTACTGGATCACTTCGCCGCGCCGGTTCATGCAGAAATCGATATCGATATCGGGCAGGCTAATGCGCTCTGGGTTCAGGAAGCGCTCGAACAGCAGGCCGTATTGCAGCGGATCGATATCGGTGATGCCCATGGCGTAGCCCACCAGGCTGCCCGCCGCCGAGCCGCGGCCCGGGCCGACCGGAATGGATTGGGACCGCGCAAAGCGGATGAAATCCCAGACAATCAGGAAGTAGCCGGAGAACTGCATCTTCTGGATCATCTGGATTTCGCGGTCCAGCCGTTCCAGGTACTCCGGCAAGTCGTGCTTCAGGCGGCCGGCTGCGCGCAGAGCCTCCAGCCGCGGCCTGCGCCTTTCGAAACCCTGCCGCGCGACGAATTCGAAATAGGTATCGGTGGAGTGCTCGACGGGTACTTCGAATTTCGGGAAAGGCTCCTTGATTTTTTCCAGGTCGACATGGCAGCGCTGGGCGATATCCCAGGTGCGATCGAGCGAGTCTTCCAACTCGCCGAAGAGCTGCATCATCTCGGCGCGCGATTTCAGGTAGAAGTCCGGCGTGTTCCATTTCATGCGCGACGGGTCGCTCATGGTTTTGCCGGTCTGAATGCAGAGCAGGATTTCGTGCGCGCGGGCGTCGTCGCGCCGCAGATAGTGCGCGTCGTTGGTGGCCACCAGCGGCAGACCGGTATCGGCCGACAGCCGGTTGACCGCCGGCACCAGGCGCTTGTCCTGTTCGAGGTGGTGATCCTGAATTTCAAGAAAGAAGTTGTTCTTGCCGAAGATGTCCGCGTAGGTGTAGGCGGTGCGGCGGGCTTCCTCGTAGCGGTCGGCCAGCAGGATTTCAGGGATGTCGCCGCGCAGGCAGGCGGACATGCCGATCAGCCCTTTGGAATGCTGCGCGAGCAGGTCCTTGTCGATGCGAGGCTTGTAGTAGAAGCCCTCCAGGAAGCCGGTGGAGACCAGGTTGATGAGGTTGCGATAACCCTCCTGGGTCTCGCAGAGCAGGATGAGGTGATTGTATCGGTCGGTGTCGTTGCGGGTCTTGTGACCTTGTTGCGAGACGTAGACCTCGCAGCCGATGACCGGGTGCACGCCTTTGCTCTTGGCGGTGTTGTAAAACTTGACGGCGCCGAACAGGTTGCCATGGTCGGTCATGGCGACGGCGGGCATCTTCTGCTCGACGACGGTGTCCATGAGCTGGCCGATTTCACAGGCTCCATCGAGGAGGGAGTAATCGGTGTGGCAGTGCAGATGGACGAACGGGTTTTCCGGCATGGCCTTCCTTTAATCGGGTCTCTGGGGGAGGTGCTTCTATTTTAGCGCGGACGTGCAGAGGGCGTCGGCGAGGTTTGGAGCCGCCGGCCAGCACGGAGACGCATCGCTCCTAGCCTAGCAGGATGCTGAAAGAGGCTCTCACAGGCTGAAGCCTGTGCCACCATCTGCTTGATAACCGGTGGCACAGACTTTAGTCTGTGGCCCTTTTTCAGCACCCTGCTAGAACTTGTAGTCCGGCGGCTTGATATTCTTGATCCGCAAGTACACCTCCGCCTGTCCGCGATGGTGGGCCGTGTGCGTGAAGCACGACCACAACCGTTCGCGGCCGCTCGACGGTCCGATCATGGCGTCCAGTTTCTCCGGGGTGATCTGCGGAAGCGTCTTGATGCAGAAGTCGAACGAGTCGCGCAGGAATTGCATAGTGCTCTCTTTGTCGAATACGCCCTTGGGATCTTGGAACGCCGCCGCAATCTTCTCCGGCGTCTCGGGGGCCTTCACTCCGCTCACGGAAGCGAAAGCCCGGATATTGTTCAACGCGATATGCGTCATCACCTTGCCGAAGCCCATCTCCTGGTCGTTCGGCTTGAAATTGTAGTCGGTGGCCGGCATGGCGTCGGCCACCGTCAGCGTGAATTCCTTGGACGTCTGCCAATGTTTGGCGAGCGTCGCGCCTTCGTCCGCGGCGAAAGAGGGAGCCGCCAGCGCCAGCGCCGCGGCCAGTATCGTTAGTTTCTTCATTGAGCCTCCGGGATATAATTGGTATCGCAAACTCGCTTCGAAAAGCAAGCCGGAACGGATCGCATGACACGCAGAGAACTCGGCAAACTGGCGGCTGCCGGCAGCGCAGCCCTCTTACCCGCAATGTCGCCCGCGGCGCGCGCCGCATCCGACGACAACACCCAGAATAAGTACGCAGGCCCGCTCGAGGGCTTCGCGGACAAGGTCGGCGCCGCCGCATTCGACCCCGTTCTTTACACCCGCACCCTTTATGAGTCGGCGCCCTTGCGGCTCACCTTCCGGGCCCCAAACCGCAAACAGGCGGAAGCCTGGCAGAAGCGCTTGCGCGCCAAAATCGCCGGGCTTCTGGGCGGGTTTCCGTTGCAGCGTAACGCGCTGCGGTCCCAGACTTTCGAGATCCGCGATTCCCCTGCCTATCGCCGCGAGAAGTTCGTCTTTGAAAGCCGGCCGGGCCTCTTCGTGTTTGGCTACCTGCTGACGCCGCGCAATGCAGCGCCGCCCTATGCCGTCATGATCTGCCTGCCCGGCCACGGGCGCGGTGTGGACGACATCGTGGGCATCGATGCCGAAGGCCGCGATCGCGCGGATAAACCCGGCTATCAACACGATTTCGCCATCCAGGTGGTCGAGCACGGCATGGCCGCGGTGGCCATCGAACCGCTGGGCTTCGGCTGCCGCCGCGATCCAGTCACGCGCCAGAAAGGCGCCGAGGCCACCGCCTGCCAGCCGTCCGCCGGCGCGGCCCTGTTGCTGGGCCAGACCATGCTCGGGTGGCGCGTCTATGACGTCATGCGCACCATCGACTGGATCGAAACCCGCAAAGAACTCGACGCGCGCCGCGTAGGTTGCATGGGCATCTCCGGAGGCGGAACGGTCACTACATTCTCGGCGGCGCTCGAACCGCGTCTTCGCGCCGCCATGATCAGCGGTTACCTCAACACCTTCCGCGACAGCGTCATGAGCTTGTCGCACTGCATCGACAACTACGTACCCGGAATTCTCGATTGGGCTGAAATGTACGATGTGGCGGGCCTCATCGCCCCGCGCCCGCTCTTTGTCGAGTCGGGCATGCGGGACGACATCTTCCCCATCGAAGCCAGCAAGCAAAGCTTCGCGCGCGTGCGGAAAGTGTACCAGGTATTTGGCGCCGCACCGCTGGTCCAACAGGAAGTCTTCAACGACATCCATTCGTTCTACGGTGTGCAGGGGCTGCCGTTCCTGGCGAAGCACCTGGGATGACTAAACTCAACTCGACTCGCGCATCATCCGCAGCGCTTATCCCACGCGATTCATGGCAACTCCGGCAACCATTATGGCCGGCCCGACCAACAACGCTTCCGAAGGAAGCCGCGCGCTATTCAAGCATGCTATCCCAAACAAAACCCAGTCCCCGTGCAAGATCAACCTGGGCCATTGTTGCCCAGTCCAGTATTCAAACTTCCGCATCCAACTCCGCCTCAGGCAGCACGTCGCTATCCCCTGCAACCCACACGTAAAGTGTGGGCAGGAGGAAGATGCTCATGACCAAATACGCAATCAGCCCGCCGACGATCACGATGGCGAAAGGCCGCTGGGAATCGGATCCGATGGCGTGCGAAAGGGCGGCAGGCAACAGTCCCAGCGTCGCTACCAGCATGGTCATCATGATGGGACGAAGCCTGAGAACCGCGCCTTCGATCGCGGAGTCTTCAATCGTCCGCCCCCGGGCGCGAAGCTGATTCATGTACTCCAGCATGATCACGCCCGTCTGATTCACCTGCACGTAATTGTTGGCCACATCCGGATATGCCTCAATAGGCAGGTTTTTGAACGAGATAACACCCCAGGCGAAGAGCAGAATCGCAATCGCCAACACCAGAAAACGGCTATAGAGGGCAAAATCGACGGTGCGGCGGATCATTGGTTGGAGACAGCAGACTTCAATCTGGAACAGCCGCCGCGGGAAGCGCTATGTATCTTTCAATAGCCCCGGGTATCTTTCTAGACAGCCAATTGTGCCCATCCGTTGTGACTCGCGGACCTTCCGATATCGATGGCAGATCTTTTGGCTCGACGACCCTATCTTTAAGCCAAAGCGCTGGGTGTCTCTCCGAACATGCCTCACAATGTGTTAAACCGCTCGAAACACATCATGGATCGCATACGGCTGCTGCTACTGGTTGATTACGTTCTGGTACGCGAGAGTCTTAGCCGCCAGTTACGATTGGAACCGGACTTTGAAATCGCCGCCGACTGTGGCACGGCGGCTGAAGGCTTGGAAGCCCTCAGCCGTTCGCCAGTCGATGTTGTGCTGTTGGATTACGATGCGGTTGGCGCTCAGGCCGCCGAGTTCATTTCTGCGGCCCGCCAGGCCGGGTATCGAGGGAGGGTGCTGTTGCTCGCGTCCGAGAAAGATACTGCCAGCCTGTTCCTGCCCATTCGCGCCGGGGCCTCCGGTGTCTTCCGCAAGCACAGTTCGTTGGATAGTCTCCCGAGGGCTATCCGCCAAGTCGCGGCGGGAGAAGCCTGGGTCGACCTGGAAGTCCTCCAACATCTCGCTCGCCCGGTCGCGGAACGCGAGGGCGGCAACCTGTACAGCCTGCTGACGGCGCGCGAGCGGCAGGTGCTCGAAGGAGTCGTCGATGGCCTGACGAACAAGGCCATCGCCGGCCGGCTTGGAGTATCGGAAGGCGCCGCGAAAGCCATCTTGCGGGAGATCTTCCGAAAGGCCGGCGTCCGGCGGCGCAGTCAACTGGTTCGCGTGGCCCTCACCGGGTCGTCGCAATGATGCGTGGGCCCGCGGCCCCGGCGTGGCGCAGGCGATCGTTGTTTGTCGTCTGCGTACCGTGCTCGAACTCGACAGGCCACGAAAAACGATGGCCTGCCCCACACTGCACTCGCAAGATCGTAAACTGAAACGAAGGAGAACATATGGATGACTCCCAAGGCATTCTGATACAAAAGCACTGTGTCCCTTGCAAGGGGGACGTGCCTCCGTTGCGGGGCGAGGCGTTAGACAGGTTATCCGCCCAGATACCGGATTGGAAAGTGATCGCCGAGCATCACATCGCCAAGACGTTCGTGTTTCCGGACTTCAAGACCGCCCTGGCATTCGTGAATCGCGTGGGTGCGGTGGCGGAGGCCGAGGGGCACCATCCGGACCTGTTGCTCACCTGGGGGCGCGTGGATGTGAAGACTTACACGCACAAGATCGACGGCCTCACGGAAAGCGACTTCATCCTGGCGGCCAAGATCGACCGGGAGTTCGTCCGCAAGTAACCATGGCGGCGTACGATCGCGATTTGGCCTACATTCACGACACCGGCTTCACCGGATTTGTCAGGAAGGCCGCGCCGGGACTGCTGCGCCTGCTGCGGCAGAACCGCATTCCCAGCGGGCTGGTGGTGGACGCGGGCTGCGGCAGCGGCGTGTGGGCGCGGGAACTGAGCGAACGCGGTTATAACGTGCTCGGAATCGACATATCGGCTCACATGGTCCGGCTGGCGCGCAGGCAGGCGCCGGCTGCTAAGTTCCGGGTCGGGTCGTTTCTGAGCGCGCCGTTGCCTGCATGCGATGCAGTGACGTCGATCGGCGAGTGCGTCAACTACGCGTTCGACCGGACCAGCGGCAAGCGAGCGCTGGCGGAGTTCTTTCATCGCGTGTACCAAGCCTTGCGTCCGGGCGGTGCGTTCGTTTTCGATATCGTGGAGCCGGGCGCGGC
>Ga0182016_10001497_pt1 | contig 28459 bp, 20 predicted proteins | sample 712S2MmetaG_FD_120491 | JGI IMG/M metagenome (GOLD analysis project Ga0182016, IMG submission 120491) | Permafrost microbial communities from Stordalen Mire, Sweden - 712S2M metaG | ecosystem: Environmental > Terrestrial > Soil > Wetlands > Permafrost | place: Sweden: Stordalen | collected...
ACCGGTCCTTAGCTCAATCCGTCCGAACCGCCGGATGCGGACCCGCATGTCCGGTGGTGTGGCAGGGGAGGAGAGGCGACTCTCCCCCCTATGCCGATTGCTCTCGGAACGAATCGTCTACGGCGCTTCAACCGCGCAGCCGCGCGCCAGGCTCCGCGAATCTATGATGGTTTCATGGGCCGCAGTTCGAGCGTGGACCCGGAGGTTCAGCCAATGCTCGGATCGATGCCCCAGCCGTCCTCTTTGCGCAGGCGCTTTTTTGTGGCGAGCGGGACGATCCTGGCCGCGCTTCTCGTCTGCTCCATCTTTCCGCCTCTTCACGGCAAAGTCATGGGGCGTGCGCAGGCTCTGTCGTCCAGCGACTCCAAGGGCGCGCTCTGGCCTATCTCCATCGACTATCCGCTGGATGGTTCCGTTTTTCCGCCCGGCATTACGCCGCCCACGTTTCTCTGGCGCGATGCGGCAGCCAACTCCTGGCAAATCGAGGTCGAATTCGCAGATCGTTCCGCTCCCATTCGTGTCGAATCCGCGGGAGAGCCGATGCGCGTTGGAGCCATCGATCCGGAGTGCGTGAGCGACACTAATGAACCGCCGAAGTTGACGCCTCAGCAGGCGGCTTCCAGGACGTGGACTCCCGATGCAGCCGCCTGGGCGGCAATTCAGGCGCGCTCTGCAAGCCAGCCGGCCATCGTGACGATTACCGGCTATAACAGCGCGCGCGCCGCAATCTCGCAGGCGCGCATTTCTCTATCCACTTCGGACGATCCGGTGGGTGCGCCGATCTTCTATCGGGACGTGCCGCTGATGCCGAGTCAAGGCGCAAACGGGACGGTGCAGCCTTTGTCTCCGGCGGCCATTCACCTGATTCGCTGGCGTCTGCGGGATATTCGCCAGCCGGCGAGCCGCACGCTCTTGACGGACATGCCCACATGCGCCAACTGCCATTCCTTTTCCGGCGACGGCAAGACGATGGGCATCGACGTCGATGGGCCAGCGAACGATAAGGGTCTGTATGCGGTTGTCCCTGTCGAGCGCCATATTTCCATTCAGGGCAAGGATATTGTCCAGTGGAATACCGATGGCCAGGCGGGAAAGGTGCGCGTGGGATTCATGTCCCAGGTTTCCCCGGACGGGCGCTACGTCGTGAGCACCTTTGCCGGCTCCGCCCTCGACGTTTCCAATACCTATTACGTCACCAACTTCAAGGACTATCGCTTTCTCCAGGTCTTTTATCCGACGCGGGGCATTCTGGAATGGTATGACCGAGGCGCGGGCAAACGCCTGCCACTGCCCGGCGCCGACGATCCGCGCTATGTTCAAACGGATGGCGTCTGGAGTCCCAACGGCAAGTACATCGTGTTCGCCAGGGCCGAAGCCAAGGACCCTTACCCGGAAGGCCAGAAGAAGGCGGTGCGCGCCAACGACCCGAACGAGACCCAGATTCAGTACGACCTGTATCGAATTCCGTTCAACGAGGGAAAGGGTGGCCTGCCCGAGCCGATCGCGGGCGCATCGCAAAACGGAATGAGCAATAACTTCCCCAAGGTCTCGCCGGATGGGCGGTGGATCGTCTTTGTTCAATGCCGGAACGGCCAACTGATGCGTCCCGACAGCCAGTTATGGATCGTGCCTTTCGACGGCGGCGAGGCGCGGCGTCTGCGCGCCAACACACCCCTGATGAATTCGTGGCACAGCTTCTCTCCCAACGGACGCTGGCTGGTGTTCTCATCGAAGGCCAGATCGCCGTATACGCAAATGTATCTGACCCACATAGACAAGGACGGCAACTCCAGCCCCGCCATTCTCATCGACAATGCCACCGCAGCGAATCGCGCGGTAAACCTGCCCGAGTTCGTCAACGCAGCGGAGGATGGTATCGAAGATATTCAGGTTCCCGCTGTCGATCTCTACAAGCTGATCGACGAGGCCATGCAACTGGAGGAAAAGGGAGAAAACGACCAGGCCCTCCAGAGTTGGAAGAAAGCCGTGGCGCTCGATCCGGGAAACGAGAAGGTCCAGAACGGCCTGGGAATATCGCTGTATGTTCATGGCGAGATCCAGGAGGCATTTGTGCACCTTCGCGAGGCCGTTCGCATCAACCCCATGTCCGTTCAGGACCATTTCGTCCTAGGCAGGTTCACGCTGGATCAGGGACACGCAGAGGAGGCGTTGCCGGATCTCCAGGCGGCCATCGCCATCAGGCCGCATTTTGAATCTTGCGAGGAAGCGCTGGCGAGCGCCTATCAAGCTTTGGGTAGGAACTCGGAAGCGCTTGCCCACTGGCGAAAGGCGCAGGCTATCGATTCCGAACGCGTCAGCGCCATGATCGGCGCAGCATGGCTGCTTGCTACCGCGCGGGATGCAGCCCTACGGAACGGCGCCGAAGCTGTGCGGCTGGCCGAGAGCGCCAAGGATGCGGAGCCGGACAATCCAGAGGTGCTGGATACGCTGGCGGCGGCTTACGCCGAAGAGGGACAGTTTGCGCGCGCGTCTGCCACGGCAGAGCGCGCTCTGGAACTGGCGAAAGCAAAGGCAAACCGCCAGTTGATGGCAGATCTTCGCGCCCGCCGGGCGCTGTATGAAAACCAGAAACCATTCCATGGGGAACGGACGTCTGTCGGCGCGGGACAAGCCAAGGGCAAAGGGCAAGCTCCAAGAGAAAACCCTTGAACGGCGCGTATTGTCGTGCGGCGTGACTTGTACTGCGCAAAGAATCCCTCTGGATGCAAGCCGAGCCTGATTACCGAAGTCGGGATCGTTTTGTCAGTTGTGCCTCGCCATCAAGAATTCGTCCGGAGAATTTGTGGGTTCCGAGCGAACGACCGCCAACACCATCTTAGGGACGGCCATGAGCCTCTCGGCAGTTCGGATCGCTCCACTTGGGCAGGCGACGTTTCCGTTTCCACGGCCGCTTGACTTTGCCATCCACGACAATTGCGTTTGCCTTGCGGGCAAGCTGGTAGGCCTTGAGCATGCCAGGATTAATTGAGTCCATTCGATTCTTATTGAAGAATTTATCGAGAGCGCCAATGTAGCCTGCAACCGATTCATGCGTCCGTTCCCGCAACACATTCGAATTCCGGCGCACCCGCTGCCAGACCATTGCGGCCTCCGGGAAGGTCTGGCCGGACATGCCCAACAAGTCGGCATTCATGGTTTCGTCGAATAATTTGCATGCCGGGCAGTCGATATGGTCCGGCGTGTGATGCTTGGATTCATCGACGATGCTTTCTATCAAATCGCCGTATTCAAACGCGAGAAAGTCAATTCCCACCTTCTCGCGGATGTCCCTTGCGACAGAGATTAGCGCGGCGATGTCCCATGCATTCACATTGCCTTCATCGGCGGCGTCCAAAAAGTTGTTGAGATTGTCAGCGGTTCGATTTCGAGAGAAATATACCGATGTAACCAAGAATCCAAAGAGCGCGTGGGCCGCCTCCCAACTGCGCTCCACCGCTCTTGAAAAAAACACCAAGAATGCTTGCTTTGAAATACCCCCAGCTTGTACCATTTCGCTACGGAGCCTATTTCCGCAAGTTATTGATTTTAAGGCTGGTAGGCGAGGCGGGGATCGAACCCACAACCCCCGGCTTAGAAGGCCGGTGCTCTATCCAATTGAGCTACTCGCCCCTGCTTCTCTATTGTACCGTCGTGTCGGCGCAGAGTACACGGGCAAATGCCGCCAGCGCGGCCTGGATCGCTTGCGCGGCTTCGGCGAGGGAAGGCCCGCAGGCAGTAAGGTAAGCAGTGATTCCCAAGTCTGTGAGACCGGTTGGATTCGAATTGAGTATGGCCCGACGAATGATGAGATCGACCCTGCAGCAACGCAACGGAACAGCGCGCAGCAATCCGCACACCTGTTTGCATGCGGCCGCGGCCATGGCCGGCGTCTCCCATTGCGAAGCATTCCTGGGCCGGCCACAGCAGGGCAAAAGATCGATGTAACAGCCAATCGCGTGGGCTGCGCATTCGTGTGGCGCATCCAGCTCGTCCGCATCGAACTCGGCGGAGTCAACTACCGTCCAGAGATCGCATTTCGAGGTCCAGACCGGAGATGAAGCGGCATTGAGCTTTGTCAGCGCCTCGGCCAGAGCCGGCAGTTGCGCAGCCTCCGGCAATTGCCAGGCGCGCTCAGGAGACTGGCGCAGATCGACGAATCCTGGCCACACGGCCTCGATAACCGGCGCGTCGCCGCCGATCTCGAACTCCCAGTCAGCTTCCATTGGGTTGCCCGGCCTCAGCCAATAGAAAACGGATCGCAGTCGCTTCCGCCCAGTGAATCTCATCGCCCCGGTCCCTGGACAGGTAGGCGCAGTGGCCGCCATGGCGCGTCTCAACAAAAGTAATGTGAGGATTGGCGCGAAGCCGGTTGCGGGTCTCAGGAAAAAGACGAATGAAGGGATCGTCCTGGGCGCACAGAACCAATGTGGGCACGGCAATGCGGTCTACGACGCGGGCGCTGGCTGCGCGGTAGTAGTAGTCGTCGGCATCGCGAAAATCGAAGTAGCGGGCAACAATTTTGCCGTCGAACTCGCGTATGGAGCGTACCGGACCAATTTCCCGAGGGGTTGCGTAGAGGGCGGGAAATATCTCCGCCTTGCGGGCATAGCGGAGCATCAATCCGCGCAGAAACTTCCACTCGTAGCCGCGGTTGAGGGGCTCGTGCAGAGCGTCGGCGCCGGCGGCCAGATCGATGGCCGGGCAGACCGCAGCCACGGCAACTAGCGGCGGCCGATTGCCCCACTCCCCGGCCAGCTTGAGCACCAGGTTTCCGCCCATCGAGTAGCCCACCAGCGCCACCTGCTCCAGCCCGTGCTGCCCGGCAAAATGGTTTACCACAGCACCTACATCGCCGGAAAGCCCGGAGTGATAAAGCGTGGGCGACAGTGACTCGGTATCGCCGCAATTGCGCATATTCATGCGGACGACGTTGCAGCCGGCGGCCCAGGCCCTTGTTGCGATGCCCTGAATGTATCGGGATTCCGAAGAGCCCTCAAGCCCGTGGACCAGAATCAGAGTCAGGCGGCTCGCCGGGGAAAGATTGGAGCGCGCAGGCTCGTCCTGCCAGTGGCAATGGCAAAGCACGCGGCTGCCATCGGCCGGATCCACCTCGACGGTCTCCGCCGAGCTGGCGAGCCGGAAGGGCGGCCGGGGAAGAAAATTCCCCACAATGGTTTGTAGATGGCCGTTGCTCAGGCCGCGCTTCGGCTGAAACGACGTCAGCCACTCCGGCAGTTCGGAGGACCGGCCGGCAAACTCTGTATTTTCGCTGATTTGAGGGGTCACGGCGACTCGGCTGTTTGAGGCAACATAATGCTGGCTAGGGCCTGCGGCGAGCGCGGTTGGGGCGGCTAGTGGGGATCGAACGTTAAAACCCCCTTTGCCGTCAGTAACTTACAGAAAATACATTGCCACAGTTGCCAAGAATGCCATAGTTGCCAGCGACCATGGCACGCTATTGCACGCAGGGGGCAGGAAAGCTCTCGGCCGATATTGAATTCACAATTCCCTTCTCAAGTGTCAGATTGACGAATCCCGTGTTGGCAAATGCGACCTCGGTATCGAGCACCCTTTCGCTTCAGTATATCTCTCGATATCAGTGAAAAATGCAATAGCTTGGGGGCTCTCTCCAGCTTCGGGGTTCAAATCCTCCGGGGGTTCGAATCGGTCTCCGGAATTGAAGCCCCCGATATGCTGGTCCAAAGTAAGCTGTCATGCAACTTGCCGCTGCTCCCGATATGCCTTGATTATGCCAGCGCGCCAGTATTCTCAAGGGCATCGGCGGCGCACATATGCACCGGATCGGCGCAGGACAATCAGGAAAAACGAGGAAAAATTGCGGAAATATAATTCAAATATTACCGGTTTTGTTTTCGAAGCTGACCAGCAATTTGCGGGACCGGTTGATCCATGAATGCGTCCTCTCCACGACCCAACGGCGAGCCTTGAATCCGGGTATTGTGAGCTTTTCATGGGCCTCTTCGCGCCGCTGCTTGATGTGCGGCTTATAGTCACGTTCAACGACTGCATTCGATGCCGGCCCGCCCTTGTAGCCCGCATCGGCGCAGAGATTGTACTGCCCCGCTCGACCCGGCATCTCCATCACGAGCTGGTCCAGCGTGGCCTCAAGCGGTTTTGCGTCATGCGTGTTTGCGCCGCTGGCGACGATCGATAGCGGGACGCCAATCCCGTCGACCAGCAGGCTTCGTTTGCGCCCATTTTTTCCCCCGATCCGTGGGGTTGGGGCCCACGCATTCGGTCGCCAGCGGCGCTTTGTGCATCGCGCCGTCGATACTCTGCCAGTTCCATGCGATGGCTTCCATTTCGTCGTACTCGGCCAGTCCGGCTTGCCACAAACGAAGAAAGAAGCCTGCCTGCTGCCACTTCTGAAAATGCAAATGTACGGCACTGGCGCTGCCAAACTCGCGTGGAAGAGCCTTCCATTGGCAGCCGGTGCGCAACACGTAAACGATGGCGGAGAAGATCTGGCGCGGCGGCATCGGCTTGCGGCCGCCGCCAGGTTTGCGAAGATACAAGCGATCCGCTGACCGCTCTGGAAAAGGAATCAGGGGCTCAACCTTAGCCCAAAACGCATCCGAGACAGTCCACGACTTGATCTGAGGCATCCTAGAATGTATCTTCGCCCAGTTCCTCTCAATGCGCGCTGTTTGTCATCGATAACCAAGATCGGCACTATTTACGGATAAGCTCTTAATCGAGCGCTTTCTCCTGGTCCAACAAGAGCTGCATATCGCGTTGCCAAACGGTCCATTGGTGGGCATCTTCCAGGGGGCGAAGCCGTCGCGCTACCTCGATCTGCTTGAGCAACAGGCCGGCACGTTTGGCCTCGTTGTCCACGTTGTGTAGGGTGTTCTCAGTGCTCTGGTGCTGGGCGGGGTACTTCCCGTCGTATACAGTCAACTCACCGTGCAGGGTTGTGCAAACGGCGGCGTAGGCTCGCACGTCCTTCTCCAACTTGTCGTACATAGCGATATTTGCGGGGATGGCGCGTGCCACGGAGTTGCGCTGCTCACCGATGTGCTGGGCAATGTCAGCGTACTGCTTCATGTCAGCAAGCAGGTGTTGTGTTTCGCTTCCGCTGGTTCCGACAGCGTATCCTACGATTGAGGTTCCGCGGACCTCGCCTACCAATATCCGGTGAGGCTCCATGCGCAGGCAGGAACGAATCGGATCGTCCACCCGGACCGCCGTGCAGGCAGTGAGTTGCATATAGTTCTCGATAGCTACGCGCAACTCCGGCAAATCTTCAAGGATCAGCACCCGGTCATGCGGAGTGCGCTCCGCAATGCCCTGATTCAACGCATCGAGAAGGGTGGTTTTGCCAGACCCCGTGAGCGTTTCATGCGCACCACCTCAACTGAGACCGATGAATACCTAACCGCCGCGCTGGAAAGCACCATGGAACTGACGTGAGCGAAACGCGGAGATGGTATCGCTGGACGCCGGCGTCGTCAAGAGCGGGCATCGCCAGGTATTGGTTGGTGGCTCAGCGCCATGCCATAGGCGTGTCACCACAGTGTGTCAAAGAGGTAACATCGGTCTTCATCCCTTTCGGTGGCGGCCCACTTCATTTTCCCATTGACAGTGTTCGCAGGGGCGGAATAGGCTCCAATCCGCCGGAAGAATGCTCTGCCGAATACGGGGAAAGCCACATCACTTAAACCGCGCGGCAATGTGAGGGCAATTCCTGCCGCGCATGCGCATGATAACGTTTCCGTTTGCGGTACGTCCGTACGCCCGGAATCAACCTCCCCCCTCGAAAGGAACCCCATGCGTTTGAATTCGCATCATCGCCCCGCCCCCTCTTGGCGGGCTTCCGCTCGCCGCCTGAGCGGGTACTTTGCGGTACTCTCGGCTCTACTACTAGCCATCTTTGCGCCGTACGCTCACGCCGCAGCAGCGTGCAATGTCGTCTACACGATTTCACCACAAAACACCAGCGCTTTCGGCGCGGCCATCACCATCCAAAACACGGGGACAACGTCCTGGGCAAGCTGGAAGCTGACATGGACGTTCGCCAACGGGCAGACAGTTTCGCAACTCTGGAACGGCATTGAAACCCAGAGCGGCGCGAACGTATCAGTAACTAACGAGTCATACAACGGCAGCATCGCCGCCGGCGCCAGCTACACAGGCATTGGATTCAACGGCACCTGGAACGGAACAACGAATGCGGTGCCTACGTCGTTCGCCGTCAACGGCGTCACCTGCGGCGCGGCGTTGACAGCCACGACCACCACGCTCGCTGCATCCACGACCACGCCTACGGTTGGCGCCAGCGTCACGTTGACAGCCACGGTCTCGCCTGCAGCGGCCACAGGTACGGTCACCTTCTATTCAGGCACAACCTCGCTCGGAACCGGAACGCTGAGTTCGGGCAAGGCGACACTTACGACCTCATTTGCGACAGCCGGGACCTATTCGCTCACCGCTGTTTACGCTGGATCGACGACCTACGCAACCAGCACATCGAGCGCAGTCACAGTGACCGTCAGCGCAGCAACCAAGACAGCTACCACCGCCGTGCTCGCTGCATCCACGACCACGCCTGCGGTTGGCGCCAGCGTCACATTAATAGCCACGGTCTCGCCTTCCGCAGCCACCGGGACAGTCACCTTCTTCTCCGGAACGACCTCGCTCGGAACCGGCACGCTGAGTTCGGGCAAGGCGACGCTTACGACCTCATTTTCGACAGCCGGGACCTATTCGCTCACCGCTGTTTACGCTGGATCGACGACCTACGCAACCAGCACATCGAGCGCAGTCACAGTGACCGTCAGCGCAGCAACCAAGACAGCTACCACCACCGCGCTGGCTGCATCCACCACCACGCCTACGGTTGGCGCCAGCGTCACATTGACAGCCACGGTCTCGCCTTCGGCGGCTACCGGGACAGTCACCTTCTTTTCGGGCACAACCTCGCTCGGCACTGGCACGCTCAGCTCGGGTGTGGCCACGCTTGCGACCTCCTTCTCGACAGCCGGAACAGACTCGCTGACAGCGGTTTACGCTGGATCGACGGCCTACGCGACCAGCGCCTCGAGCGCCGTTTCAGTGACAGTCAGTGCAACGACAGGCAGCTTTACGCTCTCGTCTTCACCGGGCACTCTGTCGATCGCCCAGAACAGCAGCACCACCTCCACCATCACGATAACCGACGTCAGCCCGTTTAGCGGTTCGGTAACGCTTGCGGCCAGCGGCCTGCCCAGTGGCGTAACTGCTTCGTTCACCGTCAATCCCGCCACGACCTCCAGTGTTGTCACGTTCGCGGTCAGCGGCACGGCCGCGGTCGGGACCTCGACGGTCACCATCACCGGAACCTCCGGCAGCCTGACGGCTTCCACCCCCATCTCACTCACCGTAACCGCCGCGGCTAGCACTGGCTCCATGGCATGCACGATCGTCTACGCGACTACGTCGCAAAGTTCGAGTGCATTCGGCGGGACCATCGCCATCGACAACACGGGAACGGCCAACTGGGGAAGTTGGACGCTGACCTGGACATGGGCCAACGGGCAGGGTATTTCAGATATCTGGAACGGCATTTATTCCCAGAGCGGCGGGAATGTGACGATAACCAACGAGTCATACAACGGGAGCATCGCCGCCGGCAGCAGCTATAGCGGCATGGGATTCGACGGCACCTGGAACGGCGTCACCAACACCGCGCCTACCAACTTCGCCATCAACGGCACAACCTGCGTCAATGGGGGCAGCGGATTTACGCTGTTAGCTTCGGCGCCCTCTCTCGCGCTTAACGAGGGAAGCAGCAGCACCGACACCATTACGGTGAAGGACTTTGGCGGATTCTCAGGCAACGTAACTCTTGCCGCGGCCAGCCTGCCTAGCGGCATAACTGCCGCATTCGGCACCAACCCGACAACCGGCTCCAGCGCGGTGACGTTCACGGCCGCCGCCACGGTTCTTTCCGGAACCTACACGGTGACCATCACAGGAACCTCCGGCGACACGACGGCGACTACCACCATCGCACTCACCGTCAGCGGAACTACGGACGTGACGGTGAACTCGACGAGCACCGGCATAGACATATCCGACACGCTGCTGGGAATGAACATGGCTGCCTGGTACGACGTTGTCGCCAACGATACCGCGATTGTGGACGCGTTCAAGACCGCGGGCATCAAGGCGATTCGCTGGCCGGGCGGATCGTGGGCCGACATTTATCACTGGGCGACGAATTCGAATTGCTTCGAGAGTTCGGATGGCACTCCCGCTGCAAACAACACTTTTGTGAATTTCGTGAACGACCTTGCCGTTCCCGCCGGTCTCGATGTAGCGCTCACGGCGGATTACGGCACCGACGCAGCCTGCACCGGGCCGGGCCAACCAAGCGAGGCTGCCGCATGGGTGGCTGCCGCGCTCACCGATGGCATCACCGTAAGCCACATGACGGTGGGCAACGAAGTGTATGGCAGCTGGGAGGAAGACTTGCACGCTGAAAAGAACAACGCCGCGACGTACGCCTCCTCGGTAATCGGAAGCGCCGGCTTCTACGAGGCGATCAAGGCTGCCTCCCCGAACACCCTGGTCGGCGTCGTTGTGGATGCGGATAACACCGTCGGCGGGTGGGACAATACCGTTCTCTCCAATGCGAAGGGCTACTACGACTTCGTCGAATACCACAACTATCCCCAGGCGCCGGGCGATGAAAACGACACCACCCTGGTGCAGCAGGATGCGCAGGAGTTGACCACCGACATCGACATCATCAAGTCGGAGCTGTCAGAGTGGGGGACCGCGGGCACGCCCATCTACGTCGGCGAGATGGGCTCGGTCTACACCAATCCAGGCAAACAGAGCTGGTCGATCAGCCAGGGCTTGTTTGCCGGCCAGGAATTGGGCGAGATGATGAACGACGGAGTCTCGCGCGCCACCTGGTGGATCGGTTTTGGCAATTGCAACGGTACCGCCGGGAACATGAGCGCTTCGCTCTTTGGATGGCAGGATTTCGGTGGCTACAATGTCTTCTCCGGCGGACCTGACGATCCTACAGGAACCTGCCCCGACGCGGGCGGCATCGGCACCCTGAATCCCACGGCGGTAGCGTTCGAGCTCTTTAGCAACGTGGCCGTCACAGGAGAACACGTGCTCAAAGCGAGCGTAAACGGCGATACGACGGATGTGGTTGCGTATGCGGCAACCCATAGCGGCGGCACGGCGCTGATGCTCTTCAACCGCAACGAGACCGCCAGCGAGATCGTTTCGATCGCGGTGCCGGGGCAAACCACGGCTTCGAGCGTAACCGAAATAACCTACAGCGAGGCCATCTACGACTTGTCGGGTTCGCCGACGGGGACTTTCCCGGATCCGGCAGGGACTAACACCTGGGCTCCGCCAACCACCACCACCATCAGCTCGCCGACCTTGCCGCTGGTTCTTACTCTAGCCCCCTGGAGCATGAACGTGGTCATTATCCCCTAACGGACGCCGGGGGCTCTTCTGCCCGCGTCCATCCTCAACTGGTTGCCCCAGGTCCCGCGTTTGAGGCCTGGGGCAATCTTATTTACGGTCGTTGGATTTGGATTCCGATCTTCCAGGTTTCCCATCTAGCAAAAAATTACGTGAAGTTCAGGTTCTACGAAGTCCGGGGTCTGTACCCAATGCAGGGCTGGTGCTTGGCGCAGTTTCCATTGGTTCAGTAGCCGGATCGGAAGTTCGCTCATTCGCGCCTCCGGCAGATTGATTAGTAACTGGGTAAAATATTGCTGCAGGTCCACGTCGTAGCGGCGGAAGGCGCTGGTCAGACTGGCCAGGATGGCCGCTGTCCGGCCGCCGCGCGGATTGCCAACGAACAAAGAATTCTTCCGATTCAAAACCATACGCTTTATCTCACGCTCGCTAGCGTTGTTGTCTGTGCCTTGCTAAGGTACATAACCCTCCCCGGTGCGAATCCGGGCCGGCCACCTCTCGCTCCAGCCGGAAACACTTAGGGCGGATCACTCCAGACAACGCAAAGGCCTGGTTCAAGCACACCACGCCCGCCTTACAGGAACTATAGAAATGCTTTAATACTACAGTTGTAACTAAATGATAGACTGAAAGTGCTCAGGCAGGCTCTCCGTATAGGCCATGGAGAAGACGATCCGAGGTTGGAAGGACGAGCTGATGCGCACGCATCAGCGGGTGGGGGATTTGTTTGCGCGATCCGAAGTGCGGGAACGGAGTCTGGCGTATCTGGAAGGTCTGTTGAGTGGCTGCGAGCGTAAGAACGGCTGGCAGGTGGCCGAGTGTGTGGGCGATGCATCGCCATACGGAATGCAGTATTTGCTGGACCGCGCACGCTGGGACGCCGATGTGCTGCAGGCGCGGCTGAGCGAGTATGTGCAGGATAAGCTGGGCAGCCCGGATGCGGTTCTGATTCTGGACGAGACCGGATTTCTGAAGAAGGGATCCCATTCTGCTGGAGTGCAGCGCCAGTACAGCGGCACGGCGGGACGAATTGAAAACAGCCAGATCGGCGTGTTTCTCGGTTACGCCGGCAAGCGGGGCTATGTGCTGCTGGATCGGGAGTTGTATCTTCCCCAGGGTTGGGCCGAAGACGGCGCGCGCCGCCGGGCGGTCGGCATTCCAGACCAGATCGAGTTTCAGACCAAGCCGATGTTGGGTCGGCAGATGCTGGAGCGAGCCTTTCAGTCCGGTGTGTCCTGCGGCTGGGTGGCCGGAGATGAAGTCTATGGCCGCGACAGCAAACTGCGCCGCTGGCTGGAAGCGCGCCGTCAGCCGTATGTATTGGCGGTAGCCGCGGGCCAGCGCTTATGGCGGCAGGATATGCGCCAGCACCGCGTTGATGAGATCGCCGATCAACTGCCGAGGCGGGCATGGAAGCGTCTCTCTGCCGGGCAGGGCGCCAAGGGCGAAAGGCTCTACGATTGGACTCTGATGCCGTGGGCGGAGTGTGGGGGATGGGAGCATGCGCTGCTGGTGCGGCGCAGTCTGGAAGCCGAGCCCGAGTACGCCTTCTATTTCACCTATGCACCCAAAAAGAAAAGTACGTTGAAGACCCTGGTGGCCGTCGCCGGACAGCGCTGGGCTATCGAAAGCGCTTTCCAGATGGCCAAAGGCGAGTGCGGACTGGATCACTACGAAGTCCGGCACTGGCAGGGCTGGTATCGGCACATCACCCTGTCCATGCTGGCTCTGGCCGTTCTGGCGGTGCTGCGCGCCGGGGAGAAAAGAACCTTCCGCCAACAAGGTTTCCCTCAGCGTACCGGAAATCCTGCATTTGCTCGCTTCCGCGCCGCGCAGCGGCTGGCACGGCCTGGAACATCTTCTGCACTGGTCTGACTGGCGGAGACATCACCAATTCTTGGCACGCATCTACCACTTTCGAAAACCACAGATCCTGCTCTTTGCCCATTAATTACAACTGTAGTACTAGGATTCGCTTCAGCAACTTCGACCTATTCATCTCTTGACTCCATTTCCTCGTCATTCTTCCGTTCAAGAAAGAAGACGGCGCCATCGAGGCGCAATGTTGATTGGACTCGCAGTCCGCGGTATCTCACGCCAGCGATATCTAAGTCGTCCACCAGTCGCGGCAGAGCCGGGTTCTACGTTAGAAATCTTGGCATGTCTCCGGCACGTCTGCAATTTGCAAGGAGATATAGGTCGATCTATATCTTTCGATATATGCGTGGGTTGATCTATCCCAACGAGTGATAGGATGCCTGATCCGGCAGTCTACTCCAATTCAGCACGGCTTTCAGAATCGCAGCTTCGTCTTTTCCCACAATTCTCCCAAGGCCTTGTCGCGACTTTTTTCCCTAGCCCTTGCTCATTTGGGAGATATGCGCTTATAAGGGCGAGAGCCCGCCCGAAAACGCAACGTCCAAGCCACCAATGCTCCTGCTGTACCGCTCACCGGCACAACGGCGACGTGCCACACAAGTACGTGAGCGGCTTGGAAATTCGGGCAATGCAGCTCCAGCATTCCAACACCGGCCAGGCCGCCAAGCGTGCCTGCCGCGAATCCCGCGGATACGGAGTTAACCGCGAGGCCGCGCCGGAGCAGCAACCAGCCGAGCAACGCCGCGGGAATGGCGTGCAGTAAGCCGGCGAGCAAACACGCGATGCCGGCGGAGAAGAAGTGGTCGGTTCGATAATCGCGGAACAGAAACGCAAAAACGATAAGCAGCGCCGTAGTGCCGATTCCCAAAAGCGCGCCCGAAGAGATGCGGCGCAGGCTGCCCGGAATCTTTGCGTGGACGAATTCGCTTCCCGCCATCCAAGCGAGGATAGCGAGCGCTGGAAAGATCAGCGAACGCTCAAGCATGTCCATTTTTTCAAATCCGAAAAACCCGGCGCGGGCTGCTCCCGCCAGAGAAACGGCCGCGCAGACCAGCACCAGTCCGCACGTCATTACCCATGGCGGTGGCAGCAGGCGCACAGGGCGGAGCGTCGGCTTGATAGAGTCGGCAACACGTTGCAGCACCTCCGGTGCCAGTTCGTGCGGTGCTCGCCCAGCATTGTTCAGGACACCGTCAATCTCTTGATCTTTCACGACAGCTCCTCGCTCTGTCCCGTCTTGAACCTGGCGGCGCTCACGGTTACCCTTAATTTCTTGTACGCCCTGTGCACTTTCTGCTTCACCGACCCCACGGTGGAAGACGTGGCGCGCGCAACCTCTTCCAAAGACATTCCCGCCACCTTCATCATCTCAATCGCCTCACGCTCGCTCTCGGAAAGAGGAGCCAACAATACATCCAGAGCGTCAGAACGATGGGATTCTCTCGGGTCGGCCGCCAGTTCTTTTGTCATCGCCTCCAGTTGACGCTTGCCTACCGCAGTCCAGACCGATTTCCGATAGTGGTCCACGCGGACATGGCGTGCAATCGCGTAGAACCAGGGAAGGGCCGGCTCGCTAGGGCGATAGGTGTGCCGCACCTTGTGGATGCGAAGCCAGGTTTCTTGCAACAGGTCATCGGCATCTTTGCGGCTCTGAGATTGCGCAAGAAAGAACCGATGCAGCTGCGGGCCGATCCGCTCGATAAGATCTGTGGCCGCGGCATAATCGCCCTCTTGATAGCGAGCCATGAGCTTCTCAAGATTGCTGTCTGGATGCATGGGTTCGAATGCCTTCTTGCAATGATTATCCGGACCGGCTGGTTAATGCAAATCGTTTCGCTCTCAGATGCATTCACGAACCCATTTAAACCGCATGTTGAATAGTTCGATGAGAAGCGTCCGAAAGTTACGCGAAGTCAATTAAATTCAGAAGTCTTTAACAGAAAAATAAGTCGGATAGCCGACCGTAACTTTTCAGCGGCTCTGATCGAACATCAATCTGTGAAAATGCTCGGTATCCGGGACGTGGGCCTAAGTCGTGACAACGGGCATTTTCAACAGATTCCCCCTAAAGGAGATCGAAATGAACTCTCAAAGACGCCCTAACTCTGAACTGTGGCGCCCCGGCTTTACGCTGGCGGCGCTATGCCTCACCGGCGCACTGGCCGCTTCCGGCCAGGCGAATCGCAGCGCACTGGTAGTCACGAGCACGAACAACGCAAGCGGCAATGCTGTCGTCGTGTTCAAACTGGATACAACGGGAACGCCCTCGCTGGCATTGGGGCAGAACCTGCTCACGGGCGGAAAGGGCGGGGCGAGCGCAAACGCAGGAATCCTGCAGTTCAGGGGCGATTTGGGTGCGGTGGCCAACTACGGATCGAACACCGTCAGCCAATTGGTGCGGTACGGCAACTCCATCGCTATTGGAAAGACGATCGATCTGGCGCCCGATTGCACAAATCCGGATTCGGTCGCGTTGACTCAGGAGCATCTCTTCGTTGTAGGCGCCAATTGTGCCGAGAGTCATGAATGGCCTTGGGGCTTTGTGGATGGCCCCGTTGTGAGTCTCACGGATCCTTCGGCAGCGCAAATAGCGGTCGGCGAGAACTGGGCAGCCGTCACAATGAGCTCGGGATCTCTACTTCAATTGCCGCTTACGCATGACGATGGAGTGCTGAGCGGAACCAGTACCCCAATTCCGCTGCCCAGCGACGCGGACATGGTTCCGCTTGGGGAAGCATTCTGGGGAAACGTCTTGGGCTTCACGCCTGCCCACAGTCCTGACAGCTTCGCCATTGTGGACGAGGACCGGACGCTGACCCCGATCCTCGGACCAACCCCGTCGTTTCCCGTGAACGCCCCCTGCTGGGTGGCCAAAGGACCGGGGAACATCTGGTATACGGGCAACTCCCCTGGTGACGCGATCTCCATTTTCTTCAGCGACGGCCAGGGCGGCGTGTTTTACAAATCGCTGCCCTTGCCGGGCTCACCGACAGACATTACGGTATCTCCCGACCAGAAGTGGCTAGCCGTCATTTATGCAGCGGGCGGCAACGCTTATGTTGCCGTCTACTCAATCGACTCGCACGGCGATCTCACCCCTGTAGCGACCTCAAACCCAGTGGGCGTCGCCTCCTTCAGTGGCGTGGCATTCAGCGAATAGTTACTTCAAGCGTCCCGTCATGCCTGGCTGGCATTTCCAGCCAGGCGTGACGACGGTTTCGAGAGACCAGGAGTTTGGACAGAACCATATGCAACGCGCTCAATGGCTCTCAGTAGAGCCGTTGGTGCTACGGTTGGCGCTACGCGGTCGTCGTATAGCGCATCTTCAAGAAGACTCTCTTCCCTCGATACCACCAGGATCTTTGCAGAAGGCCACCGCCGGCGAATCAACCTGCTGGCGGCCTCAGAATCAAGCAAGGAGAGCGTGTCGTGAAGGATTGCGACTTGAATGGATTGCTGCGTCGAGATGATCCATAGTTGCCGAAGATCCGTTGCGATGGTGAGACGCGCGTTTGGCCTTCCGGAAAGCGCATCATAAACCCAATAACCGCGTTCAACTGGACCCACCGAGACCACTTGAATCGCGGTAGCAAACCGAATGTGCGCCGCATTCCGAGTTCCGACGGCTCTTTCGTCAGTTCTTTTTAGGACGTTGGCGTGGCTGCTCATGCGACCTCCCCGATTGTCAGAGCGTTCTTTTTGAGATTGGTCCCGAGGAGATTGCTGCGATGCGTGAGAACCTTCGCGAATTCGTTGATGGGTATCCATCGCGTAACCCGCGTAGGACTTGCCGAGGATGCAGGCACGATGGCAGGTTGAGAGAAAGGTTCAGGAACCGATGGTATGCTGTCGCGGAGCTCGTGCTCTCCAGATCCTTTGATCGGCCAAACGGAATACTTCGGCGCTGCTAACAGCGCCGTGGGCAGGAAGCAAAGGGAATACATCTTGTGTTCCTCCGTTGAGAATTCGCTTCGATATATAGTTCGTTTCGGAGCACACGGCAATAGCGCCAACCAGGGCGCGAGACCGCCGTGCCGACTACGCGAAAAATGAAGCGATCTGGAGGGGGAGAACGGAACGGAATCAGGAAATCGAAATATGCAACATCGCGCCTGCAGACAGGGAAAACGCTGACAATAGCACGGCTAAGGCGGGGGGACAGTTGGAAGGGAAGAGAGGATACCTGTAAATCGTGGACGAGAAGCGACCGGCCCTTGGGCCTTGAAGCCATCGCTTCAGAAATGTCGCGGGACTCAATCCACACATAGGCCGGAGCCCGCGATGAACGGGCTGCATGGCGATGAAAATGACAAAGCTTGAAACTAACCGCCCAAAAAATAACCGCAACCGTCAGTCCGGCAATGGCCAGAGCGAAAGGCCTGGATATTTGTCGCCATAATGGAAATCGACGTGCCCCCCACACCCTTGCGCGGAGAATGCATCTATGCGCGGCTCCAGCGATTTTCGTGAGTGGGTAGGTCTGCAGTTTCATAGAATTGCCAAAGCATTAAGTGTTGAATGCGGTCACAGATTGAGCATTCGACTGACCCGGTAGCTCAAAACTCAAGGCTGTGACCATGTAGCCGGAGGTCTTGCGTACCGGCTCGAGAAGTCTCACGCATCGACTTCAATTATCGCTATGCTGGCAGTTCGGACGTGTCCAAAACAGAACAGCGGTCGAACGGACATTCTTCCAGACTCGATGATGGCATGACAGTAGCACTCCTGTTGGGATAGCGGGCTGAGCCGGATATTCGAGATCTCTCCATAGATTGCCCAGGCCCTCAGCTGGCGCTCAGCCGGCGAGCTTAGATACGTACGACAGCGCAAGTTTGAAGCCTTGAAATGAGGGGCGCGTGGATTCAGGCGGAATTCAGACAACGCTTATGGCCTCCCGGCTACGGATTGTGTGTTTGGTTCTTCTCATCGTGCCCGGGTTTATGTTCGCTGACCCTGCACCATTCGATCTGGCTGGCCCAAAACTGGAAGTCAGAGTAATCCATGAGGGCAAATCCCTGCCGATCTCCGAGGTTCCAAACCTCTCGGCCGGCGATCAAGTGTCGATCAAAGCCGAACTTCCTCCTGGCCAGTCTGCGCATTATCTTCTTGTGGCGGCGTTCTTACGCGGCGCGACTAACCCTCCGCCGGAGGACTGGTTTTTCGCGTCGCAGACTTGGAATTCCAAAGGTAGAAGCGGGCTCAAGATCACGGTTCCCAAAGAGGCTCAGCAAATGCTCGTTTTCCTGGCCCCGGAGACCGGCGGCGATTTCAAAACGCTGGTCGGCGCCGTTCGCAGCCGGCCTGGCGCCTTCGTGCGCGCATCGCAGGATCTCAATCAGGCGACGCTCGATCGCTCCCGGTTGAAGGTCTATCTAGCCGCGATCCAAACCGTCAGCCAGACCGATTTCGACAATTTAAAAACTGCCTCACCGCTGCTCGCACGCAGCCTCGCAATCAAGTTCGATTCCGATTGCCTTCAGAAGATACCTGAACTGCAAGCCCCTTGTTTGATGCAGGGCCACGATGCGCTGATCTTGAATGACGGGCACAGCACCTCGATCGTTCAGGCGCTCACTTCAGGTCCCACCGGCGATCTGGCTTTGGCGTTGAGCACTACTCCGCAGGCAAATTCTGGCTTTACCAGCCCCTATATATCCTCTGCAATGGACATTGCGCGGATCATGGAGTCCTTCCGCACCGCCCAGTATCAATACATTCCCGCGCTGGCCACCGAGCAAGGCGATCAGTTATCGCTCGAGCTCAATTCTGTTCCCTCGTTTCAGAATCCCAAGTCGGTGCTGGTTGTTGCTCTGCCGGCAGTAGAAGCTCCCTTGATGCCGCCGCTCCATCCGGTCGATCCCAAAGAGGTATATTGCGCGGAAAAGACGGAGCTGGTTCTGCCCGCCGAGGGAGCGCCGTTGGTGTTTTCAACCGGCTACGCCCACGATATGGTTCTCCGTTTGAAGGGAAAAAACGGCAAGTTCGTCGATTTGCCTGTGAAGGCGGATGCCGAAAAGGGCGGATTTGTTGCAGACACTGCCGGACTCAGTCCCACCAACTTTGGGGATGCCCTGGACGGTTCCCTCCGCGGCTATTGGGGTTTTGAACCGTACAACGGCCCAGAGTTCAAGCTGGAGAATGCCCGCCCCCAACACTGGCAACTGGTTGATGACGATCAGCAGTCATTGATTGCCGGGCGGGATGACCTCGTGCATATCGAAACGGAAAACGCCGCTTGTGTTGACAGTATTCTGCTTCAGAAGCCCACCGGAGAAACCGTAAAAGCAGATTGGAAATCAACCGGCCCCAACCAGGTCGCGATTACCGTGCCGTTGAAAAAGGTCAAGCCAGGCGCACTGAAACTGTTGGTCAAGGAATACGGCAGCAAGGATCCCGACACGGTTCCCTTGCAAGCCTTTGCTCAAGCAAGCCACCTCGACAGCTTTACTCTCCATGCAGGCGATCTCTCCGGGGTGCTGAAAGGCAGTCACTTGGAGGACGTGAAAGAACTCACGCTGAATGGAGTCAGATTTAGACATGATCCGCTCCCGTCAACCAAGAACGCGGATGAACTGTCATTGATCACAGCCGATGTCAAAGCGGCCTACGCGCTCAAAGAGGGAGAAGCCACTACCGCCAAGGTCTTTCTCAACGACGGCCGCATCCTTAATCTCGAAACTACTGTGGCGTCGCCGCGTCCTAAGGTTACGTTGATCGGCAAAAGTGCTCAGCCCTCTGCTTCCATCACAGCCGATAAACTTCAGCTTGCCGACCAAGATGAGATTCCACAAAACGCTCATTTGACATTTTCGATTCATGCCCAAGTTCCGGCGGCCTTCACTGGCGAAGAAAAAATCGAAGTTGGCACGATCCACGGAGCGTATCTAACCACCCTCACCCTCAACAACGGCCTCACTCTTGAGGATTCTCAAGTCGCCGTGGCAACGCTCGACACGGGCAAGGCATTTGCTGCCTCTGCTTGGGGTCCACTCCGCTTCCGGTTGATCGAGGATGGGGTTGCGGGCGACTGGCAGCCTCTTACAACGCTGGTCCGTTTACCTGAGTTTGGCGATCTCAAGTGTCCAGACTCACCCGATCAGCTTTGCCAACTCACCGGCTCCAGACTGTTCCTTGTGGATTCAGTTTCCAGCGATCCACAATTCGTTCATTCCATTCAGGTTTCCGAGGGATTTCCCGGCTACTTCCTCTCGGTTCCCCGTCCCACCAATGGAGAACTTTATGTAAAGCTGCACGACGATCCTTCTGTAGTAAATTCGATAACTTTTCCAACGGAATCCCTACAGCCTCCGCCCGCTGCGATTTCCGCGGCTTCCTCAAAATCGGTGACGCATACTTCCAATCCTGCAGCCAGCGGCAGCTCCTCGTCCTCTGTATCAGCAGTGCAAGGCGCGGTTGTCGCACCTCTTTCAAAGCCTCCGGCCGCAAGTGCTGCACAGCCGGCTTCGCCCTCAGAAAAAACCACGCCTCAAACCGCACCCGCTGCGCCTCCCGAGACCAAGCAGGGGCCGAAGCCCGGTCACGGAGCCGCTTGATCTGGGTCTTCAAGCGTATTTTCGTCACCTAGGTCGCTGCCCTTCGTGGTTTCTCCAATGGAACGCGTTGATGGTTGCGAACCAACGCCTGCGGTAATGACAAAAACTGCAATCCAGACCAGGAACAGCCGGAATGAACAGAGATTCTATGAGGAGCTGACACGATCAACTGATTTGCGTGCAGTCATTTGGAGGCGGCAACTCTCGATTGCGGGCAGATTCCGGCAATTTGAACTCCAAAAATTTTCATTCGACTATAGCAACTAAATGATTAGTTGCGCGTCTGATCAACCAGGAAGGGCTAACGAACCCCTTCCAGCGATCCAAGAATTGTATGCCTCCAAAGAGATCCAACACGCTCACGCCAGCCGAGCTACGACTCATGAAAATATTGTGGGATAGAGGCGAATCGACGGTGGCAGACATGGTGACTGCAACCTCGTCCGAAACGGAACTGGCCTACACGTCCGTCCTCACAACCATCCGGATTCTTGAAACCAAGGGTTACGTGAGCCATCGGCCGGATGGACGAGCTTTCCTTTACAGCGCCTGCATTGGGGAGGTTGAAGCCGGCCGTTCCGAAGTTCGCCACGTGCTTCAGCGTTTCTTCGGCAACTCACGCGAGCGGCTCCTGCTCTCGGTGCTGGGCGATGATGACCTCCGTCCCGAAGAGTTGAATAGGCTAAAAGATGCTATTGCGAGTTTGCCAGACGAGAAATCGAACAAAGCCGCGGAGGAGCTTTAGATGGGCCCGTTGCTTCACATGATTTCACTCCTATCGGCCTCCGCGGTAGCTTCTCTCTTCTCTGCCATTTGGGAAGGAACTGTTCTGGCCGCCTGTGTGGTTCTATGCTTCCGCTTGTTGCCGGGCCTGAGCGCGGCTGCCCGGTCCATCATTTGGATGAATGTCTTTCTGCTGCTGGTGCTCTTGCATGTTCTTCCATTCTTAGGCGACCGCTGGTCTACGGGTAAGGGGTTGCATCCTGCTCCTTTCCTTCTTGACCCGCGATGGGGTTTTGCAATTGCCTGCGCCTGGGCAATGCTATCTCTCTGGAGAGGTACGCAACTGATCTTGAGTGCCATTCGCTCTCATGAAATAGCGGCGCGGGCAATCCCCATTCGAGCGGATGCGGCTTTGCACGCGCTGCTCCAGGTGAGACGCGGGAGCGGGCGTGGTCGCGGCGCTGAGCTTTGTGCCTCGGCGGAGATTGAACGCCCAAGTGTCTTTGGGTTCTTTCACCCGCGAATCCTTCTACCATCCGGCCTCTTCGAGCAGCTAGCTGCAAGCGATCTCGAGCAGGTTGTGACACACGAGATTGAGCACCTGCGCCGCGGCGACAACTGGACCAATCTGCTTCAGAAGGCAGCTCTTGTTCTTATCCCGTTGAATCCTGTTCTGCTTTGGGTTGAGCACCGGCTCTGCGCGGAGCGGGAACATGCCTGTGATGACCGCGTTTTGCGCTCGACTGGCGCACGGAAGGCTTACGCGATCTGTCTGACCCGACTGGCCGAATACTCGATGATTCGCCGCGAGCTGTTGCTGGCGCTCGGCGCTTGGGAGAGGCGATCGGAGTTGGTGCGGCGAATTCATCGCATTCTGCGGAGTCCGGATCAGGCGATCGCCGGCAAGCGAATGACGCTGGTCACCTGTAGTCTGATGATCGCCGCCTCAGTGGGCGCGCTCGCGTTGGCGCGTAGCCCCCAGTTGCTGAGCTTCGCTCCGCGCGCTCAATTGACCATGCAGGCTCGTTTCAATACAGCCTCCGGTCGTCAGCAAGCCCCCGTTCGAGAATTCAGCGGCTCCCCTGAACTGGTCAAGGCCGTCATGCCACAACCAAGACCCCAGACTGCATACGGCGTGGGGCATCGTCGTCCAGTGGCTGGGAAACGGAATGTGAGGCGGCCTCAGTCCCTCCCAAGCCAAACAGCCTGGGTCGTGCTGACGGAGTGGAGAGAGTCCGAGCCGCCGCCGCGCGTCATCATCGCAGTTTCTCAAGATCGAAGCACATCGTATGCCGCCGTTCCGCTAGCGAATGGCTGGCTGATCGTTCAAATCTAACCGCAACATCAACCAGGAGGAGTATCCATGTTCGCATCAACTAATCAATTAGTAGTAGCCGCAAGAAAGCTGGCAATCCCTGGAGCAATCGTGGGCGCATTCGCCTTGGGCGCCGCAATCTTCGTCGGCCACGGAAGCGTGCACGCAGCGTCGCCAATGGACGACAATAGCGTCTCTGCGCTCACCTCGCTCGATAACGCCATGGAGGCGGTTGCGGCGCGCGTAACTCCTGCCGTCATCAATGTCGCCGTGACCTCGAAGACGTCCAGTGAATTCTCCCCATCCGACGGTCAGATGCAAGGTATCCCGCCGGGCTGGAAGCAGTTCTTCGGGCCCATGTTCCAGCAACCCGCTCAGCCCCAGATCGAGCATGGCGTGGGCAGCGGCATCATCATCTCGCCGGACGGCTACATTGTCACCAACAACCACGTGGTCGATGGCGCCACGCAGATCAAGGTTACGCTGAACGATCGTCGCATTCTGAATGCGAAGGTCGTCGGCGTCGACAAGCTCACCGATCTTGCCGTGCTCAAGGTGAACGCCTCCGACCTTCCCTGCATCGTGTGGGGAGACTCAACCAGGCTTCAACCCGGCCAGACCGTGCTCGCCTTTGGCAGCCCTTTTGGGTACTTCCAGTTTTCGGTGACCCGCGGCATCGTCAGCGCAGTTAATCGGCCCAACCCTTATTCCGACGATGCGCGCAAGCCCGGCGGATACATCCAGACCGACGCGGCAATCAATCCAGGGAACTCCGGTGGTCCGCTCGTCAATGCGCACGGCGAACTGGTCGGCATCAACACCTTCATCATCTCCAACAGCGGCTCCTTTGCCGGCGCGGGATTCGCAATACCCTCGCAGATCGTGCGCGCCACCACTGAGCAGATCATCAAAAACGGCAAGGTCGAACACGGCTACCTGGGCATCGGGATGAATGACGTGACCCCCGAAAATGCCCACTTCTTCAATCTCAAAGATGCGACCGGAGCCATCGTTTCTCAGGTCATGCCGGACTCCCCGGCCAGCCGCGGCGGCCTAAAGACCGGCGATGTGATCTCGCAGCTCAACGGGCAGAAGATTGTCAACGGCAGCGCCCTCCAGGTAGCCGTCACCGAGATGTCTCCCGGTACGAAGATCGCACTGGGCGTAATTCGCGATGGCAAGCCAGTTACGCTCGACCTCACTGTCGGCCAATTTCATGGCAACTCCGAGGTGGCGAGCAACGGCGGCGACAACGATCATCCAAGCGGAAAGATTGGCCTCGATGTTAGCGATCTTACGCCGGACGCAAGGCAGCAATTCTCCGTGCCCGATCACGTGCATGGCGTTGTGGTCCAGAATGTTCGTCCTGGCAGTCCCGCCGATGACGCGGGCATCCAGCCTGGAGACGTTATCCTCGAGATCGACCGCAAGCCTGCCGATTCTGCCAGCCAGTTCGCGAGCGAAGTACGCCAGGACAAGGACGGAAAGGATCTTTTGATGCTCGTCTGGTCCAAAGGCAACTCAAGTTATCGTACGATTCACCCCGATCAGGACAATCAAAACGGCTAATTGGTCCGCAAGACGAGGTCGCCGAGAATCAACTCGGCGGCCTTCTCTCGCTCGCTATGCCGATGCTTCTTAGGGCGCAATCTTTAAAGTCCAGCAATTAGTCGCGCAAGAACACTTGCAGCAATGACTTGTGGACCTTGATACGGCCGTCGTATTCGACAAACCCAAGCTTGCGAAATCGGTTCATGAAAAGATTGATTCGGGGGCGGGTGCTGCCGATCATGCTTGCCAGGACCTCTTGCGAGATGGGCGGTATCAGTGTCAGTTCCCCCTCTGACGGAACCCACTCTGCCATGAGCAAGAGCAGTCGCGCCAGTCTTCGTTCAGCGGAATTGAAGAGTTGATCGACCAGATTTGCCTGGGTTCGCAAACTGTTTTCGAGCAGAAACAGCGAGAACATATCTGAAAACACACGTTCCTCGTGCATGACCCGAAGAAACTCCTGTCGCGATACCCTGAGCGCTGTACATACATTGATCGCAATTGCATTCGTTACGCGTGGCCCCGGCTCAGCCTCCATCGCCTTTTCGCCGAAGAAGCTGCCGGAGTTTACCAGCCGTATCGTTGCTTCCTTGCCGCCTGCGGAAATAACGGTGATCTTCACGCGCCCTTTGTGCAGATAGAAGACGCAATCGGCCGGGTCTCCCTGGGAAAAGAACGCCTCGTCCCTATCCAATTGAACGATTCTCCGCCCCGGCCCAGCATTCGCCAGATAGGCAGTAACGTCAAATCCAGATTGGGTTTCCTTCTCCATCGCCTTTGCCATCGCTGTCGTAGGTAGGCTTAAGCCGCTCGCCTTCGAGGGCATTGCTGTGCTGCCACCTACCGCCCGTCGTACAGGGCGTCGAGGTAGCCGTAGAATACGCCTCCAGCAGCCGGTTGCCAAACGGGTCACCACCGCAGAGACGAAGACCTTCAGCCAGGGATCCCGCTTCAGAAGTCATGATTCGGATGGTGGAGGTTCGAGGTCTCCCAGCGTGGCGCTTCCATCCCCGGTCTCGAAGGCGAGACCGGGGGCACCCATCTTCTTGTGGGAGAACTTAGTTTGCTCCCCGGGACCGTGGCCACCCGCCGCTCACCTCCACCTCCAATGTTTTTTACCAGGGGTGTTCCCTTGCCCGCAGGAATGGTATACACTGGCAACGTTTAGCCAAGCAACCTGTTGTCATTGGGCGTGAACCATTGACTCGTGCCAGTTTTTCGGGTGCCAGCCCTTGGTAGATGGGGCGATACTTGAAGGGGATTATCCTCGCCATTCGTTCCTATCTCTTTATTTATGTTTAATTTGCGTTGATGTGATTTCCTTGGTTTGATTTTGGCCGCGTGCCCAGGCGGGTGCGTGCCGCTCCACGAGGAGTCACATATGTCCGCTTCCACCAGTCAAAGAGTGTCGATGAGGGTGCTGCGTGCGCAGTTCGGCCTCAGCCTGCTTGCAGCCGCCCTTTTTGCGCTTCCCGGCGTGGCGCCGCTCGGCGCCCAGAGTTCCACCACAGTGAGCGTGGACGCCAGCAAGAATCAGCACGCCATCAACCCCAACATCTACGGGTTTGGCATGTTCATGAACTCGGATGACGTGGTGCAGTCGGCGCAGCTTGCCACTATGAACGCTCCGGTCCATCGCTTCGGGGGCGACCTCAACAGCACGTATAACTGGCAGCAGGACGCCTGGAACCTCAGCAATGACTGGTATTGGGAGAGCTATGCCCTGAGCAATCCGCTCGTGGAGGGCGGCTTCGCCGACACGTTCATCTCCGCGAGTGAAGCCGCCAACTCCGAACCGATCATCACGGTTCCCATGCTTCCCTGGATCGCCAAGACTCAATCCGGCAGTTCAGGCTGTGGGGCTTCGCTTTGGTCGTTCTCGGTCAAGAAGTACGGGGCGCAGGAATATGAACCCGGCCACCTGGCAGACGGCAGCGATCCCTACTGCACCGACGCCGGCACTGGAGTTATTAACGCATATTCCAATCCAATTACATACATTACCGGCAATAACCCCAACGATGCTTACACGCCCAACAGCGTCGCCATCCAGACAGCATGGATCAACCACTTGATCACCAAGTGGGGGCTGTCTACGACTACCACTGGAGTCAAGTACTACATGCTGGACAACGAGCCGTCGGACTGGATCGGAACCCATCGCGATGTCCATCCAAATCCGGAGACCTATGACGAGCTGTGGGCCGATATTCAGGCTTACGCGGCTCCCATCAAAGCTGCCGACCCAAATGCGAAGATTATCGGTCCTGAAGAGTGGGGTTGGTGGCCAATGTGGCTGAGCTCAAAAGACCAGGCCGGCGGAACCGGCGCAGGCTCCGATTACGCTACCCACGGCAATATGTACTACTATCCCTGGCTGCTCAGCCAGCTTGCCGCGTATAAGCAGGCCAACGGCGTCAGCCTGATCGATATATTGAGCGTTCACTGCTACAGCGATACCAATTCGAATTACAACCAGGATACGCGCATGCTTTGGGATCCGACCTACACGGATGCCGGCGGCTGGTTTGCCGACGGCGGCCAGAACGGGGGAATTGTGGACTACATTCCCACCATGCAGGCCTGGGTCAAAGCCGCTTTCCCCAATGGCGATGGGCCGCAGGTCGGCTGCACGGAGTACGGCGGCTGGGGAGAAGACGACACGACCCTGGCGGGAGCAACCGTTCATGCCGACGTGCTGGGCATCTTTGGATACTACGGCTTCGAGATGGGAGCCTATTATGGAATTCCTCCCAACCCCGCCATATTGGCGTATAAGATGTACCGCAACTACGACGGCAAGCTCTCCACCTTTGGAGACACCAGCGTACAGACCACGGTTGCTAATCCCGATAATTTATCCGCGTTTGCCGCGGTGCGAACGTCCGACGGCGCAATGACGGTGATGGTGATCAATAAGCAGACGAGCAGTACAACGGTCACGATCAATCTGGCAAACTTCTCGAGCGGCGGCAAGGCGCAGGCCTATCAGATCTCCTCCGCAACCCAGACTTCCATCAACAGCCTGGGCAGCGTGACGGTCGCAGCCAACGCGATCAGCGCCACCGTTCCGGCACAGAGCGTCACGCTCTACGTGATTCCGGCCGTCACGGTTGCGCCTACCGCGCCGACCGGCCTGACAGCCGTGGGCGGCAATGGGCAGGTTACGTTGAACTGGACGGCAAGCACAGGCGCAACCAGCTACAACGTCTACCGGGGCACGACAGCGGGAGGCGAGAGCGCGACACCCATAGCCACCGGTGTTACCGCCGTGACCTATGTCGACGGCACGGTGACGAACGGTACGAAATATTACTACGAAGTAGCCGCCTTCAACAGCATTGGAACCAGCGGGATGTCCAACGAGGCCTCGGCCACGCCGTCGAACACCGATCCGTTGTTTACGGCCACGGCTACGGCCGCGCCCGCCTCCGTTCAGCAGGGAAATAGCACCACGCTCACGGTTGCGGTCAAGTGCACGGAGAACTCGATGACCGGCGGTTCGGTTTCGATCGTTGTTCTCGATCCGAGCGGCAACGTGGTGCAGACTACGCCTGAGGCTTCTCAGAGCTTCACCAATGGCCAGACGCAGACCTACAACCCGACTGTTGCTATAGCCGCATCCGCCACGGTGGGAACCTACACCGTGGAAGTGAATGTTTCCGGCTCCAGCGGGCAGTTGTGGACCGCGATTCCCTCGGCCGGCACATTTACGGTGGCTGCGGCGCCGCCTCCGGCAGCTCCGGCCTTTACCATTACCGGCAGCGTCTCTGACCCTTCGGTCAGCGCCGGTGGCAGCACTCCGATTACCGCCACGTTCACCGATACGGGCGGTGCTCTCACGAATGGCAATATTGAAGTGGTGGTTTATAACGGTAGCGGTACAGCTGTTGGTAGCAGCGCCGATTGCACCGCGGCTTCGACTACGAATAACAACGTAAATATTGCCGCTGGTGGAAATCAGGTAATCAGTTGCACGTGGACG
>Ga0182016_10001502_pt1 | contig 28435 bp, 19 predicted proteins | sample 712S2MmetaG_FD_120491 | JGI IMG/M metagenome (GOLD analysis project Ga0182016, IMG submission 120491) | Permafrost microbial communities from Stordalen Mire, Sweden - 712S2M metaG | ecosystem: Environmental > Terrestrial > Soil > Wetlands > Permafrost | place: Sweden: Stordalen | collected...
AAAGACGAGTCACTCCGCAAGCGCGTGGAGAAAGATTTGGTCATGATCCAATTTAACCGGCCCTTAGTGCGGTCCTTTTTTGGGGCGAAAAGTGTAGCCTATGCTGCTGCCTGATCAGTATTTTATATTTGGCGGCATAATTTAGTCTTGCGCTCCTCTGGAGTAACAACGAATGTCGGGTCGTGGATTTTTGCCGGGGCAGTTTCAGTTATCTTGCATTCAGGTCCACAAATCGAGATATGCCAAAAGCCAAGTGGAAACCAAAAGCGATTAGTGACGAAGCAAAGGCCTGGCTGGCGAAGCCAATCAATCAGCGGCTTTTTTGCGACGAACCGCAGGCCGAACTTGAGCAGTTCTTGGATGGGGACGATATACTGCTGGGCGCGGTGTCATTTGATCTTGGCCAAATATCCTTCAGGTATTCAGTTCTCGCGGAAGCCAAAGTTTTAGACCGGCCCGAAGAAAGCCTGGAGCATCTTATCCAGTCCCAACAATACAAGCTCAGGCAATATCAAATGTTCATAAGGGTAAATGCGCTTGACCATCGGTCGGAAAAACAGGGTAGGGTTGCTTTCAACGAGGCGGGCCTATTCTTGGCCCGTCTCATCGCGCTCGGATATTTTGCGGAGGTGGAGACATTATCCTCGCGCATGCTTTTGGCGCTGAGAGAAAATCTGTATTATGGAATTGAAACTACGAAAGCAGCCCCTTTTATTTTCGATTTGTATGCGAAATCGCGAGGAGAATTCATTTCTTTTGAGGGCTTTGACGTGGAACGCGTTGAAATTTACCAAAAAATGGTCGAATTGCTGCCAAGCGCCAGCTTGGGGGAGGTCCTTTCGAGCGTGACCAAAGCCTGTGACTACCACGTGGAGCGGGGGCAGTACAGTGATGACGAGGTGGACTATGAATATGATTCCGACTTGGACAGGATCTTTCCCGCCGAAATTCTAGCCTTTCTTCGGTTGCGTCAAAAAATGGGTTTGACTGCGCCGGAAATAAGGCACCTCGTTCTTAATAACCCGCTGGCAAAGCTCCACGAGCCAAAACCATTCCCTGACGATCCTTTTTTAGATCGAGTCATTCAAGCCGCGGATGTGTTGTTGCGGGAGCAAGAGGGGCAGTGAGCGGCCTCAGGACTGGCGCTGCCGTCCAAAATAGAATTCGCAATTTCTGGAAGTAATCCCGGTCAGGTATCAACGGCTGACACCATCGCGCATCAGCCGTCAATAATTCTCGGTGTCGGATCCGGCCGACTGCCGGCCACGACCGCGCCATTTCTCAAAAACATCCGGTTCGGTTTTTTTCCACGCCACGAGGGGACCCGCCTGGCATTGCAGTTCGAGCACCGTCCCCGGACCGGGTCCGAGGGCTTCGCGCAGTTCCGGCGGGATACTGATTTTGCCGTCGTCCGAAACAACCGTGCTGGTAGAGCCAAGGTCGGGAGTGCCGCCCGGAAATCAATTCGGATTGAGAGTCGAGAGTCACTGATTAAAGATTTGTCAATGGTCATTTGTGGGACGCGGCCCCAATCGCCTTTGCGTTTAAAATAGAGACAACGAATGTTGAATTAAGGCGAAATCTGCAAGCAAATTGTGGGAAGTGCCATGGAAGTGGGTGGCGTGATCGCTCAAGGTCAGGCGGTGGGAAGAAAGACATGAAACGCAAAGGCGCCATGACCCAAAGGCGCAAAGCCTGAGCACTATGAGAGGCGAATGGTTTTCTCATCCACAAAGACCAAGCCCCGTGAGGGCGGCCCGCCTCGGCCCATGTTTTGAGCAAGGGCGGAATCGTTTTCCGATCATAGGTCACGAGCGTCCGACCTTGTGCTGCGGCCGCGCCAAGCAGCAACTCGTCAGGCAAGCCCAGCAACCTGCCGCGTTCCCATGCCGAAAGATCGCCGTGACGGCGATTTTTCTCGACCTGCTGCCGGACGCCTTTTACTTTCGCCTCGCACTATGAAACGAATTGTTTTTCGCTTGTCTTGCTGGCTCGCCGCAGCCGCTTCGCTGCTCCAAACTGCCCGCGCGGCGGACACCGCGCCGTTGCGCGAACGGCTGAAAACGTTGCCCTTCAAAATAGCCTGCGAGAGCTATGTGGAGGGCAATTGGGAAATTTTCGTCATGAACCCGGATGGCTCGGACGCGGTGAATCTGACGAAGACGCCGGACCTCAATGAGCATTATCCGCAGGTCTCTCCCGATGGCACAAAAATGTGCTTTGTCGCGGACAAAGGAGAGGGACGCGACGCGGTCCGCAGCCTCTACGTCATGGATATTGACGGGCAGAACCGGAAAAAAATCGCGGAGTACGCGCGCGAACCGTTTTGGTCACCGGACGGCAAAGTCATCGGGTACCTTGACCAGGAATATCCCAAGTTCAACGTCATTGATTACTACACCAAAGGGATGAATTTTTACGAATTGGAATCAGGCAGGATCACGCCGCACCCCAATTATACGAACTTGCATCATCTTTATAACCCCAATTTCTGCGCGAATGGCAAATGGATCGTTTCCACGGTCCACGCCGGAATGGGTTTTGACCATGCTATTTTGCTGATTGAGGCGCACGGCGACAAGATCATCAACCTGAAAATTCCCGGGTGCCGTCCGCGTTTTAGCCCGGATGGCAAACAGGTGGCGTGGGGCGCGAACGATAATGAAATTGTGGCCGCCCCCATCAATACCGATTCCGATGAACCCAAAGTGGGCGAGTGGCTGATTCAAGTCCATGACGCCACGAATAAGATTTATCATGCCCGATGGTCGCCGGACAGCCGGTACCTGAGCTTCAGCCGCGGGCCCGACGGCGAGGGAGATTTAAAGAAGGCCGGAACATTTGAGGCCGCTTGCGAGATCATGGGTGTGTATGCGCCGGGTTGGAACATTGGCGTTGTGCCCGCCACGGAGCCAAAAATCGTGGATCTTAACCACGCCACCGAGGCCGATTACTCCATGCTGACAACCAATGGCTTGAGCAATAAGGAGTCCGTCTGGTTTCGCCCGCACAGCAACTAAGGGGAGGGTCCGTGGCTCGAACAGCCTGCATCATCAGCCTGGCGGCGGGATTGGTTTTGTTAAGTTCCTGCGGCAAGCAGGCCCCCGAAGAGGCGGCCAAAAGCCCCGCTCCATCCGGGGTCGCCTTACCAACGTCACCCGTGGAAGTGGTCACAAAATCAGGGGTGGGGATGGTTTTTTTACCGGCGGGCGAATTTTTGATGGGCACCAGCCAGGGCAACGCTGACGAAGGCCCGCCCCACAAGGTCAAGCTCAGCAGTTTCATGATGGACAAATATCCGGTGACTCACGAGATGTTCACCAAGGCGCAGGTGCCCAACCCGTCGCATTGGCAGGATAATCCCAATAAACCGGTGGAGCGCGTGCGTTGGCGGGACGCGAAGCAATACTGCAACGAGCGGTCATTGCTGGAAGGTCTGAAACCTTGCTACAACGAAAAGACCATGGATTGGGAGTGCGATTACTCCGCCAACGGTTATCGCCTCCCAACCGAAGCCGAATGGGAGTACGCCTGCCGCGCCGGAACCGACGGGCCGTACGATTTTGGGCAAGCGGACAAGCTCCGGCAATACGCCTGGTTTGCGGATAATTCCGAGGAAAAAACTCATCCGGTTGGGCAAAAAAAGCCCAACCTTTGGGGCTTGTTCGACATGTATGGGAATGTTTCCGAGTGGTGTGAGGATGTTTATAGCCCCACTTATTACGCGGAGAGCGCCCCGATTGATCCGCACGGACCACCCAGTCCCGGCAAGGATGTCAAACGCGTCATGCGCGGCGGTTCCTGGAAAGCGAGTGCCGCGATGTGCCGGGCCACTTTTCGGCAAGGGCAGCGCACGGGCGATACGGACGCCTGCTTCTACACGGATTATTGCGGCTTTCGCTGTGTCCGGCGGGTTTCCGCCGAGGAGTTACAACCATTAAAATCGAACTCGAAATGAGGGAGCGCAGTCAACCGGCAGGGGCGTCCCGCCGGGACGCCTGGACGCCTCGGCGAGGCGTCCCTACCATGACCTAACTGGCTCCCCTCGCCATGCTGTTTCACACCTGGCCGTTTTTGGTCTTCATGCTGATCGTTCTGCCGGTTTTTTATTCCTTGCGGAAGACCCGGCTATGGATTCCGTGGCTGATGGCGGCTTCCTACTTCTTCTACGGGTGGTGGAACCCTTATTACCTGCTGCTCGTCTTTTACTCGACGGTTTTGGATTACTTTTTGGTCGCGCTCATGGACCACTGCCCGCGAGGCGGAAAGAAGGTCGAAGTCGCCGCCCGCCTGTTCCGCCTGCGCTTTGACGATTGGGTGCTGAAAACGGCGTTTCTGGTATCCATGGCGGCGACCATGCTGTTGGTGGCGGCGGCGGTGTGGGGTCCTGAAAATCTTCGGCCCACCCTGGCCGCGTTTGGGGTGATCGTGCTGCTGATGGCTTTAGGGGCGCTGCTCAGCAACCGCCGCATTTGGCTGCTGATCAGCCTGGTGAACAATCTGGCGCTGCTGCTCTTTTTTAAGTACGGACATTTCGCGGTGGAGAATTTGAACGCGCTAGGCACTTGGTTCCATTGGACGTTGAAATTGCCGGAACCTTCCACCCTCATGCCCTTGGGATTTTCCTACGTGCTGCCGGTAGGCATCTCCTTTTTCACGTTTCAATCCTTGAGCTACACCATTGATTTTTATTTTGGCAACGTGGAAAGGGAGCGCAATTTCTTGCGCTTCGCGACCTTCGTCTGTTTTTTTCCGCAGTTGATGGCCGGCCCCATCGAACGGGCCAAGCATCTGCTGCCCCAATTTCGCGAATTTCCGCCCATCCGGCTGGAGAATTTTACGGATGGCGTGTCGCTTTTTTTGGTCGGTTTGTTCAAGAAGCTGGCGTTGGCCAACTATTTGGCGTTCTACGTTGAGCGGGTCTATGACAATCCCAAAAATTTCGGAGCCCCGGCGCTCCTGCTGGCGACTTTTGCCTTCGCCTGGCAGATTTTTTTCGATTTCAGCGGTTACACGGACATGGCCCGGGGCGTGGCGCGGCTGTTGGGTTTCAATTTGATCCTGAATTTCAACAACCCGTATCTTGCCACGGGCTTGGGGGAATTCTGGGGGCGCTGGCACATCAGTCTTTCCTCCTGGTTTCGGGATTACGTTTATATTCCGCTCGGCGGCAACCGGAACGGGGTCTTCAATACGTACCGTAATTTGTTCATCACGTTTCTTCTCTCGGGCATCTGGCATGGAGCGGCTTGGACGTTTGCCATCTGGGGAGCTTTGCATGCTTTTGGAGTCATGGCGACGCGGGAATTGGAACGTTCGGCTCTCTATCGAGAGCGCGTGCCGCGTTTTCTCAAGCAGATCGGGGTCTTTGTCTTTGTTTGTTTCACCTGGATTTTTTTCCGGGCCGAATCGCTCAGTGACGCCTGGTTGATCATTGGGCGGATTTTCAACTCGGTTTGGTCCGATCCGCAAATTCCCTGGTTGATGCTGGCGTTGATCGGGATGATTTGGCTCTACCAATTCCTCTACGAATCGCGTTATCGGGAGTGGTTGCGCATCGGTTTCGTGCGGGTGGGTCTCGCGGCGTTGATGGCGATTTATATGTTTCTCTTTTCCTCGGGGGGCGGCGCGTTCATCTACTTCCAATTCTAACCATGGAAAAGACGCCAAAGGCCCCCCAAGCCGCAACCCCGATGGTCAACGAGATGCGGCTTAATGCCTGGCAGTGCCTCATGGCGCTGGGGATTATTCTCCTCGTCCTCGTCCTCACGCCCAGGTTGTGGAAGAGTATGGAGCATTTTGAGACCGGCCCGGATTACCGCATCCCTTACGATCTGAGCAAGGATTACTGGCTCTACCAGCGACGGCTGGATGACCGCCTCGATCCGCGCGGCATTGTGATGCTGGGCGACTCGGTAATTTGGGGAGAATATGTATTACCCGATGGAACCTGGTCGCATTTTCTCAACGCCGAGACCGGGCAGACGAACAAATTCATCAACGGCGGGGTCAACGGTTTGTTTCCGCTGGCGATGGAAGGTCTTGTTGACAGTTACGGTCGCGCCTTGCGGCACCGCAAAGTCATTCTCCATTGCAATCTGCTTTGGTTGAGCAGCCCCAAAGCGGATCTGCAAATTGATAAGGAGGAGAAATTCAACCACGCGCGGTTGGTGCCGCAATTTACGCCGCGCATCCCCTGCTACAAGGCGGACGCCAACGAACGAATGGAAGCCATCGTGCAGCGGGAAGTGAATTTCAGTGCGTGGGTGGAGCATTTGCAATGCGCCTACTTTGGACAAAGGAGCATTCTGGATTGGACCTTGCAAGACGACGGCAATGATCCCCCGCGTTATCCCAACAGCTACAAGGATCCGCTGGCGCAAATCACCTTCGTCGTTCCCGGTCCGCCCGTTGATGACCTGCAACGCGGGCCAAAAAGCCCCCGCCATAAATCGTGGACGCAAAATGGCGGGGCCACACCCTTTGAATGGGTCGGTTTGGACACTTCGTTGCAGTGGGGCGCTTTCCGGCGCGTGGTCAAGACTTTGCGTGAACGCGGCAATGACGTTTTTGTCATTCTCGGCCCGTTCAACGAACACATGGTGGCCCAGGAAAGCCTGCCGCCCTATCGCAAGTTGCGGGAGGGTGTTCTTTCCTGGCTAACGGAAAACAAAATCCCGCACTTGGCTCCGGCAGTCCTGCCCAGCCCGCTCTACGCCGACGCCAGCCATCCGCTCACGGACGGCTACGCGCTGCTCGTGCGTCAGACCTTGAGCAACAAAGATTTTGCGCAGTGGGTGCGGCGCCAGTAGAGGAGCCTTACGGTTGATCCGCATACGCCTTCACGTCGCGGGCGGCTTTGGTTTCCAGGCCGGGTTTTTGCAGGAAACCGAGGTCGCGGAACCAGTCGATGAAACGGTCTTGCCAGGTGCCAAAGGGAATGCCATAGCGATCCGTCAACCCTCCGGTCATGTGGCTGCCGTCGCTCAAAGGATCGCCCGGATGGCGGCCAGTGCCGTAAATGTGCATCTCCACATTGGGGATTCCTGTCCGCAACATCGCGCCGAAATATTCATCGGCCCAGATCGCATGAACGCGGTCCCCGGCCCCGGCGCAAGTGATAAAGGCCGGCGGGGTGTTGCTGGGAATCGAGGGCTTGCCTCCGCGCGCAAACGGGCTTGGCCCGGGATAAATGATGCCGACGAAATCCGGCCGTGAAGAAATCCCCGCCAGAGGATCGCCGGGAGCGTTGTTGGTTTTGTCGAAGTCCGCGAAGAAGATCGCCGCCGGGGCGGCCAATTCCGCTCCCGCGGAAAAGCCCATGATGCCTATTTTCGCCGGATCAAGGTGCCAGTCCTTGGCGTGAGCGCGGACCAGGCGGATGGCTTGCAGGGCGTCGTTCACTTCGTCAGTGCGGGGGTTGTAGCCATCGTGGCGGAGGCGGTTGCGGAGGATAACCGTATTGACGCCGTAGTTGAAAAAGTAGGGGACGAAATCGGACGCTTCGGTGCCGACGTTGAGGGTATTGTGTCCGCCGCCCGCCGCCAGAATAACCGCGGCACCGGTGTTCAGGCCGCCTTCCACGGTATGAACTTCGATGGAAGGGTTGTGGATATTGACAATGCTGTTGATGCGTCCGGGAACGGAGCGGCTCATGTTGTATTGCTCGGCTTCGCGGACGCGCGCCGGGTTCAGGAAGGGCGAACCAGCCGGATAGAGCGGGAGGACGACACCGCCCGGCAAGATAGCCTGGGGAGCGTACGGAGCGTCGTTCGTCGGGCCAGGCTTTGGAATATTCTGGGGCGGCGGGAGAGACTCTTGCGCCAAGGCGGAAACAGATAAAATGAAAAGAATGACCGCGGAGAGTTTCATGCCTGTTTATTTGGCCGGTGATCCGCCAGGGGAAGACGTCTGGCCGTCTCGCGCCGCCGGGCCGCGGAAAGAACGTTCAACCTGGTCGGTGGAATCGGTCGAAACCGGTTGGTCGCGCCAGAGCCAGCGCATCATGCCGGGGAAAATGGCGCCGCCCTGCTTTTGTCCGTGGTTGCCAATGCCCCAGGTATAATTGACATCGTAGCCTTTCTCCGTCAGCACTTTCATCAGGCGCACATTCTGATAAAACCAATCTTTATTCTTTTCCTCCGGCGGACGGCGGTTGTCGTTCCGGCCATCCTGCATGAAGATGCGGATGGGCTTTTTTTCGCTCTGGGCCACCAGTTCGGGGTAAATGTATTCCCCGCGCAAATCGGTGAAACTGCCCACGAAGGTAATGACTTTGCGGAAATCGTCGGGCCGAAACCACGCCACGGAAAAAGCCGCACAGCCGCCGGAACTGGCCCCCATGATGCCGTGCAGTTCAGGATCGGTGGAAATGTTGTACTCCTTTTTCAAGGCGGGCATCAATTCTTCCACGATGACGCGGGCGTATTTCTCCGTTGGAGGATTGTATTCTTCCGGACGGTTGGAATCGCGATCGCCCCAGTTGCTGGAAGTCGGTTCTGGTTGATCCGGGCGGCGTCCCGGATTGATAAAGACTCCCAGCATGACGGGGATCTCGCGCCGAAAAATAAGGTTATCCAAAACGTTTTGCGCCTGCACATCGCCCGGTTCGGCCATCATGGCCTGGCCGTCATTGAAGACCATGACCGCGGTCGGTTGCGACGGATCGTATTGTGCCGGCACATAGACCCAGTAGGTATGCTGGGTGCCCGGAAAGACGTTGCTCTGAATGATTTTAGGCCCGAAAAACTTCCCTTTCGGCACGCCCTCCATCGGTTTGGAATCGGGGCCCAATGTATAAAAGAAATCGTTTGAATTGGACGGCTTGCGTCTGGCCTGCTCGCGCATCGGCTGCGGAGCATTGGTCGTTGCGTCGGGAGGACGACCATTCGCGGGCAGCAGGGCGAGGCTTAATGCGGCGCATCCCAACAAATTCTTCATCATGCCGCTACTCATACTTACTGTTGGGCTTGGAAGCGGACGAGGGCAAGCCGGGTTGCGGGTGAGCATGGACATAACTGTCCACGTCTTTGGTCACGATGAGTTGCCCCCACATGATCAGATAGTGGCCAGGATAACTGCAAAAATACTCGTATTCTCCCTCCTCCGTCGGCGCGGTGAGTTTCAAGGCCGTTTTCTGCCGCGGCTCGATCAGTTTCGTGGCCGCGAGAATGTCCGGGCTTCCGGGAACAAAAGCGCGGCCGTCGTCGTCCAGATCGCTTGGTTTCATTTTGCCGGAAATCAAGCCCACTTTTTCGCGGGTGCCGGGCTTAACGAGGACCAGGTTATGCGGCATGAAATCGACGTTCTCGAACCTGATTTCAAAAGGCTGACCCGCCTCCACCACCAGCCGGGACGTGTCATAGCGCATTTGTTCCCGGACAGTTCTTATCACAAAGATGGGCACCCGCACGCCGCGCAGATCCCCTTGGAAACTGGCGGAAGGCGGGGTTGGGAGCGAGGCGGCGAGATCGCCGGCCAATTGCACAGTGGCAATGTAGTCTTCAGTAGTCCGGTCGCTGACGGGAACCGTTTTGGCCCAGGCCACCAATCCGAGTGAGGCCTTGGCGGCAGCTTCGCGGGCCCGCGGCCAGATCGAAGGTGAAAGGACACGCAGCGCCTGGGCGGCAGACGGGACTTCGTCGCCACGGGCGATCACGGCGGATAGGGCGGTGAAAATCGCTTCGGGATCATGGTTCATCGTGGCCAGGGCGCGAATGGCCGCACGGCGAATTTCGCGTTCATTTTCTCCAGATAGGGACCAACCGGCCTGTAACTGGGGCAGCGGGTTGTTTAACAGCGGACGGACTCGTTCATAAGGCTTGGCGCGGAGGTCCGAATCGTTGAGGAAAGGAATGCCGCTGAGCATGTCGGCGAAAGCCGCGGGCGATTGCAGGGCGTCCTTCCAAACAGAGTCAAATGAATTATCCGTGACCGCCAGGGCGGCCCAGGCGGCCTGGCGGACTTCCGGGGCTTGGGCGCTCAACGCCAGCTTGGCCAGGCGGCCGCGCTCCCCTTTCAACTGATCGCGCGCCTGCCAGGAGAGCAAATGGGCGAAACTCGCCTGCGCCGCTTGGTCCGTGTCCAATTGCGGTTCAAAGATGGCAAAGAGTTGTTCGACCCGGCTCGTTTTTGCTTTTTTGGCCAGCTTGCCCAAGGCATTGAGGCGGTCGGTATCCGTAGCGTCTTTGCGCTCAACCAGGGCTTTTAGAGTGGGAATGGAGTCGGGCAATTTCAGCACCTCGGCTGTGTCCAGGGTGCGCACCAAATAAGTGAGTCCCGGCGGATTATCCACGGCGATGAGTTGGTGATCGACCAGGGCTTGAAGCACCCAAGGTTTCAGTTGGCGCAGAGTTTCGTCCAGCGCGTACTGCAGGTAATAATCCATCGGATGCTTCAGCGCGGTCAGGGCTGCATCCGCCGCCTCGGCGGTGCGGAAAAAGCTGGCGCCGCGCACGCCCTCCAGACGGACGCGCGGGTTGGGATCGTCCGCCAGCTTTTTAAAGAGGCCAATGGCACCCGGCACGCGATCCCGCCAGTAACAAAGAACCCGCCCCGCCGCGGCGCGGGCTTCCGCTTGCGGAGAATGGAGCATACGCAGGAGCAGATCGTGATTGACGACATTATGCCATTGATAAACCCACAGGGCCTCCATGAGGTTGTGCTCATAAACCGGGTCTTGGGGATTGAGTGTCTTTATCCATTCGCTCATGGCTTGGAGAACGCTGGCGGTTTCGCGTTTGCCCAATTCAATTTTGGCCAACTCGCGAGTCCGGTTTTCCGGTTCCTTGAGTAACTCCAGCAAGGCCGGGATCGGCTGGCCGTCGATTTTGGGCTGGGTCAATAAGGGACGGCCTTCATAGGTGATGCGGTAAATACGGCCATGATCCTGTTCACGGTTCGGATCGCGCAAGTGATGTTGCATGTGGCCAATAAGCGGCTTGTGCCAGTCGCAAAAATAAATCGCGCCGTCGGGTCCGATACTAACCGCGACCGGGCGGAAATTCGGATCCGAGGAACTGACCAAGCTTTCCTGCAACTCGCCCTTCACGCCGGACCCATCGGGGACGACTTTGACCAGGTAAATGCCCTGAAAGCCGATGACGTTGCAGTTAAGAAAATCGCCCTGGAATTCCGCCGGAAAATGGCGGCTGCTAATCAGCCCTGTGCCCGCACAGGGCCGGGACGGACGGTCCCAGAATTGCTGCATTCCAGGATGTTTGGCGGGGTAATCAATGTGGCCGCTGAAAGCCGGGCCAAAGTAGGTGTTGTTGCCCGTGGCATCGGTGACGAGATCATTGCCCCAATAATCAAATACGCGGCCGTGAGGATTGGCAAAATCATAGGAAATGTAGGTTTCAAATTTGCCGGTGCGCGGTTCGAAACGATAAATGGCCGCGTCGTTATTCCGCACCGGGCCGAGGGCGGTCTCGACATGCGTGCGATGAAAGACGCCGTCGCTCAGATAAATTGCGCCGCCGGGGTCATAACTGAGGGCGTTGGCAGTATGGTGGGAATCCGCCGAATCGATGCCCATCAGAACCCGTTCCACCGGGCCGGGCAAGCCGTTGATCTCTGGCACGTACCACAAATCCGGCGCCTCCATGACCAGCACGCCATCCTTGTAAAACTGAAAACCGGTCGGCGCATTGAGATCGCCGAGAAACCGCGTGATTTTGTCGGCTTTGCCCTCGCCCTTAGTGTCTTCGAGAATGAGCAGACTGTCGCCAACCTTGCTGGTGGGGGTGCGTTCAGGATAGTTTTTCCACGCCGCCACCCAAAGCCGGCCTTTGGTGTCCCAGGCCATTTGCAGCGGGCTAACCAGTTCTGGAAACTGCTCCTCGCTGGCGAAGAGATTCACCTTCATATGCGAGTGGACGGTCATTTTGGCAATGGCCTCCTCTCCCTTGAGATAAACATAGGAGCCATCCGGGTTTGATCCCGGAAGGTCTGTTGGCACAGCAGAGACGGGGGGCAAATTGGAGTCATCCACCGGCACATCGCGCCCATGCAACAATGCCCAGACGTGCTTGTCGCGGTTGGCGGTCAGAACATCGCGTTGCGCCATTTCCTCCTGCATGACTTTGTAGTTGGAAATGAAGGGGGCGGGCGCGTTGCGATCCGACACGTAGCTCTTGTTGGGGGCGTAGGCCAGGGAGGACCTTCCCCCATAAACATTGTTCCCGTCGATGGTCCGGTAACGATCTTCCCATTTTGCATTCTTCTCGTTGACGGCCGCCCGGAGCCTTTCATCGTTTTGCATTTTCACTTCGGGCGCGGCGGCGATCCGGCCCTGAGGGAACGCCTGCAGGATGGCACGGGCCAGTAATTTATCCCCTTCGTCCGTCAGATAGAGACCGTTGAGAGTCAGGGATTGGCCATGTTTGGCGGCTTCGGCGAACATCTGTTGCGAGGGGGCGAATAAATCGATAAACGGCACGCCATTATCGCGCGCCACCTGGGCCATGGCCGCGGTGTATTCGCGCAAGTTGGCGTTGTTCGCCGCAGGGTCGGGAAAATTCGGGTCCTGCGGGCGTTCATTGGCGATCGGCGAAAAAAGAACAATGCGGGGATGCCCCTTGCCCGAATAATTCTTCCCCAGGGTCGTTTTCAAAAAAGAATCCAGATCGGTCTTAAACTTAGTCAGGCCGGCTTTTCCCTGAAAAGACTCGTTGAAGCCGAAGAAAGCGAAAATGACGTCCGCCTGCGCCTTGGTCAACCAATCGTCAGGCGAACCGAAACCTTCGGGCCGATGACGCAACGCAACCTCATCCGCGGGAACTGCCAGGTTGCGAAAAACCAGATCACAATCCGGATACTTGGCATAAAGATAAGTCTCCAACCAACCCGAATGCTGGAAGCGGTCGGCCAAAGCGCCGCCAATAATGGCGACATGGTCGCCGGGTTTAAGGTCCGGGACGACCGGCTGTTGAGCTTGAACGAGCGTCGCGCCCAGCCATGAGCAGACAAGGACAAAAAGTTTGAATTTCATTAAAGTGACTGTACCAAACGTCCTTGATTGACGCTAAAATGTAAACCCATAATCAAAGATCAGGACTTTTTTTGCATTTTCTTTGCCGTGGCTGATTCTGCTCGCGCTGGCCGGATCAGCGTTTGGCCAACCTTTCTATCTGGCGCCGGACGGGAGTGACACGAATCCCGGCACGTTGGAAAAGCCCTTCGCTACGCTGGGGCGCGCGCAAGCCGCGGTCCGGCAACGGCCAGGCACGGTTTTTCTCCGCGGGGGAACCTATTACTTGCCTGAAACGCTGGTCTTCTCCGCCCGGGATTCTGGAACACGCGACGCGCCGGTTGTTTTCCAAGCCTATGAAAATGAACATCCGGTCATTAGCGGCGGACTCCGGTTGGAGCATTTGCGCTGGGAGACTTGGCGCGGCGCGATCGTGCAGGCCAAGGTGCCGGAGGATTTGCGCACGGAAGAACTGTTCGTCAATGGGGCACGGCAAGTCCTGGCCCGCTACCCCAATTTTAATTCCGCCGCGGCCTATTTCGACGGCTTTGCGGCCGACGCCATTTCGACCAATCGCGTCGCGAAATGGGCCGACCCGACGGGCGGCTTTTTTCACGCGATGCATCCGGCGCTTTGGGGCGATTTTACCTGGCGCATCACCGGCAAAGACGAAAAGGGCGGTTTGACGATGGAGGGTGGCTGGCAAAACAACCGCGGGGCGGCCGCACATCCCACCATAAGGTTTGTCGAAAATATTTTCGAGGAACTGGATGCTCCGGGAGAATGGTTTCTCGATGGTAAAACGCATACCTTGTATTTTTATCCGCCCAGCGGGCTGGATTTGGCCAACGCCACCATCGAAGCAACGCGTCTGCGCACTTTGATCGCGTTTCGAGGCAGCGAGGAAAAACCGGTGCGATTCGTGACCTTGCGCGGGCTGACTTTTCGGCAAGCGGCCCGCACGGTCATGGACACAAAGGAGCCCCTGCTCCGCTCCGACTGGGCGATCTACCGGGGTGGCGCGCTTTTCTTGGAAGGGACGGAGGATTGCACCCTGGAGAATGATATTATTGACCAAGTCGGCGGCAACGCGGTTTTTGTCAACAACTATAATCAACGCGTGACGGTGCGCGGCTGCCAAATCGACCGGGCGGGGGCGAATGGCGTCTGCTTCGTAGGCGATCCTCAGGCCGCGCGCAGCGCCTTGTTCAACTACAACCAAACCAACCGCTTGGAAGACCTCGACCGCACGCCCGGGCCGCGCGGCCGGAATTTCCCCGCGGATTGCCTGGTGGAGAATTGCTTGATTTACCTGACTGGGCGCGTCGAAAAGCAAACCGCCGGGGTGGAGATTGATCTCTCCCGGAACATCACCGTGCGCCACTGCTCGATCTATGACATGCCCCGCGCCGGCATCAACATCGGCGACGGTTGCTGGGGCGGTAATGTGATCGAGTTTTGCGATATTTTTGACACGGTGAAAGAGACGGGGGACCACGGCTCCTTCAATTCCTGGGGACGCGACCGCTATTGGCGGCCTGAGCGCGAGAAAATCGAGGAATGGGTGCGGCAGGCTCCGGACCTGCCCAGATTGGACACTGTCAAACCGAACATTTTGCGGAACAATCGCTGGCGGTGCGATCATGGATGGGACATCGACCTCGACGACGGCTCCTCCTTTTACAGCATCAGCAATAACCTCTGCCTTCATAGCGGGATCAAAAACCGCGAGGGTTACGGGCGTCTGGTGGAGAACAATGTCATCGTCGATGGCAGCCTTAATCCGCACGTCTGGCTGGCCGGCAGCGGCGACATCTTCCGGCGCAACATTGTCTGGACGGCTTATCAGCCAGCCGTCATGCCGAGGCCGCCCTGGGGGAAGGAAATAGACTATAATCTCATGCACAAGGCCGGAGCCACGCCGGCGCCCGCCGTCCAACTGCAAGAGCAAAGCGGGCGGGACGAGCACTCCCTGGTGGCCGACGCGCAATTTATTGATTCTGCCGCAGGCGATTACCGAGTCCAAAAAGGATCGCCCGCCCTGGGTTTGGGTTTTTGCAACTTTCCCATGGATCAATTCGGCGTGGAGACTCCCGAACTGAAAGCCCTGGCCCGCGTGCCGCCGTTGCCCCATGCGGACGGTCGGTGACATTAAAGCGCCTCCCGTCAACGCCGCCATCAATCGAGGCGGCACGGTGGCGTCGGTTGCGACTACTTCCGGTTGGAGTTGGACGAAGCCGCCGCGTCAGGTTGATTTTCCCAGCCGCCGCCCAATGCCTTGTACACGGCCACCAAAGCGGTGGCGGTCTGCATTTCGGTTTGGGCCAGTTGGTCCTGCGCGTCGAGCAGGACACGCTCGGCATCGAGCACGGTCAAAAAATCCGTCGCGCCATTGTCATAACGGCTGTGGGCCAGATCGGCCGCCTCCTGGCTGGCCTTGACCGATTCCATGAGAAAAGCACGGCGCGCCTTCGCCCGGCCGAAATCAACCAGCGCGTTTTCCGTTTCCTCCAAGCTAGTCAAGACGGTTTCCTGGTACCGCCCCAGGGCCGCTTCCGCCACCGCCCCGGCAGCCTTGATGCGCGAGCGCACGTGTCCATAATCCAGCGCCGCCCAGGTGATGGAAGGGCCAAAAGTCCGCGTGTCGGATCCCGGCCGGGAAAGGCCGGCAAAGGACTCCGCGCTCAAGCCAATGGCGCCGTTGAAGACAACGCGCGGGAACAAATCAGCCACGGCCACGCCAATGCCCGCCGTGGCCGCCGCCAAATTTCTCTCCGCGGCGCGAATATCCGGCCGCCGTCGAAGCAATTCGGACGGGTTGCCGATGGCGACCAGCGACGGCAGCCCTGGCAAGGGCTGGGAGGCGCCCAATTGGGCCGTTAATGCTTCCGGATTCTGTCCGGTTAAAACTCCCAAGCGGTGAATGGCGTGCGCGACGGTCGCCTCCATCGGCGGAATGGCGGCGAGCGTATTATTCAACTGGGCCCGGGCGCGAGCCACATCCAATTCCGTCCCGCCGCCGGCGTCCAGGCGGGCTTGGGTGATTTTGAGGGTTTGGTCCTGGTTCTCGGCATTGCGGTGGAGCACGCCGACTTCGTTTTGCGCGCCACGCAACTGGAAATAATTGCGGGCCACTTCGCTGACCAGGCTGACTTGCACATCGCGGAGCGAAGCGGCGGCCGCTTGCATCGAGGCTGTGCTGGCTTGGGACGCGCGCCGCAGCCGGCCAAAAATGTCCAATTCCCAAACGGCGTCGAAACCAATGTCATAAAGCTCCTGGGTACGCGGAGCCCCGGGAGCGTTGAAAAGCTGGGCTTCGCTATACTTCGTGTTGGTATAGCTGGCCTGGCCATCGATCGCGGGGAAAAAGTCGGACTTCGCACCCAGGCGCAGGGCGCGCGCTTGCAAAAGGTTGGCCGTGGCGATGTGCAGGTCCCAGTTGCTGGCCAGCGCGCGGTTCACCAGTTGAACCAATTCGGCATCGCCAAAGCCGCGCCACCAATCATCCGCGGGGGCATTGGTGCTCAACCCGGCTTCCGCGCCCGAGGTGAAATTCGTGGGAGCGGCCACTTGCGGCGGATGATAGTTGGGACCGACAGAGCAGCCCGCCAACCACCCTGCCAGGAGAGGACCCATGAGGAAGAACGTCTTTTTCATGCTCGTTTGCGCTCCGTCAGACGGCGGATCACCACGTAAAATACGGGAGTCAAGAAAATGCCAAAGAACGTTACTCCCAACATGCCGCTGAAGACCGCCGTGCCCAAAACGCGCCGCATTTCACCGCCCGCCCCTTTGGCCAGGACCAGGGGAACCACGCCGAAGATAAAAGCGAAGGAGGTCATCAAAATCGGACGCAGCCGCAAACGGCTGGCTTCAATGGCGGCTTCGGCCCGCGCCATCCCGGTGTCTTGTTTTTGTTTGGCGAATTCGACAATCAGAATGGCGTTTTTACACGCGAGACCGACCAGCACGACAAAGCCGATTTGCGTGAAAATATTATTGTCCATCCCGCGCGCCCAGACCCCCAGGATGGCAAAAAGCAGGCACATGGGAACGATGAGAATGATGGCCAGGGGCAAGGACCAGCTTTCATAGAGCGCGGCCAGCGTCAAGAAGACGAACAGCACGCAGAGCGGGAAAATGTAAAAGGAGGTGTTCCCTTCAAGGATTTCCTGCAGGGTCAATTCCGTCCATTCAAACCCCATGCTGGCCGGCAGTTTCTCCCGCACCGTTTTTTCCATGTGGGCAATGGCGTCGCCGGAGCTGACTCCCGGCCCCGGGTTGCCGGTGATCTCCGCGGCCGGATACATATCGTAGCGCACGATGTGATCCGGGCCGGTGATGTTGCGCTCATGGACCAGGGTGCCCAGCGGCACCATTTCGCCGCGATTGTTGCGGGCCTTAAAATTCAAAATGTCGGCCGGTTCCCGGCGAAAAGGCGCGTCGGCTTGCGCGGTGACGTGGTAGGTGCGTCCGAAGAGGTTCAAATCATTGACGTAAAGCGAGCCGAGATAGACTTGCAGCGTGTCAAATATGTCCCCCAGCGGCACACCCATGGATTTCGCCTTGGCGCGATCCACGTCCAGGTAGAGTTGCGGCGTGCTGGCGCGGAAGCTGGGATAGGCCACCTGCACCTGTCCTCCCTTGTTGGCCTCGGCCATCAACTGCATGGCCGCGCCTTGCAGGGCCTGCAGCCCCAGGCCGCCCCGATCCTGCAATTCCATTTTAAAACCGCCGACCACACCCATGCCATTGACAGGCGGCGGGCTAAAGACGCCGACAAATCCCTCCTGAATCCCCATCAACCGCCGACGGACGTCGGCCGCAATAACTTCCCCAGTCAGACCTTTGGGGGTGCGTTCCTGAAAATCGTCCAGAATGACGAAAATGGTCCCGGAGTTGGGGCTCGCACTCAAGCTGATGACGGACATGCCCGCCACGTCGATCGACGCTTTAATGCCGGGGGTCTTGGTCAGGATGTCGCTGATGCGATCGACAATCGCGTCCGTCCGTTCCAGGGACGAAGAATCCGGCAATTGCACCGCGACGACCATATAGCCCTTATCTTGCGCGGGAATAAATCCCGAAGGCACATGGCGAAAACTATACCACGTCATCCCAATCAGGCCCGCATACACGACCAAAACGAGACCGCTGACCCCAATCAAACGCCGCACCCCATGACTGTAGGCGGTGGTAAAGCGCCCGAAGCCGGCGTTGAACAAGCGGAAAAAGGCCCCGGACGTGTGCTCCAGGATGCGGTTAAAGAGATCGTTGCGATGGCCGTGCGGTTGTAGAAGAATGGCGCACAAGGCGGGACTCAAAGTGAGCGAATTGAACGCTGAAATAAGGGTGGAGAAAGCGATCGTCAAAGCGAATTGCCGGTAGAATTGCCCGGAAATTCCGGCAATGAACGCGGTGGGGACAAAGACCGCGCTCAACACCAGCGCCACCGCCACGACCGCGCCGCTCACTTCCTCCATCGCCTTGGCCGTGGCGGCGCGCGGGTTCAAGCCCAGCGCGATGTTTCGTTCGACGTTTTCCACCACGACAATGGCGTCGTCCACGACGATGCCGATGGCCAGGACGATGCCGAAGAGCGAAAGGTTATTGAGGGAGAAACCCATCGCGGCCATCGCGCCGAAGGTCCCGATAAGGGAAACCGGCACGGCCAGGAGCGGAATGAGAGAGGCCCGCCACGTTTGCAGGAAGATAACCACCACAAGGACGACCAGCAACATCGCTTCAATCAGCGTGTGAATCACGGCGCGGATGGACTCCCGGGTGAAGCCGGTGGTGTCAAATGCAATTTCGTACTCCAGTCCCGGCGGAAACCGTTCCTTGAGTTTTTTCATCACCGCGTGGACCGCGTCCGAGGTCTCGATGGAGTTCGAGCCCGGCAATTGGAAGATGGCGACGGCCGCCGTGGGCTTGCCGTCGATTTTGCTGTTCATGCTGTAATCCAGCGCCGCCAATTGCACCCGGGCCACGTCCCGCACCCGCGTGATCTGTCCATTTGGTCCATTTTTGATCACGATGTCCGCGAATTGATTTTCGTCGGTTAGGCGGCCTTGCGTATTCACAATATATTGGAAATAAACCCCCTTGCCCATCGGGGGCTGGCCGATCTGCCCCGCCGCGACCTGCACGTTTTGTTCACGAATGGCATTGATGACGTCGTCCGCGGTCAGATTGCGCGAAGCGATCTTCTGCGGGTCCAGCCAAATGCGCATGGAATAATCGCGCGCGCCAAAAATGAGGATGCTGCCGACGCCCGGCAAACGGGCCAGCGCGTCTTTGACCTGCAAAAAGGCATAATTGCTGACATAGACCTGGTCATAGCGTCCATCCGGCGAGAAGAGATTGACCACCAGCGTGATGTCCGGCGAACGTTTGGCGGTGGTCACGCCCAGGCGGCGGACTTCCTCCGGCAAGCGCGCTTCCGCGACCGCCACGCGGTTTTGCACCAGGACCTGCGCTTTGTCCAGATCCGTGCCAATCTTGAAGGTGACCGTCAACGCCATGCTGCCGTCGCTGGCGCACTGCGCGGACATGTAAAGCATATCTTCGACCCCGTTGACTTCCTCCTCAATCGGTGTGGCCACGGTATCGGCAATGACTTGCGGGTTGGCCCCGGGATAAACGGCGCTCACCACGACCGTGGGCGGAACCACCGGCGGATACTCCGCCACCGGCAATTTCATCAACGCCAGCAATCCGGCGATCACAATCAAAATCGACAAGACCGACGCGAAAATCGGGCGGCCGATAAAAAAATGGGAAAATTTCATCGGCGTTTAATGGGGCTGGGCGGCGGGAGCGCCGGCCGGGGTGACTTTGATGCCGGGCCGAATGGTCATGAGACCATTGACCACGACCGCGTCACCAGGATGCAGGCCCTCACGCACCACCCGCAGACCATCCACCATGGGGCCCAGTTTGACCGGGGTGTACTGCACCATGTTCTGGCCATCCACCACGAAAACAAACTTCTGGTCCTGATCCGAACCAATGGCTTGATCGGGGATTAGCAGCGCGGGATACGCGGCAGATCCAGGCACGCGGATGCGCGCAAAAAATCCGGGTTGCAACACGCGGTCCGGATTGGCAAAGGCTCCGCGCACTCGGAGGGTGCCGGTCGTGGGATCGACTTGATTATCGACGAAATCCAGCACCCCTTTGTGCGGGAAATTCGTTTCGCTGGACAGTTCCATTTCGCAGGGCCATTTTCCACCCCGCAAATTTTCCTGTTTCTCTTGCCGGGAAAGTTGTTGGTATTTGAGAATGGCGCGTTCATCGGCGTCAAACCGGCAGTAAATCGGATCCAGCGAGACGATGGTCGCCAACGCCGTTGATTCGCCCATGACGCCATTGATCAGATTGCCTTCCGTGACCATTTTGCGGCCAATGCGCCCGGAGATTGGGGCGGTGATATGGGTGTAATCCAGGTTTAAGCGCGCGATTTCGGCGGCGGCGCGGGCCGATTGAATGGCCGCCGCCGCCGTGCGCTCCGCGTTGGAGCGGGTATCGGCTTCCTCGGCGGAGATGGCGCGCGCTTTGAGCAGACGCTCCGCGCGCGCGAGATCGTTGCTGGCCAATTCAAAACGGGTCTGCGCTTGCAGCAAATCCGCTTCAGCCCGGTCGGCTTCCGCCTGGTACGGACGCGGGTCAATGACGAAAAGCAGATCGCCTTTTTTGACCTCCGCGCCGTCCTTAAAATGAATCGACTCCAAGTACCCGCTGACCCGGGCGCGGATGGCGACGGTATCGACGGACTCGACCCAGCCCTGGTATTCGTCCCACTCGACAACGTCCTTGGAAACGGGCTGGCTGACCGTGACGGGGGGAGGCGGCGGCGCGGCGGCGGGCGGGTCCGCCTTGTGGCAGGCGGTGGCCAAAAGGGCCAGCAATGCACACGCAGCAAGCAGGGGCGACGCAGTTGATTTTGGGGGCCGCGACCCTCCAGGTTGCTTCCCGCCGGCGTCCCGGCGACTGGCGTAGGATTTAAGGACTCTCACTTTTTGGTGGCGCAGATCGAGCGCGCGGGAGCCTTCGGCGGGACGCCGCAGGCCGCGGGCGAGGACGCCCGCGCTCCCCAATCCATCCGCATGGATACGGCTTAATTTAAACGCTATTCTCATGCTGAACATTAGTGAATACTTACTAACTACGAATCAAAATAAAGATCCAAAACCTTGGGATTAAAATTAGCGGCGATGGCCTGGCGGGTCAAACCCATGCCGGAGAGAATGAACCAGGCGGCTTGGTGCGCGATTTCCTCACGGGCCACTTTATAGTTTACAGCAGGCTTGGCCGGCAGATAGACCAGCGCCAAATAAGCGGCCAAATGGTGGGCGAAACGGGCGCTGTTGCCGGCGGTCAGCGGGATCTTGACTGCATCGCCCGAGGCCACAGCGGCTTTGAGGCAGTCTTCGATGCACTTGCAAAAGTGGTCAAAACGGTTTTGATACATCATCCGGGCAAAGGCCCCGTCTTCCAGGAAGCTCTTGACCATCAGGCGCTGGCGGGTGTCCCACTCGACCGAACCGAGCGGCTTGGCCAGCACTTGCACGCGGACCAAGTAATAGACCAAGTGAACCAGGGTGGAAGTGGAAGGCTCCAGTTCGGTGACCAGGCGGGACAATTTGCGCATGGCCGGGTCGTTGCCCTGGCAGCAGAGATTGTGAATCTCCGCGTAGAGCGCTTCCTTGCTGGGAAAATGTTTGTAAAGGAGCGGTTCCGAAACCCCGGCCGCCCGCGCCAAATCTTTTATAGTGGTCTCCGCGTAGCCTTGCCGGGCAAACAAAGGCAAGGCGGCCTGGACGATGGCGGCTTTGCGCTGCGCCGCGGAGAGTCTCTGCTTCTTCACTGCCCCACAAGTTAGTGCCCACTCACTTAATGTCAAGCGCCAAAAGTCTAACCGCAGATTTCAGATTGTCTCCGTTGTTATGCGGCTTCGTCGGTTCTGGATTCAGGCGGTGACGGTGGGGCGGCGACGTATTCGAGCAGGTCGCCGGGCTGGCAGCCCAGTTCCCGGCACAGAGCGTCCAAAGTGCTGAAGCGCACCGCCCGGGCTTTGTTGGTCTTGAGAATGGAAAGGTTCGCCAAGGTCAGCCCGATTCGTTCGGCCAATTCAGTCAGGCTGATCCGCCGTTCGAGCATGACACGGTCCAAATTAAGTCTTATGGGCATAGCTAATGGCAGGCTAAATGGTGAGGTCGCTGTCCTTTTGCAACGCCAGGCCCTGGCGAAAGACTTCGCCCAGGGCGAGAACTAACAGGCCGATCAGAACGCCGTCAAAGTCGAATTGAAATGCGAGTTGGCCCCAGTTTACCGTGGCGCCATCGCCTGCTGGTGCAGTGAAGGCCATCTTGAATCCCTGAACGGCGGCGTGCTGGCTGAGGTATCTGACGATGGCTTGGTTGCCCCAAAAGCTTACGGCCGTTGCCAGCAAGTTGTAAACGATTATGGTAACGCCGATCTTGTGGACTAGGTGGACGCTGCGTTCGGTGAAACTTTCGCCGAGTTCGACATAACGGAAGAGGCGGCGCAGAAAATCAAAGAGCACCGTCATGAAGGCAGTGTAGAGGATGAGCGGCGGCAAGACGGACCGCCGGGCGAAGGCGCCCAAATCACCAGGTGAGTTCTTTATCGAAAGCGCGCCTTTAAGATTGGTGATGGTGATGGTTTCGGAATTGCCGGTCACGGCGGTCAAGGCTCCGGAATCGGGCAGCAATCCAATTTCGCCCAAAGAGACATTAACGCCGGTGGTGTTGAGGAATCTTGGAAGCACGAGGATCAGGCAGCAGATAAGGCACCCGATGACCACGGCGAGAATTTCAAGAAAGGCGAAGAAACGATGGAAGAATTTTGGGAGTCTGGCTTTGCAGGTTTTCATAGCAGGTTGCATTGTTTATTGATAAACAATAACTTTTTATCGCAAAACATCAACTTAATTTATTGAAAATCGATAACCCAACCCAAACGCAGCTGACCATCACCTTTTCAGACCAGCGGTCTGATGCTCTCGGAAATGCCTGTTGCCTAATCGTTTATCATCATTGCGTGGCGCGAACCCAGGGCGGGAATTGCTCAACTTACGTGGCCTCCCGCCGATAGCAAAGGGTGGATAGAGGTTTGAGCATAGCCTTGGCGCTTTTGTGGCTCTGCGGTTGTGGCGGGCAAGTCGTGCGCATGGAGCATGCGGACAGCCCGGATGGTCCCTATCGGGATCAGATCGCGGCCGCGCAACGCGTGTTGGCGCAGAACGAGGATTGGGCGGAGCGCGCCGAGTGGGAGGTCCAGCGGTCGGGCGGCGGTTGGAGGGTTTTTGCCTGGCGGGTGGAGCGCCCCGAGGCCAAAGGGCCGAACCGTTATTTGCCCTGGGGCTATTCTGTCATCGAATTAGACAGCCGCAATGTGGCCATTCATTACCTGCCGAAGAAATAACACTAAAACATCCAACAGGAGGAAACGGAGAAAACAGTGGGGGAAAATGCGTTGGCCGCGGTCGATCCTACAGCTTTCGTCCTTAAAAAATCAGTTAAAGCCACAGATTAACACAGATAGTCACAGATCAGAAGGTGTTGCGAACAGACAACGAGTCACCCAATGGGTGAATGACGGAATTCAAAAAATCTGTGTTAATCTGTGTCGTTCTGTGGCTTGCGCGTTCTTCTTAAGATCCGACCGCCGGATGTAGGTTCATTGGCTCCGTTCCCTCTGTTAGCTCCTGTTTTCGGTTAAATGGCGAGCTATGGTCCACCGGGCGGCAGGATTGGCACGGAGATGGAGGAAGCGGTGCCGGCGGCGCGATAGACCCGGTGGGTGGCGGGGCGGAAATCATCCGGCTTGGCCGTGGCGATATCGACAAAAGTCTGCGGATTGCGATCCACCAAGGGGAACCAGGAGCTCTGCACCTGGACCATGACGCGATGGCCGCGCCGGAACGTATGAAACACATCCGGCATGGTAAAATGAATCGCCGCCATTTTCCCCGGTTGAAAGGCTTCCGGTTTCTCGAAGCTGTCGCGAAATCTTCCGCGGAAAACGTCGCCCCGCACCAACTGCTGGTATCCTCCCAGATGCACATGGGCCGGATTGGGTTCCGGGTCCGGGTAGTCGCCGGGATAAACATCCACCACTTTGACCACCCAATCGGCATCGGTGCCGGTGGTGGAAACAAAAAGGTCGCTCTTGATCGGACCGGCGAAGGTCAAGTCTTCCTCCAAAGGTTCTGTCTCATAAACGAGCACATCCGGCCGCTCGGCGGCGAAACGCTGGTCTTCGAGCGGGTAGGATGAGGGATAGCCAGTGCTCATCTCCCTGGTGAAAGGGACAGGTTTGGCGGGGTCACTCGTAAATTCGTCAGCAGCGTCGGCTCCATCTGAGGATGGATCAAACCGCAGCGCTCCCCCGGCCCGCAGGAAAAAAGTGCGCGGGACGGCTTGTTTGGGCGGCCAGGCATCAAACCGCCGCCATTGGTCCGTGCCGGTTTCAAAGACCTGCGCGGTAGTGGCGCTGTAATTGGTATCGCCCTTTAAAAAATGGCGGAAGAACGGCAGTTCAATTTTTTCCCGATAGAACTCCGCCGTTTTGGCGTGGAACGAAATATCGCCCAACTTCTCGCCATCACTCCGGCCCCAGCCGCCATGAGACCACGGTCCCATCACCAGCAGGTTCGTGATGCCGGGATTCTGCCGTTGCGTCCAACGATAGGTTTCCAGCGCGCCGAATAAATCCTCGGCATCAAACCAACCGCCGACCGTCATGACCGCGCAATGGACGTTGCGCAGATGCGGGCGAATGTTGCGCGCCTGCCAAAAGGCGTCGTAGTTCGGATGGCGCAGGAACTCCGTCCACTCCGGGGCGCGGCCTTTGAGCAAGACGGTATCGGAATTGCCCAAAGGTCCCATGCGCAGGAAAAAGTCGTAACCATCCGGCGTCTTGTAGTTGAAGGGCAAAGTGGGGTCATGCAACGGGTCTTCCGGGGTTTGCGCGAACCGGTAGAAGAAGCCGAAATTTTGCGACAAAAACCAAGCGCCGTTATGATGGAGATCATCGCCCATGAACCAGTCCGAGATGGGCGCTTGCGGCGAGGCCGCTTTGAGCGCGGGATGTGAATCGATCATGCCCATCGAGGTATAAAAGCCGGGATAGGAAATGCCGAACATTCCCACATTGCCGTTGTTGTTGGGGATGTTTTTTACCAGCCAGTCGATGGTGTCGAATGTGTCGGAGCTTTCGTCCGTCTCCCGGCCGCTTTTATTGGGGTTAAACGGGCGCACGTGTTCGTATTTTCCTTCCGAGCCGTAGCGGCCGCGCACATCCTGGGTGACAAGAATAAATTGATCCTTGGCCAGGGTGGCGAACGACCCGCTGACTTCCGTGTAATTGTCCGCGCCGTAGGGCTTCAAGGCGTAAGGAGTGCGCGTGAGCAGGATGGGCCAGGGTTTGGCTTCGTCCTTTGGAATATAAACGCGCGTAAAAAGCCGGACGGCATCGCGCATGGGAATGCGATATTCGTACTTTGTGTAGTGCTCGGCCAGCCAGGCCGCGTTGGTGTCCGCCGGTTGGCTTTGCGCGCGCGGACAGGTGAGGAGGAGCGCAAAAAAGACGCTCGGGAGAAATTTGGCAAGCAGGTGGCGCATAATGGGAGTTTCTCTTGAAAGTGCGCGGGAATCGCGGCGCGGGCAAGAGCGAATCAGAGAAGTGTGTTAATCAAAGGTTCGGCCTGTGCCAGACGAGGAAAAGCGAAAAGGCGCCAGCCGGAGCAAACGCCTCGCGAGATCATTCGGAACCGCCTCGTTTAAGCGGTCTGCGCTTTCTTGCGCAATTGGCGAAAGGCACTTGATCCGAAGGGAAGGAGCAGCAATGCGCCGGAGACCAATGTCGTTGGTTCGGGAACGGCGGTCGTGAACTGCACCGTTGTCTCGTAGTCGTTGCCCACCAGTCCATTCAAGCCTCCGAAACCGGTTCCGGCCGGCGTGACGCGGTCGCTGAAATACAACTCTGCGAAGTAAGATTGGCCTGGCGCCAGCGTGTTCGCCGGCAGGGAATAGCCAGTAGCGCTGGTAGCCAGGGCAACAGTCGGTAACACCGGGGCGTAAGTGTTCGCGTTGACCACTGTGAAATAAACGCCCGTCTGATTGGCCGAACCGTTCGCCAACATGGAATTCCACGCGAAAGTGAAACTCCCCCCGGCATTGACTCCCCCTTCAATCGCGCTGTAGTTCGCGAACGTAGGAATGTCCGACGCGTAGATGTGGCTTGAAGGCGGCGTCAATGAGCCGCTCTGAGTCCCAAGCGCGCCACCGGAAATCGTGTAAGTCAATGTGCCTGGGAGCTGGAAGTGGTTATCCAAGGCACTGAGCGATCCAAAGTACCCGGTTTGGTAATTAAACAGGGTCCCGTTCTGGGTAAGCGGCGACGTCGAAGAATCGGGATACTGCAGCGTGGCTGACGATGCGTCCCCTGCGGAGGAAACGAAAACGCGCGCAGCCCCATACCACATTGCGTCGGCTGTGGTGAAGGAGGGGTTGGCGGAGGTTTGGGTAAAAGCGCCCGTCTCAAAAAAGTCGTAACCGGTCACGCTGGCATGGCCGCTCTGAACCAAGGCGCCCGTCAGGGTCGCCACAACCACGCCCGCGATGGGCAGTTTCGCGCGGAAACAAAAAGGGGCTGGGTTTTTCATAAGTTGTCAATTGGATAGCCGAACCGTGTTTTGATCATACACTTCCGGGGAAAAGCGTCAACTCGGTTTCGGGACATCTTTAGTCACTTTTGGGACATCCGCATGTCAGAGACTTCGCCTGCTAGACGCAGCGTCATAAGCAATCGTGTATAATTCGGTCGAGCCGTGACTCGATTCTTGGGGGAAAAAGGCAGGGTTCGACGGAGTCTCACTCTACCGGGATTGAAGGACCATGATACGCCATGACTTATGACGCTGCATATAGCAGCCTTCCGCGCCTACCTATTCACCGCGGCCATGCCCGCGGCCGGATAACGCGTGCCGGCGGTGGCACCGGGTGGAGCGGCGGCGTTCAACTCTGCCACTTCTTGGGCCGTTAGTTGGATTTCGACGGCGGCGGCGTTTTCTTCCAAATAAGCGCGGCGCTTGGTGCCGGGAATCGGGACGATGTTTTCGCCTTGGGCCAGCACCCAGGCCAAGGCCAATTGCGCGGGCTGGCAGCCCTTCTGGCGCGCTAATTCCTCAAGGCTCTGCACGATGGCAAAATTGCGGCTGAGGTTCTCTTCCTGAAAACGCGGGTTGTGGCGCCGCCAGTCATTGGCCGCCAAATCGTCCAACTTTTGAATCTTGGCCGTGAGGAAACCCCGACCCAAGGGACTGTAGGGAACAAAGCCTAGGCCCGATTCCCGGCATAAGGGCAGAATCTCCGCCTCGACATCGCGAGTCCAAAGAGAATACTCCGTTTGCAGCGCGGTGATGGGATGCACCTTGAAGGCGCGGCGAATCGTGGCCGGCGCGGCCTCCGAAAGGCCAAGGTAACGAACCTTGCCGGCGCGGACCAATTCACTCATCGCCCCAACCGTGTCCTCGATGGGGACCTGCGGGTCCACGCGGTGTTGGTAATAGAGGTCGATAACGTCCACGCCGAGGCGCCGCAAGCTGGCATCACAAGCCTGGCGGACATATTCAGGACGGCCATTGACGCCAAGAAATTTCCCCTCCGCGTCGCGGACGTTGCCAAACTTGGTGGCCAGGACGATGCGGTTGCGCAGCCCTTTGATGGCGCGGCCCACCAACCGTTCGTTCTCGCCGCAACCATACATGTCGGCGGTATCAAGAAAGTTGATCCCCAAATCCAGCGCCCGATGAATGGTGGCCACGGATTCCTCGTCGTTTCGTTCCCCGTAAAATTCCGACATGCCCATGCAACCCAGACCAATCGCGGAAACGACCAATCCCTGTGAACCAAGCTTTTGTTGCTTCATTTGCTTCTCGATTCTTGCCTCACCAGGAAACCGGGAGCAGCGCGGTAGCGGCGGCTTTGGGGTCCGCGCGTTCCGACAAAGATTGCGTAATGGCCGCAATCGAGCGCGGGACGGTGCCCTCAAAAAGCGTGCGCCCTTGGGCTACGACCCGGACGGGGTGGTCCAGGTCCAGCAGCGCATCGCAAAGGCGGAGGGTCAATTTGCCCGAGGCGGGTTCTTCTATCGTAATGGTTTGTCCATCCACATGGGCGGTATAGAGTTCGCCCGGTTGCACCGCGCCGGCGGGACGCTCCAGCCAGTAAAACCGGCTGTGCGTGCCGCGGGCACTTTGTTTCCAGACAACGCGCTTGGGCCAGGGATCGCGCGCCAGGGGCAACATGCGCGGGATCATTTCCGCTTCGCGGCTTTGCATGTTGTGCGGCAAACCGGGATAAACCGTCAGACGGTGGCTGTAGCCGTCCGGGTCGGCGGCTTGCAGCAGGTCGATCTTCGCGCTGAACTCGCGCA
>Ga0182016_10001503_pt1 | contig 28428 bp, 33 predicted proteins | sample 712S2MmetaG_FD_120491 | JGI IMG/M metagenome (GOLD analysis project Ga0182016, IMG submission 120491) | Permafrost microbial communities from Stordalen Mire, Sweden - 712S2M metaG | ecosystem: Environmental > Terrestrial > Soil > Wetlands > Permafrost | place: Sweden: Stordalen | collected...
AGGCTGTCGCGAATGTTTCACCAGCGCGTTTATGCGGTAATGGGTTGCGTGAGACGTCGGAGCAGCAGCCGCGAATGCGCAGCCCATATGAAACCCTCGGTTACAGCGGGATCTCTTTCGTAGAGCCAGGGCCACACGACATGGGCAGGGGCGTGGATGTCTATGGCCCGGGTCGAGACGATGCCCGGGTCGGGGACCGTCTCATCGCCCGCAAGCGAGCACGTCGCCTCTTCGTCGGTGGCGCCCCACCGGCTGATCCGGTGACGGGCACGTAGGGCCGCCATGACGGCTCCCTCCTGATTTCGGGGCCACCCTCTCGGGTTGGATGGCTGTCCTGTGGTCAATGATACGCCCCGCTACTCCCGGCCCTGCCCGGCCAACCGGTCCTTCGCTACCGCCAACATCCGGGTTTGCCCCAGCTACCGGGCCCTCGGCCTTCTCGCAGGCGTCGGCGGCCGTTGACAGGTGATTTCGCCCCGGCGGCGATCTTGGGAACTCGACCTGCCGGGCCACGTGTTTGTTGATCTCTTGGGCTCGGCGTGGGACAGGAGACACCTCATTTGAGGCGGTCATGCGCTCCACAAACGCTGGAGGCAGCCTTACCAACCCGCTTTTCGGCGAACCGTACCACCGTGCTGTCAAGCCCATGCCGGCAAAGGGATGGCCCGGACAGGACCGTTCCCCGCTACTTTAGGTTGAGCAAAATCGGAAGGGGCTCGAGTGCTCAAGGTGAGGTACCTGAAGGCGATCATGGTCCCGCAGTCAAGATCGGCAGACAACTATGACAAGTGACAACCAGACATCAAAGCATGGGGCGATCATCACCGGCGCTGCCAAGGGGATCGGGCGAGCAACTGCGCTTTCACTGTCTCACCACGATGTTCGCATCCTCGCTGTTGACCGTGATGAGGAGGCACTGGCACAACTCGTGACGGAGATCAGCGACAAAGGCGGAGTCGCCCACGCACACGTTGCCGACGTCTCCGACTCCACAGATGTGCGAAGTTTCGTCGACCACGCGATCAGGCTGTTCAACGGCGTCGACTACTTCTTCAACAATGCTGGCATCATCGGTCGGCTTGCTCCCTTGGTGGATTACCCGGAAGACGTGTTTGATCAGGTAATAGCAGTCAATCTCCGCGGCGCGTTCCTCGGGTTGAAGTACGTCCTGCCTGGTATGTACGAACGCGGGTCTGGCGCGGTGGTGAACACCGCGTCGGTCGCTGGTCTTGTAGGGCACATTGACCACGCCGGCTACGTCGCCAGCAAACATGGCATCGTCGGTCTCACCAAGGTCGCGGGGGCCGAGGCTGCCGCATACGGTGTGCGTGTCAACGCGGTTGCACCTGGGCCCGTGCATACCCAGATGATGGACGCGATCGAAGCGATGAAGAGCCCGGAAGACGCGGACGTGGAACGGCAGCGACTTTTGCAAAACATCCCTGCACACCGGTACGGGACCGTCACCGACATCGCGGCCGTTGTGCTGTTCCTGCTGATCGGTGAGTCCAACTATCTAAACGGAGCGACGATTACGGTGGACGGAGCCTTCACTGCTATCCGCTGACTGGGTTTCATTAGGTCGCCAGCCGAGCCCCCCTCCGCGCCGGTACGCCGACTCCGTACCGCTCGCTCCGGGCCTTCGACACGGCGAGCGCACGTCGTTCTGGGGCACCTCGCGGGTGTGGCGAGGGCCCCGACGCTAGACATCTCAACCACGGCCGAGGTCGCGCCTCGCGACACCGATGAGCCATGCTGCATAGAGCACAGGCGCCTGACCAGCGTTTTCGTGTCCGGCCCGAGGTCGAAGCGAGCTTCTGCGCCGGGCCCGGAGCAAGGCGGGTGGGCCTCGCATGGTGGGCTACTCGCGATGCAGCGAGAGTGCCAGGCTGGGAACGACGAAGGACAAGAGAAAGATCGGCAAGATGCTCTTTCCGCCGCATCGGAAGCTGGCAATCTCGCCCTCGGCAACGTCAAAGGTCTTGCTCCGGCTGGAGTTCCGGCGGGTGCGGACTTGCACGGTGTGACGTCCGGGTTCGACCGGTATGTCGACGGTCTCGTTCAGTTCCACGGACCCGGCACGCTTGCCGTCGACCACGACGTCGTACGTGCCGCGGCGGACTTCCACTCCGATCGTCTTGTGCGTCAGCTTCAGCGTTGCGGACATTGCTGATCTCCTTCTGTTCTATGGGGTGCTCGCGGGCGCCGCCAGAACGGGCGCCCAGATCGCCGAGGTCCCGGGGGAGCACCAGGGGTCTGGCAGGCCCTGGGACTAGCGCCGGTCTTCGGCATCACCGAATATTTCGCGTTGGCCTCGAGGACGTGAGCGGCCTCGTCGGAGGGCACCGAGGCAGGTGGTGGCACTGCGTGCCGGGCACAGCCCTGCCTCAAGGGCTGGCGCCTGCCCCTATTTGGTGGGTTGGCTTCTTGTCCGGTCAGAACTGCCGGCCAACGGGGCGAAGTGCTCCGGCCCGTCGCGTGCCGAATGCCTGTGGTCACCAGAATGCTCAACCTATCGCTTGGGCCCTAGGTATCTCGGAGACGTCCGGCGCGCCAGGCACGTTCGTTGAGCATCTCGCCCAGCCAAGGGGCCCCCGGGGCCCTTGACTGTGCCCGTCCCGACATTCTATTGTTATCTATATGACTAGTGAAGTGCTGCGGCAGACGATCAGCTTCCAACTGAGCTCCTCGTCGGGGGTGCCCGCCTACCTGCAGATCGTCCAGCAGGTCGAACAAGCGCTGCGAATGGGGGTGCTCAAGGCCGGGGACCGGTTGCCCACAGTAAAAGAGGTCGTCGCCGAAGTCGCCATCAACCCGAACACTGTGCTGAAGGCTTACCGGGAGCTCGAAGTCCAAGGGCTCGTCCAAGGCCGTCAAGGCATCGGGACCTTTGCCGTGGGGCGGCCTTCAGGTCCGCCCCCGAGCACCCAGCTGCGGCTGGCTCGCAGCCTGGAACGCTGGGTTAGGGCCGCCCGCGATGCCGGGTTGGACGACGCCGCCATCGACGCCCTCATGCGCTCGGCGCTACAGGGCCGCTCCAAAGAGGGCGTGGCATGAACGCCGCGGGGACAAACATGGCCATCGAAACGAAGGGCCTGGGCAAGCGTTTCGGCTCGACCTGGGCGTTGCAGGATTGCACTGTACGTGTGCCCCAAGGACGCGTCTCGGCCTTGGTCGGCCCCAACGGGGCTGGGAAGACCACGCTCTTGCGTCTGCTCGTCGGTTTGCGGGCGCCGAGCGCGGGCCAGGCATTGGTGCTGGGTAGGCCACCCGAACAAAGCGAGGAGTTCCTGGCCAGCGTCGGTTACCTGGCCCAGGAGGCCCCACTTTACAAGCGGCTCACCGCCGCCGAGCACCTGGACCTCGGTGCGCACTTGAACCGCCGCTGGGAAAAGGAGGTCGCCACAGACCGTCTGCGGGCATTGCGGGTCCCGCTGGACCGCCCCATCGGTACCCTCTCGGGCGGTCAGCGGTCCCAGGTCGCTTTAGGCCTGGCACTGGCCAAACGCCCCGAGGTCCTGCTCCTGGACGAGCCCGTAGCGGCGCTCGACCCGTTGGCCCGGCGAGCGTTCTTGTCCTCGTTGGCGGAGGCCGTGGCCGGTGGCGAGCTAACCGTGGTGCTGTCGTCACATCTGCTCCACGACCTCGAACGAGTATGCGACCACGTCATCTTGCTGGCCGCGTCGCGGGCCCAGCTCTGCGATGACATCGACGTCGTGCTTGAGTCGCACAAATGCCTTGTCGGGCCCCGCAGCAACAGCGCCGGCGCCGTCTTCGACGTGGTCAAGGCCGTCCATACCGAGCGCCAGTCCCGGCTGCTCGTGCACATCAAGGCACCGCTCACCAGCTCGGCGTGGGACGTGAGCGACGTCGGCCTCGAGGATGTTGTCCTCGCCTACATGGGCGACGACGGGTCAGTGACGGCTGGCCCCTTAAGCCTTGTCGGAGATGAGCGGTGAACCAGCTCATCTGGCGGCTACACCGCCAACAGGTTCTCTTCGCCACCGCCGCTCTGGTGGTGCTCGCTGTGGTCCTGGCGGTGACGGGGACGACGATGGCCGTCCACTACCACTCCGCCCTGAGGGACTGTGCCGCCACCCGGAGCTGTACCAACCTGCCCGACGAACTGTTCCAAGGTGACGGGTTCATAATCGACCTCGTCAGCGCCACCGTAATCGTGCCTTTGCTGTTCGGGCTCTTCTGGGGAGCCCCGTTGGTGGCCAAGGAACTGGAGGAGGGCACTCAGGACCTTGTCTGGGTGCAGGGTGTCACCCGGCGGCGGTGGATGACGAGCAACGTGAGCTGGACGCTCATTGCCGCAGTGCTCTGGGGTGCGGCGATGTCGGCCCTTGTGAGCTGGTGGAGAGGGCCCGAGGACATCCTCAAAGGAGGCCGCTTCGGGGTATCGTTCGACATCACCGGGCTCGTACCAGTGGCCTACACCGTGTTCGCCGTGGCCCTCGGGATCGCGGCGGGGACGTTGATCAAGCGGGCACTACCGGCCATGGCGACCACGCTGGCCGGGTTCGCCCTCGCTCGAGCGGTTGTCGGGCTATGGCTTAGGCCACGGTATTTCAGTCCCCTCCGCCAACTGTTCCCCCTCGTGAACGGCGTCTCGGGGGCGCCGTCCGGTGCTTGGGTCCTGTCGCTGGTCGTGGTGGGCCCTGGTGGTCAAATCTACGACCCGCTCTCGCCCGCCGGCATACCGACGGCCTGCCACGCCGCTTTCTTCAACAACTCGGCGGTGAGCTGCCTCGCTGCCCACGGATTCCGGCGATTGGTGACCTATCAGCCCGCCGGTCGCTACTGGGGCTTCCAAGGGATCGAGGCGGGCATTTTTCTTGCGCTCGCCGCAGGTTTTGTCAGCATTGCCTACTTGGCCGTCTCGAGGCGTGACGCGTGACCGGGCTGCTCGGGCCAACGGGCGCTCGCGGCTCCTGACATCCCTCTCCCTGTGGAGCGTCCCGGGTAGAGGTCGGAGCAGGGTTCTGGGAAACCGTGGCACGGGCTCTCGTAGAGCTGAGACGACCGGTAGAGCTGAGAGGCACCAGATATCCATAATGGGAGGCAGAAAACCAGAGGGGTGTCGGGCAGGACCGACGCATAACGGCTATTTCGCTCATCAAGTTTGGCCAGGAGTCGCGCCATAACGTCTTGCCTGCGCGGCACGCCTAACACTTGGCGAAGGTCGACGCGATCACCTCAACGCGCTGGCCGCCGCGGCCCGGACGGCGCCCGCCACGAGATCGAGCGACACCGATCGCAGGCGCCACTGTTGCCAGTACAAGCTGACATCAATGCGACCGTCCTCGTCGAACTCAATAAGCTCCTCGCCCTCGGCTCGGCTCCGGGCCTGGAGGTCCGGGACCATGCCCCAGCCGAGGCCGGCCCGAACGGCCTGGACAAAAGCTTCGGAACCGGGCACGTAGTGGCGGGGCGGGTCGAGGCGACGCCGGGCACGACGGCGTAGGTAAGTGTCCTGCAAGCGGTCCTCGCGGTCGAAGGTGACGACCGGAGCCTCAGACAGCGCCGAGCCGGTCACCCCCTCGGGGAACCACCGCTCCGCGAACGACGCCGACGCCCTGGCCCGGTAGCGCATCCGCCCGAGCCGTTCGATGGTGCAACCCGGCACCGCGTCGGCCGACGAAGTCACCGCCGCCATCACGGTACCCTGGCGCAACAGCTCGGCGGTCACGCTCTCGTCGGCCCGTTGCACGTCGAAGACCACCGACGGCCCGACCCCGGCCAGAGCGGGGACCAGCCATGTCGCCAGGCTGTCCGCGTTAGCAGCCAGCGGGACGGTCAAGGGCCCGGCTGGACCGTCGCCCCCGAGCTCACGGGCCGCTTCGGCGGTGATGGTGCGGATCTGGCGGGCTGCCCGCAGCATGGCCTGCCCTGACGCAGTCGTTTGGACCGGCTTGGAGCGCACCAGGAGTACCCGCCCCACGGCCGTCTCGAGAGCTTTCACCCGCTGGCTCACTGCCGACGGGGTGACGTGCAGCACGCGGGCGGCAGCCTCAAAGGTCCCCTCCGAGACCGCTGCGGCTAGAGCTTCGAGCTGGTCCAGGTCCAGGTCCATAATCAGCAACTCTAATGGAACAGCAGAAACATTAGCTGGTAACGTCCTCCTGCCCACGCTTAACCTGTCCTGGTGCTCAACGCCGCAGCCTGGACGGCGCTCGTTGCCGGCCTGGTCTTCGGTCTTTCCCTGATCGTGGCCATCGGGCCTCAGAACACCTACGTCCTGCGTCAGGGCGTACTCCGCCGCCACGTGGCGACCATCGTAACCATCTGTAGTTTCTCCGACGCCTTGCTCATTGCAGCAGGCGTCGGGGGTGCCAGCGCCGCGCTGGCCGGCCACCGGTGGCTCCTATCGTTAGTCCGGACCGCCGGCGCCGTCTTCCTGTTCGGCTACGGCGCCCTCGCCGCGCGCCGGGCCTGCCGGCCGGCGGCGGCCCGCACCGACGCTGGGGCCAACGGCGCGTCATGGACCGCTGTGGCAGGCGCTTGCTTGGCGTTCACCTGGCTGAACCCGGCCGTCTACCTCGACACGGTGGTGCTGCTCGGTTCGGTAGCCAATACCCGGCCCGGGCACCAGTGGTGGTTCGGTGGCGGGGCAATGGTGGCAAGCACCCTGTGGTTCACAGGGCTCGGCTTCGGTGCCCGGCTGCTGGAGCGGGTCTTCGAGCGACCTCGGGCGTGGCAGCTCCTCGATGTCTTCGTGGCCGTCGTCATGGTCGGTACCGGCCTGCGCGTCCTTCCGGGCGCCTGATCGCGGCACGGTCACCTCTCCGTCGCCCACCAGTCGCTAGGCGGGACCAAAGAATGGGGACCGACGTCGGGTTGGCCCGCCGTGAGAGGCCAGCGGTCTGGACGTCCGGGCCACACCATCAAAACAGAGAGCCGTCACAAGAACGTCACAACTCACCGAAAAGCCGCTGCGTTCTAGACCGATCAGCCTGTCATCAGTGGTCGCCGGCCCGCCACTCCGCGCGAGTACTGGGGCCACTTCGACTTCCCATTTTGGGCCGAACCTTGTGACGATGGGTCAGCGTCCTGTTTGCTCGGCGGGTGCCCTTTCCTCTTCGGAGAGCTCGTCGAGCCAGGCGGGCGCGTGGTGGCGCGCCCAGGCCCGGCTGATCCTGCCGAACAGCATCGACTTCAGCGCCTGGCGGTCGGCCAGGGCCATGAGGACATGGCCCAAGACCACGATCACAAAACCGAGCGCCAGCCAGTTGTGCACGAAGGTGGCGCCGGCCCGCACAGAGAGCGGGAAGGGCCTGTACCAGCGCAGGATGGCGCCGCTGGCGAGCATGACCAGGCCGGCTCCTGCGGTAAAGGCGGCGTTGGCCTTCTGGCCGGCGTTGAACTTGCCCACGCGGACGCGGGCGAACACCTGCCTTCTATCTGCGGCCGGGCGGATGACGGCCCGCAACCAGCGCCGGTCGTCCCGGCTCCAGCGGTTGAAACGCCGGATGTCGCGGCGCAGAGCCTGGCCCCAGCTCCCCGATAGGGCGAGGATGAGCGGCACGGGGAGCGCCAGGCCCGCGTAGAGGTGGGTGCGCTCGACTAGTTCTCTCCGGCCGACGATGGCCGTAAGTGGCGCGAAGTACAGGGCGGCACCGGTCACGACCAGCACGGCGAACAGGACAGCATTGGTCCAATGGACCGCCCGCTCCACACGGTCGAAGCGGTTGAGCAGCCCAGGCCGTTCCTGCTCGGGTAGGGGGACGACGCTGCGATGTGTGGTCGGGCTCGCCATCGCCTCAGGCGGCCGATGGCCCATGGCCGTTGGCCCAGGCATCAACCGGGTAGCCGTTCTGCTCCCAATAGCCTTCCTCCACCACACTGGTCAGGGTGATGGTGGACAGCCATTTGATCGACTTGTAACCGAACATCCCTGGGACGTAGAGGCGCACCGGGCCGCCGTGGCCCTTGCTGACCGGCCCGCCGAGCATCGAGTAGGCAACGATGGCGCCGCTCTGGTCGGCCTGGTCCGCCGTAAGGGTCTCGGTGTACACCCCGTCGAAGGAGGAGAAATGGAACACCGTCGCGCTCGGGTGGGCCCCGGCGGATTTGGCCAGTTCGGTGAGGCGGACGCCGGTCCAGTGCACGTCGTCGACGACCCACCCGGTAACGCACTGGAAATCGTGGGTGAGCCTGGTGGCCGGCAAGGCTTCCAGGTCACGCACGCTCAGCTGGAGGGGACGTTCGACCATCCCGTTGACGGTCAGCTTGTAGGTGGGCGGCGGTGAAGGAAAGCCGTTGGTCACGGTGTAGAGGGTGAAGTTGCCGCCACCGGGGACCAGGCCGGCGAGCCCTGTGCCGCGGAGCGGCTTCAGCAGGTCAGAGATGCCGTTCTGCACGTGCTCGCCGAAGGCGATCCCGAGCCCACCTAGGCCCAGGATGCCAAGGACGGCCCGGCGGCCGATGGGTTTGTCGCCCTGCTCGGGGGCCGGGCCCGCAGTGCCTCCCGTGGAGGTCACCTCGGCCATGGCCCACTCGTGGGCCGCAAGTTGCCACTTTTGTAGGTCACCAAGTGTTAAGGACGCCCCGGCCGGCCGTTTGATTGCGCGGGACCAAGAAAAACCGAGCCGGCGCGTGAAACCAGTGGTTACTTCAAGCAGGTGCACCTGGTCGGTGGCGACCTGGCGCTCGACTTCGTGAACACCCAGACCGGGCCAGCTGACGGCCCTGTCGACGGCGACGCCCTGGACGGGTACGACGACCTCCTCAGCTGGAGCCGCCAGATGGGCACCATGGGCGAACGGCAGGCCGAAGCCCTTGCCTTGATTGCCCAGGCACGCCCCGCGACGGCGTCGGCGGCGTTCCGAAAGGCCGTGGGGGCGCGATCGTACCTGCGGGAGATCTTCGCTACCTTGGCACGCCAGCAAGAGCCGTCCGCCTCGATGCTCGACCTGCTCCGGGGCGACGCGGGCAGCTCCGTCCGCTACGCACGGCTCGCTAGGACGGCGGAAGGCTTCGGCTGGGACTGGGCCATCTGTGACGACCTTCGAGCCCCTTTATGGCCGGTCATCCAGGCTGCTGTCGACCTCATGCGGTCCGGTCCCGTCACAAGCGTGAAGCAGTGCGGGGCCTGCCGTTTCCTCTTCGTGGACACGAGCAAGAACGGCAGCCGGCGCTGGTGCAGCATGGAGGACTGCGGCAAGACGGCGAAGATGCGCAGGTACGTGGCGCGACGCAGCGTTTCTCGTGCGTCGGCCCGGGCCGGCCGGCCGTGAAGGAAGTTGTCCACCCTGCTCCGGCGGCGGCGCTTATCGCCTCGAACTGCCGAAGTCTTGAGCTATGCGGTCCCCTTCTCGGATGGCTTCGTAGTGGCTGACAAAAACGGCCTCGTTGCCCGGCTGCATCGCTTCAGTGGTACGTCACCAACCACTCGTCCGCGGACGTGCCGGTGCTCAACACGGCGCGCTGTAATGCCGAGAAGCCGGCTGGGTGCGCCGCTCCGGTCCCCCGAGGTGGCCGTCGGCTCCCAGCCGAACGGGCTGGCGATCGACGAGATCACGGGCACGGTGTACGTGCTGAGCCTCGGTACGGGGACGATGTCGCTGCTGGGGGGGAAACCACCGCCTCCGCACGCTTCGGCGTCGCGGGGATGACCGCGGGCGGGCCACATCCAGGCCGGGCGAAGGACCGAGGACTCTACTTCGCTTAGATGGATACCCCTTCGTCGCCGAATGCCTGGCAGACACGGTCGGCGACGCGTTTGAGGAGAGCGTCAAGGCCGTCATCGTCACGCCCGTCGCCTTGCGAGGGCCATTGTTCAAGCTGAACGCGGACCAGTATGTGCTTGTCTACGGCCATTGGCGGGTTGAATGCCTGGGCGGGGGGTTCCCATCCGTTGTTCAGTCCATCGAGGACCGCCCCCTCCGTGTCCGGAATGGCCACGACGATCTCAAACGGGCCGAGGGTCATCTCGGGCCGGGTCTCGGCCAAGAGGTCCAGGAGTTTGCTCTGCGGCTCCAATGCAACCCGGATGCGTGGACTACGGCGAACAGGTAGATGGAGCTTTAGTGTTCCACGATAGGTCCAGTGGCCTATGGGGCGTTCTCGCTGACCATGGACAGGGGAGCCGGGTAAGGGCGCCGGCATCACCGAGCTGTTGAGCGTACGTGGATCAGGGCTCTCCATCGGTGACGTCGATCTTCACCATGCACGTCCCAGGCAACGGGCCCTTGCTTCGCGCCCGGGTGATCCGCTCCTTCAGCGTCAGGTCGGGATCACGATTGCTGAGCCCTGGAAGTGGGATCATGGGGATGACGTTCCACTGCCACCGGTAGCGCTCCTTTAGGCAAGTCTCGCCATGACGCCGCTCTTCTTCGTCGCAAATGCCGGCAGTGCCGAACACGACGGGCGCGTCGTCTGCGTAGCGGCCACGGTAGTCGGACGGGCGGAGCTCAACCCGGGAGTCTCGTCGGATCCGCCTGATCTTGGCGCTGGCCTCACCCGTGCGCAGGTAGAGGTGTTCGAGCTCTCGGGCGAACCAGATTGGGGTCTCCACCCACGATCCATCCGACCGGAAGGTCCTGAGACTGGCGTAGCGGGTTGCGTCGAGAGCGCTGAGAGGAGAGTTCTGCGATGTCACAATGCCAGTAGAACACTTCCCGTCAACTTGAAGTCAAGGGCATGGAGGTCGTGGTCCCGTGGCTTCGAGGATCGGGAAAGTGGCCAAGAAGGTGGGTCTGGCGCCATCTGCCATCAGGTACTACGAGGAGACGCCGTCGTTGCCGTCGCCGTCGCCGTGCCGATCGACGGCCCCCGTGCCCCCAGCTGCCATGATGAGGGCGTGGGCTTGCTCTGTGACTACTTCGCGGCAGGGTCTGATGACCAAGCCGCTGCCGTCATAGACCATGTCGGCGGCCCAGGCGCCACCTCCGGCTCCGCTGGAGCCGATAGCCAGCCTCCGTAGAGGGTTTTTCCGTCGGGGGCACGAGCCGAGCACCGGGGGACCACTGGGGTTCACCCAGCGTCAGGCCGCCGGCAAGTTCACCCGCGACGAAGCAGCAGCCTTCATCGCGCGGCTCCAGGGCAATGAGGACGGGACTCCCTTCGAAGTTGTCCCACCAGCGAAGCTGTCCGCGCAAGAGCAGCTACTGCGCCACTTGCCTGCCGAGCAGCTCGCTGCCGAACTCCGGCGCCGCGGTTGGACCGTCACCGAGCCCGCGGCGAGCAGCTCGAGCGGGCCCGACGCGGGCGCGAACTTCGATCCCTGACCCGAGGTTAGGCCGCCTGAACTACTTCCCAATCCGTGTTGCCAATAAAGGTGTCTTTGTCTACTTGGGCATTTGTCCCGATTAGCACGACCGGAGGGGCTCGTGGGAGGGTCCTTGCACCGGCCCCAACGACGCCAACGACCCCAACGACGCCAACTCGGCTGACTACCGTCGTTCAGGTCCTCAGCGGTGATCTCCGTTCCGATCCTCCCCGACCCCAATGACGACTCCCGGTCCCTTGTCGAGACCCTCATCAAAGAGCAGGGCCGGGTCGTGCTCACCCCCGCTCAAGACCAGGCCTACGGCCGGCTCACCCAGCGCTTCTTGGAGCTGCGGCTGGGCGACCCCCTCGCTTGCTTCCTGTTCCGAGGGGGCTGGGCGAGCCCAAGCAACGCGGCAGCTGACCAAGCCTTACGGCGGGCACTGTCGCCGGCCCCCTAGGCGAACTGGCCTGCCTATACCCCGGGGAAGAGCCGGACGACTGCCTGTTCGGGCATCATCCCAGAGAGCTGGAACTCGGTAACCCCACCGTCACGGCTGGGAAGGAGCCGGAAAGCGCCGTAACTGCCCCTGGCGAAAACTTCCACCAGGTCGGAGTCAACCAGGACATCAACATCATGGCCATTAGCGCCCTCGCTGAGCGGCATCTCCAGATCGCCGAACCCGGGCCTGACCACCTGCACGCGGTGGCGACCGCGTTCAACCCGTATTTCAGCCCGGACGGCGCCGGGGGCGCCAAGGGCCAACTGGTCGGCGGTCGCCGGGCTCAAGGTGACGAGGACGGGGCCACCGTGCCGGCACAGCTCCGACGAGCCCTCGACCGGGAACGGCGACGCCGGCCCGGCGAGGGCCAGTACGTCAGTGTGAGGGCGCAACCCCAGGAGCCCGTCTTCCTCGCGTACCAGCAGGCTTGCCACAGAATGGGCACCGGCCCGCTGGACCAGGGACGGGTTGTTCCGTGGTTCCTCTCTCAACCATGAGATCACGCAGCGTTTGTCCTCCTTATCGACAAAGCTGCTCATGGCGTAGGCCGAGGGCCCGTAGGTCAGACGTTGCCAGCTCCGGGGGCTGAACTTCCGCCCGTCATAATCCCCGATGGCACCGGCTACATAATGGAGTTCATCGGCGTCCCAAACGGACACGAGCAGCACCCAGTCGCCGCCCAGAGGGAACAGCTGGGGGCACTCCCATAGGGCGCCCGTCCAGACTTGGTCCTCCGCTGAGCTCAACCGGGAGCAAAGCACCCCGTCGTAGGACCAGTGGCGCAAGTCGGCCGACCGGTACTGCAGCGCCGCGCCCGAACCGTCAGCCAGGCCGGCGGCCATGACCATCGTCCACCCGCCCTCATAACGGAACACGTAAGGGTCCCTGAAGGAGTGGACGCCCAACCCTGGCGGGGGGCCGTCGATGACAACATCGTCGGCCGTAGTCACCCACTGCCGGAAGCTTCTGTCCCCCCGGGCCAAGGCCACCTTGCCCTGCCCCCAGTCGTCCCCGGCGATCCTGGTGTAAAGGATGGTCCCGCGTCCGCCCTGGTCGACGATGAAGCTCCCCGACCAGCACCCCACCTCGAAGCTTTGGGGCACCAGGGCCAGGGGTTGCTCGGACCAGTGCACCAGGTCGGGCGACTCGGCATGGCCCCACTGGCAGTCGGGGGCCCATGTCACCCGGCCGGGAAGGGCTTGGTAAAAGAGATGGTAGCGGTCACCCGTCCAGGTCAACCCATAAGGGTCGTTGACCCAGCCGTCACTGGCCGTGAAATGTAACCGCGGCCGCGGGCGGGGCGCGCCCGGCGCCTCCGCGCTCAACGGAACCTCCGGCGGACATCGGCGGCATGGGCAACGTTGGCCTGCGAATGGGCCCGCGACCTTTCCGTCCGCTGGTCAGCCCTCTGCTCCACTTTGGCCCGGTAATCCGCGGTGCGGGCCGCATAACGCTCCCGGGTGGCGGCCACCTCGTCTGCCGCCGGGCCTACGGGCGCCACGGGCGCCGGGCTGGCGCTGGACTGGGGCCGGGTCGGAAGCCGTTTCGCCAGGGGCACGAGGGTGGCCTTGGGGCTCGGCAGCGTCTGGTACCAGTAGGCCGTCGAAGCCCAGTCATCGGACAGGTGATTGGCGTGACCGTGTTCGATGGAGACCTTTATGCGCCGCTCGAAGCGGACAGGGTCGGCCACATGGAACCGGTAGGACACCGAATAGCCGGGGACGTCCGACTCGTGGATGATGCTCCCGTGGTAAAGGTAAGCGTTCTTCTGCATCCCCCAGGCATGGTTGAAGTAGTCCTCGGTGCCCGTGCCGTGCAGGCTCGGTGGCCAGGTGTCGTCGTCGATGAAGATCATGTCGTCACCCTCGCCCCACCAGCTGCCTTGCCGGTGGTACACCGACAAGTTGCAGCCCACATAATGGCCAGCGCCGGTGGTCTCTAAGACCACGTGGTTGCCCTCGTCGGACAGATGGGCCACGTTCACTTCGGGGCTGTTGGTCTGTAGGTCAGGCCCCCAGCCGGCGCAGGGGTTGTCCCGGGACCAGCGGGCGTGGAAAAACACGGTGCCCTCTGGCAAATGTTGACGGTAAAGCTCGAAGTCGACATAGAAGTAGTGGGACAAGGGCAGGTCGTTCTCGTTGACCAGCTCGATAAGCGCCCTTTTGTTGAAGGGCATGGGTGCCCAGCAGTTGAGCGCTGCGCTGCCCCCGAAGACCAACGACTCCTCCGGCTTGGCCGACACGGTGAACAGGGCCGACTCGTAACTGTTAGGCATGCAGTGGCCCACACCGAAGAAGTCGCCCAACGGCACCAGCACGGCCGGCTCTGCCTCGTCGTCCCAGGTTATGCGAACGAGTACCTTGCGGTAGTAGTCGGGGTCAGGTTGTTCCCAATTGAGCCCCAGTGCGTTGTGGATCTCGAGCACCGGCACTGTGCCTGCGGTCGTCTCGGGGTCGAGCAGGCCCGGGCCCAGCACCTGGCGGCAGAACTGGGTCATCCAGATGTGGTTGACCTGCCCGGGGCCTTCTAGGTCGGCGAGGACGCTCGTCTGGTGAGGGCCCGTGGTCCAGTAGTCCTGGTTACGTCCCCGCTGGTCCCAGCTGGAGACCCTGGCGGTGCGGGCGTCAGTGAGGCGCGTGAGCGAAGACAGCAGGGGCGACATTGGGCCCAGCCTTTCGTTTGTTGCACGGGATTAGGAGCACTTAGCCTTTGACGGCGCCCAACGTTAGGCCGGACACCACTTGCTTTTGAAAGATAGCATAAATGATCAACTGTGGGATGAGCACCATTGTCGCCGACGCCATCATGGCTCCGTACTCAATGCTGTAGACCCCCTGGAACTGCGAGACACCAAGAGCTATCGTCGTGAGCGATGCCTTGTTTATCAGCGTGACTGCAAATGGGAACTCGTTCCAGACGTATATGACGTTGAATACGATCAACGTGGCAAATACCGGTTTCATCACCGGGATGACCACCCGCCTGCACATCGTGTAGAGCCCGCACCCGTCTATGATGGCGGCCTCCTCGACTTCTTTCGGGAACGATGCCAAGAACCCGGTGAACAGGAGTGTGTTGAAGGGTATCGACACCGCGATATAGGGGAGGATGAGCGCCAAGTACGTACCGAAGACGTGGAACCGGATGTCCAACTGGTAGACGGGGAAAAGCAGGATGTAGACGGGCACCGCCAGCCCGGCCAGGAAAAAGTACCGGAGCCCGACCTGGGCCCGGCGGTGCCGGAACACCATCCGCGTTAGCGCGTACGACGACGAGAACGATACGGCAATACCGACCGTCACCGAACAGACGGCCAGGATGAACGTGTTCTTGTACTCGAGGAGCAAGTTGAGCGTCTGGAGAGCGGCGTGATAATTGCTGAACCTAAGCGACGACAGGGAGAAGGGGTCAGACAGGATGTGGGCATTGGACTGGAACGACAGAAGCACGATCCATAGGAGGGGCAACAGGACGGCGAACGTGACGAGGTAGGCGATGGCGGCGGCAACCCGTGACCGACGCCGGGCCCGGCGCCTGCGGTCCTGGCTCGTCGCAGGAGCCGACGGGGCCAGAGCCGGTGCCGCTGGCCCATCGCTCACGGCCAAGCTGCCGGTGCTCACGCGTACCTCCGCCGGCGGGACAACATCAAGTAGCCGACGGACACTACGACCCCAAGGGCAAAGATCACGACCGCCAAGGTCATGCCGTAGCCGTACTGTGTCACGGTGAAAGTGATGTAGTACATGTAGCTGACGAGGACATCTGAGACATGGACTGGCCCACCTCCGGTCAGGACATAAACAAGCTCGAATATCTTGAACACGCCGGTGATAACCAGCACCGTGCATATGTTGAACGTCTCGCTCAGCATGGGGACGGTCACGTAGCGGAGCTGCTGGCGCCGGGTGGCACCGTCGATGGCACTGGCCTCTAGGACCTCGCTGGGCAACAACTTGAGCCCTGCATAAAATATGGTGGCGATGAAACCGAGTTGTTCCCACACGAACACGATCCCGAAGGAGAACGGCGACAGCGTCGTCCCGCCGATCCATTTTGGCCCATTAGGGATGCCGATGGCGGCCAGGAAGGCGTTAACCAAGCCCACGCTCGGGTCGAGGATGAAAACCCAGATGAGCCCGACCAGGATGGGTGCCACGATGGCGGGAGCAAACAACATGGCCCGCAGTAGCCCGCTCCCCCTAATATCGCCGCTCAGTAGCACGGCTACGAGGAAGGCGCCTGGTACCAGCACTAAGAGCGCGATGGCCAGGATGATGCCGGTGTTGCGGAGTGATGACCAGAAGAACGGGTCGTGCACCATGGTGGCGTAGTTCGCCCCACCGTTGAGCGTGGCTGCGCCCAGGCCGGTGTAGTTGGTGAAGCTGTAGTAGAGCGAGTAAAGCACTGGGTAGACGAGGTAGACCCCGTAGAAAGCCAGCGCCGGCAGGACCATTACCGCCAGGTGCCAAGGCTTGCTCAGCCATTTCATTGTTACTTCTTTCGTGGGTACGGTTCGCCGTCGACGGCCCAAGCTGGTCACTGCCACTAGGAGCGGGCAGCTTGTCCATGGCGCCCCGGCGCTCACCAGCGGGAGAAGGGCCCGCTGGTGAGCGCGACGGGCCTGGCTAGCTCTTTATCGTCTGTTGGACGGCCTGGAGCGCCGCTGTCGGCGAGTAGACACCCTCCATCACGCCGTAAATGCTGTTGTACATGGCGTTAGCCGTAGCGGAGGACACTACGAGGTCCGGCTGGGCGGGAGGGCTGGTCCAGCCGGGCGCACTGATCTCGCTGAGTACGGCCTTGAAGACCGGCTTGTTCACCGCCGCGCCTGTCGGCTGGTACTTGGTCACCGGGGTCTGGAGGTTGTTCACCAGGATCTGCTGGCCGGCTGAGCTGTAGTAGAAGCCGATAAACTCCTTCACGGCGGTATAGCGAGCAGTGCCGGGACTGTCGGCCGCGCTCACCACCAGCGGTGCCGAGGGCGCGTTCATCAAGATATGCTGGTCACCGACCCCGTTCGGGAAGGTGGGGCCAGGCCAAAAACCGACCCCGTTACCGATGGAGCTGGCCTGTATCTGGCTGGCCTGCCACACGCCGGAGTCGAACATGGCGGCTTGGCCCGAGATGAAGGCCTGCGCGGCCTGGACATAGGTCTCGGTGGACATGTTGGAATTGAAGGCACCGTCCTTGGCCAGCGTCTGGATGTCGTCGTACAGGGCCAGGAAGTGCGGGTTGTTGTAGCTGGCCTTGCCGGCCAGGATGGCGGGGTACATCTGCTGGTAGCCGAACCGGTCCAGCATAGTGAGGAAGGTCCAGACGCTGAATGAGGACTGGTTGGCGCCCTGCTCGAGGGTGGTGACGCCGTTCTTGTGCAGGGTCTGGACGACGTTGACGAGCTGGGCAAAGGTGGTGGGCAGGGCCAGGTGGTACTTGGCCAGTATGGCCTTGTTGTAGTAGAACCCCGTCACCAGCGACTGGTAAGGCACGCCGTACTGGACATTGGCTTCCTTGTAGCCCGAGAGCATGCTGGCAGGGAAATTGTTGACGATGCCCAGGCTGGCCAGTACCGGGGCCAGGTTGAGGAGGTCGCCGTTCTTGGCCATTGGCCCCGCCAGGGAGTTGTAGACCCAGAAGATGTCAGGCAACGTATGCGTTTGTGCCGCGATCTCCATGTTCTGTTCGTGGGTGGCGACGACTTGGCCCTGGATCGTGATCTTGACATTTGGGTACTTCTTCATAAAGGCTTGGACAATGTCGTAAGTCGCCGGGTCCTGCTGCTGGACGTTGGGGTTCTGCATGGACAGCGTCAGGTCGACGGTTTGGGTTGCCTGTGGCAGTTTGCCCTGGGCGGCAGCGCCCCCCGCACCGGCCACGGCGGCGATGAGACTGAGCGTCAGAGCTGAGCCCACCACAGCGGTGGCGTGGCGGCGGCGCCGGGGCGGGACAGCCCGGCCGGAGGCGTTCATTGGTGCCTGGTGTTGATGGCGAGTGTGCTTGTGCATTTGGGTTAGTTCCCCCGTTTCGTGGCCCGGATCCGGGACCTTGTTTTTGCGGTGCTTTGGTGGGCTGGTCCTGCCTTGGGGCGGGGGCCCGCCTCTGCGATCGATTCCCGCACAAAGGGATTGAGCGGGATCGACTCCAACGTGGCGCCTTGGAGATCATCCGAGGCACCATGGTCGATGAGGTAACGCGCCGCCCGGTTACCCATCTCGTAGAAGGGCAGCTTCAGGCTGGACAAAGGTGGCTCGAGCCGCGCCGAGAAGTCCTGGTCGTCGCAGCCGACAACGGCCAGTTCGCCCGGGATCCGTACACCAAGCTCCTTGGCCGCCATGTAGACGCCCAGAGCCATCCGGTCGTTCCCGCACACGACGGCAGTGGGCCGGTCCTCGACCTCGAACAACTTCAGCATGCCCTCGTACCCGCTGCTGGGCCACCAGTCGCCTTGAACGACCAGTTCGGGCCGTACAGGCAGACCGGCACTGTTCAGGGCCTGCTTGTAACCCTCGAGACGCTTCTCACCAGCGAAGGCCTCTAGGAGGCCGGTGATATGCGCCACCGTGCGGTGACCACGGTCGAGCAGCAGCTGAGTTGCCGCTCGGCCACACTCGAGCTCATCGGGGATGAAGGTGGGGTAGGTGAGCTCGGCGGTGAAGCAGTTGACCAGGACGGTCGGCAGCTGGGCCAAGGTCGGGGGCGGCGTGACCAGCCGGGTGAAATATGAGGTGAAGATCACGCCGTCGACGTTGCGTTCGAGCATGACTTCGACCGCAGCCCGTTCCACGTCCGGCCGCCCACCCGTGTTCACGACTAACAGCACGTGGCCGGCGTCCCAGGCGGCATCCTGTGCCCCACCGATGATCTCGCCGGCGTAAGGGCCGGACGCGATCTCGTCGGTGATCAACCCAAGTGTGCGCGTCGTCCCGGCCCGCAGGGCTCGCGCCGAGGCGTCGATGCGGTAGCCGAGGTCACGGGCGGCGGCGAAGACCTTGGCGCGGGTGGCGTCGGGGATGTTCGTGGTCTCGGTGTTGTTCAATACCAGCGACACCGTCGTCTGCGAGACGCCCGCCCTTGTGGCTACATCTCTCATCGTTGGTCTTGTACGCACTGGCTTGGGCCCTCTACCTGTTCCAGACCGCGCTTGACCAGGAGTTTTGCAACTCTCTACTCTCTAGCCCTCGCAGTGAATCGAATTAGTGCATCGGTTTACTACGAATGCCCAGCCGTGTCAAGCCTCTCGGTACCGTCCTATTGGCGGGCCCGGCCTTTCCGTATGAACGGAACGAAAAGTTCATGAAGGACGCTGACGGCAGCGGACAGAGCTCCCCGGCGTCGGTCGTCAAGCGTGCGCCCGTGGGCCCGGACGTAGTTCACGGCTCGGTCCATGTAGCGGGTGTTGAAGAGGGGGACGGCGTTCACGACTAGCCCGAACGCGCCGAGCTCGTGCTCGGCTGTCAACGGCCCACCTCGGAGCGGCAAGACGACCCGGCTGGTCGCCTTCGGGGTCCTGGCCCACCCGGGGCCGGTGGTGGTGACCTCCACCAAGGCCGACGTCCTCGAGCTCACCGGTTGGGCACGACGACGTCGAGGCAAGCTCTGGCTCTGGGACCCGAGCGGCACGCCGGAGGTCCCCAACGGGGTGGAGGAGCTGCGCTGGTCGCCCGTCGTCGGCTGCGGGGTCTGGGACGAGGCGGTCGCCCGCGCCTACGCCCTGGCCTCCTCGGCCCGGCCCCACCAGCGCACCCACGACACCCATTGGGTCGAGCGGGGCCAGGCCCTCCTGGCACCGCTGCTCCATGCCGCCGCTCTTGGCAACGGCGACCTTGCCACTGTGCTTTCGTGGCTCCACCGCCGGGAGCTGATCGTGCGATCACGTTCGATCTTGGAAAAGGAAGGCTCGCACCGCGCCGCCACCCTGCTCCAGGGGATCGCCCATACCGATGCCAGAGAGCTGTCGGGCATTTTCTCGACCGCTGACGGCCTGCTCGCCGCCTACCGCACCGACGCCGCCCTGGGAGCGGCCCGGTTCCCCAACTTCGACCCCGAGGCGTTCGCATCGTCGACGGACACTATTTACCTCTGCGCTCCGGCGGCGGCCCAGGCCCTGCACGCCCCCCTGGTCGTGGCCGTGCTCGACCAGATCAGGACCGCCGTCTATCGTGCACGTCCCACCCCAGCCATGCTCTTCGCTCTCGACGAGCTGGCCCAGGTCGCCCCGCTCCCCGACCTCGCCTCCACCATCGCCACGGACAGCGGCAGCCAAGGACTGGTGGTAATGGCCTGCCTGCAGGACCTGTCCCAGGCCCGGGCCCGTTGGGGCACCGCCGCAGACGGCTTCCTCACCCTCTTCACCCACAAGCTGGTGCTCCCCGGTATCGCCGACATCACCACCCCGAAAGCCATCTCCGCCCTGGCCGGAGCTGTCGACGTTCGGGTGTCATCGAGCACCGTGACTCGCGGGCTTCTCCCCAAGCAGTCGAGCACCACCTGGTCCGTCCGGCGCCAACCGAGGCTGCCCGTTGCCGCCGTTGCCCGAGGGAGGCCCGGTGCGGCGTTATTGATCAGCGGCACCGGACTGGCGCGGGTGTGGCTCCCGCCGCTTCCTTTCGGGGTAACGGCCGCCGCAGCAGCTTGGCACTCGCAGGTCAAAAGTTGAGCAGCCACCGAAAGTAATCCGTCACGCGAGCGCGGTCAGTGCGCATTCCGGCCGGAGCGGTTGATGAACCCGAGGGTGGCAATGCTCGCCAAGTTCTTCCGGCAGACCGTGACGGCCACGGCCGTCTGGCTCAACGCGCGGGGCGTGGACTTGACGCTCACGACCTATCACGCCTGCCGGATCGACAGCGGCGAGATCGTCCTCACCGTCTCGCAGCCTTACCCGGTGCGCGACATGGCCCATTTCGAGGCGGCGCCGAAAACCGAAGGCGCTTCCGCTGGGGTGAATTCTTACCCCGAGATCCCATGGGCCCCGGACGAGATGACGGTGTTCGCCGAAGTGGTCGCCAACAATCCGATGGCGCTGGCCATCACCAACCACTTAAAAGAGATGATCGCGTAATACCCCGCTGAGGCACCAGGCGGGCACGGTGGAGGTGGTGATCCCGGCTGGCGGCGACAGGTCTTTTTAGTTCGGGTAGCTCTCCGGACCGGGGGGACGTGGTCCGTAGAGGCAAGCCCTCGCCGATTTCTTCGTACACGGGTTGGAGCTCCCCGAAGAAGGGGTCCCCGTCGTCAGGGAGCACGTGCACGGCTTCCCAGAACGCCAGACGCTGACAACGTTCCCTCGATTTCTTGGTCCTTCCGCGTCCGGGGAGCCGAACGTCCGCCCTCTGCCATCGTCGTTATGATTTCCGTGAATCATCTCCGCTCCGACGGGCCCCGAGATCTCAAGCGTGCACCCAGCAGGGTGCATGCGGCCCGCTGGCCTTTCCGTCGGCGAAAGTAATGCGCTGTTGTTCCGTCCCCATTTGCCTTCGTCATCCAGGCGCCCGACACGACGCATCAGGCTCGCCCGATCGATCTCGGTACCGTGCAGTTTTGTCATCACGGCGCCTCCAGTTACAAAACCGCGATCGGATTGAAAGGAGATCCAGTCGCCCTTGGTATGCGGAGAGGAGCTAGGACAACCATGAACTCCCAGCGTTGCTCGGCCTCGCACGCCTCGGCTAGGTCCTCGAGATTGAGGCTGTCCGATGCCAGCATGCCCATGGCCGTTATCTGCAGCGGGTGGACCGGGTAGAGGATCCCCTCCACCGTGCTCGGCACCGTCTCCCCGTCCCCGTCGGGAAGGAACCCGGCCACCTGCCGCTCGTGCGGCAGCGAAATGGCATCGACGTGCAGGCCGGCCTTTCCCTCTCCTGTGTAACCGTTGTCCCACGGGCCGAGCTCAAGGCGGCGTCGATGGTGGCCGGTCCGGATGCCCCAGGCCTCCACAGCCGCCGCCGGCTCGTCGCGCACCTTGGTCCTGGTGCCGAAGATGGCCGGCCTCGGCCTGGGCGGGGGCGTTGGCAGCGTTGGAGGCAGCCTATGGTTGAAGGGCCGCCCCGGCCGGCGCGGCCTGGTCGACGGCGTCGCCGCGGCCGCTCGGCCCGCTCGCCCACCGATAGCGCCAGCTGGACCGGCTCTTGGCCCTGGCGTACGAGCCCGGCATCGTCCCGGTGCGTGCCCGGGCAGACCTCGTGCTCCGGGCGCCGGGCGGCAGCTGCCGGGGTAGCCACCGTCAGTCGCATTTTGGGGAGCAGTCGGTCGCATTTTCGTGAACACCCCTTTCGCAGTTGCACGTGTAAGGCGTTGGATTGTGGCGATCACCCACACAATAACTGAAGTCGGGCGGATGGCCTCAAGCAACATAACGTGCCCCCGATAATCCGCTTCATTTCACGGTAGAAGGCGCACCGAACGGCACTTATCGCGGCACCAAGCGGGCCAGCAAGTCGAGGGCCTCGGGTGTTGCGGCGGCAGGTGGGTGCTCGGCAGAGCTGATCTGCACCCTCCATCTTGTGAGCAGCTCCCAGACCGGAGTGATGCGTAAGCCTGGCTGTTGCCCGAAAACAACAGGCCCGCCTTCCCCTGAGACCTTTCAATCTTCCTGGTAAGATCCGAGACCGTGGTTGATCGACAGATGTTCGATCGAATCAAGGAAAAACACAGCGGCTATGTCAGCTGGGCTGTGTGGGCCGCGGCAACTAAAGGACCCAAATCCAACATTGGTGACCTCAGCATCCTTGACCCCGATCGGAACCCATATTTGCTGGATGTGCTGAGAAGTGACGTGATTATGATGGGCCTAAACCTCTCCAGGCACTTGCCACGACCGCTCGGAAACTTTCATGACCCGCGACCGGAGGGGCAGGACTACAAGATCCGCTTCGCATTTGCGGGTACACCTTTCTATGGTGCCTATATGACCGATTTCGTAAAGGGCGTCGTGATGCTGAAATCAGGGAACCTGATGCGGCATCTCGCAAAGAGTCCAAGTCTCATTGCCGAAAATGTCGCACAACTACTGGGGGAGCTCGACGACCTTAACTCCGCAGCACCGACCGTCATTATATTTGGCGCAGACGCCCATCTACTTGCTGCCAAGCATATCCCTGTCACTCGCTACTCGCGCCTCGTCCGCGTTACGCATTACAGCCACCACATCTCCAAGGTGGATTATCGTGCGCGGGTCCTGGCCGAGCTTGGCGCCTAGAGGCGGCAGCGCGGCGCCAACAGCAGATAGGAGGTTGGTGAGCGACGTAAGGCATCGCTTGTGTCAGACACATAATGTGCGCTCAATAGGCCGTGCTATCCTCGAGTCAATGCGACACAGATCGGCACGTCTGGTGACTGCACTGTCGTCGTCATTACGGCCCAGTCCCTGCGAAGCCGGGCATCCTGTGGGCTCAAGCAGCAGGGAAGGACCACCCTAAGTCATATGATCGGGCTGTGAGCGACTTCGAGGTGATGGAGTAGATGGAGACAGAGCCTGACCTCTCTCGCTGGGACTTTGCAACACGCGAGGGCGACGCCCGACATAAAAATAGTGAGGCCAAGACCTTTGAGGCTGCGCGGCTGGCCATAGCCGTCCTGGCAGACATCGTCTATCGAGTCGGGAGAGGCGGACTCCCCAAGGATTCTGACACCGTGGAACTGCGACGGGTGGCTTTGGGAAATGTTGGCGCCCTGGCAGTGCGTGCCTCCAATGTGGCTGTGCTTCTGCTTGAGAGCGGCTATGGCATCGAGGCCTTAGCCCCCGGACGACGACTTCTTGAGCACCAATTGCGCGCCAAGGAGCTGTACGAGGATGAGACAGGTAATGCCGCTCAAAGGTGGCTAGCTCATAAGAAAGCGACTCCGATGAGCAGCCTGATCAAGGCTAACCCTGGTGCTGGAAGGCTCCACGGAGTTATGTCACGTATGGCACACGACGACAGGCGAGCAATCGAGACCCTATACTCCCCGCCGTCCTGGGTTGGCTCGCCAAGCGAAAAGCGAGCGATTAATCTGTTCCCGCAACCGATGGCCACGCCGCTTGTAAGCTTTGCGAGGCTGCTGGTTGAAGCTCCCTGCGAGATCGCGGTGCGCATAGCTGAGGTGAACGGTGAGACGATAACTCTGCCTGCCACTGTAATTGTGGTGCTACAAGAACCAACAGCCATGCGTCGTTGAAAACTATCGGTGCGCAGCCTTAGAAGTCGAGTCATTATATTGGGTGCGAAATATCTGCTTTTCATGCACAAGCCATGGTCACTGGGAAAGAGCGCGTCGGCGCTCGCGCAACAGGGCGCCTTGGTGACCAATGAAGGGACGCCGTCGTCGAGCGCGACTGTGCGAAGACTTCATGCCGGCGGTTATTTATCATCGCTGTCAATGGCTGAAGACACTACGGGGTGTTGGCAGTGACGACCGACTCGTGGCCAGTTCCCACAACGATACCTGGCGCCACGAACCGGCGAACTCGGACGGACGTACGCAACATAATGAGCGCCCGAGAATCCGTTGCATCTGGAGGAGGATCCGCACCGAACGGCACTTATTGGCACCTATCTACAGGTCTACCAGTGCGATGCCGGAGCGGCTCCGCCGCGACATCAAATGTCGTGGCAAACCCACACGTTCGGTTCCCAATAGGCGCCGAGGCCGCCCGAGACGTTGAGCGGCGCGAGCCCGCCTGGGAAGACGTAGGCCCCGTCTTCTGGGAAGGCCATCCCCGTCCAGGCTTCCCACTCCTTCACCGGAGCGGTGATCTCCATCGACCGGGGCTCACAACGCACAACCTTGCCCCCGAGCCGGACGTGCACCCTGAGCCAGGGGTCGAAGGGGAGGCGGTCACTTCTTTGCCAAGCCACGTAGCGCTCGATGGGCGTGAGCGGGTGGAGTGCTTATGGTTGGGCCGGACCGGGGCCACCAGCGGGGCCAGCCCCGAAGAGCGCTCGATTGCCGCCATCACCTCGATGACGACCTTGCTAAGGCCGCCGCCCTGGTAAGTCGGGAGGACCTCGCCTGCCAGGGCCGAGAGGGTGTTCGCTACGCCGGGTCCGCCCACGGCGCGCATGCCCGTGGCGTCGATCCCGGCCGGCAGGTCCTCCAGAGTGCCGTCCCAGGCGAAAGGTATCGTTCGGGCACGGCCTGCCAGATCGCCCGTGCGCTCGTCGACTAGGAGGGCCTGGAGATGTGCGTGGCGGGGGTGGATGGCACCGAAGTAACGGGCCGTATGGTTGCCGTGCAGGTTGTACTCGGGCCAGACGGCATCGAAGGCATGCTCCGTCCGAGCACGTTCCCAGAGGTCGGGGCGCTCCGCGGCGGTGACGACCCGGAGCCAACCTGGTGCTCCCGGCGGTGGCTGCACCCTCTGATCTTGTCAGAGACCGGCCCTCCCGAAGCAGTCCGGGCCGGCGGACGTGCCGGTGTCGTAACAAGCTCATGCCGGAGGGCAGGCTTTGCGTCTCACCGCCTTCCGAGCGGTTCACGTAGAGCAGGGCCCCAGTCGAGGTCGGGCGAGGTTATTGGGTCTTCGCCAGCGCCTGAACCTTTACGTGATGTCAGCAGAGCCTTCCCGAAACCGTCCCACTCGGCTGCCAGACTTACCGGTATGGGACGTGCAACGCCCGCCGTCAGCTTGGTGAGCCGCGTGCTCAAGAGCTACTGGGCCGGTCAGGACCGGCGCCGGCGCCGGCGGGTGCGTGACGCGGCGCGCCGGCTTGTCCCGGAGAAGGCGTGGTCGGGAGAGAAAGCGACGGCGCCCGAACTCGCCTGCCTTACCCTGCTCCACCTCCTCTGGTTGCAGGACCAGACGAGACGCGCAGCCCGCGTTCGGAACACTGAGGGCGCAGCGCTGTTAGCGCGCTCCGCAGTGGAAACGGTGATCGCAGGCTTGTACTGCCTGAACGTGCCTGGCGCGGCCAAGCGTTATGACGCCGGAGCCGGCAAGGACCTAAAGAAGCTCTTCGCCCAGTTCACTAAGGCGGCCGACGTTGGCACGGAGGTGCTCGATGACATGCTGGCGTTCCTCGGCCCGGGCGGCCTGCCGTTGCCGGCGACGATGGTCAGCGACATCGCCGCCAACAGTGGCCCAGCTGCCGCCCAGGATCTTTACCGGCGCTACTACGTCCCGCTCTCGGCCATGTACGCCCACGCCGGTCCACTGACACTGCTCCGTCACGTGCACCCAAGGTCCAATAGGACGCGTGAGAGGCCTTTCAAGATGTGGAGCCGCCGATCGGCGTCGCACACCGCCGACGCGATGGTCGGATTCCTCGCGGCGACCATCGCGGGGCCTGAGCACCCCGACTACGGGCTGTTCTGCGAGTACCACGCGGCCCATTGGCCGCTCGCCTGGCCGCCGTCCCTCTTTGTCGTGCGGCATCTTGCACTCAGGCGAGCGCGCCTCAGACACGTACCAGGGTTGGTTATGCGAACTCGAGCCTTGCGTGCGGAACGGTTGCGGGGAGAGCGCCTCAATGAAACCGAAGTTGAGGAACTAATATCACGCCTTTACCGCATGGCAGACCTTGACCGAGACGATGCCTCCGCATCCTCGATGACGACCTTTCTCCGCACAAATCTACTCTCCAAAGAGCAAGCCGCGGACGGAGACGCCGACCCAGCCTGACGGCAAACAGGGAAGATTGAGCCTGGCTAAGGCCATTGTGGCCTCCTGGCTGTCGACGCGGCGACACCACATAATGCGCGCCCAAGATCCCAAGGTCGCCTACGGTCGGTGTGATACCGAACGGCACTTATTGGTGAGGGTCGAGCCTGTAACCGTTGTGGCTTTGATTTAGAGCCGCGGTTAGCACTCAAGCTCGATCAGTCCTCCAGCGCGAAGGCGGTGCGACATACGAGGCAGTGATAGGGGCCCTGCGAGCCCTCGGGCACTTTGACGGGTTCCTGAGGATGACACGGCGGCTCGATGGCAACCATGTCTTCGGGTTCAAAGACAGGCGGTGGCGGACTCGTGGGCCGCGTGTCGACGCCCATTTGCATGAGGCCCTTGCTGAGGTTTAGTTCGCGGATCGCCGTGCCAAGCTCGGGCTTCCTGACGTGAGGAACCTGATGGTCCGGTCCACGGCCTCTCCGGTGGCCGCGCTCATACCTCCCAGGGCGGCGGCACCGGCCACCAGGGAGACGACGTCGTTGAACACCTCGGGGTCAGGGACGCCGAACAAACCAACGGCGACCAACGGGTAGGCCAGCTCTATCCCGAGTTCTCGCCGCACACGCCTAAGCCCCACATGCCCACCTTTGCCAGGAGCCAAGTGGCACTACCGTTAGCTGCTCCCAAACGGGCCTACGCGTCGGACCTGCCTACGATGGTTGTGGCGGATGCAGCGGTCACTCCGGCCCGAGACGCCGCCCGACGCCGAGGAGCCCGCGAGAAGACGGCGGCAGGACGGTTAACCTCGGATCCTGGAGTTGAGCGTCGCAAGTTATGCCTGCTCGGCTCGTCGTGAAGCGCCTGAGAGTCCGCCACTGGCTGGACCGGATCAGATAGCCTTTTCGCAAACACCTGTTCGTTACCGGGAGCTGAGTGAACGCCAAGACCGACAGTCTGAAGATCGCAGACCTGTTCGCTGGGGCGGGCGGGCTTTCCCTCGGTTTTGCGGAGGAGAACTTTCAGGTAGTGGCGGCCGTCGAGTACGACGGCGACTCGGCCGCCACCTACCAGGCCGCACATGAGCACCTAGTAGACCGGGGCGCTGAGCCCGTGAAGTTCCACGAGCAGGACATCTGCGAGATCGACTTCCGCCAGTACTGGGGTCATCTCGACACGATCGTCGGCGGCCCTCCGTGCCAGCCCTGGAGCCTCGGCGGGCTCCGGCGGGGCCACGCTGACCCACGCGACGGTATTCCCCAGTTCACGCGGGCTCTTTACGAGGCGTCACCTAGAGCCTTTGTGCTGGAGAACGTGGCCGGCCTGGCCAAGGGTGAGACACGATCGACTTTCGAGTTGATCATCCGGGTGCTCAGCGGGGAACGGCCCCTGGCTGATCTGTTGGGTGACCAGGTCGACAAGGAGGCGAGGCTCGACTACACGGTGAACTGGCGAGTTCTCCAAGCCGCTGATTACGGAGTCCCCCAGAACCGCCAACGCCTGTTCGTCGTTGGCGTGCGGGAAGGAACGAGCTTTCCCTGGCCGGCGCCTACCCACGGCCCAGGCCGACCCTTGGCGCACGTTCCCGCCGGTTCGGTGATCAGCCCTGAGGTGCTGGGTGAGCCGAACCCGAGCATCGTCACGTACGCCTCGAACCCATCGCTGCGTCCCGACCCCTACCATGGCCAGATCTACAACGGCGGCGGCCGGCCCATAGACCTGGCCAAGCCGGCCCCGACAATGCTCGCCTCCATGGGCGGCAACAAGACCCCCTGGGTCGACACCCAAGGCGTTGTCCCTAACTACCACGCTCACCTCATGGCCGGCGGTCAGCCCCGGAGCGGGAAGGTGCCGGGGGCACGGCGCATCACCGTCGCCGAGGCGGCATCACTCCAGACATTCCCGGCTTGGCTGCGGTTTGCAGGCTCTCGCTCGTCTCAGTACCGCCAAGTAGGCAACGCCGTTCCCCCGGCGCTGGCTCGGGCCGTGGCCCGCCAGTTGTCTGACTCGCTGCGCTAGCCCCGTTTTCCGCACCGTCAGCGGTCAAGTACGGGATGTCCGCGGGTGACCATCGGCTGTGACGCCTTGATTTGGGCGGGATTCTGAGCACTGCAGGGTCAGACCCAGCACGGCACG
>Ga0182016_10001505_pt1 | contig 28389 bp, 18 predicted proteins | sample 712S2MmetaG_FD_120491 | JGI IMG/M metagenome (GOLD analysis project Ga0182016, IMG submission 120491) | Permafrost microbial communities from Stordalen Mire, Sweden - 712S2M metaG | ecosystem: Environmental > Terrestrial > Soil > Wetlands > Permafrost | place: Sweden: Stordalen | collected...
AGTATTAATACATAAGTAAATAAAAATCACTCAATGGGAGTCTATGAACCGTTCTACTTCCTGAAAATAAAGTTGAAATTTTATGAAATATATCAAGAAATATCAACTTTAGTAGAACGGCATCAACTAATTGCATATAATTAATATAATTAATATAATTAATATAATTAATATAATTAATATAATTAATATAATTAATATAATCGATATAGTCCAAAGGTTAGGATAATTGTCTTTCAAGCAATAGATTCGGGTTCAAGTCCCGATATCGATATAGAAGCGATTGTGGTATAAGGGTATTATATCTGCCTTCCAAGCAGGTGAACCGGGTCCGAGTCCCGGCAGTCGCATAATAAAAAAAACCAATATAGTCCAAAGGTTAGGACATTTGTCTCTCACACAAAAGATTTGGGTTCAAGTCCCAATATTGGTAGTTTATCACTATTTGTATTAAAAAAATATTAAAAATAGTGGTTGTAGTATATGATTAAATAGTACGTCTGATCTCCAGTCAGAAAAATGTGGTTAAAGTCCACACAACCTCATCCATTGTAGTTTAATGATAAAACGTGTGTCTAGTAAGCACTTGATGTCTGTTTGATTCAGGCCAATGGAATTAATAAACAATGACTAATTAAATAAATTGGTTATAGGAGGAGAAGCATAAAAGGTATATGCGATCGGCTGTTAACCGATAGATAGTTGGTTCGATTCCAATCTCTTTCGTTAATTAAAATAAATAAATAACAAAATAAAATATATTAAGAATATATTTTATTAATAGATTTCTTTTTATCATTTTTGTATAGAATTGACAATATTTTCATAAAATTTCCGTAGATCCAATAAGTATCAAGTATACACATTATTACAATAAATAGTTTGACAACGGTGAATATTCCGTAATCGAGACCAAAAAGGAAATACCACAATGGGTATCTTACGAGGAGTAATATAGTGATTTTATATATCGAATGGAATAAATCTACTGTTTCGTCAAATTGGTATACATAGCGTGAAAAATTAAATATTGAAACAGCTTCTGCGATATAAGCAATATTTAAATGTATACACAACATGCCGGTTAAAAGAGAAATTAGACTAATGACAATAACAAAATAATGGTGAAATCTGAGTTCGATCCTTTTATTTTGAGTTGTCTTCATGTATATTAGATCTATCATAGTATACATTAACATTATTCGTATTAACATTTCAATACGAAAATTTTTGTATTTTAAATCATAATTGTGATCATTAATTGTTATAACATTATATAGAGCAAATAATGTTATAAACGCACACGAAATACTTCTGAATACTTCGTGAAAAGCCATGAAATGATAATGGTTATATGTTATTAATATGTCGAATATAACTGTAATGTAATAATAAAATATTATCATAATATCATAATATCATAAATTCAAATTTTAAAAGAAATTTAATTTGCATTGTTTTTAATTTAATATTTTGTCACATTATAGATATATTTCACCATATGAAAAATCTCTCGAATAATTCTACAAGAATGTATGAATATGATCCACAAGTTAATAATGAAGAAGTGTTATTCGTCAAGGCAGATATAACAAGTCTGATAATAATTTGTATTATAATATATGTTGTCATATATTACATTTTTGTTTATAAATTGTATGTTTTTGATCAGAATATTAAGACAAAATCTGAAATGAATCAAAACAATGAATATAACATGTATCTTAACTCAGCAGACGTATTATTAGTATTGTTGATATTGTACGGCATGTATAGAATAAATTTGTTAGATATCGATATAACAAGCAAAGCATTTTATTATATATTATTATTAGCTGTACCAGTTATTATGATATTTCCAGTCGTTCATTTCTATAATACAATGACTCACTATGTTATTAAAAATACTGGTATAACTGGTATGTCATATCTTGATTATGTGCCATTTAGTACAATACTTGTGATGCAACAAGAAACACGATAATTACACTTACTAAGAACGAATCTGAAGATTCAATTAAAAGGGTTATTATATCAAATCCCTACCCATATTCTCAATTGTAAATATAAGTTAAATTACTTAAAGATTGTCACATCATATTAATTATCAATAGTAATTAATCTATTGATAAGCCCTTGTAGCTCAATGGTTGAGAGCACCAGTCTTTGAAATTGGAGGTGTGAGTTCAATTCTCATCAAGGGTATAGATATAAACGCTTTCGTAGCTCAATGGATAAGAGCACCAGTCTTTGAAATTGGAGATGTGAGTTCGATCCTCATCGAAAGTATAAGCCTTTGTAGCTCAATGGATAAGAGCATTCCCCTGAAAAGGGAAAAATATGAGTCCGATTCTCATCGAAGGCATAAAAAATAAAAGGCTCCATGGTATAAAGGTCATTACATCTGGTTGTCAACCAGGAAATCAGGGTTCGATTTCCCTGTGGGGTCGTAGATATACAAGCAATTGATTATTATTTAATCGATTAGGGTTGGTAACTCCAATGGTAGAGTGCTTGATTTGCAATCAAGAAGCTGGGCGTTCGAATCGCTCCCAATCCATCAAATAAAACAATAAATCGCCGAATTAGCCTAGTGGTTTAGGTAACGGACTAAGAACCCGTTTAGATGAGTTCAAATCTCATATTCGGTATACAATTTAAATTTAAATAAGCTGAATTAGCCTAGTGGTTTAGGTAACGGACTTAGAACCCGTTTAGACGAGTTCAACTCTCGTACGTGGCATTAACATTTTCTTTATTTGATTTCAAAAAATATATCAATAAATACTTATTCATATATTTTTTAATACAAACGGTATACCATTTGATATTCTATTTGATCTCGATATGTTTTTCATATTTTCTAAGCCATTTTCGGATACTATTGTCGGAAACACCATATTTCTTACCAATTATTGTATAAGGCATCGTCTCAATATCAATCTTCAGCTGTTCATACGATGGTTTTTCTGCTGTGAATTTTACATCCTTGTATTTTTCGAATTTTGAACACATTTTACAGTTGCCATCAGAAGAGCAAAAATACCCACAAGTTGTACATTTGTTTCTTGGTCCAATATCTCTGTCCGGATATTTTGATGGTTTTCCTTTTTTATTTAATTTTATTGTAGACTTATTGTAATCTTTGTCGACATGACTGAGTTTTTCTTTATTTTTTTCATCACTTTGGTCCTTACTTTGTTCATTATTTTGTTCATTAATGTGTACACTAATCTGATTAGGTTGTGTATTATTTTCGTTATCCATTTGATGTATTATACTATTATCAATATTTATGAGATTATATTTATGTTTATGTTCAAGAGATAATTTTAATTTATCAATTTCGATTTGCTTATCGAATTTATACTTTTCGAACTCGAGCTGTTTATCGAATTTGTATTTTTGAAAATTAAATTCATTAGTTGAATTGTCATCTATTTCGTCATTTATATATTTATCAAAAAACGATGTAATATAGTCGATAGTATATATATCTGTCGTTTTAAAAAATTCAGTCATATTCCCACGTTTTATCGCTATATTAAATTGTCTCAACATTTTTTTGATCTTATCTTCTACATTTCTGGATATTTTTGTATTATTAACGACATATATTTTAACTATTTCTTCGTATTGTATACATCGTTTATGATCAGACATACGTTTTTCTATATTATCCGTTATACCAAACTTGTACTCATCATTGCTAACGCGTAAAATGTAGATACAACTTTTGTTTATATAATCATTTAAATCGTACATAATTTTTGGTATTTTATTTTTATTAGCATCTTCTTTCACATCGTATTTACCTGTTTTTCTTATGGATGGTAAAACTGTTCCAGTTATCCATTTTTTGAATTCTTTTGCTTGTGTTAACTTTGATCCGATAATTAATGAATACAATCCTGATTCATTGATATACAATGTTGCATCGGAATTTTTTAAACCCCCTGTTTCGGGGGGTTTGAAAGTTGGTTCAAATTTCTTAAATAGTTGTTCCTTTGAAATTTTATCTTCGTTTTCCACATGCCTTTGTATCGCATTTGTAGTTTTCGTATAGCCTAGTATCGTTGCAATAGTGATACCCTTAAACCAAATTTCTTCTTCGTGTTTGATAACTTCTATTTCTTCGTTGATTTTGTTTTCTATATCGTTGAATTTGAAAACTGATAACATTTTTGTATGATAATGTTTATCTAATGTTATTTACTTTTATGTATATGAGTATTAAATCATTTAAATTAAATTTGTTTATTTCAAAATATTTTGTTTATTTTAATATAATATAATGAGTTATAAACAAATTAATCACAATAATTTCCCATTACCTGTACCTGTACCTGTACCTGTAACATCTTCATCAAGAAGAAGAAGAGACTTTATTACAAAACCAACTGTACTGATTCCACCAAAGCCGACTCAAGATAATTATATGTCGGATACAAATATTAATATAGGCGTTAATCACAACAAAAATTATGATACATATTCAAATATTAATACTAATCCGAATTCTAGCAATAAAACACGATCAAGAATTGATATAGATACATTATTTGACGCCGATGATGATTTTGTTCCTAGACAATCAAGAGGAACATCAAGCAGACTCATTAATCCGCATAAGATAACATTAGAAAACATGGTCGAGTCAAACAAAATAAAACATGCTCATACAGCTAATATCAATTCGTTTAATACATACCCTATAACAGAGAAAAATGCTACAACTGGAAAAGAGAGTACGACTCATGTTACAATTGATAATAATACGGCCGCAATTATTGATGCACTGGGGAGGATAGAAAGAAAATTAGATGAGCTCTTGAAAAAAGATATAAAATTATAAATAGCTTTTATTTATAAAATTACTTAAAGATTATTATCTAATACATATATGTATATCATGGAATGAAATACGAGATGTTATAAAAATTGAAAAATAAACAGCTTGAATACCCATGATTATATATAAAATGAATCAGATTATTAGATCAATTGGTCTAATAATCTTATCCAATAAGTCTGTCGGAAATCGTTTATCATCTTAATAGGAAGAATTTAGCGCTTGTTAAATCAACAACGATAACCACAAATTGACTTATAGTTTCATCACAAGCTCTCATCGTCTATCGGTTAGGACACTGCCCTTATAAAGCGGAAAGCACAGTTCAATTCTGTGTGGGAGCATAAAACAGCCATGTTGGCCGATCGGATTAGGCACCGGACTTAAAACCCGTTTAGACGAGTTCAACTCTCGTACGTGGCATTTAATTAAAACAATAAAACAATAAAACAGTCGGTATCGCATAGTGGTTATTGCAACAGTTTGCTAAACTGCGCCCTTCAGGGTCGGAGGTTCGAATCCTTTTACCGACGTAATTAAATAAATAATCAAAGTCTGTCGATTATCGTTTATCAAGGTAGAATATAAATACGATAATTACAAATTGACTTTGAGGATTTATCACGCTCCTATCGTCTATCGGTTAGGACACTGCCCTTATAAAGCGGAAAGCACAGTTCAATTCTGTGTAGGAGCATCAAAATATTATTTGAGTCTGCATTAAAACAGTTATCTTTGAATAATGGTAATTCTCAAGCATCAAGCTTGAAATGGTAGTTCGATTCTACCAGGTATAAAACCTGTTTTAAACAATTGACTCAAATAATAACCATGTTGGCCGATCGGATTAGGCACCGGACTTAAAACCCGTTTAGACGAGTTCAACTCTCGTACGTGGTACTAAACAAAACCAGCCTTTGTAGCTCAATGGATTAGAGCGTTCCCCTGAAAAGGGAAAGATGTGTGTTCGATTCACATCAGAGGCATATAATTTAAATTTTCTTTATTAAACAAATAAAAAATATATAAATAAACACTTATTCATATGTTTTTTAATTCAATTTATTGATCGACATGCTCTGATTTAATACTAGCTTCATGTTTCTTAAGCCATTTTCTGACACAATTATCGCTAACGTTATACTTCTTTCCGATCCACACAAACGGCATATTCTTAACGTCCTCCTTCAATTGTTCATATGTTGGCCTTTCTGATATACATTGGAAGTTTTGTTTAAATGCGTATGCTTTAGCACATCTTTTACATTCGGAACTGATGGAACAAAAATATCCACAGTTCACACATTTAGGTTTATTTGTATTATTTTTGTTTATTTTATTTACAATTATATTGTCAATTTGTTTGATTTCTTTGACTTCTTCGACTTCTTCAACGATCTCATCGACGTGTTTATCAATATCTTGAGCAACAAGTTCGTCGTCTATTTTAATAACATTAGTTACAGAATCTTGTTTTTTAATTTTCTTAACCCATTTTTTAACTGCTGTAGGCGATACACCATATTTTTTTGCAAGCCAACTGTAAGGCATCGTTTTGAGGTCGTTTAATAACTGTTCATCAGTTGGACGCCCTTGAGTTGGGTCATAAACTGATGCTTTAGCATATCTGTCAAATTTATCACATGTTTTACAAGAATCGATTGTTGAAGTAAAATATCCACATTTTTTGCATATATTTTTACCTTTGGTTGATGTGGATTTAGATTTTGTTTTAGGTTCTGTTTCGACATCTTTGACTATATCAACTTCGTCATTTGATGTATCAACATTCAGTTCATGTTCAAGATTATTAATTATCGAATCATTAATTTTATTAATAATTGGATTAGTATCGATGATATCGATTTGTTCAATGATTTGACTGATGTTATTTTTATTGAACTGTAAATCGAATTTATATTTTTCTAATTCAATATCGAGTCTATATTTTTCGAGTTCTGTTTGTTTATCTAATTTGTATTTTTCTATTTCAAGAATGTCAATTAAATTTTCTTCATTTTCTAGCACTTCATTTACATATTTATCAAATAATGCAATAATTTCATCAATCGTATACATTGTGTTTGTTTTGAATATTTCTGTTTTCGTACCCTTCTTGATGAGAATCCCCATATGTTTTAACTGAAATTTGACTTTATCCTCTACACGTTTACTTTCATCAGTATTGGGTAGATCGTATAGTTTTACTATATGTTTAAATTGTAATTCATTTTTGTGAGCAGCGAGGCGAGTTGTAACATCAGCAGTAATACCAAACTTATACTCGTTATTTCCTAAAGATATGATATATACACAACTTTTATTTATAAAGTCATTGACATCTTGCGTTAGTTTTGGTATAACATTCAGATCATTTTTGACGTCGTATTTACCTGTTTTTCTAATAGATGGCAATACAAAACCGGTAACCCATCTTTTGAACTCCTTTGCGTGTGGTAAATGGGAAGACATAATGAGAGAATATAATCCTGATTCATTAATGTATTGTGTCACATTGGAATTTTTTAAACCTCCCGTTTCAGGAGGTTTGAAATCCAGTTCGAATTCTTTGAACAATAATTCTTTTGTTAATTTATCTTCTGGTTCAACATGCCTTTGTATTGCGTTTACAGTATTTTTGTAACCTAAAGTTCGCGCTGCGTCGACACCCTTGAACCAAATTTCGTCGCCTTTTTGATAAATTTCAATCGATTCATTAATTGTATTTTGTGAATCTTTGAAGTTGTGGATTGATAACATTTTGTATGATAATAAATATATATAACATTATATGTTTATATGAGTTTTATCACCCAATTATGTAAAAATACATATAAATCACTTAAAGACAAATAACAATATATATTTTGTAAGTTATATATACTACAAATTAGTCTACAAATACGTTTGTATTTTTTGTAAAACAATATTTTATTATTTATGTTTTTACAAAAAGTTGAATTATTAACATTTTGAAGACCGATAATAATATATATAACGAATCAGATCATTAGGTCAATCAACCTAATAATCTAACCTTAAGTCTGTCAGGAAATCGTTTATCTTAATGCTAATAATTAAAACTAAAACCACGAAATCCACTATTTGACTTAAACACAGCCTCTATAGTCTAACGGCAAGGACACCGCTCTCGTAAAGCGGGAATCTCAGTTCAATTCTGAGTGGAGGCAGTCACTATGGCCTAATGGTTAAGGCACAAGCCTGTTAAGCTTGGGATCGCTGGTTCGAATCCAGCTAGTGACGTTCAATAACCCTTTTAAAAGTCTGAATGAAACAATTATCAATCTTGTAGTATAGTAGGTCATTATCCGGGACCGTTAATTACCCGAGACGGTGGTTCAATCCCACCCGAGATTATCAAACCATGTTTCAAACAATTGACTTTCAAAAAAGCTCCCATCGTCTATCGGTTAGGACACTGCCCTTATAAAGCGGAAAGCACAGTTCAATTCTGTGTGGGAGCACCAGCCATGTTGGCCGATCGGATTAGGCACCGGACTCAAAACCCGTTTAGAAGAGTTCAACTCTCTTACGTGGCACTCAAACAACAACAAACCAGCCTCTATAGTTAAATGGATATAACATCAGCCTTCTAAGCTGAATTTCCGGGTTCGATTCCCGGTAGAGGCTTTTAACAAAATAAAAACATAAAAGGGAAAGATTATAAGTCTGTAAATTATCGTTTATCAAATCAAATATGGAAGGAAAACGACGATAATTATCAATTGACTTATAATTTCAGCTCCTATCGTCTATCGGTTAGGACACTGCCCTTATAAAGCGGAAAGCACAGTTCGATTCTGTGTAGGAGCATTATAAAAAAACAAAACATCAAAGTCTGTCAAAAATCGTTTATCAAAAATGAATACACAACGATTTTTACAAATTGACTTTGAAAACAACCATGTTGGCCGATCGGATTAGGCACCGGACTTAAAACCCGTTTAGACGAGTTCAACTCTCGTACGTGGTATTCAAAACAATCGATATAGTCTAAAGGTTAGGACAGCTGTCTTTCAAGCAGCAGATTTGGGTTCAAGTCCCAATATCGATATCAAATTTATTTATTTAATAATAATAATTACAATAATTAACTTAATTAAAATATTTATTATGCGGTCAAAGCTCTATTAAATCATATATTTTATGATTTAATTAATAATTTATTTATTTGAACTTAATGATTTTTCAATACATGTTTACAATTAAACAATTATATTCATGTATTGAAAATAACTCATAAACATATAAAAAACATATATAAAAACATAATGTAATTATATATTATTATCATACAAAATGTTATCAATGTTTAACTTCAAAGATTCAAAAAATGCAATTGATGAATCAATCGAAATTATCAAAGGCGAAGGTGACCAAATTTGGTTTAAAGGTGCAGATGTTGCAAGGGCATTAGGTTACAAAACAACAGCGAATGCTATTCAAGCGCATGTCGAAATAGAAGACAAAATAACTAAAGAAATTTTATTTAAGAAAATACAACATAATTTTGCCCTACCTGAAATAAGTAGGAGTGCAAATCCAGACAATACGATATACATAAATGAATCAGGTATGTATTCATTAATATCATCATCTAAATTGCCGCATGCAAAGGAATTTAAAAAATGGGTAAATGGTACAATCCTTCCATCTATTCGAAAAACAGGGTCCTATAACATTAAAAATGATCCCAAATTAACAAAAATGGATTACGATTTGAACGATTATGTTAACAAAAGTTGTCTATACATATTACGTATCAATGACAATAATGAATATAAGTTTGGTATATCAGATAATATCGTGGAAAGATTTAATACGCACAAAAAAGAACTCCAGTATAAGGAAATAATTAGATTATATACATTAAATAATTATTCATTGTGTAAATCTGTTGAATCAAAATTAAAACTACACTTTAAGCATATAAATATTTTAATAAAGAAAGATACACAAACTGAAATATTTAAAACAACATACGAGCACGATATAATTTATGTACTTACATATTTTGAAAAATACATTAATGAAATAATACAAAATGAATCAACTGTTTGCGAATCATTTGAATTAGAAAAATATAAATTAGATGTACAATCAAAACTTGAGTTAGAAAAATTTAAAATCGAAAAACAATTAGATTTCGAATTAGAAAAATATAAATTAGATAAACGATATAACCAAACGAGTATAATTAATAATATAGAGGAAGAAATCATCACCAATGCAACTAAACAAATCGATAACAATGTAGCGAGTATAATTAACATTAACAAATCTGTTCCTGAAACTTCTGGTGATACAGGAGAGAAACCAACAGAAATAACTGGTGATATTTCACTGAATGATTCAAATAATGTTAATACAAACAAAGGAGGCATTAAAAAAGATTTGGCTAAAGTTACAAAATCAAAAATAATAAAATGTTCATGTGGGTCATTCAAATCTATTAATTCGAATACTTGTAAACAATGCGATCGCATAGCAGTCTACGAAAAACTTATTGAATATCCAAAATATGTTTCAACAAGACCAACAGCTGAACAATTAAAGAAAGATATTGATGAAAAAATCCCATATATATGGATCGGTAAAAAATACGGTTGTTCAGATAACAATATTAGAAAATGGGTTAAAAGGTTTGAGAAAAACAAACCAATTTAATAAATAAAATTAAGCAGTATTAATCAATTCAACAACTGCATCGTATACAAGCCTAAACAATCTAATACTAATTAATTGAGTACCGTGTTCGACATAATCCAAATGTAATATTTTATATGCTTGTGAGTGAACCATTTCGTTAGTATAAACTTGACCATCGAACTTCACATTCGGAAGTATTGACCCAGTGATGCAAATGATTTTGGGTACTGATGTCATTTTTGGAGGATTCGTTAAAACATCATACATTTGGCCGAAGATAACATCAGACAAACCACTCGGCACATTTTCTTTTATATATTTAGCAAATGCACAATCTGCGTGAGGTGATGATATAGTGATAACTCCCTTAATTCTTTTATGATCAATATGTGTGACAATAATACCACCAAGAGAATGACCAATTAAAATGGCAAATTCGTTATCAGAATTCCATGAAAAGTTATCGAGATAGGACTTTACAATATTTGTGGCATCATCAAATGAGATACTTTTTGATTTATAATTAACGCTGTCGATTACTAACCTTTCATTGCATTTAATATAATATTCAAGATATTTTTTCATTGGTATGTGAGTCAATGAGGAACCATTTAATCCGTGAACTGTAAGTATTAAAACCATTTATTATACTGTAATATTATTGATTTAAGTATCTTGTCGACGTGCATATTAAAATCATAAATTTTATCAAATTTTCCACTCAGTTATTTAATTCACCAAGCTATAAAGTCACTTAAAGATATATCATCATATATGATTTGTACTATCTGAATCCGGAATAAGATAGTATTACGATATTAAGTTACTCATCGAATGTGGTATCGTACTTATGAGATGATGAGTGAGTTAACATAGGCACCTGGTCACTAGTGTCAAAGTTAAATCTCAGCCCTTATAGCTCAATGGAAGAGCATACGCCTGCAAAGCGGATGGTTCTTGGTTCAAGTCCAAGTGAGGGCTCTAAAACAATAATTCGGCCTTATAGTTAAATGGAAGAATACTACGTTTGGAACGTAGGGATCTCAGTTCAATTCTGGGTGAGGCTATTTTAAATAAATAATCATAATATGATTATTTATTTTGTAAAAAATATGACTTAAACAATATTTGTACTATATAATTTAATAAAAATATGTTATCAATAATTAAATTAAAAAAATCTACAGAAAAAAATGATGTACCTATAATAATTTTTAAACATGAAAATGAAATTTGGTATAAGGGTACTTGCCTAGCTGAATTGTTAGGATATCAAAATCATTTCGATCCAATACAAAGACATGTCGAACACAAAAATAAAATATTTTATGGAGAAATTAAAAATAAAATGAAACAAATTAATGAAACAACAAAAATTAATACGTCAATTGCTCATAATGCATTGTTCATTAATAAAGAAGGGTTAACAACCTTGTTAATGAACTCAGAGCGTCCGAACGTAGATAAAATAGCAGAACAGTTTGATATTACAACTTTATATAGATACAAACGCAAAGAAATAGAAATAATTGATGAACTTGGTATTTTTTTTGACGAAATGGAGTATGAATATAAAACGCAGTATTATGTCGATAACTACAAAATAGATATGTATATACCTTTTTGTAAGCTTGCAATAGAAATTGATGAATTCAATCATAACGATAGAAATGAAGTTGATGAAACTATAAGAGAAAATTATATCAAAAATAAATTAAATTGTAAATTTATTAGAGTCAATCCAGACGACAAAAATTTTAATATTTTTCAATTAGTTGCAAAAATTGTAAAACATATCGATTTTGTAAAAAAATCTGCCGATGAAATAGTGAATGCGGTTGATAGTAATAAATCTATAACCGATGAATATTTTAAAAATACAAAAGACATCTTAATAGTTAATGATGATGAGATTTTAGTTGAAGATTTTATTAATATTAATAAAAATGAAGGAAAGACTAAGAATGATTTGTTTAAGTATAAAAAAACAACGAATGTAAACTTTAACTCAAAAAGGTGTTCATGTGGTAAATTCAATTCATACAATTCGACAATTTGCAAACAATGTGAACAGTTAATTATATACAAAAAACTTGTTGGAAATGGAGAATACCATGGAATTAAACCAGATTATGAACAACTCAAGAAGGATATTAAAGAGTTGCCGTTAACATGGATTGGTAAAAAATATAATGTTTCTGATACATGTATTAAAAAATGGATTAAAAAATTTGAGAAAGATAAACAAAATCTAAAACCAAATAATCAATAAATATTGATTTTTCCACCCGTTTATATATTAAAATATAATATAATGACTTAAAGACATGATACTATATATAGTTTGTGTTAATATGTAATAGTATTAACATAAAATTATCAACATAAAAACAACAGTCTGTATAGTTTAATGAAAGAATAAAGGTCTACGAAACCTTAGATCTGGGTTTGACTCCCAGTACGGACATAAAATTTATAAATACGTCCATGTAGTTTAATGAAAGAACGGAGGCCTTCGAAGCCTTTGGGCAGGGTTTGATTCTCTGTATGGATATTTCTTTTAATAAATATTTTAAACAAATAACAAAGTCTGTGTAGTTTAATGAAAGAACAAAAACCTCCTAAGTTTTAGATCAGGGTTTGATTCCCTACACGGACGTAATAAATTAAAACAGCCTCTATAGTTAAATGGATATAACACCAGCCTTCTAAGCTGGATTTCCGGGTTCGATTCCCGGTAGAGGCTTCATTTAATCGTTGTCGTTTAATGATAACAATTATTAATATTATTAATTTTACGTTTAGATTATTCACATAAGACATATATAAAAATTATAAATACATATAAACAATCAATAAATATATAAATGTATTATCATACAAAATGTTATCAATGTTTAATTTCAAAGATTCAACAAACAAAATTAGTGAATCGATTGAAGTTATCAAAGGCGAAGAAGGTGACCAAATTTGGTTTAAAGGTGTAGACGTTGCAAGAGCATTGGGTTACAAAAATACCAAGGATGCAATTATAAAACATGTAAAAATTAAAAGTAAAATTACATACGAAAATTTGAGCAAAAATAATGGGGTCGCAAATCGCGACCCCTTGGTAAAAGTGGATAATCAAACCATATTCATAAACGAACCCGGACTTTATTCATTAATTATGAGATCAAAATTGCCGTACGCCGAAGAGTTTCAAGAATGGGTTACTTCTGATGTCTTACCATCAATTCGTAAAACAGGAAAATATGACATTAAAGAAAATGCAAAACCTATACCAAAATTGATGTCAGACATAAATGTATTCATGAATGATAATTGTGTTTATCTCATAGATTTAGGAGACAACGAATACAAATTCGGAATAACAGGAGATATTGTTAAAAGGTTAGCAGCACATAAAAAAGAATTCCAATATAAAAATGTTGTGAATGTATATAAACTACCGAACATAAATAAATGTAAAAACGTAGAAGATAAAATAAAAAATCAAATAAAATTTCTTGATATTTCTATTAAAAAAGGAACACAAACTGAATTATTCAAAACAAACGAAATATGTACTATAGAATATATGTTATCTATATTTGATAAATATGTTAAACAAGAATCAGAAAATGACGAAAGTGCTGAATCATCTGAACAGAAAGACATTGAAATAATAGACACGGATTTACAAAAATATAAAATCGACAAACAAACGGAAAAAGAAATCGTAATAGAAAAACATAAAATAGACAAACAATATGAATACGAACTGGAAAAATACAAAATCGATAAAGGATATAATAAACCAATTCCAACAAATAAAACAAATAATATAGGAATAATTAACGAAATTGAACAAATCAATGAACGTGTAGCAAGTAACATTAATACTAAATTATCTCAAAGTGAAAAATCTTCTGATGAAGATAAATCGATATCCAATATTGAGATTTCAGTTAAAGATACCGTCAATATTAATAAAAACGAAGGAAGCACAAATAATGATTTATCAATCAATGTTAAAATAGTTCCCAATACAGGTACCAAAGTAACTAAGTGCCCATGTGGGTCATTTAAATCAATCGTTTCTGATAAATGCAAACAATGCGAACGATTAGTATTATATGAAAGTCTTATGGAGGGTGGTAGGCACGTTAATACGAGACCATCTGACGAACAACTAAAGAAAGATACCGAACAGCTCCCAACTATTTGGATTGGTAAGCGGTATGGGGTCAGTGACAATGCAGTAAGAAAATGGATAAAACGAATGAATAAAAAAGATCAGAAGCTTACTACCTAAGTGAATTTCCAACCACAATAACATAAACACAATCACTAAAGGGACTTAAAGATATAAAACAATATATAGTTTGTACCAACTGAGACATGGTATACTGATTACAAGATAATCGGAAAAGGGTCTTATAGTTCAATGGGAGAATACTATGTTAGGGACATAGAGATTTCAGTTCGATCCTGAATAAGACTAGTTTTATTATAATAGAAAATTCATATTTTCTATTATATTTTTATTTATTTAAATTAGCAAAATAAATTCATATAAACAATAGTTGTAATAAATATATTAATATACAAATGTTATCAACCGTAAATTTTATTGATTTATCTGGAAAAAATAAAGGATCCATTCAAACTATTAAATGTAATGATGAAATTTGGTTTAGTAGCATAGATTTAGGCAATGTATTAGGTTACAAAGATATATGTAGAGCAATTAAAAAAAATGTTAAATCTGAAAACAAAACAAAATACAGAAAAATAAAACCCAAAAAACAAAAAGTTGTCGAGATTAATGAATTTAATAAAGCATATGCTCATACTACTTTCATAAATAAAGAAGGATTGACAACGTTATTATTGAATACAAAATTACCAAATGTAGATAAAATTGCTGAACAATTTGGAATAAATACATTATATAGATATAAACGAAAAGAAATAGAGATAATAGATGAATTAAGTTTGTTTTTCAATGAAATGGAAATAAAATACGAAACGCAATATTTTGTGGATAATTATAAAATAGATTTATATGTGCCTTTGTATAAATTGGCTGTCGAAATAGATGAAAATGGACATAATGATAGAAATAAAGACGATGAAAATATTAGACAAAATTATATAGAAAATAAATTATCATGTGAATTTATTCGCATAAATCCTGATGAGAAAAATTTTAGTATAACTTTACTTATTGCATTAATAATGAAATATATTAGAAAAATGGAAAAAATAATAACTCTTGAAAATAATATGCACACGAATAGTTTGCAACAAAATGAATACAATTTTATGGAGATAGAAAAATTTAGAATTGAAAAACAACTACAATTCGAATTAGATAAATACAAGCTTGATAAACAATATAATTTACTGAATACTGTGAATAACATTGAAAAAAATGAAATTCCATTTGATACATTTGATGTTAATAAATTAATTATTAAAAATACAGTGGATTCAATTGAAGGAGAAAAATCTGTGTCTAATACTATAAAAAGTAGAACGGATAAACAAATATATAGAGATAAATGTTTTTGTGGATCATTTAAGTCATTTGAGACTGGAATATGTAAACAATGTGATAGGTCATCATCGTATGAAAAACTAATAGAAAATGGTAAATATATAGGTACAAGACCAACGAAAGAACAATTGAAAATTGATATTGAAGTAAACAAATTACCTTTATCATGGATCGGTAAGAAATATGGTGTATGTGGTAGTTCAGTTAAAAAATGGATTATTAAATTTAAAAATGATAATGTTATTGATTCCACCCATAATTAATTCATATTATTGTATAAATTACTTAAAGACTTATTACTAATATACATTTGTATTATCCTATTAGGATAATATAATGTTGTGAACAGCCTCTGTAGCTCAATGGTTAGAGCACCAGTCTTTTAAATTGATGGTTGTGGGTTCGAGTCCCATCAGTGGCGCTAATAATAAATTGCTCGCATCGTCAAAAGGTATGACGTCGCCACGACACGGCGAAATTCAGAGTTCGATTCTCTGTGTGAGTATAATGACTTATATAATTTATATAAGTTCGGTCTCATAGTTTAATGGAAGAATACTACGTTCGGAACGTAGAGGTCCTGGTCCGATTCCTGGTGAGACTACTAAATAACCACCTTGCTGTAGCATAATGATAATGCACCGACAGGTATTAATTAAAGAGCGGTATATATGGGTTTAATTCCCATCAGCGAGACTTAAAAATAAAACAGCTACTGTATCTTAATGGTAAAGTCCTAAGCTCTTAACTTAGTTTATAAGGGTTCAAATCCCTTCAGTAGCCTATTGCCAATTGATTGATATTGATGTATTTAGATTAGTTAGCGAATCAGTTATAGAAATATATTGATTTATGCGATGGAGATTGTATATTGAATTGGTTTATTGGTAAAAGCCCGTATAGTAAAATGGTTTATTACATCACTCTGATAAGGTGAAATCCCAAGTTCAATTCTTGGTGCGGGTACATAAAAAAAATATAAAAATATAAACAGGAAACATAGTCTTAATGTAAAAAACGCCAGACCTTCAATCTGTAGATTCATGTTCAAATCATGATGTTTCCATAAAAATAGCTTGTATAGTTAAATGGTATAACGTTGCTTTTACACGGCAAAATCTCAAGTTCGATTCTTGATATGAGCACATAATTATTAATCCAGGAATGGATAGGGATCATAGTTTAAAGGTAGAACGAGGGACTCCAAACCCCTTAGCGTGCGTTCGATTCGCACTGATCCCATAAAAATTGCTTTAATCGTCTAATGGTTAAGACACGAGGTTCTGACCCTCGAAATCTGTGTTCGATTCATAGTTGAAGCTTATGATATTTATGAAGTAGCTATTATAATTCAAATTATAATAATTATTTATTTTCATATACAAAAAGTTGATTATCTTAGTTTAAGAAGATTCCAATATAAACCCTATAGACCAACAGTGTAATTTCTACACAATTGATTTAAGCGAAAAGAATAAAACCGCTAAAATGGATTCTTCTTACTCCATCGAAAAAAAATCGTATTTGAGCGATTTGTTCGGAAAATACATCGAGGTGACGGGTGTGAACAAATTGACCAAAACCAATATTTCGATGTCTGATTCATGCATTATGGAATCGGTACAGAAGGAAAAAAAACACAAAAAAGGGAAAAGTATATTTGGGAACTTGTTTCATTTCAAGAAAACCTCCAAACTTTTGCACAAAAACATCGCCAAATCAGAATCGAACATTTTTAAATCGTGGGAAGATATACCTGCGGACAAATTTGGAACTTTGAGAAACATCCTTTCGGATAACGATTGTATCACAGCGTTCATTAATTTCTGCATCAAGTGTCACGGACATGAAAATATTTGTTTTTTCATGGAAGTTTCGATTCTTGAGAAAATGGACCATCCTCTGAACATTCTAAAAGATGAAGTCAAACGTATCCTCGATAGATACGTTTATCCTGGGTCATCGATGGAAATCAACGTAACGGGACCATCAAGGTTCGAATTGATTAATCTTCACACAAAAGGATTTTATGACAAGAATATGTTCAGAACGGCGAAGAAAGAAATTTACGATTTGATGTCGCAGGGGATGTTTGTTAGTTGGAAAACAACCAAGGAATTTGATTTGGTATCTGAATTTTTTTATATTTGAATTTTTATTATTATTTATTATTTGTCATAAAATTTGATTTTACAAAATTCTGTATTCAATGATGATTAACATTATTAATCATAAAATTACTATTAAACAATGAATAAAAATTTAAATGAATTATGCACAATTAATATAGGAGGACCTCAGAAAAGGAATATAAAAGGGAAATATAGAATTTTTTATTCAAATCCAGCAATAAAAGAATATTGTGATAACTATAATGCAATAGAAAACACAATAATAATTAATACTTTTGGAATATATAAAGGGTATGTGCATAAACTTGATAAAAAAATGTGGATTTCGTCACTTTTTTATTATTTGACGGATATCAAAACGGAGATCATATCAGAAGAATATTTATATTATTACATGAAATTTAACAATGAAAATGTATTAAATAAAATTAAAAATAATACAATGACAAAAATAAAAATAGAGAATATTATAGAAAATATTAATGTATATATTCCATCCATCGAAATACAAAAACAAATAATCACAAAATGTACTGAGATAGATAATAATAATAAAATTCTTGATAAAAAAATTCGTAAAACTGTCAAAGAATTAGGAGGGAAAATTGAAGAAAATAAAAAATTAGCAGAAAAAATAATGAATGAACTATTTGATCCGATGAATCAAGATGAAGTTGATAGTATTGTTGATAATCTGCAAAAAGAAATGATAATTTATATTTAATTTTATTTATATCTTGTTTTTATACATATTTTTAAGTTTAAAAAATGTTGATTTTATAAAATATTGGGCTTATATCTCAATAATTATATATTAATATACTCAAGCGCCGTATATATTATATATTAATACATTAAAACATAATAATGAAAATCGATAAGAAATTTGAAGAACGATTAATATTATTGTTAGAAAAATATGCCCTTCGTCCAACACCAACTGAAGCACTTGACGAAATAAATTTAGAACTCGATAAAACACAAAATTTATCCGAAACAGTCGATGATGAGAATGAAGAAAATTGGGTTGATGATGACTCAAATGATAAGACTAATAATTCAAAAAAAATTCCCCACATTGAAAGCGATGACGAAGATGACGAATACGCTAAACTCAAACAAAAATACTATTTCTATTACAAAATAGTTAAAGAAGACGAACTCGATGATTCAATGGAGTCATATTTTGATGATGAAGTTGAAAACATTAGTAAAATAGAAATTAAAGATCAAGACTTTATTGTCCATAGTGATAATGTTCCAGGGAATGTCATAGTGAGTATTTTATCATCGATCGCAAATGGCATGAATACAAACAATTCAAATAACTTAAATAGTTCAAGCAATTCAAATAATTCAAATAATTCAAATAATTCAAATGGAAATTACCCGAACAACTCCAATAACAAAAACAAAAGACAAAAAAAAATGGTTATAATAAACTTTTTTGATGACATTGTTACTGAATTAATGCAAAAATCATGCGATGTTTCATCATTATATGAATCAGAACCATACATAACTCTTATGAATCTTCTTTATTGTATTAATAATTTGCGTAAATACAAAAAAGATGCTGACAAACCAACTACTTCTGATAATTCGAACAATTCGAACAATTCTGACAATTCTGACAATTCTGACAATTCTGACAATTCTGACAATTCGAATGATTCAAATAAGGCAGAAAATGACGAAATATTGCAACGAGTATTAAAATTTGTTGAAGAATTATTTGTTGACTCTATTAGTAAGATGGATAAAATGATTGCAAATAAAATGATTGATTTTGATTCGTTGTGGTATCATTTTGATATCCCAGACAGAATTTATATTGTAAAAAATAACGATGAAGATATATGTTTCAAACAATCATCATTCTATTACGAAACAAATGACGGTGCCGAATTCTTTACAATGAATGGACGTATTATAACAGCAAAAGAAAAAAAATTACGTCTTTCACCTTTTCCATTCGCTATTAGAAAATTTAAGGGAACAAAAGAGATTAAATCATTTGAAATTAAAGCGTACGATTCCCTAAATGAAGATGAGAAAACACAATATAAACAAAATGGACAAAAAGTATTAGATTTACTTAGTAAAATATCTCATATGAATTTGAAGGGTAAACAATATGTTCTTAAAAGACATGAAATTGCATCAGTTTTTAGAGATGAGAGGGTTATGGTTGATCATGAAGGTGGTGAAATACACGGTTATGATATTCCTTACAATTTTGGAAATGTTGAACCTATTGATGAAGAAAATCTTACAGAAAATGACAAATTAATTATGTATCCGTTTATTTCTACTTACAACTTGGGAACAAATAAATTATGGGGTATTACACATGTTAAGAATTTGGCGCCTGTTGAATACAACAAAAATGCATTCGAGCAGTTGGTTTTAGAAAAAAACAAAAAAGGTATTATATTAGGACTTATTAAAAATTATAAAGATGAATTCAACGATTTCATTGAAACTAAAGGCAAAGGTCTTATCTTCTTACTGTACGGACCTCCAGGTGTTGGCAAAACACTATCATCTGAAGCAACATGTGAATTATTAGAAAAACCCTTGTACAGTATAAGCGTCAGTGATTTGGGAACACATCCTGACACGATGGAATCTATACTGGATTCTATAAATGAAGTTGTTAAACGTTGGAACGCTGTTATGTTAATTGATGAAGTCGATATTTTCCTAGAAGACAGAGAATATTCTGATATTACACGTAATGCAATGGTTTGCGTCTTCCTGAAATTCCTTGAATATCATGATAATATTATTTTCCTTACAACAAACAGATTAAAGAGCATTGACACTGCAATTAAAAGTCGTATTAATTTGTTCCTTGCATATGATGAACTTACAGAAAATAAAAGAAAACAAGTATGGACGGCATTATTGAAAAAATGGAACGTTAATGTGAGTGATTCCGCAATTGACGATTTAAGTGAACATAAAATTAATGGTCGCGAAATAAGAAACTATCTCAAGTTATCATTGTCGATTCTAAAAGAGCAGGGCATCACGCCAGACAAACTTACTGATAAACAATTATTGAGAACATTGAAAGACTGCTTTGAACTAACCAAAGAATTCAATGATAAGATTCCTAATAATGGTATGTATATGTAACAATGCAAGTTGTTATATTAACCGCTCATACATAAATTAATTTATTAATTTGATATCTAATAATGGTATATCTAATGGTATATTTTATTTTATTTATTATTTAAACAAATAACTATTTAAACAAATAACTATTAAAATAAATTTATTAATAAATTGAATATGCCTCAAAACATATCACAAATAAATTCAGATAATTTTAATGAGAAAAATGAATTCGCCACCAAAATAAAAATAACAAATGATATTGACAATAAGTTTTTAAAGCTAGAGAAGTTTATTAACGAAGAAGATATATATGACTGTAATAAAAACATAAAAAATATATATTTCTTTGGAGGTCATAAGGGGATTGGTGCGATTGTTAATAACGAAACATACGCAAAAGAAACTGCCAACTTAAATTACGAAATTGAAAATAGTTTTGTACCAAATATAATCGAAATATTAGATATGGAAAATAATAAAATAATGTCATCAAGTCATATGGTCGTGATAAATAGACATAGCGATCTGATTTACAATATTAAATCATCACATTATTACAAGATTTGCACAAATTCTTTGACAATAGAAAACTATAAATATATTCCATTGATAAGTTTGCAATATACGCATTGCTACATAAAATTTTACGGAAAAAATTTATTTGAAGAAAATATAAGTTGTGCATGTGATTACATATTTGCTGGTTCAAAAGAAAGAAAACACATCGCCATGTCGGGAATAGATTTCGGAAATTATAATATATTATGCGGTATGATAGGGTATAAATCAGGCACAAATATTAAAATAAAACAACATCGCCAATTCGGCATCAAAACAAAAGAACTACAAATTGAATTTGAATTACATGAATATGCATCAATTTACGATATCGAAATATGTGTTATAGATAATGATGGTAATACATACTACGATTATATCAAGTCGTTTGGTATTAAAAGTTATAATATAATATTAATGAAAAATAAAATATCATATGAACAACAAAATGAAAATTTAGAACAGATTTTCAAAGACAATAATCACAACGAAAATAATCCAATTTGTGTATCAGATGATAAAATATTTATAAAATTAAATAAATTATTAGAAGAAAACATGTATATATTAATGAAATGTAAATCAATCAGAGAGATTCCAAAAATGGAATACATATCGCACAATATAAATAATCCCAACACATTTTTATGTTTAAAATAGATAATATTATGTTTTTACTAATTAATTTAAAGATGTCAATCATTTAATTAATTAAATTGAATAAAATGGAACAATTAGAATATATTAATAAATTTGTCAAAATATACGGATTTAAAGGACTGGACGATTATACAACAAAAATATCGAGCTACGATATCGATCAGAGTACAGAAATAATTAAAAAATTAAATGACGAAATAGATAATTTAAGAAAACACTTTAGATATAGCGATTTTGCTCTTACGAAATATAAAAATAAAATAACGAATGGTACAGTAGCATTGGGTGTAATTAAAAAAGTTCTTCAACAAGCAAATATTAATTTTGATATCGTTAAATCATCGAAACATAATTATCTGCGTCTATCCAAACCAAATATTTTATATAATAAGTTTATAAATAGTTTAAACATGGATCAAGTGGAGAATAGTATCAATCCATTAATTTCAATGGAAGGTTTTGCGGAAAAATATAGTAAAAAGACTGTTGATGATATAGAAGAAATTATTAAAAACAGTACAGTTGACGGATTATTAAATCTCGAAAAATTAATACGCGACGATGATATTTATGATTATAAAGAAGATAAAAATAAATTTAATTATCCTGACTCACCACTCCACGCATTAGTTCTGGGAAAAGGGTCATACGTGAAGGAAAATGTAAATATAAATTGTAATACAGCAAATAATTTTACTCCGGATATAATTGAAATATTAAAAATGGAAGATAATATGATTGCGTCGTCTTGTCATTTTGTACTAATAAATAGAACAGCTGATTTATTCTGTAATGTGAAATCATCACATAAATATGATATATGTACATCATGTTTTACCATAACAAATCAGAAATATATTCCACTAATAAGTTTTCAATATACACAATGTTTTATAAAATTTAATGGTATCAATTTATTTGAAGATAATATAAATTGTACATATGATCACATATTTGCTGATACAAAGGAAAGAAGACATATGGCTCAATCAAAAATAGATCTTGGTAACCATGTAACCGATCATGGATTTGTTAATTATAAAAAATACAAGGATGGGTCAAGAACGAATGTTAATACAATACAAGAGCGTCAATACGGCATTAAAACAGATAAATACGAGGTCGAATTCAATGTAAAGGAAAACCTTTTTATTTATGACATAGAACTTTGTGTACAAGATTATAACGGCAACATTAATTATGAATATATTAGTTCATTTGGAATTAAAAATGCTGGCGATATAATTTATGAACAAAAAAATATTAATTCAAGAAAATCGTTCAAAGATTTAAATATCAATAAAGAAAATCCAATAATGCCAACTCACGGAAAATTATTTATTAAATTAAATAAATTATTACATTCCAACATGTATATATTAATGAAATGTAAATCTTTTAATAATAACACTTTATCAGAATATTTGATGATGCACAGAGATTTTAAAGATCATATGAAACCAAGTTTTTATATATTGAACAATATTTGTTACAGTCCTTACGGTATTGTTTCAGGAAAAACAAATGATTATATTGACAAAGAAAACATAAAACATTATAGTTCATTTATTAGGGAATACTCAACACCACATATTAAAAACATATTAACAGAAATTATTAGACCAGACGGAAATGTTTCTGCAATAGCACTAGCCTACAATGACAAATTTTTAGAAGGATTAAATTACATGAATGTATTATTTACCAAAGAAAATGAAATAGTAAACGGAAATGATTATGATGTTGTTGTTTATGAAAAAACCTTGACTAAGTTCATTAATTATAACAAAAAATATAGAATTTTATTGCCATTAAGTAAATCATCACAAATTTATTATGTACAAACTGATAATGGTTTTCTTATCAAACCATCCATTTGTGAATTAAATAATTCTGTAAATAATAAGGAGATTATAATTGTATTGTATGAAAAAGATGCAATCGATGAACCAGTAGATAATGATAAGGAAACACATATTAATATTATAAATGTTGATGTCACCAAACATATTAATATAACTTATTATGAATATGACATCGACAAATATAAAAAATCACTTTGTTCATATCTTCTCCCCAATACAAATAATTAATATAAACTATAAAATGGCTTAAAGATATACTAACATATACTAATTGCGATTGTAGTTTGAATGGTAAAATATCTGGTTGCCAACCAGGAGTTATGGGTCCGATTCCCATCAATCGCATAGTGAAAACTAATCAAAAATAATTTGTAAACAGACAACGTATTTCTAACGGTAAAAATTAATAAATAAATTTAAATCTTTAGAAAAAGTTTTTGTTTGTTGAATCAAATAGACAACGTATTTCTAATGGTTAAGAAGCTGATCTCGAAAATCAGTCCCTTTTGGGTTGCAGGTTCAAGTCCTGTCGTTGTCGTAAATTATTAAAACTTAAAATAGTCCACATCGCATAATGGCTTATTGCAGCGGTCTACTAAACCGTGCCTTCGGGTTTGGAGGTTCGATTCCTTCTGTGGACGTTAATTTAATTATTAAATTAAAAATAATTAATCGATATGGTGAAAAATAATAGCTTTAGCAGTTATTTCAACCCTTTATTATTCGATTTTTATTTATAAAAATCAACAATCGATATGGTGTAATGGTAGCACGTTTGGCTCATAACCAAAAGGCAATTGTTCGAATCAATTTATCGGTAGTCTCCATAAGCATAATGGTATTGCAGCAGTCTGGAAAGCTGTGCCCTTTGGGCCTGTAGGTTCGATCCCTACTGGAGACGTAAAATAAATAAAAATATACAGCTAATATAGTGTAACGGTTAACACGTTTGGCTCATACCCAAAAGACGACAGTTCGATTCTGTCTATTAGTAGCAATAATATATTCATAATAAATTGTGATATATAGTCTTCATATGTGTAATGGTTATCACAGCAGTCTTGAAAACTGTACCTTAGGGTGTGTAGGTTCGAGTCCTACTGAAGACGTAAAAATAAAAATAAAAATAAAAATAAAAAATTATAATCTGGGAAATGATTTATAATTTTGCCCATTTGATGTAATTGGAAAGCATACCAGACTGTGGATCTGGGTGAACCCGTTCAAGCCGGGTATTGGGTAGTTTGAAATTAATTCTTAATATTTTTTATAAAGAATTAATAAAGTTGATAATATTTTTTTTAGTTTATTTAGTTTATTTAGTTTATTTGTTTGTTTAGTAATTATATACATATATTTAGTCATCAGTAATGAACATAATACTTGATCTTGATGAAACACTTATATATTCGATTGAATTGGCTACACTATCGTCAATAGTAGGAAGTAATTATATTGAGGATCTCAAAAAATCACCTCATTTTTTGATGGAAGATGAATGTAAATTTGTTGATCATAATGAAAATGTTGTTAATAATTCTTTAAAATTTTTAGTGTTTTTGCGACCTCATTTATTAGAATTTTTGAAATTTTTGATTCCGAGGTTTAATATATATATATCAACACATGGTGTCGAAACATATGCAAAATCAATTGTTGAAAAGTTAATTATTGCAATTAAAAATCAAAAATTTGATCTAAAAATTTGTGGTATTCAATATAGAGAAAATTACTCGAGTATATGCCATCAAAAATCATTAAAATATTTCAATCTTGATCTTTCAAATACGATTATTATTGATGATAGGACTGATGTCTGGGAAGAATGTTGTAAACAAAATATTATAAAAATAAAAAAATATTATGGACCTGTCGATTATGAAGGTTATAGTGATGATGAGTTACTTATTATAATGTATCAATTAAAAAATATACACAGGTCATATACAAATAATTCATCAATTACAATCCCAGAATTATTGACAGAAAAAAATATGACTAATTATACTGAAAATAATAATGAATTTTTTCAATTAAATTTATTAGATCAATATTATTCAACAAAACAGGAATCGAAAAAAAACAATGAACATACAATATTGAAATATATCCTAATGAGCATGATTATAATGATAGGAATTAATTTTTATTTATTAAATTACTTTATAAAAAATTGATAAATAATAATACTGGATATTGTAATTAAATTTTGATTATATATATCATTTTTATCATTTTTATTGTCTAATTTTATTATTTCAAATACCTTTATTGTATCTGAAATAATAGTACAATAAATGTCCGACATAACATCAATTGATGAGTCACTCGCAAGTATCAAAACGACATTAATTAATTGTTCCACTTCTAGAAATCAAGAAAAAAAAAGTAAAAGAATTATTTATCAATTAGAACAAAAAATTCAAAATAAAATTAATCAAGATAATCAGAATTACCAGAAGTGTATTAAAATGTCAGAAGAAATAATAGAACAACAAAAAAAATTAATATCTGATCAATCAAAAAAATTATCAGAACAATCGGATAAATTGTTAGAACAATCAATATTGCTACAAGAACAGAAATTACAAATGGACAAATATTCAGATTTAATTAAAATTAAATCTGAAAAAGAGGCATATAGAGTCATGGATAAAATCCGGGATATTGGAACTGACTTTGTTGCAAAGATTGCTATTTGCAGAAGTTTACTTAAATATATGAAAAAAGATCTCAATATTACAGGAGGGATTGTTGGATCGTTTGTACGACAAATGATGGAATTACCTTTTTTGATGAAGGATATTTACAAAATTACAGACGATGACATGATTGGATTCGGTAATCCAATCGATCATGATGTTGACATAGTTCTTGTTAAAGAAGTGTATAATAAAGAATCAATTAGAAATAAAATTATCAAGATGATGAATTCGATCAATGATGAAGTTGGTAAACTTAAATTTGGTGATTATATTGTCAGTGAAATAGTTGATGTCACTATAACAAATGTCCTCCAATCTGATCCGATAGGAAAACAACATTTGTTAAATGTACCACATTATCAAATCAGACTCGATAGATCTGATACAGATATCGATAATTTAGATTCTAATCTTGTTGTTGTATTAGGTGATACTGCTGATGAAAATAATGTAACCCAAAGATCAATTATTATTGATATAATAGGATGGTATCCTGAACAGGACAAAAACTATTATAATCCACATTTGACGAATTGTAATATTACATCAGAAATGTGGCCTGTAGTTGACTTCGATGTGAACTCTCTTATGATGGAAAAAAACGGATTTCATATAAAGAGTATGTTAGGAAAAGTTAATACTATCGACTTATTTGATATATTTGAAAATATCGAAAAGCGGCGAGCAAAATGTCTTATTGATTTACAAGGATTGCATAAGCAAATGGTATGTGTATCTGATGTAACTAGTAAACTTATTTGTTTAAAACAACTAAGTTTTTTCATAGGGAATAGAATGAAAATATTATCGAATGGATATAATAAAGTTATCGGCAATATTCCTGATTACGGGATAGAGGAAAAAGAAGAATGTCACATCACACATTGTTCCCCCCCTTATTTAGTATACAAATTAGAATGCGGACATGATTTTTCATCAGTTGCATTAATGTCTTCTATGCAAAAAAATGTCTCTGATAATTTCAACTTCGTGTGTCATAAATGTAGGAAAGATTTTAAATTAAAATTCAGTGAATTTAATAAAATGACTAATACAATTAGTTTAGTTGCAAATTCTTTAGAAAAACCAGAAAAACCTGAAAATTCATCAGATGATTTATCGAGTGATGACATGCCTCCATTGGAAGAGGATAATGAGTTAGATGTAGCAGAAGATGACGAAATGGAATTTGAAGATGACGAATTGCCTCCATTGGAAGATGTATTTTATAAACCACAAAAACCTGCTATCGAGAAAGATTTACAAAACAAAA
>Ga0182016_10001506_pt1 | contig 28383 bp, 22 predicted proteins | sample 712S2MmetaG_FD_120491 | JGI IMG/M metagenome (GOLD analysis project Ga0182016, IMG submission 120491) | Permafrost microbial communities from Stordalen Mire, Sweden - 712S2M metaG | ecosystem: Environmental > Terrestrial > Soil > Wetlands > Permafrost | place: Sweden: Stordalen | collected...
CGGCTATCAGGAGCTTCATTCAGCATCACAACAAGAATCCAAAACCATTCGTCTGGCACAAAACCGCTGACCAGATTCTGGATTCCGTCTCTCGATTTTGTACGCGAACTTTAGACTCAGGACGCTAGCTCTTCTTTCCATTTGCAGATTTAAATATCCGCCGCCACAGCCGCCACAATCCGTTGTGCATCAGGCGGGTTTGTTCGGCTTTGAGGGCCTGGTACGAGCGCTCGACGTACAAGTCGAACTCGGGCGGCCAGCCGATGGTTGCGCGGCGCTCGCCGTAGTTGCCCTCGGCCCACTTGGCCAGCACTGCTTTGTAGCCCACCACATGAGTAACGAAGTCGAGCAGGCAGCGGGGCATTTGCTCTTCGATGATGAGGTGTGCGTTGCCGATGATGATCTTCTCGCGCGTGTCGTTGAGGGGCATGAAGATGGTGGTCATCCACAGCACCCACTCCTTCATCTCTTCATCGCGGATGGGATGGCAGGTGGTTTTGCCCTGTTTCTCAAGCAGGGCCTTGTAGGCGATATTGCCGGCCACGGTGGCTACGTAGAGCGGGCCGTAAAACTCATTGAGGCGCTGGTTGACCAGCTTGAGGCGGTCGGCGCGGCGGGCCATCATGCGGGTGAACATGAAGGTGACCAGGTAGCCGGCAAAGGCCAGAATGATGGTGAGCGCGAATCCGCTTTGCAGCGAATTGGGTTGAGTGATTGACGAAAAGTCCATGCGCGGCATGCCTCATTATGTTTATCGACGCAAAGCATACGCGGTTGAGGGGAACTGGAACGGTGATCGAGGACGAAAGAGGCGCAGCGAAGAGTGCCGGCGGGGTTCGCCAAGTTAGAGGGGTTAATAGTTGTGCAGGTTCGGGTTCGGATCTGAAAGTTAAATCAATGAAAAGATGGCCAAGGTCTGGATGGGCCCACGCGGGCATCGCCTTTGTATCTTCCCTGATACTTTCGGCGGTCTCCTGGCAACTTCGCAGAGAAGTACTATCTGGCCCTAAACATTCGAACAACCCCTCAGTCTGGTTGGAATTCGTTGGGAGCTGCTGCGGCAGGGTTCGTCTTCGCCTTCTGGACATTCCCAATCGCGTTCATCGTTATTTTCGCAACCCAGTGGGTGACTTTGGGTTTACGCGACGATGACTGAGCCCGGCGGCGCTCTCCAGACCTAAGTGCAGCTCAACCTTTTTGCTGCTACTGGGTTTTTTGAACGGGAACCATCTTCGCGTTCTTGGGCACTATTTTTATCTCGAAGAGCTTGGGCCACAGCTTGCCGGTGACGAAGAGCCGGTCGTGGCCCGCGTCATAGGCAATGCCGTTCAGCACCGCGTCGGGATCGGTATGCTCGGCGGGATCGAGAATGCCGGACAAATCGATCCAGCCGAGCACTTCGCCGGTTGCGGGCGAGATGCGCGCAATGCGGTCGGTATACCAGATGTTCGAGTAGATCTCGCCGTGGATGTATTCGAGCTCATTGAGCTTGTCCACCGGCTTGCCGTGATCCTTCACGGTAATTTCGCGCCGCTCGTGAAAGGTATCCGGATCGAGGAAGCGGAGGGTGGAGCTGCCGTCGCTCAGGATCAGCGATTTGCCGTCTTCGGTCAGCCCCCAGCCCTCCCATGGGCAAGGGATGGTGCGCAGCCGGCGGAAGCTGAAGCGGTCGTAGACAAAGGCAACATGATTCTGCCAGGTGAGCTGGATGAGCGTGCTGCCCCAGGTGGCCAGCCCCTCGCCGAAGTCTTGCTGGGGCAGGTCGAATTCCTGCTGCACCTTGCCGGTTGTGAGGTCGTCCATGCGGAGCGAGGAACGGCCGTTGAGACCCGTACTCTCGTACAGATGGCCGTCGACGTAGATCAACCCCTGCGTGAATGCATTGGGGTCGTGCGGATAGGCATGGACCACGCGGTAGCTGTCGGCGGCGTGGCAGCCGGTGGCCTGAACCGAAGCGAGGCAGAGCGCGAGAAGCGCAATGCGAAGACGCGGCCAAATCCGCATGGAGTCGCGAAGTTTCATCGGCCCCCGTAGAACTGGCCGAAGTGGCGTGCGAGGTTCATTGACGTCATCAGTGCTCCTACCAAGGTCATGGAGACATCCACCCAGTTATGGATGCTGAAATCGCTGACCAGGATGAGCAGCACCCACGCGACGAAGAGATTGAGAAATCCCCACACCACGTTGATGCTGGCAGGCGAGACGCCTCTGCCGGGCGGTTTGGCAAAGGGAGATTGAAACGCGCGGCCCGAGATGCCGTTGACGATATGCGGCACCGCGTTGGCAAGGAAAGCCCCGCCAAAGAAGAGTGCGACGAGAGAGTACCAATGCATTGAAAACCTTCCAGTTTTACGTGTTGTCGTCCGCTCAAGGAATTTTAATGCTGTGAACACGAAGTTTGGTGAAAAACAAATTGGTGTGGGGTTGCTGTGGAGCCCATGTACGGGCGGGGACGCCCGTACGACAACCGGGCAGGAGCCCGGCGCTACTCTCTTGAAATGCAAAATCTAGCTGGCGCCGAGGTAAACAAAGCGGGCGAGGAAGAGCGCGGCGAGGATGTAGAGAAGCCAGTCCTGCTTGCGGGCCTTGCCTGCGGCCAGATGCAGCACCGCCCAGGCGATGATTCCAAAGCCCAGACCGTTGGCAATGGAGTAAGTGAAGGGAATCATGACCAGGGTAAGGAACGACGGCACGGCCACCAGCGGATCTTGCCAGCGAATCTCGGTGATGGCGGCCAGCATCATGGAGCCGACCAGGATGAGCGCGGGAGCGGTAGCCGCCGGGGGCACGATTCCAATGAAGGGCGCAGCGACGATAGCGCCCAGAAACAGCAGGCCGGTGACGATGGCGGTGACGCCGGATCGGCCGCCTGCGGCAACGCCGGCCGTCGACTCAACGTAGCTGGTAACGGTGGATGTGCCCACCATCGATCCGAAAACCGTGGCTGTGGCGTCGGCGAACAGGATTCGATTGAGCCGCGGGATGGAGTGGTCGGCGCCGATGAGCCCGGCGCGCTTGGTGACGGCCACCAGGGTTCCCAGGTTGTCGAACAGATCGACGAAGAAGAAGACGAAGACAATTTCGAGCAGGCCCTTGCTGATGGCCGCGCCGATGTTGAGCTTGAACGCGGTTTGCGAGAGTGCGCCAAAGTCAAAGGCTGCGTGGGTCCAGTGCACCAGGCCCATGGCCCAGGCAATGGCGGTGACCGACAGGACGCCGATAAGGATAGAGCCTTTTACCTTGCGAATTTCGAGGGCGACCATGATGATGAGGCCGACCAGCGCCAGATACGTGGTAGGGCTGCGGATGTTGCCCAGGCCGACCAGCGTGTTGGGGTCGCGGACCACGAGGCCCGCGTGCTGGAAACCAATGAACGCGATAAACAGGCCGATTCCGCTGGCCACCGCTGCGTAAAGCTGGTGGGGAATGGCGTGCAGAATCATTTGTCGGATGCCGGCCGCGGTGAGCGCGAGAAAGATGACGCCGGAAAGAAACACTGCGCCGAGCGCCGTCTGCCACGGAATGTGCATCTTGATGCACACCGTGTAGGTGAAATAGGCATTGAGGCCCATGCCCGGCGCCAGTGCAATGGGATAGCGGGCAATGATGCCCATCAAAATGGAGCCGAAGGCCGCCGAAAGGCAGGTTGCTGCGGTGACTGCAGGCAACGGAACACCGGCGTCGGCCAGGATGGCGGGGTTGACCAGCACGATGTAGGCCATCGTGAGGAAGGTCGTGACGCCAGCGAGGATTTCAGTGCGCCAGTTGGTGCCGAGATGAGCAAATTCGAAGTACGCTTCGAGTCGCTTGATCATAGACGGGTGTGTTTAGAAAAACACAGCGGCCTCCCAACACAAAGCGATTTGTTCGCGATGCGGCACGACGAGGGGCCCAATTGTCCTCGAATTGGTTCGTGAAACGCTGTTTACTCGTCGCGCAGCAGGGCAATGGGGTTGATTGACAGCGCGCGCTGCGCCGGAACCCATGTGGCGAAAAGGCCCAGCAGCGCCATTGCGGCCACCACGCCGGCCAGCACCAGCGGGTCGCGCGGCGTTGCAGAATACACAATAAAAGCCAATACCCGGCTGGCCAGGATTCCAAGCAGCAAACCCGCTGCCGAACCAAGCGCCAGCAGCTTCAAAGGCCGCCCCAGAGCCGCCTGCAACACTTCTTTGCGCTGCGCGCCGAGGGCCATGCGAATTCCAAGTTCCTTGAGCCGCTTGCTTACCGAGTACGCCGCCATTCCGAAGATGCCAGTGAGCGACAGCATGGAGCCCATCAGACCGAGCACACCCAGCGCCACCGTGGCTACATGCGAGGGGAACAAGGCGATGTCCAGGCCCTCTGTCCATGTTTGCATGGTGAGCGGCAGGCTGGGGTCGAGGTTCCGCACCGTTCTTCTGATTTCGGATGCCAGCTGGAGCGGATCGCGTTCCGAACGCACCACGATGGCTATGTTGCCGGCGGGAGTTTGCAGGAAAGGGAAAAACATGGCCGGCCGCGGATCTTCGGTGAGTTGATAATATTTTCCGTCCTGCGCGACGCCCACTACCTGGATACGTGTTCCGTCTCCAATCTTGTAGTACTTGCCGATTGCGTTGGTGACCGAGCCGAAAATCTTGCGCGCAAAAAGCGCGTTCACCACGGCCACGGGCGGCGAGTTTTTGTCGTCAGCCCAAGTGAAACTACGGCCGGCCAGCAGAGTGGTTTCCGCAGCGCTGAAATAGTCGGGAGACACCTTGAACTCCTGGGAGGTGGCTGCGGCATTCGCAGTTCTCAAGTCTGTGGTCTGCTCGGTGAACACATCCTCGGTTGCGCCGCCTCCGCCGAGAGGGGTATAGCTGGTGAGCCCCACGCTCTTTACGCCCGGCAGCGCTTCAATGGATTCGATCATGCGCCTTTCCATAACCGGGATCCGGTCGCCGGCATAGCCGGCCATGCCGAGATTCAAGTTGGCCAGCAAGGCATTCTTTGGTTCAAATCCGAAGTTGCTGTGCATCGATCGCACCAGGCCGCGCACGGCAACCAGCGATGAAGTAACCAGCACGCAGCAGATGGCGATCTGCACAACCAGCAGAATGTCTCGGAGTGTCAACCGTCGAGCAGTATTGCCGGCAACGATGGTGCCCGAACCGGCCTTTACAACCTCGTAAGGATTGGTGCGGAGAATCTGCCTGACCGGTACAGCGCCGAAGAGGAATCCGCTGATCAATGCCAGCAGGAACGCGACCACATAAACCGTTGTGTCAGCGTACACCGGAACGTGCATTGGAAATTGGGGGATGGGATGCCACACGCTCAATGCACGCAAGAGCGACACGCTGCCCTCAAGACCCAAAGCGCCGCCCAGCAGCGAGATGAGCAAGGCCTCGGTAAACACGCTGCGCAGAATGCGCTTGCGGGTCGAGCCGAGCGCGAGGCGCAGAGCCACTTCGCGGCTGTGATCGGCGGCGCGCGCGGCAAACAGGCTGCCCAGGTTGGCGCACGCGGCCAGCAGAATCAGCCCCGCCAGCAGCATCATGCCCGTCATGAATGCCTTTACTCCAGGCCCAAGCATGTCGCCGGCGAGACTGGGGCGCGCCAGTGAAAACGTCATATACGCATCGTCTTTGGGGTAGGTCTTTTCAAGATACGCGCCAACCGAGTTCAGGTCTGCGATGGCCTGGGCCGGCGTGACGCCCGCCTTCATATGTCCCAGCACCATGTAAATGTCGCGCTCGCCGCGCGCATCCAGCACCTTAAACCCCTGCACTTGTTCCTGCTGGACCATCGGAAGCCAGAAGTCGGGATAAAAGAAAAGCAGAGTTCCGTTGAAGGCGGGAGGCGCTACGCCGAGGATGGTGTAGGGATGCTTGTTCACCTGAACGACGCGCCCCACAACGGTGCGATCGTCTTGAAACTTGCTGTGCCAGAATGCGTAACTGATCACCAGATAAGGAGCGCTGTTGGGGCCGTGTTCATCGGCATCGTGGAAGAACCGGCCCAGGTACGGCTGCACCTGCATCGCGTCGAAGTAGTTCGATGTGACCTCGTAGGCCCAGGGCTGCGACGTCTCCTTGCCCGTATCGAGGCCCACCTCGACGAGGATGTATGCGGTGAGGTCTTCAAAGCTGCGATTGCGCTTGCGCAGATCGAGAAAATCGGGATATGAACTGGACGTATCTTTGTTGCCATGCTCAATCGTGTACAGGCTCTGCGGATGCGGCACATTGAGCGGCCGCAGCACGAGGGCGTTCAATACTCCGAAGACCACGGCGTTGGCGCCGATGGCCAGGGCCAGTGTAAGAACCGCGGCGCAGGTGAATCCCGGCGACTTGCGCAGCACGCGGATGCTGTAGCGGATGTCGCTGAGGAACGTGCGGATCGAGTCGCCGCCTAGCGCGGCGTGGCTTTCTTCCTTATAGTGCTCGAGTCCGCCGAACTCGATGCGGGCCTGGCGCTCGGCGCGTGCGCGATCCATGCCTGCGCGGACCAGATCGTCGGCGCGATGCGCGATGTGCGCGCGAAGCTCTTCGTCAATCTCGCGGGCGGAGCCGTTGCGGCGAAACAGGCCTGCGGCAAAGGAACGGAGCGAGGCGATCGGGTTCATATCTCCTCCGCTGTTGCGCCGAGGGCTGCAGCCATGGCGGCGGCTACCCGGTTCCATCCTTCAGTTTCTTCGCGGAAGCGCTTGCGGCCGGCCGCCGTGAGCTCGTAAAACTTGGCGCGGCGGTTGTTATCACTCACTCCCCAGCTTGGTTTGAGCAGTCCCTGGCGAACCAGGCGAAAAAGCGCCGGGTAAAGCGCGCCCTGCTCGATGAGCAACGCGGAGCCGGTGATCTGGCTGATGCGAAGCAGGACGCCATAGCCATGGAGTGGCCCCAGAGAGACAGCCTTGAGGATGAGCAGATCGAGTGTTCCGGGAAGAAGTTGGGCCTGGTCGGGCATTGGGGTCTCCTAAGCTGATAAGGAGAGTAGCCCGCTTCTCCTAAGTTGTCAAGGAGAGAGTGAAAACAGTGGTCAGTTGCCAGTCTTTTCGTGCGAAACGATGAATGCGATGCCGCGACCAAAGCTGTTGGATGGCGTCAATCCATTCATTGTGCTACGCCGGCGCAGCCGATCAAACCTGGCGGGCAGTTGTTGGTTGGCGCCTGGCCGGGGCTCTTTGGGGGAGCGGGCGGGGTTGGCATTGTTCCGGTACCCACGGTGGGCGCAGAGCTGTTGAGGGCGCTGATAAGGGAATTGTTGTGGTTTACGCAGGCCTGCCACTGGGAGCGGTCGGGGCCGGCGGGATAGGCATTAATGAAACACTGACAGATACTCACGGCTGCTTGATAGCAAGGCAGTTGGGAAAGAGTGCTGGTAGCGCATGATTGTTTGAGGTAGAGATAGTTCCCGTTGGCGGAGCATTCGTTGATGGAGGCGTTAACGTTGGGGCCGCCATTGGGAGTGTAGCCGCCATTGTTGGCTAAATCGAGCGTGGCGTTGATTTTATTCAATGTGTCTGCCAGGTTGGCCAGCGCGTTACCGCCGTCGTCGCTATTGGTGATTGCGTTGTTAGCATCTGCTATGTTCGCAACGGCGTTGATGACGGCCCCTGCGCCACCTCCGTGACTGGCAGCATTCATGTCGGCGCTAACGGTCATTCCGGTATAAGCCACCGTGGCGAGTGCGTTTACGAAACCAAAGATGGAACTCCACCTGCTATGCTTCGGCGTTGCCATTGGGGCGGGCGCAACAGCCCGTTGGGCGGCCAATTGCGCGTTTTGCGCCATTTGCTGCTGCAGAATCCGCAAATTTGTTTGCGCATCGGCATTGCCCTGCGCAGCCGCTTTCTGATACCAGCTCATCGCAAGCGCATCGTTCCTTGGCGTTCCAAATCCCATCGTGTACATGTAACCGATATTGAACTGCGCAAGCGCGTATCCCTGCGCCGCTGCCTGCTGATACCAATACATCGCCTGGGTGTAATTCTGAGGTACTCCTATTGCGTATTCGTACATGAATCCAAGATTGACCTGCGCACCGGTATGGCCCTGAGAAGCTGCGTTCCCATACCAATGGAGTGCTTGCGCGTAATCCTGAGCGGTACCCCTTCCGTTTTCATATAGAAGGCCGATTTCGTACTCGGCGGGCAAATACGATTCTGCAGCGGCCTTGGAGATCCAGGCGAACGCCTGGGTGAGGTCCTGGGTTCTTCCCATGCCGTTTTCGTACATCACGCCAATGTTGAACTGCGCCGTTGAACTCCCATTGACGGCTGCTTTCTGAAACCACGAGAAACCCTGAGAGTAATCTCGTGGCACGCCGAGCCCGTAGCAGTACATAGCTCCAATATTGCCCTCGGCCGCCGGGTGGCCTTGCGCGGCCGCTTTCTGGAACCAATACATCGCTTGAGCGTAATCTTTGGGGCGCCCATCGCCTTCCAGATAGATCATGCCCAGGGCGTACTGTCCGGCCATCCTTCCCATTTGGGAGTCGGTCAAATAAAGGTCGTAGGCCTGGTCAAATTTCTTCTGGCTCGCCAAATCAAAAGCCCTTCGCTCCAGAAGCGCTCCCTGTGCGTCCGCATCAGGGGCAGGGCTCATCGGCGTGGATGCCGGGGATTGGTTTTGAGAGAAAGGATCCTGGTCTCCACCGCCGCAAAGCTGTGCCGCGTGGGTCATGGCTTTCGCGACGCGATTGGCAATATCCTCATCAGCGAAGATGAAGGCATTTTTCCCATTGCCTTGCTTTTGAACTACGACCTCATAGGCAGGCGGATCGACCGTGGCATCACGGGTCAGGTGGCCGTGCGCCGCGTCATTGAGCTTGGCAACCGCGGCAACAGTGGTTACTTTGACGTTCGCGACCGCGGTAAACGGAAACCACGCGTCGGCGTCAATTTGAACTACGCCGTCGCCAATGCTCTTCCAGTGATAGCTCAACTTGCATGTGTCCGGTTCAGTTACAACGCCGGTGAAGGCTTCGTTTTTTTGAATAGTCCAATTTCTGCCGTCCTGGTTGTCATGGACATGAATGGCGTAGTTCACCAGTCCGTTTTGATTGATTTTCTCCTCTATGTACTGCAGGGTCTCCGCCAGCGATGGCCCATTTGCCGCTGACTGTTGTGCCGCGGTGATTGATGTCCTGCAGGCGGCGACGAAGATAAATAAAGCAACAGCGCGAGCGTGACGCATGGCGCAACCTCCATCATTGGGTGCCTGGAAAAATGGGTTCGGGCGGGGAAGCCGAAGTCTTTCACAATTTCTAAAGGTGAAATGAATCAAATAGCAAGCGAAATTTCATTGTTCACCAGGCATTTCACGCGAAATCGACGGGGACCGCTGCGCTGCGGTCCGGTCTACCGCCTTTAGGGGCGCTTACCCAAACAGCTTAGCGGCGTCCTTTGCGAAATAGGTCACGATGAAGTCGGCCAGGTGCCCTAGTTTCCTCAGTCTTGCGAGGGCTTTTCAATCGAGTCCACTACGAGAGTGTTTACAAGAGCTTTGGCGGAAACAAGCGCTAAACCGAGTTGGTCCTTGAGCGCCGAGAAGAGGGAAGGCCCTCCGTCCGATTCTTCTTCGACGTACGGCGTCCACTTTAAGCGCAGCTCGTAGGTGCCTGAGAGTCCCGTCTTATTCACCACGATTCGGCCAACCTCATCTTGACCTGAAAGGCTGAGTGCGAGTTGGTCGATCGAGCAGTCACCAAAATGCAGGTTACCGGCCCAGGAAAGCATATTGCAGCCGCCTGAGGGGGTAGAATCGGAACCCTTAAGCTTCGAACGATCTTTAAGGACCAAGGCGTAGACAGGCGCGTCCGCAGTCTAGTAATGAATGATTAAATGGAATCGATCGGCCAGCAACGCGGCTAGCATTTTCTGGTGAACTGCGCGCCGCTGCTCCGTGGTGCCGTTCTGGAGCTGGGCCGCCTGATCCGATAGCACCTTTGCGTCGATATCGAATCGCGTAGTCTTTGCCCAACTGGGCAAACCCGCGATTTGCTCTGGCAACACGATACCTTCGCTCGATTGAGATGCATCGGCGCTGCGGTAGGCGAACAGGATTAGCTGAATTGCGGACACGCTATGCGCGACGAATCCATTCGCAGTCGGCATGATTCGCATGCTCTCGTCTGGCCTGGCGAGCTTCAAAGAGGCGACATCGAATTTCAGTGGGTGCGACAATGCTGTCGGTGGCGTGGCCGCGAGCTGCTGCCCTCGAACGCCTGGCGCAAACAAACCAAGTCCGATGAGCACGTATGCGAAGACTTTGTTTGTTCTTCGGCCCATCGTGCTACCCCAGCAGCTTCGCAGCATCCTTGGCGAAATACGTCACGATGAAGTCAGCTCCCGCTCGGCGAATTCCCAGCAGCGACTCCAGTGTCGCGCGGTCGCGGTCGAGCCAGCCTTTTTCAAACGCGGCCTGCAGCATGGAGTACTCACCCGACACCTGGTAAGCGCCAATGGGCACATCCACACGCTCGCGGGCGGCGCGGACCACGTCGAGGTACGGCATGGCCGGCTTCATCAGGATCATGTCGGCGCCTTCGGCCAGGTCGAGATCGATCTCGCGCATGGCTTCGCGGATGTTGGCGCCATCCATCTGGTAGGCCCTGCGGTCGCCGAACTGCGGCGCTGAATCGGCGGCTTCGCGGAACGGTCCGTAGAATGCCGACGCGAACTTTGACGCGTAGCTGAGGATTGGAGTATTCCCGTATCCCTCGGTATCGAGGGCAGAGCGGATAGCCGCGACGCGGCCGTCCATCATGTCGGAGGGCGCAACGATATCTGCGCCGGCTTTGGCCTGGCTCACGGCGGTGCGGGCCAGCAGTTCGAGTGTGGGGTCGTTCGAGACTTCGAATCCGTCACGGCCTTCCACCACGATGCCGCAATGGCCGTGGCTGGTGTACTCGCACAGGCAAACGTCGCCGATGAGCACGAGCTTTTTTGCGGCCGGCGAGGCTTTGAGCGCGCGCAGGGCCTGCTGCACGATGCCGTTGTCGTCCCATGCGCCGGTGCCGGTTTCGTCTTTGCTTTCGGGCAAGCCGAAGAGCAGCAATCCCGCGATGCCGAGCGATGCGGCCTCTTCAGCCTCGCGAACAGCCTCGTCGATGGAGAGATTGAAGACACCCGGCATGGAGCTGACCGGATTGCGAACGCCTTCGCCGGGGCAGATGAAAAGGGGATAAATCAGGTCGCCGGGTTCGACCGAGGTTTCGCGCACCAGAGCGCGCAGATTTTCGGTACGGCGAAGCCGGCGCAGACGGGATTGGGGGAATGCCATAACTCGATTGTAAGTATAGGGCAGGAGTGAGATGTGAGCTGGATCACGGGAGAAACGCAGCGGAGTTGGCGGAGTCAGCGGGGTTAGCGGAGTTAGCCAAAAAGCGAACAAATCGGGCGCCGAGTACGCCGGGGCCCCCAACAGACAGGTCTTCGTCTGTGGGGTGGATACAAGCGTTGCTCGTGTAGGAGGGAGCCATCCCTCGCGGTTCAACACATTCGCTGTTGCGGCTTGGGGAAAATGTCAGTTTACAAACTGTCTCACCCCAGGGGTTCACCCCAAAAATTGTCAAGCTGAGGGTGCCCCCGGTCCCTCGCCTTTGGGGACCGGGGATGGAAGCTAACCACCTGATTCGTCGTATTTTAACTCCGCAAACTCCGCCAGCCCCGCTAGCCCCGCGGCCCTTGCAGTCAATTACCTCTCCCCAGCGCAGAATAGTAGTCAGAAAGGTCAGAAACCATGAAGAACCAAATCATCACCGCCGCAGGTAAGACCCTCGAAACGAAGCCCTAAATCAAAATGTTTCTTTTTTCCGTGAAACTGTGAAACGACATTCAATTGAATCAATCGTTTGGAGGCACTCCCTTCACAGTTCCACAGCAGAACACACTATTGCGCAATCAGCGCCCGCAGCTGGCTCCAGTTGATCTGCTGGATCGCCCTCGTCGCCAGCTTCTGGTCGCAGTTGAGGTAGACCGCGATGTTCTGAACTGAAAGTCGCGACGCCGATGGGTTCAACGGGGCTTTGGTTGTGATCTTGGTGCTATCTCCGTCGAGGTGGATGGATGCGGGCTGGCTCCATGGCCCGAGCAGCACCCATACGCCGGGATCGCCGCTCGATCCGCCGCCGAGCCCCTGCATGGCCGGCAAATAGAGCACCGTCCCCCCGCCGGGCAGCGCCGATGTGCTGAAGGCTCCGTGGAAATTAATCAGATCCTTGCCGGCGGAGTTGATGCTGACCTGGGCGGTAAACCTGGTGCTGGGCGGCGGCGGGGCGCTCTTCTGCCGGGCATCGAGCTGTTTCTCGACGTTCTTGGCCTCGGCGTAATTGCCGGCCTTCAGCAACTGGACCATCTGGTCCATCAGCGGATCGGGCGCGTTGGCCGCCGCCATGGCCTGTTGGCCCTGCGCCGAGTTCGGATTGACTGCCAAGGTGAGCTTGAATCCCTGCCCGTGAAACGGCTCCTTCTCAGAACCGCGAGGCGTTCCATCGAACAGAACATTGGGGTCGGGCTGGTTGACGATCTGCCACTCGGAGGCCGTGAATGCCGATACCATCGGCGAGAATGCCGCACTCATCGCTGTCTGCAGGTGGTGGTCGAATTTCACTTCGCAATCGGACGAAGCGCGGTTCTGCGCCTGGTTGAGCCAGTCGTGGACGATAGGGTCGCAGCCGACCCAGCTGCCGGCGTTGATGGGCGCGGGTGCACTGGCGCGATGCAGGCTGACGGAGCCGCTGACCGTGACGACGTCAGCCTCGCGGCCATTGCGCTCCATCATGCCGAGCTGGGTGAGGGAGCCGGTGAAGGTGGCCTCGAAGTTGAGCATGTCCATTTTGGTCACCGTGACAGTGACCCGGTCGCCGGGATCTACGGTCGAGAAACTGGTGTTTCCAACCATGACGTCGATTGCCAGATCGGTTTTGTGGACAGCGGGATGGGAACTGTCGCGTGTAATGACAAGGGTCCTCTGCGCCCCGTTGAGCAGAATGTCGACCCTGGTCTGAGCAAGAACCGCCTTGTCAGCCACAAAGAAGGCGGCGTGCGCGTCGTTGGGCAGCACGTACCAGTCGCCCTTGTTGGCGTAGTTGTTCATAAAGGGCAGGGAGACTGTTTTGGTGACGCCACCAATGCCCGGGCCGGAGATGGTGATTGTGCTGTTGCTCACCACGGGCGGGGGCGCGGTCGCGGCGTTAGCGAAAGCGGTTGCGAACGCGAACAGGGCCCCAAAAACGAACAGAACAGGGGTTTTGGACATGGTGGGAGTGTAAGACAGCCAATAGCCAATAGCCAATAGCCGTTGGCTGAGAGTTATTGGCTACTGGCTATTCGCTACTGGCTGTTTCTCACAACTGCTCGTACAGTGTGCCGTTGCGGTAGCCGAGCAGAATCACGAGGGTCCAGATGCCCATGGCTATTCCGAAAGGAAACTTGAGGAGGCTGAAGATGGCGGCGACGATGGCCACCATGCGTCCCCATTGAGCGTGCTGCATCAGTCCCCATCCGGCGCAAACGGCCAGGGCAACGCGGGCGACGAGAATCACCCAGACGAACCGCATCAGCATAGGGCCCATGAACAACGGCGGCATGGGGCCATGCATCCATTCGCCAAACGCACCCGACAAAAAGGCATGAAAGAAAGCAAGTCCCGCGAACCCGGTCAGCAGGGATACGCCGGCATATATGAACCAGAAGATAGCCAGGACACGGATTTTTCCGGCGTAGGACTGAAGCTGGAACTGGAGCCCTGGAACCGGCGGGATTACCGCGGCCGAGGGACGGCCGCACTGGGCGCAAAACGCCTGCCCCGGGGCCAGAGCACTGCCGCAACCACTGCAATACATAACAACCCTCCGCACAATCTTGTTGTGGATCAATACGCAGCTTGGGTACCAGGGGTTCCGTGTGTCAATCACCGGTTCGGGGCAGGGCGACCGTCTGCCGGCTGATGGCAGGTTGTTTTTCCCACCGCTCTTCATGGCGGTCGTCGTGGAAAACAATAGCGGTTACCCGGCCCTCGCGGTCGCGTTCAACTACTAGGCGGATAAAGCTTGAGCCGTTAGGATAAAACAATTCCGAAGCCGACTCGGCGCCGAGCGCCAGAATCACTCCATATTGGTCTTTTTCGTAAAGTTCTTCGCCCTGGCGATAGATTACGAGGGTGTGGCCGTCGGGCTCGCGATAATCGCCGGCGATGGCGTCGAGCGTGGCTTGCGGAAGCCTTGCGGCCAGCGGGTGGCGCGGGACTACTTCGCGCTCGGCAAACGAAGCAATCTCGTCGGGCTTGGCGGGGAGCCGGTGCGAAAGCAGCCAGCGGGGCAGCTCGGGATCGTTGTAAGCGCGGTCCCAGGAGTTGTGGGTGAGCCCCTCGTAGATCCAGAGCCGGATATTGCCGCCGGCCGCCTTGACGGCGTCGAACATCAATTCGCTTTCGCGGGTGGGCACCACCTGGTCGTCGCTGCCGTGGAAGAGCCAGATGGGGGTGCGGCCGACAGCCTGCGCGTACTCCGCGGTCAGGGTCGAGGCCTGTTGCCAACGGCTGGGAGCGTAGCTCCAGAAGATGCCACCGGAGGCAATGGCAATGGCGGCCCAGCGGTGCGGATAGTCCTTGGCCAGCTCCCACGCGCCATAGCCGCCCAGCGAAAGGCCCGTCAGGTAAGTGCGGTCAGGGTCGCCATGGAACTCCTCGGTCATCTGGTTAAGCGCGGCCATGGCCATGGCCAACATGGGAGGATCGGTCCAGTGGGCCGGGATGGGGCATTGGGGCATGACGATCACGAACGGCCAGCGTTCGGGGTGGTCGCGCACCTCAGAGGGCAGGCCGATCTGCGTCTGCCACATGCCTTCGGAGCCGCGCTCGCCGCGCCCGTGCAGAAAGACGATGATAGGCCACAGCTTGCCGTCGTCGCGCCGGTAATCCTCTGGCAGGTAAACCTGGAACTTGTACGAAATGCCGTTCACCTCAACGCGGCGATTGAGGAATCCGGTGTCCTGAGGCAGCTTGTTCCGGTCGTGGCGGCCCATAGCGGGCGTGCTGGCGTAAGCCATACCGGACGCGAGAGCGCCGGCGGCCACCGCACAGGCCACGGAGATTTGCAGGAAACGGAACATGGTGGCATTCAATCACATCTTGGGCCAAAGCCCAATACGCAGAAGGTGCCATCGACGTTACGCCCCAGGCAAAATCCCTGCAAATCCCTTGCAAATCTCTTATGACTCGCGTGAGACGATCAGATTTGATATGCAATGTGTAGTAACCATGACGCTTGAAGCTGGGGATGTGCTCGACCATTATCGCGTTGAAGACACGGTGAGCCATAGCCGGATGTCGACGCTTTATCGCGCCACTGACCTGCGCGACGGCCGGCAGGTGGCCATCAAGGTCCCCCTTGAGGAGATGGAGGCCGACCCGGTTTTGATTGAGCGGTTTGCGCGCGAAGAGCAGATCGGCCAGGAACTGGACCACCCCGGCATCGTTAAGACCTTTAACGGCGATGAGCGCAGCCGCCGCTACATGGTGATTGAGTGGGTGGATGGCGGGCTGCTGCGCGCGATTCTGAATGAGAATGGCAAGCTGCCCATTGAGCGGGCGGTGAAGCTGACGCTTGAGATTTGCGACGCGCTCGACACCATGCACAAGCACGGCGTGGTGCACCGTGACCTGAAGCCCGAGAACATCATGGTGGGCGAGGGCGACCGCGTGAAGATTATTGACTTCGGCATCGCCATGAAAGAGGACGCGCGTAGGCTGACATACACCGAAATGTCGATGCTGGGCACGCCCGACTACATTTCGCCGGAACAGGTGAAGGGGCAGCGCGGCGACCAGCGCAGCGATATTTATGCGCTGGGCGCGATGCTCTACGAGATGCTGACCGGGCAGCCGCCATTCACGGGCTCCAATCCGCTGGCGGTGATGAACGAGCGCGTGCTGAACGATCCCAAACCGGCGCGCGAGCTGAATCCCGCGATCTCGCCCGAGATTGAAGAGGTTCTGTTCCGTGCCCTCGAACGCGACCCGCGCCATCGGTATGCAACTGCCGCGGAGATGGCCTGGGAGCTCGAACATCCCGAACTGGTTGGGGTGGACGAGGGACGGCGCGTGGCTCTCAAGGGGCGCCCGCTCAACGTGCGCAAGCTGCTGCTGTACGCAGCGCTCGCGCTGGTGCCTGTGGCGTTGTTTGTGGTGATGCTGCTGCTGGCTAAGCGGTAACGACGGTGGACGGGGAACTGAGAACAGTCGCCCGCGAAGCGCCCCGGTTCAGCCGCCATCGAATTGCGGAGATGCCTTCGGCTCTACGGCAGTTTATCCAGATAGCACGCTCCGCCGGTGTTCTGCGCAGGCGGTGTCGGCGGCGGTGTCGGCGGAGCGGTGAAGTCGAAGAACTCCGTCATATCAATCTGCGCCGCATCACGCGCGTTCAGCGCGGGCAAACTCCATCGCGTCTCAATGAACTTCAGAATTGCCGTGTAATCGGCAACGGTGTGGTCGACGTAATTCTGCTTCGCGTATGGTGAAACCACTACCAGGGGGATGCGATACCCGGTCCAGGTGAAGTTGCAGGTTGGCCCCGTGGAGGTCTCGCAGATGTCGCCCGGGAGCAGGTCATTGGGAGCGATGCCGTCTGGGCTTGGCATGGGCTGCGGCGAAACGTGATCGTAAAGACCGCCGGCTTCGTCGTAGGTCCAGAACAGCACCGAGCTGCTCCACGAAGAGCTTGTCATCAGCGGATTGATGAGCGACTCAACGTATGCCTCACCAGTCTGAATGTTGGTGGGCGGGTCGGAGTCCGCATCCGTTCCGTGTTCGTCCAACCCCGCGTCGGAGGCCGGCGCAAGATAGGCAACCTGCGGCAGCGTGCCATTTTGCACATCGGTAAGGTACTGCGAGATGGGCTGAATATTCTGCGGATACTGACTTACGACGGTCTGTGCATAGGTAAAGTTCGAGAGATAGCTGGTCTGTACCAGGCACGAGGCCTCGTACGGAGGCCCGGAACAGCCGGTGCCGGTCGGATTTACGTAGATCCTCCAGGTGATGCCGGCATTCTGGAGATCCTCAAAGATGGTCTCTGATGTGAGCTGCGGCGTGTCGGCGGCGTCGGTTCCATTGGGATAGGCGTATCCGCCTGAAGTTGCTCCGAGCAGGTATTCGCGGTTGATGTTTGTGCGCGACAGGGCGGGCATGAAAAAGCGGTCAGATGTGGCGAAGGTCGAGGCCATGAAATAAAGGAAATTCAGATCGGAGCCATCGTAATAACCCATGGCGCGAATTCCATCGCCGTCGTAAAAACCATCTGCCCGTCCGTCATAAGCAGCGGTGTAGACAAAGCCGTCGTTCATCGCCGCACTGTTGCCCACGTTATCATCGGGGTTCCAATCATTATGAGATTCGTCCCACGACGGGCTGGTGTTCTCATCGCACATGGTAATGAAATGAAACGATGTGACTGGATTGCTTGGATCGATAATGCAATCACTCGGTGCGGGGTCGCTGGGATTGCATCCTGGGTTCGTCGGCGCCGGCCCTTGCAGCGGAGCCGCTCCCGTAGTGGGATTGAACTGCGGCAGGCCGTCGAAGGACTGATCGGCGATTCCGTTCTGCGCCCAATACTGACGCAACGCGCCCAAATAGCTATCAAGCGACCGGTTCTCCTGCGTGAGGATGATTACATGGTTGATCGACGATATCGACCCTACGGCTACGGCAGCGGTGAACTTCGCTCCTACTGAGGTGGCGGCGTTGATGGTTACACTGCACGTCGATGTGCCGCTACATCCTCCCGACCATCCGCCAAACGTCGCATTGGATGCGGGCGCCGCAGTGAGCTCGACAACCGCCCCGGCCGAAAAGCTGGCCACACAAGTTGTCCCGCAATTGATGCCCGAAGGACTGCTGGTGATGCTCCCTCCGCCAGTGCCGGAAGTCGCCACAGTAAGCTGAAAGGTGGATGGTGTAGGTCCGGTACCGACTGTAGAACCGCCGCAACCGACAAGAAACGACAGTAAACCAACGCTCAAAAAGCTGTAGATATTGTTTCGCATTGGATCCCCCCCCGGGGAGCCCGTTGATGAATACGATGCGAGTATCCCCGCTTTAGCGCCGGCCAGCGGGCAGAATACCTGAATAGTTCTTTAATTGTGAGAAACATTCTTTATAGGGGCCTTGCGACTGCGGAGGTTGTGGCGCGGGGTTTAGGCCACCGTTGGGCGCGGAAGATGCATCTGACTTTTAGGGGAACTCTATCCATGAGTCGAACGACTCAGCGCTTGGCGACGCTGGGGTGCATGGTTTTCGCCACGTTGCTGAACAGTTACGGAAGCGCAATGCCGGAAGGCAATGGCGCGCCCCCCCCAGACACCTTCAATCAAGACACATTCAATCCAGCCACATTCACAAGTTCCAACCACGTGCTCGATCTTCTTGTTATCGCCGAGCGAAAGACGATCGAGCTCGGCGAGTTCCAGCCGACTGCGTGGGTCTTTGAGATGTGCGAGACCGCGGTCGCCCACGGGGATGACTGTCCCGACGATTCGCGAACGGTTTCTCCCTACGGCGGGATTCGTTTGCAGCTTTACCCCGGCGACCACCTGCGCATGCGCCTGGTGAATCATCTGCCGCTTGCGCCGGCCGACGCCCAATACGCGCACGGCAGCGACGCCATGATGAACGAGATGCTTGCCGCCAATCCAGTCAACATCCATACTCACGGCCTGATCGTGGAACCCAGGAAAGCCGATGCGACCGATCGCACCTACGGCGATTACGTCTACGTGCTGGGCTATCCGGCCGGGAAGATGCCGTCAATGGTCTCCCCGGATGAGACCGCAACCGACAAGCCCATCGAGTACGACATCTACATCCCTCCCAACCATCCGCCCGGTATCTATTGGTTTCACCCGCACGTGCACGGACTCAACATCAATCAGATCTCCGAGGGACTCTCGGGACTTATCACCATCGGCTCGGTGACCGATTACTTGTCGCTTCCCCGGGGCACGTCCACGATTCCAACCCGCTACTTTGTGCTCAAAGATATGCAAGTGCTCGCCACTGGCAAAGTGCTGGACCAGGAGAGTGCCCGGTTCTGTTCTCCATTTCCAGTGCGCGGAGTCACGAGGGACGGGTTGTGCCAAGGCTGGGACTCGTTGGGTATTCCGGATGAACGCGACGAGCGCCCCGGCAATTTTGAGGGAGGGGCCTGGTTCTTCACCATCAATGGCCGGGTTGATCCGCAGATTCCCATGCCGGCTGCGCCCGGCGAACTCTGGCGCTTCCTCAACGCCGGGGCCAGCCGCGCCTACGATCTGGTGCTCCAGGATGACCAGACGGGGAATGACCTGCCATTTCAGGTCGTTTCTCTCGATGGCGTGGCGCTCGAGGCTCCCGCCGGCGCGGTTGCGGCACAGAGCCAGGTAGGCCCGGTAAGAAAAGCGAAGCTGGTTCAGTGCCCGGTGCACCACCCAACGGACGAAGACCTGTCCGTGGGGACCCCAGCGCAGACTTCAGATTCATCGCCGGCTTCTTCGCCGCCGCCGGTTTGCGCCACTCACCTGGTTCTATTTCCGAGTTCGCGTGCTGAAATCTGGGTGTTCCCGCAAGGCCAATCGGCAACCCTGAAAACCCTCATGCTCTACACCGGCCCCAAGGGCGATCGCTGGCCTGAAGCGAACCTTGCGCACATCGTCGTTAACAAGGGATCGAACACCGCCGGGGCCGAGCTGTTGAGAGTGAAACCGTTTCAGAAAGAGCTGCTGTCTCCGCAGGGTCTGCTGGGAGCGCCCGTGCGCGCCAGCTTCACCGGTGTTTCTTCATCGCTGACCCTGCAGCAGGCGCGGCTGCTCTCGCGCAGTGCATCCAACCCATCGTCACCCGCGCATTTGAATGCACATCAGATCGCAACCATCGCTACGCGGCTCAGTGAAATCTCAAAACCGGCCGCGTCGCTCGCCTCGCCCACCTGCAGCGCTTTACCTCCGGGCCATGGCCGTCGCATCTTCTTCGGAATTCCTTCTTCCAATCCGGCGGCCTTTGGCCTTGGCTACGAAGAGGTCGATGGGAATGACAATCCTGTGCCCGGCACATTCCAGGATGTAGCGCCCTTCGATCCGGCCAGGATCGATATCTGCCTTCCGCTCAGCCCCCATAATATGCCCGTCACGGAAGAATGGGAGCTTGTGAACCTGTCTGCCGAGGCGCACAACTTTCACATCCATCAGACCGAGTTCTACGTGCTCGAGCAAAATGCGCCGGCAGGCGATGCCGGCGCTCTGATGGATAACGTGGTTCTGCCCAATGGTGGCCGGAGTTGCGACGGATCGGTGGCAACGTGGCGAGCCGGGCGATGCCAGGTCGAGACGGTCGTGGTGCGGATTCCCTTCGCCGAGGTGGGCGATTTCATGTATCACTGCCACATTGGCGAGCACCAGGACGGCGGCATGATGGCCCACATCCGGGTCATCGCTTCTCAATTCAGCATGGGTAACCACTTTTAACCGAGTACCAAGCCCAAATACCGCGACGCGGTTGCGTTTTACGCCAATTGCGGGGGCCGCGCCCTGCGATCGTTTGCCTGACGGCTTGACAGCCCCTGCCCTTCAACGCTCAAAACTAGCGACTTACGCCACAAGCAACTAAGGATGAACGCCTTACACGGCACTGGAATGGAGCACACAAATGCTCTCGTGCCGATTCGATCTGGTCTAGGATGCTGGGTCTTCTTTTCGGATGATGCAGTTGGCAAAGTAGACGATCAGCGAATGGTGACCTTAGTCACATTTCCACCATTGCTTGGTGACTTACGTCACAAGCCCCAGCGGGAAACCGCGTAGAGTGTATTGTATTAACCATCAACAACGTGCAATTAGGCACAGTCAATTTGGTCCTGAACACCTTGGGTCGGTTGCTTGTGTGGTTAGAGCTGGACAGTACTGCTGAGAGCTTGAGCGGACAGCGTTTCCAGTGGCTGTTTTCTCAATCTCCTGTACTCTCTGGCGCGAGCCACGCTTCGGCTGGCATTTATAGAGAAGAACACCCTCTATAGCCGCTGAAGCTATCAATTTAAAGAGGTTGCTGAGCTTATACCAGACGCATTGCGTCCTGTCTCGTTCACACCAGCCCGTTTCGAAAATCGAACATACTCGGCTCCGCCGTTGACATGGCGCTGCGAACGGAGAAGTGTGGCAACTTTTACTGCAACATCCACCGGCTCTTGCTTTCCCACTAAGGAAGTTTTATGAGGATTCTGTTTTCCGCTTTAAATATGAATGCCCTTACGAGGTTCGCTCTCGGTGCCTCGTTACTCGCAACCCTGGCTGTACCGGCCCTGGCAAGCGTGATCGTCAGTAGCCCAGCCAATGGCGCCCAGGTTGGATCGCCGTTCGCCCTTTCCGCCACCGCATCGGTTTGCTCGTCTCAAAATACCTCTGCCATGGGCTACTCAATCGACAACAGTTCTGATACGACCATCGTGAGGGGTACTTCCGTCGAGGCCGAGGTCGCTTCTGGAACGGGATCGCACACCCTGCATGTCAAGGCGTGGGGTGACGCGGGCTCCGCATGCGTTACCGATGTCGCAATTAATGTCGAAGCTGCCCCTTCTACTGCTGCAGTAATTCCTTCGGAGGCAATCAGTGTCAGCGGTCTGCAAGTCTTGAGCGGCTGGGTAGAACAACACGACCCTGGGACTTCCGGCAGTTCGACTGGTTCGATGAGCCTCGTGACCGCGCCTTCGCATGATGGCGACGCCCGCCAATTTGTGAGCAATTTCGCCGACTATGGCGGCGAGCTATTTCACATATCTTTCGGAGACGATACGACCTCCACTAACTTTCTCTATGACGCCTGGGTTTACCTGCCATCCCCCTCCACTGCCATCGCCAACGTGGAAATGGATATGAATCAGGTAATGCCCAATGGCCAGACGGTGATCTTCGGATTCCAGTGCGATGGCTGGTCAGGCACATGGGATTACACCGCCAATAAAGGGACTCCTGAAAAGCCTGTGGACACATGGCTGCACTCCAATGCAGCGTGCAACCCGCGTAAGTGGAGCACGGACACCTGGCATCACGTCCAGGTAAGTTATTCCCGCGATGACTCCGGCAATGTCACCTACCGGTCTGTGTGGCTTGACGGCGCGGAATCGACTCTGAATGTGACTGTGCCTTCTGCATTTGCGCTCGGATGGGCGCCAACACTGCTGACCAACTTTCAACTGGATGGCTATCTGTCCACGAGCGGGGCCGCCACAGCGTACCTCGACGATCTGACCATCTATCGCTGGTAAGGAAAAAGAAAGCGCCTGTTAACTTCATCCGTAGTGGCTGAAACCCCGCGCCCTCTCGAGTAGCGAAACTCGGGAGGGTGCTCAGTCCACTACCGCCGGTGAACCCAGGGGATCTGAACCCTGATTCAGACCATCGACGTCGATTTCAACTTGCGGATTGGTTATAGTCACGGGATCGTGCCCTGTCGAGACATACACTTTCCCGTTGGCTACAACTCGCAATGTGAATTTGATTCCGTACCCGGGCACATCAGTGGTGCCATTCTGGTCTCTGTCCTCTTCCCGGTATAATCCGCAGCATCGGCCCCGGAATATCAATTTCCCGAAAAGCGAGAGAAACGAGTGGCTCAGGACCCCAAAGCCCAGCGCGAGTTTCTGGTGGGTGTGTGCATTGCCGTCGCGGTTGCGGCGATTGCCATGCTGGCGTTGGCGCGCACTCCGGCCGGCGCGTGGCTTGAGAATGGGTCGCTCGACGAACAGGCGCGGCTGGGGGCTAAACAAGCGCAGGCCGATCCTCGCATCGTCATTATCGATATTGATAACGCCAGCCTGGAGACGCTCGAAGACAAGCTCGGTCGCTGGCCCTGGACGCGGCGTGTGTGGACCGAGGTCATCCGCTATGTGAGCCGCGGCCAGCCCAAGGCGATCGCCATCGACGCAATATTTGGCGGCGCGGAGAGCGACGCGGTCGATCAGGACTTTGGCGCGGTGATGCACCAGGGCGGCAACACCGTGCTGGGCTTTACTTTTGTGCCGACAACGATCGAGCAGGCGGGGGGCCACGCGAATGCCCGGCTGGCCGCATTGCTGGCGCATCGCGCTGCGGCCGATGCAAACGGCGGCGCGGCGTTTGGCGTGCCCGTCGACACGGCGAGTTACGTGCCGAATTTACCTGTTCCTGTGCTGGTTGCGGGCTCTGCCGGGCTCGGCGCACTAAACGCGCTGCCCGACAGCGACGGCGTGGTGCGTAGCGTAGGAGTGCAGTTAAGCTACGGCGGCCACGGCTACGATTCATTCGCGTCGCGGACAGTGGAGCAGGCGCTGGGCGCGCCTGTTGCATGGGAGTCCAGCGGCGGGTTGCTGGGCGGCCACGACGCAGTGGTGGCCGGGCGCAAAATTCCGGTTGGCGACGACGGCCGCATGCTGCTGGCGTGGCGTGGAGGTTCGACGGTCTATCCGCGATTGCCAATCTGGCAGGTGATTTGCTCGATCTATCCAACGCAGTGCCCGGCAGACGTGGAGCATTTTCCGCCGAGCTACTTCACCGGCAAGATCGTTCTGATCGGCGCAAGCGCTACGGCCAGCTACGACGTGCATCCCACGCCATTCGCCAGTGCTGCGCCGGGCGTGGTGGTGCACGCCACGGCGATTGACGATCTGCTGAACGGCACTGCTGTTCGGGCCTCGCCATTCTGGCTGTTGGCGGCTTTGACAATCCTGATGGCGGCCACGGGCGGTGCCGTCCTCTACCTGATGCGGCAATTGGCGCGTTCGGTCATCGTGGTAGGCGCCATTGAGTTTTTTTATCTGTCGATGTGCCTAATCTTCTATGAGGAATTTCACCTAGCGCTGCCGGTGGCTGCTCCGGGGCTCGTGCTGCTGGTGAGTTTTGGCGGGGCAACGGCGGCGCGATACGTGACTACCGGCCGGCAACTGAGGCAGACGCGCGGCATGCTCGACCGGTACATGGCGCCGCAGCTTGTGGAATATGTAATGACCAACCTGGGCGACCTGAAACTGAACGGGGACAAGCGCGAGCTGACGATTCTGGTTTCAGACGTGCGCAACTTTACCACTATGACTGAGGGCAGCGATCCGCTGGAGCTGATTGCGCTGCTCGACGAATACTTTGCCGCGATGACCGAGATTATTTTTCGCCACAACGGCATTGTGGACAAGTTTATCGGCGATGGAATTCTCGCCTACTGGGGCGCGTTTACGCCGCAGGTGAATCACGCTGCCGAGGCCGCGCAGGCCGCAGTGGAGATGATCGATCGGGTGAAGGAACTGAACAAGGCGTGGGCTGCGCAGGGGCGGCAAACGATTGCTATCGGCGTCGGCGTGAATACGGGCACGGTGATTTTTGGCAACATCGGCAACGGAAAGAAAATTGAGTTTACAGTGATCGGCGATGCTGTTAACTTGGCGGCACGACTCGAGGGCCTGAACAAGGAGTTTGGAACTTCAATTATTGTGAGCGAGTTTACCCAGCAGCGCATCGCTGGGCTGGCTCGCACGCGGCCGCTGGGCGGATACCGCGTAAAGGGCAAAACGGTTGAGACGACCGTGTTTGCGCTTGAGGGGTGGGGAACCCTTCCTGCAGAAGCAGAGCTTGAACGGGGCGCCCAGGTTGGGTGATTGGTTAGGAATGCGAGGTCGAAGGATGAATGTCTCCGGCACGATGCAAAGAGTGAGGCCGAAGCACATGCGAGTGCTGGCCGCAGTGGTGTGGCTGGCCCTGGCCGCGAGGGTTGCGGTGGGCCGCGATGGCGGCCAGCAGAATCAGCAGCAGAGTCAGCAGCCTTGCCCGGCCCAGACTGGACAGACCGGACAAAATGGGCAGAACGGCCAGCAGCCGCAGCAACCGCAGAACGGGCAGCCAGGGCAGGGTACTGCCAACTCGGGGGCCAATTGCAACAATCAGCCCGCGCCTTTGTTTGGCGGTTCGCTGAGCATCAAGAAGTCAAACCAGAGCACGGATGCGGCGGCGCTTGGATTCAACGGGGTGGACCCGAATGGGCAGGTGCAGCAGGCATTTTTGAATGCGGAGCCCACGCCGCAAAGCGTGGCCAAGGCGCAGGCCATGGCCGGCTACCGGCCTACGGATGTCGAGCTGACCGTTTTTGAAATGACCGGCGGACTCACCCAGGGCACATTACCAGCCACGGCCGGCGCCAACCCGCCGAGCCCGCACTGAAAGGAGGCAGACGATGCGGATAGCAACCACAATTTGCGTGACGATGTTGACGGTGGCAGCTTGCATGCCTGCCGGCGCCCAGTGGAGCAGCACGCTGGGCAAGATCGGCGACAAGTTGAACAAGGGCAAGCAGGTGAAGGACAACTACACGCCGTGGACGCCTGAACAGGAGGAGCAGGTTGGCCAGGCTTCGGCCGCGCGGCTCATCAACATTTTTGGCTTGTTTGAGAACAAAGACATGGTGCACTACGTGAACCTGGTGGGTGACGCGGTGGCGGCACAGGCTCCGCGGAAGGTGCCGTACAAGTTCGGCATTCTCGACACCGAAGTGATCACGGCTCTCTCGCTGCCCGGCGGATACGTTTTTATCACGCGCGGGGCGCTGGCCAACATGACCAGCGAGGCTGAACTGGCCGGAACCCTGGCGCACGAGGTTGCGCACGTTGACCAGCGCCACCTGGAGAAAGAGATCCGCTCGCAAAACTCGATGAAGATGATTCAGAACGAGGTATCGCAGTTCACTACGGGGCAGTTGCAACAGCTTGCCAGCAACTCAATTAACACGGCGCTGACCCAGCGCTACAGCCGCGATAAAGAGAGCGATGCCGATCGCCTGGGCGTGACGTTTGCGCAAAAGGCGGGTTATGAGTCCAGCGGGCTGAGGCTGTTTCTCACCTTTCTTCAAAACGCGCCCAAGACGCCGGAAACGCAGCGCCAGTTGAGCCTGTGGGGCAGCACGCATCCGCCGTTTCCCGAGCGCATTGCGTCGTTGCAAACCCAGGAGGCCAGTCTGCCAGCGGGTGGCCAGTTGCTGGATGCACGGTATGCGGAACATGTGAACGCGGGGGCGTGGAAGGTGAAGCAGTAAAGCAGCTGTTAGCTCTTAGCTATCAGCCTTCAGCTTGGTCGTGGTGGAACGAAGGGCGTACGGCAGGGGAGCTGGGAAAAGAGATCAATCATCAGTTCGCGCATTCTGGCGGAAGGAACGGGCGCTCATGATGAAGAGCAGCGGTTCCAGGAAAGTTGAGTCGGCTTCCAGCGAGTCTGCTTCTCAACTGATCGACCTGAAAATCGAGAGGCTGGGCGATTGGCGCGGAGAGATGCTGGCGCGGCTGCGTGCTTTGATCAAACAGGCCGACCCTGAAGTGGTTGAGGAGTGCAAGTGGAAAAAGCCTACTAATCCATTGGGTGTGCCGGTGTGGTCGCACGACGGGATTATCTGCACCGGCGAGACGTATAAGAGCACAGTCAAGTTGACTTTCGCTCATGGCGCAGCGCTGGATGACCCCGCGGGTCTGTTCAATTCGAGTCTCGAAGGGAATTTGAGGCGCGCCATCGATTTCAACGAAGGCGAGAAGATTAACGAGAAGGCTCTTAAGGCCCTGATTCGCGCTGCCGTGGCGCTGAACACGGCCAAGGACTGACGGAGTTCAGCTGCTGGCCGCTTGTTGCCCGGCCTGGGGGCGCCTTTCGAAGCTGTCGTGCAAAGACAGCGCAAAACAGCCCCTTTTTTCTCAAAAATTCCTGTTGCTTTCCAAAAGGAAGCGTGTCATTATTCCTGTTGGAAACCTAAAGGTGGGGCTTTCGATGAGCGAGAAGCCGGATGTATTGCAGGGAACGCTGGCGCTGATGGTGCTGAAGACGCTCGATCTGCTTGGGGCCCAGCATGGCTGGGGTATCGCACGGCGCATCGAGCAGATCAGCGGAGACATTCTGGCTGTGAATCAGGGCACTCTCTATCCGCTGCTGCTGAAGCTGGAGCACGAAGGTTCGATCGCTTCGCAGTGGGGCATATCGGAGAACAACCGCCGGGCCCGCTTCTATCGGCTTACCGCGGCGGGCCGGAAGCAGCTGCAGGCCGAGACCCGCGATTGGGAACAGACCGCGGCAATCATCGCGCGTTTCTTCAACGTCAAAACGGAGGACCTGGCATGAGATTCCTGCGTCGCTTCTTCATACGGCTGATGAATTTCGCAACCAGACGGCGTGCCGACCAACGGCTGCGCGATGAGATGGCCGAGCATCTTGCGTTGCAGATTGACGAGAATTTGCGCGCGGGAATGTCGCTGACCGAGGCGCGCAGGCAGGCGGCGCTCAAGCTGGGCGCGGCAGAAGCCATCAGGGAGCATCACCACGCCGAGCAAAGCCTGCCCTTTGTTGAGAATCTTCTGCTCGATATCCGCTATGCGTTTCGCATGCTGCGCCGGTCTCCCGGATTTTCACTGATCGTCATCGCCACCATGGCCCTCGGCGTGGGAGCTACGACCGCCATCTACAGCGTCATCGACGCAACCCTGCTGCATCCTTTGCCCTACCCCCACCCAGGCGAACTGGTGCGAATTGAAGCCAACCTTTCCGGTGTGGGCGCGCACGACGTTGGCCTCTCCATCCCTGAGTTCAGAGACCTTCAGAACTCGGGAATCTTCCAATATGTGTCCCTGGCCTTTTTCGGCACCAACAATCTCACTGGCAGCGCGCAGCCCGTGAGCATCGCCTCAAAGTCGGTTAGCCCGAGTTACTTCGCGGTGCTCGGCGTCGATGCGCAGTTGGGCCGCACCTGGGATCCGCACGACACTACGCCCGGCTTCATCACTGAAGTCGTCATTAGCGATGGTCTCTGGAAGCGCGCATTTGGCGCCGACCCGCACATTCTCGGCAAGAGTGTGCGCCTGGACAACGATGTCTATAGTGTTGTGGGCGTGATGCCCGCCAGCTTTCGCGACCAGGGCCAAAACAGCGACGAGCGCAGTACCGATTTGTGGGCTGCATGCGGATTTGCCGCCGACCCCGCCCCGCAGCCGATGCGCAGCACGCGTTTCCCCTTCGAGACCATCGCGCGCCTCGAGCCTGGTCTCTCGCCTCAGGCCGCCCAGGGGCGTCTCGATGCCCTGGTTGCATCGCTGAAGAAGCAATATCCGGCGGATTATCCGCCCCAGGCCGAATGGACGATCCACCTCACTCCCCTGGCCGAGACTCTGGTCGGCAACTTTCGCCAGTCTCTCATTCTGTTATTCGGCGCGGTGGGCCTGGTCCTGCTGATCGCCAGCGTTAACGTCGCCAATCTGCTGCTTGCCCGTGCCAGCGCGAGGGGGCACGAGATGGCGGTTCGCCAGGCATTGGGAGCCGCAAGAACGCGCCTGATCCGTCAGCTCCTCACCGAGAGCTTGTTACTCTTTGTGCTTGGCGGCATCACCGGTTTCGCGGTTCTGTTC
>Ga0182016_10001507_pt1 | contig 28382 bp, 16 predicted proteins | sample 712S2MmetaG_FD_120491 | JGI IMG/M metagenome (GOLD analysis project Ga0182016, IMG submission 120491) | Permafrost microbial communities from Stordalen Mire, Sweden - 712S2M metaG | ecosystem: Environmental > Terrestrial > Soil > Wetlands > Permafrost | place: Sweden: Stordalen | collected...
AATATAGCCTTAGAGGTGCATTTCGAAGATGTGCAACAGATGATGAGAGCGGGTTATTTTGTTGTTGACAAGAGCGCGGCCTCCTAGGCAGAATTCAGACACAGAAAATGGGTGCTTCCCCTTTCCGCCTCTTTGATTACCCCAACCGCAAGCCCTCCCCATCATGGGCGGGACTATGAGCGGGGCAACGCTCTCGGACCAAGAAAAGCCGGTGGCGCTGCTCCACCGCCTTCAACGCCAAAGACGGATTGAAGAGACTGGTGAATGAACCGCTGTAAGAGGATGGCTAGAACGGCGCTATAAATTCAAGCGGGGTGAATCGATCAGGCTGAGATGCCGCAAAGCTCAACACAGGCTCTGCACACCGACCTGGCATAGCAAGCACTTCAACAGTCACGCTCCTTGACGGATTTCCGATCAACCTATACGAAGTTAGTTGGAGTGTGCTGATTCGCTGGCAATCGGGCGACAAGATTGCAAACAAAACCAGGGGACGATTGCCACAATGCGTGAAAACCACCAATCGACGAGCGGACTTTGAATGAGCCGTGAAAATGATGACCAGACGAGGAACAATGAAATCGGAGCGTGCCGCAACGGAGAAGTGGGAAGAATCGACGCTGATGTCGTTGCAGGATTCAGCAGTCAAGCGCCAAAACGAGATGATCCAGAATATCTCGGAGCTCGTGAGCATTGAATCGCCAAGCAGCAATAAGGTTGCCGTAGATCGCGCGGTGTCGCTGGTGGCCAGTTGGTGCGAGTCGGAACAGGGGCGCGTCAAGCTGCATCGCCAGAGTGAGTTCGGCGATCTGCTTGAGGTATCCTTTGGCCCGCAGCGCAGGTCGAACCCATCGCCATTGCTTCTGCTTGGACATCTGGACACAGTGTGGGAAATCGGCACGATTCAGGGAATGCCGTTCCGCAAAGAGGGCAACCGCATCAGCGGGCCTGGCGTTCTGGATATGAAGGCGGGCGTGGTGATGGGCTTTACCGCTATCCAGATTTTGCGGGAGCTGAAGTCTCTCAACCGCCAGGTCAAGCTCCTGCTGCACAGCGATGAGGAAATTGGTAGCCCGGTTTCGCGCGCGGTGACCGAAAGCGTCGCACGGAAGTGCGGTGCAGTATTTGTGCTGGAGCCGGCGCAGGGCCGGCGAGGCGCCTACAAGACAGCGCGCAAAGGCGTCGGCCACTACCGGCTGGAGGCGAAAGGAGTGGCCGCACACAGCGGCGTAGACTTCGCGGCCGGGCACAGCGCCATTCTCGAGTTGGCGCGCCAAATTGAGCGGATCAACGGCCTCACAAATTCCAGCCCTGGAGTTACGGTCAACTCAGGAGTGATTGGCGGAGGAACGCTGCGCAACGTGGTGGCAGCAAATGCATGGGCAGAGATCGATGTGCGAACGTCGACGCTGCGAGACGCGGCGCGCATTGACCGAGCCCTGCGCGCACTTCGTGCCGTTGATAAAGTCTGCAAGCTCAGCATCAGCGGAGGCGTGAATCGTCCGCCGATGGAGCGAACCAAAGGGACGGCCGCCTTGTTTCGGCGCGCGAAGTATCTGGCATCGGCGCTGGGATTCAAACTTGAGGAGGCGAGTACTGGAGGCGGCTCCGATGGGAACTTTACTTCTGCGCAGGGCATTCCCACGCTGGACGGCACCGGCGCAGTCGGGGCCGGAGCGCACGCGCCCAACGAGCACATCCTCGCCGAGCATCTGGCGCCGCGCACCGCGCTACTGGCCGCAATGATGCTCCCCACGTAGCTCAGTTCCCTGCTGCGGATTCTGCCGCCCGCGCGCCGGACAACCGTCAGGCTATGGCTGCTTCTCTACGTCGAGCCATTGCGTTAGGGCGACTGGATTATTTTCGTTTTCAGTGGCTGAAGCTGCGCCATTGATGTGATTGCCCCTCAGCTTGAGACTGAAAAGCAAAGTGTTGGCGCGGTGCCGTTCCGCGTCGTCGGTGCGGACATCGCCCCAGGCATCGCCCGTAAGCCAGCCATCCTTGAACTCCACATGATTCATCACTGACTCCAGCTCATCGGAGACCTGAATGTGCACGTCGCCGGAGGGCAGAAACTTGAGGGCAACCGGCAAGTCCTGCTGATATGTGTGGAGCGTTCCCTTCCACGTTCCAAGCAAATCCGGGCCGGGCGTGAAGGGTGCAGGCGTGTCCGGCTTAATAGGAATAGTCTGCCATTTCGGCAACAGCACTTTCATGATCGCATTGGAAACATCGACAATTGCATTGCGATTGAGCTCATTGATGAGGACAGCGACGGCAATGTCTTCAGAAGGCTCCAGCATCAGAATTGTCGCAACGCCCGGCATGCCTCCTGTATGGCTCACGGTGTGATAACCGTCAGGCCGGTCTTCGGTGAACCAGCCGATGCCGTATCCGTGGTTGTCAGATATCTTCATTGTTGGTTGGTGCATAGCATCGATCGATGCATCCGTCAAGATTTGCGCTTGATCAGCAAGGTGGTCCTTGAGATGAAACATGCTAAAACGCACCAGGTCGTGAGCGCTTGAGTAGATGGCAGAGGCAGCTGGATGATCGAAGTCGTAAGGCGGAATCGGCAGGCCTTTGCTGTCGTAGCGAATCGCCTGGAATTTCTCCAAACCGGGCCCTATGCCAACCGAAGTGTGCGTTAAGTTGAGCTTGAGGAAAACCGCCTGCCGCATGAAGTCCGGATAGCTCTCCGCGGAAATCCGCGTCAGCGCATACCCGATGAATCCAAAACCGAGATTGGAATATTGATAGCGTTCGCCTGGGATCGCGACGAGATTGCCGTAGCGCAGGATGGTCTCGTCATAAGAGGGCTTTTCGTACGGCTCGTTGCTGAAGAAAAACTGATAATGCAACGGCAAGCCGGAAGAATGATTGGCCACGCGGCGCACCGTGGCGTCGTTGGCGTTTCCAATGCGTGCAACCAGTTTTGCGTCGCCGAGATAATCATTGATCGGCTTATCAAGATCGATCTTGCCGGCCTGCACCAGCGTCATGAGAGCAGTAGCAGTAAAGGGTTTTGAGATCGAGGCAAGAGAATACATGGTATTTTCGGTGGCAGGAATCCGCTCCTCGCGATTGGCCCATCCAAAGCCTTCTTCCCAGACAATCTTTCCATGCTGCGCGACGGCAACGGAGACGGAAGGCACGGAACCATCCACAATGCGCTGGCGAATGAGAGTCCGAACGCTGTCAAAGCGGTCCTGAGCAGTCAGGTGAAGAACGCTCAAGAGCATAACGCCCAACGAAGCGAGCGTGCGGATATTGCAGAGCAGGCATATGGGACGGGAAACGCTTGATGCCCGATTCAGATTCATTATGGGGAGCCTCCATTGGAGTGAGGTTTCGCGCTTCGACTCGCCACGCTGTTGCCGCGAGGTTTGCTCTGGGGGAGGGGAAACTGGGTTCACGCAAATCTCGAGGCAACCCAAGACCGGACTTCCGGGAGCGCAACTTTTGTTGACACCCCCATGCCGTGATTAAATTAACCTAGCATTTCCTTCTTGCACGGTCAAGAAAGAACTCGTATGATCCCAAAGTACAGTCCGCGAAAAGCGACGAAGAGCGATATCCTTTGGAAAGTCAACAAATGTTGCGATGATCTGAACTCGCCGGGAAGACGGTGGAGCGATCGGCGCGGAAAGCCTAAAAGGCACAGCGCTGAGGAAGCGTTGCTCATTGAGAGGCACCCTCGACGTGACGCAATGCCAGCCCGGAGCCCGCGGCATTCGAACTGAATGTTTAGAGCGATTTTCAACGGAAATCCACACACAAGGATTTGCACACAATGAAAGCACTAGTAAAGAGCAGAGCGGAGCGGGGCTTGTGGCTGCAAGACGTTCCGGAACCAACCATTGGCATCAACGACGTATTGGTGCGTGTTCTCTGTACCGGCATATGCGGAACCGATGTCCACATTTATGAGTGGGATGAATGGGCGCAAAAGACCATTCCAGTTCCAATGGCAATTGGCCATGAGTTTGTAGGCGAGATTGTTGAGGTCGGCTCAAACGTGAGCGACTTTTTCCCCGGAGATATTGTGAGCGGCGAGGGGCACGTTGTTTGCGGCCGGTGCAGGAATTGTCTGGCCGGCAGACGGCACCTGTGCGCCTCGACCAAAGGCGTGGGCGTCAACAGGCCGGGAGCCTTCGCCGAATTGATTGCGCTGCCGATGACCAACATCTGGCGTCACGACCCCAATATCAACCAGGAAGTAGCAGCGATCTTCGATCCTTTCGGCAACGCCGTGCACACTGCGCTATCGTTTCCAGTGCTCGGAGAGGACGTGCTCATCACCGGAGCCGGCCCCATCGGAATCATGGCCATTTCGGTCGTACGGCACGCCGGCGCGCGGAATGTTGTCATCACCGACGTAAACCCCTTCCGGCTGGACCTGGGCCGAAAGATGGGTGCAACCCTGGCCGTCAACCCGAACGAAACGCCATTATCCGACGTTCAGAAACAGCTTGGCATGTCAGAGGGTTTCGACGTGGGCCTCGAGATGTCAGGCAATCCACTGGCTCTGCGCGACATGATTGCGAACATGAGCCACGGGGGAAAAATTGCCATGCTTGGGATTCCGGCCAAGGAGATGCAGATCGACTGGAAACCGGTCATCTTCAATATGATCACCATCAAGGGAATCTACGGCCGGGAGATGTACGAGACCTGGTACAAAATGACGGTGATGCTGCAATCAGGTGTGGACATCTCGCCAGTCATCACCCACCGCTTCAAATATCACGAATTTGAAAAAGGCTTCGAGGCCATGGTCTCAGGGCAAACTGGCAAAGTAATCCTCGATTGGAGAGAGTTGACCAAGCGGTGATCCCGATCGACGCATCGCCTCTCTCTTCGCTGATTGACTTCTCCGCGGTCTTCGCTTTTGGGATTGATCGCTCCGCTCTTGCCGAGCTTAAATCCGCCCATGCGATCACTGACAAAAGTACTACTACGTATTAGTGAAGGCACGCTTCAGCGCGGCATTCCATGCCTCGGTAAATTGAACAGATAGTGGCGCTGCAGGAACGAAGATGTCGAAGCCATGGTATCCGCCGGGCACGACATGAAGCTCAGTCGAGACTCCCGCCATCATTAGACGCGAAGCGTACTCAACGTCTTCGTGACCAAACAAATCGATTGAACCAACTCCAATGAATGCCGGCGCGAGACCAGCGACGCTGTCGACGCGAGCAGGAACAGAGTTGGGAGGAACGTTCGAGGAACCGGCGGGCACTCCGAGCAGAGAAGACCAACCGAAACGATTCGACTGCTCTGTCCAGATGAAATGACCTACGTATGGCGGTACCCGGTTAGTGGACCCGGTTCGATCATCGAGCATGGGATAGATGAGCACCTGGAGGCAGATGGGAAATTCTCCACGGTCTCGCGCAGCGATCGCCAGCGCAGCGGCATGTCCGCCACCCGCACTTTCGCCTTTGATCGCGATGCGCTTCGTATCGACGCCCAATTCTTTTGCATTTGTGTAGAGCCACCGAAGCGCCGCGTAATTGTCCTCGAGCGACCCGGGAAAAGTAGTTTCGGGCGCGAGGCGGTAATCCACCGATACAACCACACAATCGTGCGTGGCGGAGATCTCTTGAATGTCGCGTTTTGATTCTGCGGCCGCACCAACAATGTAACCACCGCCATGAATATGTAGAACCGCAGGTTTTGACGCTCCGGGCGTGGCACCGACGACGTATACACGGACATCCGGTGCGCCTGCAGATCCCGGGATCATATTCTCCTCTATCGGAGGAGATGGGAGAGTTGGGAAGGTGCTGCCCTCATAACTCTTCCTGACCATCGCCAGCGTCGTGGCGTTAAACTCAAACCCATTGGGCGTTGCTTTCATGCGTTGTTCAAGAGTTGGCCTGAACTCCGGGTTAACGTAAGTGAACGGATCACCGGACGAAACGGAAGCTGGCGAGCCTGCCGGGGCGGCTTGACCCATGCCGGTTCCGTTGAGCCACGCCGAGCCAGCAAGACCGCATCCAATCGATAGCATTTCTCTCCGAGTTAAAGTCATTGCACTCTCCTTAAATTGCCTGTCGCCAGGCATGCCACTCCTGAATTCGACCGTATAAACCCCAAAATTACGTTCACTTCGAAGAAATGTCCCACCCCCGTTATTTTGCTAGAGAGGCGGTAATCTCATTCTGAGCCGCGCGCAACAAATTCCTCAAAAGAATGGTTTCGCTCAAGTTGTCGACTTCGTTGCATCGTTCCCACTCTTGCCAGGTGTACTCAACGCAAATCCATCCTGAATATTCATGGCGGCTCAGCGCGTCAAGGTACTTCTTGAAATTGATGGCGTTGTCCCGCAGCGGCGTCTGGAGCCGGCCTTCCCGCGCACAGCGTGCATGGAAGTGGGAGGTTCGGCTCACCAATGTCAAAACCCTTTCCTCTGAAATTCCCTGGCGAATAAAGTGCGAGGGGTCAAGAGTCAGCGTGAGCGTTGGTGCAAGTTCCAGGAGATGAAGCGCCTCTTCAGGGGTTGGCACAATGGATCCGAGATGCGGCTCGATTGCCATTCTGACGCCGGCGCGTTCGGCAGCCTGCGCTCTCCATTCCAATTCCGCTGCTGCGCGTTTGAGCGAGTCGCCCTTTTGTTCCTGCGGAAAGTGGACGCCAGGCAGCAACGTAAAGTGCGACGCGCCGCATCGAACCGCAAACTCCAGGATTCGATGGAAATATTCCGCCGATTTGTGTCGTGAGCTTTCATCCGGATCGTTCACCGCCATTTGATCGAAGCTCGCCGCAGGAATCCCGAACACATCAGCAACCTGAAGCCCGCGTGCTCGCACCACGGCGGAAACTTCAGCAGCGCTTGTTTCTGGATTCTCGAGCACTTTATTGGGTCGCAGATGCGAGCCGCCAGCGAATAGACCAAGATCTACTCCATCCATGCCTACCTCATGGGCCAGGTTTAAAGACTTCTCCCATTCAAGAAGAGGGAAGCTGTAGTCTGCGACAGCCAATTTCAATTCCATAGTTCTCTCCACAGTACTGCAGTGACTTGATCTAGACCTATTCTGCCGGTTTGATAATGGCTCGGAGAAGTTTGCCCGCTCGAAAGTCCTCGATCACTTCGTTGATTTCAGACAACGGGCGCTGCGCCTGCAAGAGCGGTTCGAGACAGATGGCGCCTGTTTCAGCTAAGTGAATCGCACGGCGAATGTTAGCACGAGTCATTCCTCGACTTCCCGTTATAGTTAGTTGCTTTAGTACCAGGCTAAGTGAGTCACTTACAAACGGCTTGGACGTGAACCCGACCAAGATAGCACGGCCGAATGTCGCGAGCGACTCGATCGCCTGCGAATCTACCTTGGGATTCGCAACCAATTGCAATGCGACATCCGCACCCATGCCATTTGTTTTTGCGTGAATTGCCCTCACTACATCCGCCGTTTCTCCTCCAGCGATGGCTTCGTCGGCTCCCAGCGAAAGCGCTAACTCCCGCTTCGCGACTGAGCGGCTGACGGCGAGGACACGGCAACCATGCATCTTCGCAATCTGAATCGCTGACGTCGCGAGCCCACCAACACCGAAGATCACCACGACCTCTCCGGGAACAAGCTTGCCTACGTCTTCCAATGCATGAAGGCACGTAGCAACCGCATCCGTCAGGACAGCTCCCGCCTCAAAAGTCAGGGAGTCGGGAAGAGGAATGACATTGGCCTCCGGCACTATTACGTACTCGGCAAACCCGCCGTCCAGCGTAACGCCTATCCGCTCGGCGCCTTTGATGCAACAGAACTCTTCACCAGCTCTGCACGGTTTACATTCGCCGCAGCCGCGGGCTATATAAACTACAACACGCATTCCAACTGTCACACTTTTGCAGCCGGCGCCGACTTCAGCAACCGTGCCCGCGATCTCGTGACCGAGGGTGCGCGGCAAAGTGGTCTTCAGACCGCCGTGGATGATGGTCAAATCTGATCCACAAACTCCGCATGCCTCAACAGCAACTACAACTTCTCGCGGTCCCGGCTTTGGAATCGGGCATTCTTCAATAGAAAGCGGTTCATTGAAACCGTTCAATCGAGCTACCTTCATAGGGATCCGCATTTCTGATCTACGGCTATGAACTCCCACTCTCGCAGTTTTGCGATTTGTCTCAAGGCACTCAGATGGCGTCCCTCCATCAAGACCGCGTGATGATTCGCGCCCGCCAGGCACCACCCCTCAAAAGCGCGATTTATGGGCGTTCTATCAAATTTGAAAACACAATTGGAAACTTTAAGATCCTTCGCTTTCTTATCGAGCACATACCCCGAAGCCGCAATCAAACGGATGCGCCTGTCGGGTAGCGGCGTTAGAGCGAGCAAAGTAGCCGGCCCACTCTTCAGCGTCCCGCTGGTGACGGCAGATACTCCAGCGGCTGCACAGTAAAACGAATGAGGCACTAACTCTTCCCTGTCCACGGCAGAATATCTGTAATCCATCTCACCAGAATTCGACAACAGCGCCTCGTCGCTGGCGTAATCCAGCAGGTCGATTTCGCAATAGAATGCGGTCCCGCTCAGGCGCTCGGCGATGACCATTGCGAGGCCAGTACACAAATCCCCGGTGCACGCAAAGGGGACGCCGCTCGAAGTAAGCCGCGATACCGCGTAGCAACCGAGAACACCCAGTTGTGGATCTTCTCTCCAGTCGGCACTATGACAGTTCACCGCCCCGCCGTCCAATTGATTGGATACGACAACATCCTCGAGGGCGAGAGCGAGACGGGCTGACGCTCGCAGAGCATCTTCGGTCAGGCGCTCGCACGAAAATGTTCTCTTCATGCAATTCACTTCATGCGACAGCGCCTCTTCCGAAATTCCAGCGAATGTCTCCTGAATTACCGGAAGGGAAATCGGCCTGGCACCTTTTAGACCATTGTTCAAAAGAACATCGTCATCGAGGCGAATATCCAACATGCCTTCGAACGGCTCTCCAATAATTCCCAACTGGATTCGGCCCAATGAAGTTGCGATTGCGGCGGAGCGCAATTGCTCCACGATTTGCTCTCGTGCGCCGCTGTCTTGCCAATGGCCTGTGGTCAGGAGAAACCGCCGCCCTTCACGCAATAAGGCATTCGTTAGTGCTAGCGTCCCCACATTTCCGCTATGACTTACGAGTGCTGCCCCGTCGTATCCGGGCGGCAGAGAGATCGATTCGTGGGCATTCCAGATGACCAATGACACGCTGGCAAATCGACTGGACTCAACACCGACATCGGACTTCACTGCCATCATCGAAATTAGCAACAACACGTCGATGTTCTGTGCTGCCAGCCGGCCTGCAGACTCACGGGCTCCTGAAACGCAGTCCACTAAGCCGCCGTCGATGATATCAAAGTGCTCATTGAGTGACTCGATGACCTGCTGATACCAGTGTTCTTTGTGTCGCCTGAAATCAGGTGGCATGCCCGAGAAATACTCGAAAAATAGCCCCTGAATTCCAAGCCGGTATCTGTGTGTCATATTTAACCCAGGCGTTGCGAGTAGCCCTTCCAGCCGCCAGTTACATGGATCAACTCGCTGGTGATATAGCGTGCCGCATCGCTGCAAAGAAAATCAATGACGTCAGCGACATCGTCCGGAGTCGAGGTCCGGCCCAAAGGAATACTGTCCTCAACTGCTTTGTCAAACTGCTCCTGTTTTATGCCAGAGAGGCGCGCCTTTTCAACAAACCATTTTTCCATCCCCGTTCCGCGTATCACTCCAGGCGCGACGGCATTTACAGTTATTTGAAATTTGGCCAATTCCATTGCAAGACAGCCGGTAAAGCCCCACAGTCCATATTTGGACGCCATATAGGGCGCAGATAACGCATTGGGAAACAGCGCCGTCACGATATTGATGATCCTGCCGCCGCGATCCAACTGGCTCATAACCCGGGCCACAGCTCGACATGCAAAAAAAGCTCCGGTCAGGTTAACCTGGAGGATCGATTCAAACTCATCATCCGTGATGTCTACAATCCGCTTTTGCAGGTGAATAGCTCCGCAGTTTATAAGTACGTCTATCTGACCGTAGCGTTCCATGGTCTTGCCAACGCATTCATCCACCGAATTGCTCGACCGCAAGTCGCAAACAACGCCCATGCCATTTACCGCTTCTGCTACCTCCTGGACGGCAGACTGATACAGATCAGCAACCACAACACGGGCACCCGATGACGCCAGTCGATGAGACACTGCCCTGCCCAGCCCTCCCGCTCCGCCCGTGACCAGGACAACCTTGTCCAATAAGTGCGAGGTCTGCGTAGACAATTTCTGGAATTCTCCTTTTTGGGGCGATTCTCAGTTGAAGGCCGCGGCCCCGGGGCCGAGCGGAATCGGTGCTTAGTTACCTGAAGCATTGTTGAGTGCGGACGGTTCTCTCACCGAGATACAAGCCCTGCTCGCGCCAATTGACGAAGTTGGATTCTCTTCGAAATTGCGATTGAACGCTCTGCACCGTGCAGGTTTCTTGCGACACAGGATTGCCTAGCTGCTGCGCGCCTTCTGACGACATTGCCGAAAGATGCGGCGCAAGAACTGCCGCCGCTGAAACGGCGGCACCATTCAAGAGAAACTCGCGTCGATTCAATGGGGACATCGGAACCTCCTGGTTGTTCTATGAGTTCACGATCCTGCAGTGAGTACAACATTCTCAACTAAGGTCATGCATATTCAGCCGCAATAACGCATAAATGTTCAAGGTCTCGGACTTCTGTGTGCACGACGCCCTGCGAATCAGTGGTGTACTTCAGCGGGTTACCGGCCGGCAGTTGTTTGAGAGCTTTGATCTTCTTCCCCCCCGGCGCGCAGAGAGCAACTTTAACAAGTGGCACGGGGCGTGATGGTGGAAGCGGGGGTATATTCGCGATATTGAGCTGAAGCCGGTTGTTCTCCACGTCGTCGTAAGCAACTGCAAGAACGCCCAGATCGGCCTCAAGCCTGAACGTAACAGGAGCATCTCCCAGGAGCAATTTAATGACTTCAACAAACAACAACGACGGTCCGTAGTCGTTCACTCCCATATCAATATCTCCACCCATGGTCGGGGCCTGGTCCCCTTCGATATCGATGGAGCTATAAATCACCTGGCCTTTACCGAAGCGACGCTGAATGATGATCGGATTGGTGGTTACGCGGTAAGGCGGTGAAGCGTGAATGGATGAGAATTTATGATCCTCGCGCGTGCCTGGTTCTTCGCTATAAGGAAGATCCAAAGTTGCCAGAACTTGCACGTCTGCCCCTGGCCGAACACGCGTTGTTATTTTTGTGGGGTGGGGCGGGCCATTGCGGGGAGCCCCATGAGCGACCACCGATCTAGGTTTGATCGCCTTTTCCAGTTGCTCTGTCCGAGGGTGAACATAGGCTACACGGTGGTAGTCGATGCCCTCCAAATCGCAGCCAAAAACTTCAGCCAGCCCGAAGTTATTGTCCTTGCGTGCTCCGTCGGGTGTCAGCAGCGAGGTTACGCCGCTCGCATAAAGCTTGCCGCCGCCTTGCACGTAATCCTTGAAAGCCTCAACCTCCTCGTCAGTCATCCTTACCACTTGAGGAAGGACAATGACACGAAACTTTGACAGATCTTTCAGCTGCAACTTGGTGATTGTCACCACGGGAAAGTGATTGATGCGCAATGCGCGGGATGCGCCGACCCACCCAATGATGTGGGGCGATGTAGGGGGTAATACGGCATATATGGTTGGATCGGCGAGCGCGTCTCCATCCTCGGCAAGAGCCATACGCGAGGCATCGCTGAAGTAGACACCCACCTCTGCAACCGGCTTGCCTCCCGCGTTTAAAAGCCCCTCATAGGGCTTCATCTTGTCGAAAACATTACGCAGATCCTTTTCATAGAACTCGGGACTTGCATCGCCGTTCGATCCGATGGCGTCAATCGCCATGAAGATGCTATTAAAAGCGAGGGAGTACAAGGCATTTTCGACAAATTGCTCTTCCGGGCTGATTACAGAGCTGACCGCGCCTATGTAACCCGTGAAGGCGTTCATGTATAGAACAGAGCTCTTCGTGACTCCTGCAAAGAGGTGAAAGCCCGCAAACATATCGATGAGGCGGAAGTCTCCACCAAGAAGATCCTGCTCGCGCAATTCATCGATCGTATTTCCCCATAGCCATGTAATCGGGTGTGGCGCCCCGTTGTTGAAGAGCGGAATCGCCGCATTTCGCCGTACTGTCTCGGCGAGGCCGCTAAAAGTTTCGGTTAGCCAGCGGTCGCGCGAGTTGGCGAACTTACACCAGAGAGGGTCTGTCCAGTCCACCTTACTGGGAATGTCTGCCCCCGACTCCTGGCGAAAGCGGCGTTTGCAATTTTCGCAGAGACAAATGCGAGGCCAATAGATCATGTCGAAAAAGATCGCGTCAAATTCATACTTTTTCGTCAGTTCGTCGGTTTGTTGACGCATAAAGTCGTTATAGGCTTCGCTGCTAAAACAGCAGGTTCCATAGCGGGATCCACGAGTCGCCTCGCCTCTGCCAGTTGCCTCATCGGCACTCACCATGCGCCAGTCAGGATGGTTGGTCCAGGCCCAGTTGTTGAAGATACACGAGTAGTAAGCGCATGAGGCGATGCCGCGCCGGTGTAACTCAGTAACGGTCTCACCCACAACATCGCGGCCCTTGAGCACCTTGTTCATCTCGCCCACGGTGCAGGGCCAATAGCATAGCCCCATGTGCGAATTGCAGTAATGCATAACGGCCTGGGCTCCCGACTTCTGGTAGAGGTCCGCCATTCGCACCGGATCGTAATTTGCAAGGAATCCTGGATCCCAGTCGGGGATATGCATATCAACGAGGATTTGGCGCTGGCACTTCAAATAATCGAATTTTGGTTTCCGCATTGCGATCCCTTCACTCTGTTTCTGTTCATTTGGTGAATTTCATGGCTCAGCATATCGGGGTTTTCGGCGATGACATGCTTCAGTATCAGTTATGGACGGTGCCCATTGAAAGCAGAATCGGCCGTCACAATCGCAAACTTCGAAGAAGAAATGAAAGCCTACGGCTTTGAAGGCCGTAGGCTTTTATCGTGGCGCTCATGCGATCCGTCCCGGGTCAACGAGTGTCATGTTCAATTCACAGCGGCAGTGTCTCTACGAGTCATGAGAAGACGTCGCTAGAAAGCCACCTTCAGCGCGCCTTGTAGAATGCGCGGAGCTCGCGTCAAGGTGATCTCACCGTCGGTCCCGCCCAACTGACTAAGAGGAGCACCAAACTGGGTGTGATTAAGAATGTTGAATGCTTCTACTCGCAAGTCGATTTTCCAGCGCTCCTTCACCTGGAATCCTTTGACAATCGCGCTATCGTCGTCTACATAATCGGGCGCAGTCAGTATGTTACGACCACTATCGCCAAACGTTCCGGGTGCGTTGTTAACGAATGCCGCGGTGTTAAAGTATTCAGCGATTTTGGCCTTCTCGCTCCGGTTGCTCGATAGGGTAATGGGGACGCCCGGCTTGCGATCAGCCAGTTCGGTGCCATTCCCGGTAAACGACTCCCCATACGGAGAGCTCACGCTAAAAGGCATTCCGGCATCCCATACGAACAGCGAGCTGAATTGCCATCCCGACAGCGCGGTTTTCTTGAGACCGCTGGAACTGGCGAACCACGGAAGATTCCAGACGCCCATCGCCCGCAGTGTATGGGGCTGATTAAAATCTGAGGGGGCGTAGCGAAACCCTGGATCGTTCGGGATGGGGATCAAGGCGCCGGTCAGGATGTCATTGGCGGGGTTCGAATTGTCGTCCATGCTCTTGCTCCAGTCGAAGTCGCCCGAAAGCGTGAGCCCTCCACGAACACGGTGCCTGTATACCAGCTCGAGGCCGTTATAATTCGACATCCCTGTGGGGACCGTCGTAAAAGCCTGCTGAAAATTCTGATTCGGGCGTCGGGACTGAATATTAGAAGTGGTGGAGCTTCCTGGAATATAAACGGCCTGGTTGTCGTCCTGCACCAGGCTGAGATGCCTGCCTACGCTGCCGTAGTAGCCCACCGAAACAAAATCATTAGCGGTAAGGGAGCGCTCTAATATGAGGCTGAACTGCTGCAGGTACGACAGGCGGAAATTTTGCGATAGGTTGTATAGCGTCTGCGGATTGATAAACGTCGAGGTTGAAGGAGGGTTAGGACCGCCCAACTGAAATCCACCCGCAAATGGGTTTCCTCCTGGGAAATTCGCCCAGACATTGGAGATGGGGCCTGGCGGGATGAGCGTGAAACGGCGCTCGAAGGGTTGGACAGCGCCGTAGGCAAAGAAGCTGGCCATGGGATACTGCATCGAGTAAATACCGTATCCACCCCGCAAGACAGTTTTCCCAGAGGAATCTGCCTGCAGTGCAAAGCCGACTCGAGGCTCAACGTTGCCCAGATTATTAGAGTTGGTTCCGGATGCATTGCAGTTTTTGTCTCCCGCGAAGACCAGACCAGCCGGCGCATTGGGATACACCGTGGATTGTTCACCCGGAACATAGCATTGCATCCGCCCGCCGAGCGCGTAAAAAGGAACGTACGGATCCCAACGCAAGCCCGCAGTCAATGTGAGGCGACTGCTTGCGCGAAATTTATCTTCGCCATAGAAACCTGTCAGCCAGCCGGCCGATTTACTGTAGATGCCATCGGCCTGAATCATTTCAATCGCTCGTCCGAGAAGAAAGTCAGCCAGCCCGTTGCCGGTGAATATGGGTGCGAAAATCATTCCGGCGTTGGCTAAATCGTTCGAAATCTCGCTGGCCGAAATCTTCTGCACGTCAGCTCCAAAGGAGAACTGATTTCGTCCACGCAGCAGAGTAATATCCTCAGAGCCATCGTAGCTATTGCGAGTGAAACCATTAAAATTTCCCGACGTGATATAGAAATATGGTTCGACATAGAGCGCTTGAATCGACGGCATCGCGGGAGCCGAGAGGTTCGGCTCGCCGAGGCCAGGCAGCGAAACGCTGGTTTCTCCAGATACGTTGTCGCTTTCATCCCGAACGAAACTGAAACGCGAGTCGCTCACGAGATTGCCGTGTACCCATGTGTCTCCGGCAGTGGCGTTGTGCCAGTGATGGATCTGTCCGGGTAGCGAGGCCAGAATATCGTTATTCGGAATGCCGGTGGCCGGATCATTATACAGGTCATAGAAATAGCGCCCGAAGATCCGCTGGGCTCCGTGGGTAAAATCGCTCTTAATCACATACGATTGTTCCGTGTTGAACGTAGGCACGGGAAAGGAAAAATTGTCGTTCAAGGTGGGATTCGAAGGTAGCGGGATGTACGCTAACAGTTTTTGCATGGTCGGGTCCAGCGGCCCGATTTGATTGCCCGCGAAGGGCGTGCCCGTAGCAGGATTGATGATTGAGTTGGGAGCATAATACTGCGAAAGATTACCCGAGCGTTCATTCGTGTTGGGAACAGAGTATGTAATGCAGCAAGCGTTGTCGGTTATACGCGTTCCTTGATAGCCTCCGAAAATGAACCAGCGATCGCGGAGAATTGGCGCTCCCAGGTCGCCGCCATACTGGTTACGTTTTAGCGGATCAACGGTCTTTTTGCCGGTGACTGCGTTGTATGAGAAGAAGGGCGCGGCATTCACATCGCCATTGCGAACGAATTCAAACGCGTTGCCATGAATCTCATTCGTGCCCGATTTGGTCACGATATTGACTGCGCCGGCCGGCGCGGATATGTAGCGCGCGCCGTAGTTGCCGGTGACCACGTTGAATTCACCTACCATATCGGGGTTTGGAAACGGACCACCGGTGACTTGATAGGGGTCCACGTTGTTCGCGCCGTCGAGCGAAAAATACACACCGCCGCTGCGCACGCCGTGTATCGCGACGGCGGTCTCCGAGGGATAGACGAGCCCCGTCTGGAGGTTCGCGCTCGCTGAGCCGGTGCTCACACTGTTCACTCCGCCGGTCAGATTAAGCAAGCCTGCGGGATTTCTGCCGTTCAACGGAACGGCTTCCACGGTAGCCTGGTCTATGAGCTGCACAGTTTCGCTTCCCGTGATGTTCAACATGGTGGCATCGGAAGATACGGTGATTGTCTGGCTTACATTGCCGGGCCGCAGAGCAATGGGAATATTCGCCGCCTGGCCGACCGTCAGCACGATTCCAGTCTGTTGAAATGCTTCAAAGCCCGTAGCCGATACTTTGAGAGAGTATGGCCCCAGCGGAAGGAGAGGAATGTTAAATAACCCGTCACTGCCGCTGGTCGCAGTTCGGCTTTCCTGAGTGTCTACTTGAGTCGCTGTAACGGTGGCGCCTCTCACCGCGGCTCCGGACGAATCAACTACCGTCCCACTTAGGGATGCGGTGGAGACTTGCGCGCTAGCCGTGCTCACCAAAAACACGGGCATAAACGAGCATATGGACACTACTGCCTTCAAAAAACTGCGCGATTTCATATCAGTTTTCGCCTCCAGTTGAATTCTGAGTTTCAAGGTAATCAAAGCTCGCTTGCCGAGGAAGAGGAAGACCGCATTCATGCGGGTGCGAGGGAAACGCAAATCCCGGAACGCAGGCGTGCAACTATTGTTGACACATTGGTGCCATTGTTGGGAAAATTAACATTTATTCTGAGGCGCAGTCAAGACAAAAGTGCGTGGCGTCCTGCAAATGCCAGCCCATTGTGAATGTACTGTCCTGTGCCGCATGTCAACAAATGGTGCACTGGCCTGAGATCGTCAGAGACAAATGGGTGCGAGCGCCCGGGAGAGCCTGCAAAGGCATCTGGCCCGCCATCTGATTCACATTGAGCGCTGCCGCAGCGCCAGCGCCTTCGTCAAGCGAACCGAGGGAGTCGTCCTATTCGAGTTGTTTGACATGGCCCCTACGAGCCGATATCGGCAAGTTGGTGACGCAGATGGCGTGTCGACCTGGGGTGCGAACAATCGGCCGGCCAGTCGGTGCTTGCGCCTCCGTTACCGTTACCACCCCGCCACGCACTGTGATCCCGCTGAAAGCGGCGCTGACAAACGATCGAGATCAATGGCCGGGATTTCCGCCGATCACCGGCAGCACGATATAGGACGGCATCGCTGGCGTCGAATAGATTCTCTGCGTGGCCTTGACGAAATCCTCTTTCGTCGCCTGATAAATACTGGGAACGAATTTCTGCGGATTCCGGTCAATGATCGGAAACCAGGTGGACTGGACCTGCACCATTACGCGATGTCCCTTGCGGAACACGTGGTCATGGTCGCCAAGGAAGACGTTCCATAGCGCCGGGACGTCTGGTTGCAGGGCCTCGGGTTTCTCGAAGCTCTTCAGATAACGGCCGCGACGCACCTCCATTGCAATGGGAAGCTGGTAGCCATTGAGCGACTTGGCGTACTGACCTGGAGCAGGTCCGTCATCAGCTTTCCATGCTGGGCTCTGGAAATCTTCAGGGAATACGTCGATCAGCTTAACCACGAAATCGCTGTCAGTGCCGGAGGTCGAGGCATACAGGTTTGCCTGCAGTTGGCCAGCTACAACCAGGTCCTTCTCCAATGGTGCGCTCACGTACGTCAAAACGTCTGGGCGGTGATCGACGAATCTCTGATCGTCGGTCTCCCAGGTCCACCAATCGCCGCCCGGGTAGGTCGGCGAGATGGGCCGGACCCGATATGGCACCGGATTGGCGGGATCGGATACATATTCGCGGTACGGCGTACCTTCGTTGGGCGGTTCGAACGTCAATGTGCCATCGGACCGCAGATACAGTTTTGTGGCCGCCGATCCGGCCGGCGGCCAGTTGTCGTAGCTCCGCCACGTGTTCGATCCCGATTCGAATGTCTTCACTCTCCAGCTTGGACGCTCCCCTTCACCGTGAAGAAAATAGCGGAAGAAAGGCGCCTCGATATCGCGCCGGAACTCCAGCGCGGTGTCGTGCCCACCATAGCTATAGATTCCAATGCTCTCGGCCTTCTGATCTTGCCACTGGCCGTGGAACCAGGGGCCAGCGACCATGTAGTTGTTGTGATCCGGATCGTTTTCCGCGGAGTGTTCAAAGATCCGCCATGGGCCCCACTTATCTTCCTGGTCCCAGAATCCGTCAACGTTGAGGTTGGGGACGGGCGCACTATGCAATTGCCGAACCCAGTTTCCTTGTTTTGCGAAATCGTCGTAATCGGGATGGGACATGATTGAATTCCAGGCGGGAACCGAGCCATGCAGATACTGCTCATCGAGAGCGCGGACTGTCCCAGCGTCCAGATACCATTGATACGTGTCGTAGACGGGGAACTGGAAATGAACGTCCTTGTTCTTGTCGACCCCTACCTGGACAGAGCCCTCAAAAGCATAGCTAAGCCGAAACGCACCGTAATGGTGGATATCGTCGTTCATCCACTGGTCCGTTGGCGATGCTTGTTCGCTGACGGCCTTCAGTGCGGGATGAGGATCTAACAATGTCAACGCTGAGGTGAGGCCGAGGTAGGAAACCCCGAAGATCCCCACTCTGCCGTTACACGGAACATTCTTAACCAGCCAGTCGATGGTGTCGTAAGCATCGGTGGTCTCGTCGACAACGACCTTCTGGTTCTTTTGGTCCAGATTGTATGCGAATACGCCATCCGACTTGAACCGCCCGCGCACGCTTTGAAAAACGAAGATATATCCGTCCTTCGAAAGCTCCTGGAGGTAGGGAGGAATCGTCTCCCAGGCTTTTTCCGGCACTCCGTATGGAGTGCGCTGCATAAGAATTGGGAGCGGCCCTTTCTGGTGGATGGGGGTCAGGATCACCGTTTGCAGGCGGGCGCCATCACGCATCGGAATCATGACTTCCTGGTATTTGAAGAGGGATTCTGCGCGCGCGGCATTTGCGCCGAGCAGTACCGGTATGGCCAAGACAACGATGGTGAAATGAAACACAGCGTTAACGATCGAGCGCCGCGCTCTTGAGCCAAGCATCAAGTTAGGACGTCCAAACCAGAAGAATGCTTGTGGGTTGTGGTTGCAATTGGTGAGCCACTGATAGATGGCACGCACCAGCTCGGCAGCCGTGTTGAATATCCCTCGATGAATCATGCGTTCCTTTCCTACTCCCACTGGTTCAGAATTCGCCGGGCACTTGATCGGCCCACTTCATTACTCCGATAACAAATAAAGTCCGAGTTCGCCATATCCGATTTCAGTGCTGAAAGAGCTGTGCTGTAGCGAGGAAGACGTTTTACTGATGGGCTGACCTGTCATCAGATTCATGATGGTGTATCTCGGCGACCCCATTCCGAGCGCAGAATCATCCAGCTCAACTTCAAAGCGTGCATGAACATTCTTCACATTCGGAACAACTACGATTGCCTTGCCGGTTGCAAGGCGCGCATACGCCTGCATCGCGTTTGGCGCTCCATCCTCCGCCGTGTGGACCTTCACTATGTTTGCGTTTCGGAGACTTTGAGAGAAACTCTCAAATATCTCTGGATATGATCGCCTGATCCGGATGTATTTTTTTACGTCCTCATAAAAGGCCCGATTCGAATCAATCTTGCTCCAGTCAATCGGGTTGGAATACATAGCTAACGCCGCTTCTGTCGTTTTGGGATTATTCCACTCCTCCCCGATCCACCACATGGGAATGAAGGGAGCGAATATCGTGGCATAAGCGAAGCGAACGCGGTTGCCTTGCGCGAAGGGCTTGGTTTCATCATGACAAAGAAGGTTATTTGTGTAGAATCGAAACGTTCCTCCCGTGCCTTCCTGCTGCATCTTCCCAGTACCGATGCCCCTTCCCGTCCTGATGATATCCACGATGTTGTTGCGGAATAGGAAGTCCTGGTTCCTTCCCCCGGCGGCTTCATTGTTACAATCAAATTTCCGTTCCTGCTCTTTGAGATGTGCGTCATCATGGAAGTCCGGGTCTTCCGTCCAGCCAGTAACATCTCCTTCGCCAAAATCAAACACATCTCGCCGCGAGTTGGGCATTTCCGATATTAGAACGACCTTCCGTCCGCGGCTATAGAGCTCTTTGCGAATCTCCTCAAAGTAATATCCAGAGGCATAGGGTGCTACATCGACTCGAAATCCGTCCGCACCAGTACGTTCGATTAGATCGACGGCCACGCTTTTGTACCATAGCCGCAGGGCGTCGCTAGACCAGTCAAACCGATAACCGTTCCAATCTTTTACAAACTCAAGCGCTCCATCTTTCCGTGTGTAGAACTCGGGATGCTGAGAGACGAGCGGCGATTCTTTAGGAGTGCCCCAGACGACGATGTCGAGGAATATTCGAATATTCCGCCGGTGTGCCTCATCGACAAACTTCTTGACCACCAACAACGACTCAGCGGTATCCCTGCTCCCAGTCAATCTCGGCCAGATGGTTTGCGGACCGAGGTTGCCATACCCTTGCATCGCCTCGTTGTCACGGTCATAGATGGGACAAACCCACAGTCCGTTTACTCCCATTTCCGCATAGTGATCGAGAGCCATAATCGCCGCGTCGAATGTTCCTTCCGGAGTCACCGTCTCGATACGAATTTCTCCAATGATCAGGGTCTTCACCCAATCCGGAGCCGTCTCTTCCATCAGGACATGGTCATCAGGAACAATTTTGGGTGTGAGGTCTCTATTGTCGATTCCGTTCGGATCACCTGTGTTTCTCCCAGCGTTTTCCATATCCAGAGAGACTCTTGACAGGCGAGACTTATCTGCTTCTTTCGCGAAAAGATTCAAAGCTCCGTACGCTGCATCTCCAAGGGCAGAGAATGTTACTACCGCCATGGATTGCAAAAAGCCTCTCCTCTTCATTCCATCTCCTGAACTACGGGTTAGGAAGCCTATCGCGGCGATTCGCTACTCAGCCGACACTCGTGCCGTAGCAATAATTCGGACTGGACCCAACAGGCCCGACTCCAACAGGGGATCGTCCTTCATCCAGTGTTTCCAGGTTGAAAATGCCACGCGCCCCGTGGGACTCGACTTGTTTTCAAGCAGCCATTGGGGCCAACTTTTCAGCGCGTCGCCCCAGCCAGCACCATACTCACTACTGAAATTTGAAAGGGGCAACCACTCGCAGTCGTTAGGCAACTGCTCGTCGCCTATCAACCGGTTCGGCCATAGGTTAACGACGCGCACTTCCAAATTATTCTCGCCGGCGTCGAGGATATCCGTTATATCCACACGGAAGGGCGGCTTCCATAATATGCCCAGATCTCGATCGTTTAACTTGACCTCCGCAATTACACTGACCCGCCCCAAGTCCAGGTAGAGCGCGCGGTCTTTACCCAGCATTCGCGCCGGAACTTCCAACTTCCGGCGGTAAGTTGCAGTTCCAGAGAAATACTTCACGCCAGCGTCAGCGTGTTCTGTCCATGAGATAAGCCGATCCAAAGATACGCGCTCAGGCGCCCCCAGACCTTTGGGAAATTCCAACTCCCACGGACCCTCGACCAGCCATGGATCGGGCAGTGCGGGCACCAGCCCTCTCAATGCTCGTCCGGAAGCAGTCTTCAATTCGTAAGTTCCAGGGTTGGCAGCTTCGATGATGTATCCCCGTCCGTCTGCTCGTTTGATTTCGGTGGTGCTGAAGTCATGCTGTTGCGTATTCTCGGCAACGATTTTGGGGGCGAGTCCAGATATTTCGGTGCCATCCCGCAGGATAGAGACCACATTATCGGACGGCGTTTCGGCATCCGCGCGGAAAACTACGAACACCGATTCGTAGGGGGCCAAACTGAGAGGGATGAAGGTACTCTCTTCGCTTCGAGCAATGAACGCGCCTTCCTCCCGCTGTTGCTTGAAGACTACGACCGCTTCAGTGCGTCCGGTGTCGGGCCACCACAACTCCGGTGCCTTCGCTTTCACGCGAAAGTTACATAGGAATCTCCTGGCTTCCGGAACGCCGCTGGCCACAAAGTAGACCTCGTCGCCATCGATGTTGCGATGAATATACCGAATTTCTTCTCCCACGGTTGCTTCAAGGCAAGCGAGGTCAGGCGGCGTCCTCAACTGCCCCAGTACTTCCCCGAGTGTCTTTCCCCAAATGACCTTCCCATCCCCACAGCGATTTTCCAGGATGCTCTCGCCGTCGCAATTTCCCCACAGTTCCTCGGCCAGCTTTTGCACCTCGTGGTCGCATTGGGGGTAGTTCGCCAAACTCGGCGAACTTACCGGTCGCGCCCCGACTACTACAGCCCCCGCACTGACCAGCTCCTTGATTTTTCTGAGAACCGCCGGCGTCATGGTGCGTCCGGGCGGCAGCGCCAATATCCGGTAGCTCAAGCCACCGTTCAAAAGTAACCGTCCTTGTTGTGTTGTCACTCCCGAGAGCAAAACCTCGGGCGGAATAACGTCAAAATCGTATCCAGACGGCATGGCAGGGTTCGCGTACTCCCCGTTCGGAAAAGCATTCGGCGCATTCTCCGTCCCGAGATAGGCAACATCCGCAACGAAACTTCCCATTTGCAGCAAGGCTTGACAGCGCGCCAGATAGGCATGCCAGGCTCGCGATTGCTCCCACCAGGTGTTGGTTCGTTCATAGTGAGTGCCCCATGGTCCTACCGTCATACCTGGCTTGCGATCAGTCCACGGCTGCATCGACGACATGCTCATCACGAATCGGTTGATGCCCTGCGTAAGGGCGAGATCTCCAACGGGCTTTAACCGGAACGGATGATTCTGCCACTTTGCGTTAAATGGAGTGGACGTAAAAGACTCAGCCGCGACCACAGGCTTTCCATAAACGTGCCCGGACGATGCCATCGCCTTATTTCTGTTGAAGACTTCCCGCTCCTTGCCCAGCCAGAATTCGCTCATCGGTACGTCGGCGCGCCCGGCGTAAGCAACTTCATCAAGCGGGCCCGCTCCGTAGCCCTCGATCGACAAAGTGAGCCCGTGCTGATTAGCTATTTCACGCATGTGCCCGGCATAATTCTCCAGCAACATATCGGCGATGAGCCGGCGCAGGTCCCACAGGAAGCGCTCCGAAATTTCCCGGCTTTCCACCGCTCGCCCGGTGAGGACGGTTAGATAAGGAAGCAGATCATAGGCGTACTTTTTCTTGAATTCATCCGGGAGAGCCGCCGTCCAGTTCTGCGAGCCGCACTCCCAACTATCGATGTGCGTCATCGTCAGAGATTTTCCTCCGATGGCCGCCTGGTCCGCCAACAGCTTCTCTACTAACGCCGAGAATTGCACCTCGATCGCCTTCTTGCTCAGCCTGTCGCACTCCAGCCCCAGACCCTCCTTCGGAGGAGGATCGTTTAACGATCCGGTTGAGGTGTGGCCGAACCGCAGCACGGTCCACTTTCCCGGCGGCACATCCCAATCCAGGTTTCCGTCACGATCTAACTTGCCAGTTAGATCCATAACCTGATCTCGACGGACCACCATATCTATGGGTATAACTGGCTCGCCCATGAACTCGTCTTGCGAGTCGGTCCATGCGTCTTGACGGAGATACGCTGCCTTGCCCGGAATATCTTCGATCCGCAGGCCCGCGTGCAGTTCCACCTCCCCGATGGGAATGCCTTTGCTAAACAGTCCTAACGGCGTGTTACCTGACAAATCCGCCGGGGTAAGGACGATCCGGAAGTAACGGACGCTTACTTTTTGGAAATTCAGAGAAGTTACCGGCCAATAGAGTTTGTTCTCGCGGATCGTCCGGTATGCTAGACCATCCTCGGAGATTTGCAACTCCGCCCTGAGGGATCCAGACATTCCGGAATCCCACACGTCTATGGCAACCGTCAGGGCCTGCGCTGTGAAGGGCTCAGCAAATTCAATATTCAGAAATTGCGGCTCGCCTGACGGGGGCTGCGGCACGTAGGCAACCGTGCCCGGGTTGCCGTCGATCAGCTTGGCTGCGCCATCGAAACTCTGGCGGTCGACGCCGTACGTGATTTTAGGAGAACGGTCAGCCATCCGCACTCCATCGCCGGGTGACGTGGGGAATGCCAGCACAGCAATGTCGCGGTAGTAACCTAAGGTCGTCTTCGGTTGGGCCAGAGCTCCCTTGAAGTGCTGCCCACCTTGCAGGGGGGTCTCACTCCACACCACCACTTGCATGGATAGCTCGGGTGTGATCCAGGGCCCACCGCTTCCCGCCCAGCCCGCATCATTATTCATGTTGAAGGTAATGCCCAGCCGCTCTGCTTCCTTCATCGCGTGCTGCATCATTTCCCGCCACTCGGGGCTCAAAAAGCGCACCGGCCCTGGCGGAATATATTGATCTACTTCCATGTAGATCACGCCCTTAATCCCCACGCGGTGCATCGCCTCCAGATCGGCGGTAATGCCTTCACGAGTGATGTTGCCGTTGCCGCCATACCAATAAACCCATGGCCAGGCCCCATCGGGGGGATTCATGAATGCCTGCTCTGCCATTTTCACGCGCCCGCTCGCATCTCCCATTACCAGAGAAAGAGCACGCCCGCTTAAGCCAGATAGGGCGGGAACCGTCACAGCCCACTTGGCGGAATTCATCAAAAACTCTCGCCTGTTGTAAATCAATGCCATAAAATCACACCTTCAAAAAACATCTGCCCCACGTGTTGGAGTCATCCCGGCAGCGGGACGACGTTGTTCAGTGCTTGCTGGCTCCATTTTCAAGCCGACTCCACCAGCACCGGCCCCAGCAGGCCGGAGGGCAGCAGAGGATGGTCGCTTGTGAAATTCCGTACGTTCGTCTTGCAGAACCATTTCTCGGACAGTAGATGAGCGTAGCCGATCAGCCGGTTCTGCCAGAGGTTGATGATATCGATCTCAAGGTCGTTCCTGCCGCTCTTGGCGGCCGCGCTGATATCCACTCGGAATGGCCTCGTCCAATGCACTCCCAGGTCCTTGCTGTTCCGCCGCACTTCCGCGCCATTGCTCAGTTCTCCCAAGTTCAGATGGATTCCGGATGGCGGGTCATTGGCCGGCGTTTCGAGCTCAAAAGTCGTCTCGTACGTCGCCTTCCCGGAATAGTATTTGATACCCTCCTCGGGCCGCGTGGTCCAATCTACAAGCTCGGAAAATTCCACGGATTCAGGTCCACTCCATTTCGGATCAAAGTGAACTGTCCACGGTCCCTTGACTTCCGCGATTTGGGAATAAACCGGGAAGTCGCGGGCGCAAGAACCATTCTGGCTCGCATCGATGCCGTCTTTTTTTCTGGTCCGCTTTCTCATATCCTCACTTGAAACCGCATGGCAGGCAATAACTGCCACATGTGCTTAGAGTTTCAGGATGGTCTCCGCGACTGGCGGCCCATCATAACTTAAACCACCATGCCTGGTTGCAGAATCCCCCCCATCCTTGCCCTTCCTTTCGCGGTTTCGCCCTCCCGGCGCTGCCTGAACTCTCACGCCAACTGCACGCTGATCAAGTCGTACTGCTCCAGGCGCGGAACCGTGATAACGGTATTTCCTTCTTGCAAGTTCACCTTCAGCTTCTCCCCCATCAGGTTCGTTGCCTGCTGCACCTTCTTACTCCGGAGCAGAATTTTCAGATCCGACAAGGGAATCACTTCCACGATGTTCGTGTACCCATTTATCGGATCACCGGAGGCAGGATTAATCGTGCTGCTCGGCTGGGCGGTGATACCGTTCACCAGCGCTATACGCAGCTCTTGCCCGAGCTGGTTGTAGATTGCGTTCACTACGGTCGGAGCCTCGACCCGGACTGCCGGTTTATAGAATCCGTCCACCAGGTGGCGAAAGACATCCGCAATCACTGGAAGACTCTGTTGGTGATATTCCTGAAAGAACCGATAGCCAGCGTAGACGAACTGGCCTTTACCCTTCCGGCCGATCACGATCACCGGCTGGTCCGTGGTCTCAAGCGGGTAAGCGACGTCTTCCAGCGGGAAGCCCTCGCGCCGGGTCGCCGATAACCGAATCAAGCGCCCCATGATTTGGTAGCTCTCATCCGGCTCCACGGTGACGATATCCGCGGCCTTCAGGCGCTCATCGCCAATGGGAAAGGATGGCTTGATAAAACCTCGAGGCGCGTGCGTCTCCTGCGCGATCTTTACTAACCCGAAGTTGGCATCTGCGTGGAGTTTGCCGTATTCATCGAAAGTTGCGCAGTGGCCGCAGAGAAAAACGTTGCCGCCCTTTTCCAGATAGTCCAGAACGACCTGCCTGTCGGCCGCCGACACATAGTTCACGTCGGGAACGATCAGCAATCGGAAGGGGACGAGATCATCTGCAGCCAGCGGGTTTGCAGCCACCACATCATAAGGCCAATGCAAATCGATCAACAGTTTGCTGGCGGCGTAGAAATCTTCGTAGCCGCGCCCCTCAGTCAAGATCACGCTTCTCTCGCTGGAAAGGACTGCCACTTCAGCGTAGGGCACAGTTCCCTTCACCTTCGGGATCAAGCGGTCGACCACCTTGAAACCTTCGGTCGCCAGCCGCAACGCAGCAGCATCAACCGTGCCATCCACATTGGCCATGATCCCCGACATGACAGAGGCGTTATGACTGGTAATTATCGCCATCTGCCATCGGACCTGCTGAAGAGGGGCGTCGACATAATCAACATAGTCGTTGTTGAGATGAGGCAATATTTGCAGCTCCCGCCCATGCGCTCGCGCCCGGAACGCCTTGGCGTTCACACTTGTGTCGTAGCAGTCTCGGCCGAACGGATTCGACTCGTATTGAATATAAGTGTCGTCAGCATAGTCGAGTCCGAAGTTGTGAGTGATCGGGATGTCGCGGCCGGTACTGGCCTTAAGTTGATCCTTGATCGCCCTATAGATCGAGCGAAAGGTGTCAGTTCCGAAATCGATATATTGAGGATATAAGCTTGGTGGCAAGGGACGGGGAAGATCTTGACCCGCGCGCGCCTTCCACTTCTCCAGGCAATATGGGTTGTAGCAGGCAAACTCTTCGACCACACCAACCATGTCAATCCACCAGGAGTCAAAGGTGAAGCGATCTGCGATCTCCTTGGTCTGCTTCAAGGCAAGCTCACGGTAAGGGCTGTTCAGACAGAGAAAATTGGCCTTCCCCATGAAGCCATTGGGCGAAGAGTCTATAAATTTGGGGTTACCCTGGGCGTCCAGTTCTGCCCAATCGGAATGATCTATGTCCAAAATCCTCTGGTTGCCAAGCGAGTGGTATAGCACCGTCTTGAGGTTTCGCTTATGGCAAGCCTCAAGAAAGTCGCCCAGGAAATTATCCGGTAGGTTCTTGAACTTAGGCGCGAACTTGCTGTTGTACAAAGCAATGCCACTGCTTGCCATGGCATAGACCATGAGGCTTTCGGCGCCCGTCTCCGCCGTTTGCTCCGCTAACTTCTCCGCGTCGGCGCGCTTCATGGTATTCGGATCGATGTCCGTAAACTGGAAATCGATGAGAAACGTCTTGTAGGTAATATCCTGGTACGTCTGGCCTGTTCGCTGACGGGCCCCGCTCCCTGCACTGAGCGTTGGGGTGGCCGCCAACGGCTGTCCCTGCAACCATTCAGGTGACAAAAGACGTGCTACCGGCGTCGCAGCTATTCCGGCAAGAAGCTTTACCACCTTACGACGCGAGTGAATCATAAGATCCCCAAAACGTTGTTATTCACTTTAGGAGAGGCTTCACCGGCCTCGAGTCAACGGAATAAATTCGCACGGGTCCGAGCAGACCAGACTTCTGAAGAGGCGAATCTGCGCTGTAGGGCTTCACATCAGCGAACGTATACTTCCTGGCGCCCGGTTGCTCGTCACCAATCATCCGATTCACCCATGCATTCACTACTTTGATTTGCAACTCATTCATGCCGGGCTTCAGGGCAGATGTCGCGTCAATCCGATATGGCGCGTGCCAGACAGTCCCAAGATCCTCTCCATTGATGGTTACGTCCGCGAGATTCTTCACATCTCCAAGATCGATCCACAGATGCGTGCCCTTTTTAAACCACGATGCAGGCGCCTGGACCGTCCTCGTGTAGGTGCCGGCACCCGAAAAGTACTTCACGCCCGCATTGGTACTGTCGCTCCACGACGCGAGCTTTTGCAGGGTGACACTCGACGGCGCTCCACGTCCAGGTTCGAGGCCGACCTGCCAGGGGCCTTCCACATCTGCCAGCTTCGTTTCGATCATCTTCGGCACTGTCCTGGACGTCGCACTTGTTGGCTTGCGGAAAACGACAAACACTGTGCCCCACGGCTCCAGTTCGAGCGGAACGGTAGTGCGACCGCCAGCGGAGTGATACGAAGCCGGCTTGGCAGTGCCGGTTTCTGCGCGCCATAGCTCCGGGGCCCTTCCGCCTACGCGGAAAGTGGCATCTACTGCCTCTGCATGGTCGCCCCGGTTATCGACAAAGTAGAGATCACCGTCGTCAAGCTTGCGATGTACGAACTCGAGATGCGTATCGGACTTGAGCCTGGTGTATTCGAAGTCGGGTTTGAGATTCAATGCGGCAAAAACTTCGCTGACTGTCTGGCCTGCGTAGACACTGCCCTTGCCTATCGTATGCACGCCAGTCCCGTCGCC